>Ga0335075_10010118_pt1 | contig 14325 bp, 10 predicted proteins | sample Lox_Sample_24_FD_206723 | JGI IMG/M metagenome (GOLD analysis project Ga0335075, IMG submission 206723) | Soil microbial communities from Loxahatchee National Wildlife Refuge, Florida, United States - Lox_Sample_2.4 | ecosystem: Environmental > Terrestrial > Soil > Wetlands | place: USA...
CCTCGACGCTGCTGTCGAAGATCGCCGCCGCGGCCGGCGCCCGCTACGCGGAGACGCTGACCGGGTTCAAGTGGATCGCGCGGGCGGCCGACGGCCAGCCGGGCGCGAGGTTCGCGTTCGGCTACGAGGAGGCGCTCGGCTACCAGGTCGGGCAGCACGTCCGCGACAAGGACGGCATCGGCGCGGCGCTGGCGGTGCTGCGCCTCGCCACCACCGCGAAGGAGCGCGGCAGCACCCTCACCGCCGCCTACGACGACCTGGAGCGGGCGCACGGCGTGCACCTGACCGGGCAGCTGTCGCCGCGAATCGACGACCCGGCGGCCGTCATGCGGCGGATCAGGGCCACTCCCCCCGCGGACCTGGGCGGCGCCGCGGTGGAAACCGTCACCGATTTCGCGGACCCGGCCAACAGCACCGGCCTGCCGCCGTCCGACGTGCTGCGCTTCGCGCTCGCGGGCGGCAGCCGGGTCGCCATCCGCCCCAGCGGCACCGAGCCCAAGATCAAGGCCTACCTGGAGGTGACCGAGCCGCCGGGCGACGATCTCCGCGCCGCCCGCACGGCCGCGGAAACCCGCATGGGGCCGCTGCGCGCCGCGGTCACCGCCCTGCTGGGCTCGTAACCAGCCTGTTAACACGCTAGCCACTCCTGCCACCAGTTCCGTAGGATCCTGAAGAGTGGCACAGCCCTGGTGGAAACCTGCCTGGTCGGTCCCCGCCGCCTACCGTGCCGTGCGGGCCACCGTCGTAGTCCCGTCGTTGTTCGCGCTGACCGACAAGATTGTCGGCGATCCGCAGATGGCGCTGTTCGCCACGTTCGGCGGCTTCGCGACGCTGGTCATCGCCGGGTTCGGCGGCACGAGGAAAGACAAGTTCATCGCCCATGTGGGCCTCGCGGTCACGGGGAGCATCGCGCTGATCATCGGCACGCTGGTCAGCGGCACCACCTGGCTCGCGGTGGTTGTCACGATCCCGGTGACGTTCGCGATCTTCTTCGCCGGGATCGCCGGCCCGAACGCCGCCTCCGGCTCCGCGGCCGCCATGTTCGCCTATGTGCTGCCGGTGGTCTCCGCCGGGAACGCGTCGATGCTTCCCAGCCGGCTCGACGGCTGGTGGCTGGCCTCGGCGGCCGGCACGATCGCGGTCCTGATCCTGTCCCCCAAGCCGCCGGGTGACCGGCTCCGCGCGGCGACGGCGGATCTCGCCGCCCAGCTCGCTAGCCGGCTCAACGCCGCCGCCGACGGCGTGATCACCGACCCGGAGTCGATGCGCGCGGCTAAAGAGAAGCTGCGGACCGCGTTCCTGGCCGCGCCGTACCGGCCGTCCGGACTGGCGACCGCGGACCAGGCCCTGTCCAGCCTCGTGCAGCTGCTCGAATGGGGCGCTTCGCAAGTCGGTGACGCCTTCGACGGCCACCTTGACTTGAAGACGACCTGCCCCGCCGACCGTGCGCTGCTGCGCGCCGCGGCGGCATTGTTCGCCGACACCCACGACCTGCTGAGCGGGCACGCCGCGGACCCGGATATCGCGGGCGTCGAACAAGCGCGGGCCGACTCCGCCGCGCAGCTGCGTGACCTGTCGGGCCAGGCGGGGGAACCTGACGCGCGGATGGCGGCGGCGCAGGCCGTGCACGCGCAGGGCATCGCCGTCACCGCCCGCGCCGCCGTCGCCGACGCGATGATCGCGAGCCGTCGCGCCGACCCGGAGACGATCGACGCCGAGCGCCGCAAGTGGTACGGCCCGCACACCGGGCTGGCAGGGGTCGCCCCCAGTGCCGCAGCCGCCGGAGCGGGCACCGTTGCCCAGGGGGATGCGGGGGGCGGGCAGCGCCCCGTGCAGGGAGCGACAGCCCTCCGTGGCACCTCGCGGCCGGTCAGCCTGCGCAGGGCGACGTTGCTGGTGACGAGGCATGCAACGGTCCGTTCTGTATGGTTCCTCAACTCGCTGCGCGGCGCGGTGGCTCTTGCAGCCGCGGTCGCCGTCGCGGACGTTTCTGGCGTGCAGCACGCGTTCTGGGTGGTGCTCGGCACGCTGTCGGTGCTGCGCACCAGCGCGGCGTCGACCGGCGGAACGGCGTGGCGGGCGCTGGCGGGGACGGTCGTCGGGTTTGTGATCGGCGCGCTGCTGCTGCTCGCGATCGGGACGGGGCAGACCGCGCTGTGGGTGGCGTTCCCTGTCGCGGTGCTGGTCGCGGCCTACGCGCCGGGGACCACACCGTTCCTGGTAGGCCAGGCCGCGTTCACCGTGACGATCGTGGTGCTGTTCAACCTGCTCGTCCCGGCGGGCTGGCGGGTCGGGCTGCTGCGGATCGAGGACGTGGCCATCGGCTGTGCGGTCAGCCTGGTGGTCGGGGTGCTGTTCTGGCCGCGTGGCGTAGCGTCGGTGGTCGGCGACGACCTCGCCGACACGTTCCGGCGCGGCGCGGAGTACCTGAGCCAGGCGGTGGACTGGGCGCTGAGCGAGCTGATGCTGCCGCCGACCGCGGCGATCGCGACCGCGAACGCCAGCATCAGGCTCGACGACGCGGTGCGCGGCTTCTTCACCGAGCAGGGCAGCAAGAAGCTGTCCAAGGAAGACCTGTGGACGATGGTCAACGCCTCGATGCGGCTCCGGCTCACCGCGAACACGCTCGCCGGGCTGCGGCCGGACGTGACGGCGCCCGGCCTCCCGCCGGGCGGTGCCTGCCTGCCGCTGGAAGGCTCTGACGAGTACGGCGACACGCCTGCCTGCATTGCGCTGCGCTCCGAGGCGGGCAGCCTGGCCGGGTTCTACGACCAGGTGGCGGGTGAGGTGGGCCGTTCGAGCCTTTCTGGCCGGCCTGCCTGGTCTCAGTGGTCTACCTGGTGGCGGCGGCTGGCGTGGTCTCCCCGGTCCGAGCAGGCCGGTGAACCGCCCCTGATCCCGGCGCCCCCGCTGATCGGCCCGGCGGTGCCCCGCGCGCTGCTCCCCGCCGCCGCGTCGGCGGCGGAGACCGACGCGGCGATGGGCACCGGGGCGGCGGGGGGCGGTGCGGCCGTGGCGGATCGGACCGCCCCGGTTAGCGCCGCGACCGCGACGGCCGCCGCGGCGCCGCCGCCCCCGCCGCTGCACCCGCACCTGCTGTGGGTGCAGGAGCACCTGCACCACCTGAGCCAGAGCGCCCAGACGGTCAGCGCCCCCGCCCAGCGGGTAGCCGAGGCCCGCCAGCGCCCCTGGTGGCGCTAGCCCGGGTGCTGGCGGCCTCCGGGCTCAGCCGGACAGTCTGCCCGAGTACGCAATCGGCAGGATCAGCGCTAACCAGGCTCGGGGCGCTGGGGTTATGGGATTTGCGGGGCCACGCCGTAGGCGGCATCGGACCGGGCTTGAAGATGGTCACGTTGGGGTGGTTTGCCAGTAGACCGTGTAGGGCGTGTGCTGGGCGCGGGATACCGGGACCAGGGTGACTTGCCGGGCGTCAGCTGTCGCTTCGAAAGTCATGGGGTTCGCGGTCGTGCGGCGGACCGACGCCGGGGCTAGCACCGGCAGCGCCGTGGCCGGGCCGTTGGTGGTGACGCCGGGAGATGCGGTGCTCGGACCCGAGGCTGTGCTGGGCGCGGAGGCGCTGCCCGGGGTCGGCCCGGAGACCGCGTAGCTGGCGCCGTAGAGGCCGCTGAGGACGACCGGACCGTAACTGACCGCCTGGACCGCGGGGTTGTCCGGGGCCGGGGTGAACGTCAGGCCCATCGGGAGGGTCACCGTGAGCGAGTCGCCGGGCTGCCAGTGGCGGCTGACCACCGCCCAGCCGCCCGCCGAGTCAGCTGAGGCGGCGGGGACGACGGCGTTCCGCAGCGGGGTGCCGTTCAGCATCACCACTGGCTGGCCGGCGGTCCAGCCGGGCACCCGGACCCGGAGGTCCATCGGGGCCGCGCCGCGCATCACGGTGAGGTGGACCACCGGGTCGTCGGGGAAGCCGGTTGTCTGGCGCAGCGTGATGCCCTGGTCCGCGCAGCGGACCTCGGAGGGGATGAACAGGTTCACGTAGACGCCGCGCGCGTCGCGCGAGTAGATCGTGTCGGCGAACTTCACCTGCGTCTCGAGGCCGGTGGCGTTATCGCAGGTGAAGGTGTCGTAGTCGGTGGCGTAGACGTCGGGGTCGCCGGTTGGGAAGTAATTCAGCGGCTGCTCCTTGAACGCGCCGGCGGACAGCCCGGTGTAGTAGCAGACGAAGCCGTGCGGCGAGTCCGGGTCCTGGCTGCCGAGCATGTGGTTGTACAGCCCGCGCTCGTACTGGTCGAGCAGGTCCACCCGGGTCAGGTCGTGGAAGTGCAGCAGCCTGGTCAGCTTGAGCATGTTGTAGGTGACGCAGCCCTCGCAGGTGTAGTTGGACAGCGCGCCCGCCACCACGTCGGGCGGTCCCCAGTGCTCGTAGTTGCCCTGACCGCCGATGACGTACGAGTGGTGCGCGGTGGCGATCTGCCAGAAGTTGTCCGCGATGGCGCGGTACTTCGGCTCGCCGGTCTCCTCCCACATCCGCAGGGAGGCGATCACCTTCGGCAAGCTGACGTTGCACTGCTCCCCGCGCAGCGCGTCGTCGCCCGCGGCGAGCGGGTCGAGGAACCGGGCGTGGTAGAACCGCTGCGCTGTCCGCAGGTAGCGTTCCGAGCCGGTGATCCGGTACAGGTTGGCCAGCGATTCGGGCAGGCCGCCGAACTCGGTCTCGAGCACCTGCTGCATGTGCGCATAGCTCAGCGGTGCCGTCCTGGCGTCCACCCAGTCCGCCAGCCGCACCGCCACGTCTAGCGCCTGCCCAACCCCGGCCAGCTGGTACTGGTCGATCATGCCGGCCAGGTACTTGTGGATCATGTAGTACGGCGACCAGACGCGCTGACCCGCCTCGAGCCGGTCGAAGAAGGACTCGGGGAACGCGGACAGGTAGCCGGGCGCGTAGCCGGCGAGCGGCGCGATCGCCTGCAGCTGGGCGAGCTGGCCGACCAGGTACTCCCCCGCCGCCTTCGCCCGCGGGTCGCCGGTGTTGGCGTACGACAGCGCCAGGCCGGACAGCACGTGGCCGGTGGTGTGCCCGCGCACCTCCATGGCCGGCGCCTCCCAGCCACCGACCGGCCGTGCGGCGGACGGCCGCCCGTAGTTCAGCCTGAAGGTGTGCAGCATCCGATCCGGGTCGAGGAACAGCAGGTAGTCCTTCGTCCGCCCCTGGTTCGCGCGGAACGGGCTGTCCAGCAGCCGGACCGCGGCCAGCGGGTACGCCGCAGCGGCGCCGGCGGTCCCGTCCGGGGCGTAGCCACTGCGGCCCATCGGGTAGCCAGGCACGTACGCCGGGCCGTCCGGCCACGGGTCGGCGGCGGCCGTCCCCGCGCCGCCCCACCAGGAGCCGGGCTGCCAGCCTGCCAGCCACGCAGATTCGGCCGCGAGCACGGCGCCGCCCCCCAGCAGCGCCATGACCTGCCGTCTGGACAGGTCGGACCCCCTGCCGACCCGGGCCCTGATGGCACCGGCCGTCCGCCTCGTGACCTTTCGCACGGCGCCGCAGTTTCCCTTCGTCGCGGTCCGCCCCCGGTAACCCCAGTCCCCGCAGCCTCGCTCGCCGTGATCGTACCGCCGTACCCGCTGGAAAAAAATGCGCGGCATCATGGATGCCGATGTCGAGAATCGCGGGACGGCGCCGTACCAGTCAGTGACAGCCGCCCGCCGCGGGCGGCCGCGGAACCATCTGACGAAGGAGCACCACCGTGAAGTACATGCTCATCATCTACGGCAACGAGGAACTGTGGAACTCGATCGGCCCCGAGGAGCAGCAGCAGATGTTCCGGGCGTTCGACGCGTTCAACAAGACGCACTACGACACCGGCGAGCTGCTCGGCGCGTACGGGGTGGCGGACGCCGCCGCGACCAAGCTGGTGCGGCTGGCCGACGGGCAGCCCGCCGTCACCGACGGCCCGTACCTGGAGACCAAGGAATACCTGGCCAGCTGGTACCTGATCGACGTCGACAGCGAGCAGCGGGCGCTGGAGATTGCCGCCGCCCTGCCGTCGGCGACGCACCAGCCGACGGAAGTGTGGCCGATCCTGCACGAGGCGTCCCGCGACACGGGCGTGGACGTGGGCGTCGTCTGACCGCCGCCATGGCCGCCACGAGCACCGAGGACCTGCTGCGCACTCTGGCGCCGCAGGTCCTCGGCGTGCTCATGCGCCGCTACGGCGGCCTCGACACCTGCGAGGACGCTGTGCAGGAGGCGCTGCTCGACGCGGCGACGCAGTGGCCCGGGTCCGGCACGCCGGACAACCCGCGCGGCTGGCTGCTCACCGTCGCCACCCGGCGGCTCACCGACATGCTGCGCGGCGAGTCGGCGCGGCGACGGCGCGAGGACACCGTGCACCTCGCCGCATTGCCTACCGCGCTGGCCGCCGACGACGCGGACGGCCCGCTCGATCACGACGACACACTCACCCTGCTGTTCCTCTGCTGCCACCCGTCCCTCAGCCCCTCCTCGCAGGTCGCGCTCACCCTGCGCGCCGTCGGCGGGCTGACCACGGCGGAGATCGCGCGGGCGTTCGGGGTGCCCGAGGCGACGATGGCGCAGCGGATCAGCCGCGCCAAGCAGCAGATCCGCGCGGCCGGGGTGCGGTTCGCGCCGCCGGACGCGGCCGATCGCGACCAGCGGATCCGGGCCGTGCAGCAGGTGCTGTACCTCATCTTCAACGAGGGCTACACAGCGTCGGCCGGCCAGCAGCTGCAGCGCACCGACCTGACCGCCGAGGGCATCAGGCTGGCCCGGCTGCTGCGCGAGCTGCTGCCAGGCGACGCGGAGACCGCGGGCCTGCTCGCGCTCATGCTGCTCACCGACGCCCGCCGCGCGGCACGCGTCACGCCGGACGGCGCTCTCGTCCCGCTCACCGAACAGGACCGCAGCCACTGGGACCGCCGGTTGATCGCGGAGGGCACCGCGCTGACCGAGCAGACCCTGGCCAGCAGCCGGGCGCTCGGCCCGTACCAGATCCAGGCCGCGATCGCCGCCGTGCACGACGAGGCCGCCAGCGTCGCGGACACCGACTGGACCGAGATCCTGGCGCTGTACGAGCTGCTGGCCAAGGTCTCACCGGGGCCGATGGTGGCGCTCGGCAAGGCGGTCGCGATCGCGATGGTGCTCGGCCCGGAAGCAGGACTCGCCGCGACGGACGAGCTCGCCGGTCCGCTCGGCAGGCACCACAGGTTCCACGCGGTGCGCGGCCACTTGCACGAGATGGCCGGCGACACCGCCGCGGCGACCGATGATTACCGGACCGCCGCCCGATATGCGACAAATGTCCCCGAACGCCGCTATCTGGAAGGCAAGGCGGCTAGAACTCGATCTCACTGAAAGGCCTTGCAACTTCGTATCGCTTTTGGTCTTTGTATCACTTTCGGCCCATTTCACGTCCGATTTGTCCCATTTGGGGGGCCAGAAGTGATACCAAGTCGGTTAGGGGGCTTCTAGCGGCTCGCCGGCCGGGCATTAGACACCCGCGTGGCATTCTGGGGCTGTGAGCAATCTGGATCCCCGGCCGGATGCGGTGTCGCTGCAGGCGGGCGTGGTGCATGCGGTGGACGTGCTCGAGGCGCGCAAGGCCGCGATCGGTGACGGGACCGAGGTGCGGCGGCTGCTGCCGCAGCGGGCGCTGCGCACGATCGGCGCGTGGTGCTTCCTCGACCACTACGGGCCCGACGACACCTCCGCCGGGGCCGGCATGCGGGTGCCGCCGCACCCGCATATCGGGTTGCAGACCGCGAGCTGGCTGTTCGACGGGCTGGTGCTGCACCGCGACAGCCTGGGCAGCGAGCAGCTCATCAGGCCCGGTGAGCTCAACCTGATGACGTCGGGGCGCGGCATCGCGCACTCCGAGGAATCCCCCGCCGTCCGGCCCGGCCTGCTGCACGGCGTGCAGCTGTGGATCGCGCTGCCGGCCGCGCAGCAGTTCACCGAGCCGGACTTCGCGCACCACGCGGACCTGCCCGTCATAGCCGCGGCGGGCGGCGACGGCGCGACGATCACCGTCGTGGCCGGCGAGCACGGCGGCGAGCGCTCCCCCGCCACCATGTTCTCCCCGCTCGTCGGGCTGCAGGTCACGCTGCCCGACGGCGGCGAGGTGACGCTGCCCGCTGCCGAGGGCTTCGAGTACGGGGTGCTCGCCGCGGACGGCCCAGCTAGCATCGGCTGCCCGGCGGTCGCCGGGGCCCCGGCCCGGATCGAGCCGGGAATGCTCGCGCATCTTCCGGCGGGAGTTCCGTCGATCACCGTGTCAGCATCGGGCCCGAGCCGGCTCTTCATAGTTGGCGGCGTACCGCTGGGTGACAAGCTCGTCATGTGGTGGAACTTCGTCGCCAGAACCGCTGAAGAAATCGTGACCGCCCGTGACAACTGGGCGGCCGGTGAATTCGGGGAGGTAAGAGGCTATGCCGGGGAGCCACTGGCCGCGCCGCCGCTGCCGCCTGGCGGCCTCAAACCGCGTTGACGAAATAGTTACGATCAGTAATATCCGTGATCACCCGCCTTCACAGGCGCTCCGCTAGTACTCTCGATTTCAGCATCAAACTCGTCTCCCCCATTGACTCAAAAGGTTTTTGGGGTTATGGGACGCCCCCGGGGGCCGCAAGCGCGGGGGCTTAGGCGGATCGGTGCGCTTCTATTACCTGAAGGGGACTTCATGGCGCCGACGATTGGCATCACCACGTACCACAAGCACGCCGACTGGCGTGGCTGGGACGAGGACAGTGCCCTGTTGCCGTGGACGTACGTAAATTCGGTCCGGAAGGCAGGGGGCCGGCCGATCCTGCTGCCGCCAGGCGGTGACGCCGCGGAGGCCGCGGCCACCGTGGCCATTCTCGACGGCGTGATCATCTCCGGCGGCGGGGACATCGACCCGGCCATCTACGGGGCCGCGAGGCACCCCGAGACGATCGGCATCGCGCACGACCGGGACGCCTGGGAGCTGGCGGTCGCCGAAGCGGCCATCGAGACGGACGTGCCGCTGCTCGGCATCTGCCGGGGCATGCAGCTGCTCAACGTGGTCCGCGGCGGCACCCTGAACCAGCACGTTCCCGACCTGGTCGGGCATGAGGCGCACAACGGCCGGACGGTCGGCTACGGCCTGCACAAGGTGCGCGTCACCAGCGGCGCGACGGTGCAGTCCATCCTGCCCGGCGGCGAGTACTTCGACGTGCCGACGCACCACCACCAGGCCGTCGAGAAGATCGGCGACGGCCTGATCCCGGTCGGCTGGGCGGACGACGGAATCATCGAAGCGATCGAGGCCGACGCGGACACCCCGCGAAACTTCCTCGTCGGCGTCCAGTGGCACCCCGAGCAGGGCGATGACATGCGGCTCTTTGAGGCTCTCGTGGCGGCCGCTGAAAATTCCTCCGCAGAACGGGCGGTCGCGTCTCTGCCGCCCATGCTCGCCGGCGCCTGACCGGCGCCGGCGCGGTCCGCGGCGTTACGCGCGGGCGACGATGAACGCGGTCAGCAGGACCGTCAGGGCCGCGCCGACAGCGTGCAGCACGAGCAGGCGCGGTGACAGGACTAGCGCGCCTGCCTTGCCGCGCCTAAGCGCGCGTCTGTTGGCGGTGAACCAGCTCAGGCCGGCGCAGATCGCGCCGAGCACGATGCCGAGGCCGATCGCGGCGAAGACCCGGTCCCTGGTCAGCACGTAGGCGGCCCAGAAGGCGAAGCCCGAGATGGCCAGCGCCGGGTGGGCGAACTCGGCGAGCGCGCGCACGCCAGGCAGCGGCTCGCTCTTCGCGCGGGCCAGCGACGGCGGGTCGAAGCGGTCTCTGGACCGCCTGGGCGCCGGGGCGGCAGCCGCCACCGGTGCGGGCTCAGGTTCCGGCGCGGGCTGCTCGTCCGCGGGACGGCCGCGCGACACCAGCAGGTAGCCGCCAGCGGCGGCGGTGCACATCCAGACCAGCAGTGCGGCGATGGCCACGCGGTCGCTCCTCCCTATCGGGTCGAATCTACTCGTACCGCCCCCATGCCGTGCCGGCGACCCGCCCACAGCGACGCGGCATCCCAGGTCACCGGGGTTATGGGGGCAGGCTCCTGGCGCGGTGGGGACCGCGACAAGGCTACGGGGAAGGGATGCGCGGGGCGTCGACGACTTGGTCGACTCGACGCAGTTCCTGTCCGGCAGCCAGCTGATGGCGCTGCCCTACACGTACACGATCGGATGATCTTGACATGATCCGGTACCTGATGCGTCAATTTGGGTACCCGGGGCGAGGGGCTCCTGGTTAGACCGTAAGCCGGGAGGTCCGCCGTGGCCGCAGACGAGACCACAGCGCCAGCGCCGATCAGCTCCGATGAGCAGCGGCTGCACGAGCTGGGTTATGCGCAGGAACTACGCCGGCACATGTCCGGCTTCACCAACTTCGCCGTATCCTTCACTATCATCTCGATCCTGTCCGGGTGCCTCACCCTGTACGGGACGGGCCTGAACTCGGGCGGGCCGGTGATCATCACCTGGGGCTGGCCGTTCGTCGGCGTGATGACGCTGTTCGTCGGGCTGGCGATGGCCGAGGTGTGCTCGTCGTTCCCGACGGCCGGCGGCCTGTACTACTGGTCGGCCAAGCTCGCGCCGCGCAACCCCGCGGCATGGTCGTGGTTCACCGGCTGGTTCAACTTCCTCGGCCAGGTCGCCGTGACCGCCGGCATCGACTTCGGCGCGGCGTTCTTCCTCAACGCGCTGCTCGACCTGCAGTGGGGCTACGACACCCGCCCGTGGCACACGATCGTCCTGTTCGCCGCGATCCTCCTGCTGCACGGCGCGGTCAACCAGTTCGGCGTCCGGCTCATCGCGGTGCTCAACAACGTCAGCGTCTGGTGGCACATCATCGGCGTGCTGATCATCGTCAGCGTGCTGGCGTTCGTGCCGTCGCACCACCAGTCGGCGTCGTTCGTGTTCACCCACTTCGTCAACAACACCGGCTGGGGCTCCAAGTTCTACGTGCTGCTGCTCGGCCTGCTGCTCGCGCAGTACACGTTCACCGGGTACGACGCGTCCGCGCACATGACCGAGGAGACGCGCTCCGCGGCGCGGTCCGGGCCGCGCGGCATCGTCATGTCGATCGTGGTCTCCCTGTTCGCCGGCTGGCTGCTGCTGATCGGGATCACGTTCGCCATCCAGAACTACTCCAACGCGGCCGGCGCCGCGGTGCCCGCCGCGCAGGTCTTCATCGACGCGCTCGGCAACACCGGAGCCAAGCTCCTGCTGCTCGTGGCGATCGGGGCGCAGCTGTTCTGCGGGATGTCGTCGGTCACCGCGAACTCCCGGATGATCTACGCGTTCTCCCGCGATGGCGCGCTGCCGGGCAGCAAGTTCTGGCACCGGGTCAACCCGAAGACGCGAACCCCGACCAACGCGATCTGGCTGGCGGCCGGCGGCGCGCTGATCCTGGGCCTGCCGTACCTGTGGAACAACACCGCGTACGTGGCGGTGACCTCGATCGCGACGATCGGCCTCTACGTCGCGTACGTCATGCCAACGTTCCTGCGGCTCCGGCTTGGCTCCCGCTTCAAGCCCGGCCCCTGGCAACTTGGCCGGTGGTCGCGCCCGATCGGGATCATCGCTTGCGTCTGGGTGGCGTTCATCTTCGTGCTGTTCATGCTGCCCACCGTGTCGCCGATCTCGCACTCGAACTTCAACTACACGGTGGTCGCTGTCGTCGCGGTGGTCGGCTTCGCCGGCATTTGGTGGCTGCTGTCCGCGCACAAGTGGTTCACCGGTCCCAAGGTCCAGGGCTCGCCCGAGGAACTGGCCGCCATCGAGAACGAACTGGAGTCCCTCGCCTAGTGAACATCGAAGCGCTGCGCGAGGCGGTCCGTCTGCAGGAGATCGACACCGTCGTCGTGGCCATAACCGACATGCAGGGCCGGCTCCAGGGCAAGCGCTTCCACGCCGGGTTCTTCATGGACGAGGTGACGAAGCACGGCACCGAGGCGTGCGCCTACCTGCTCGCCGTCGACACCGAGATGAACACCGTGGACGGCTACGAACTGGCCTCGTGGGACAACGGGTACGGCGACTTCGAGTTGGCGCCGGACATGGACACGCTGCGGGTGCTGCCGTGGCAGCCCGGCACCGCGCTGGTGCTCGCCGACGTCATGTCGCTGGACTCCGGCGGGCCGGTCGGGGTGTCGCCGCGGCAGATGCTGCGGGCCCAGATGGACCGGGCCGCTGGGTTCGGCTGGACCCCGCTGACCGGCACCGAGCTGGAGTTCATCGTCTTCGAGGGCAGCTACGAGCAGGCCTGGGACCGCGGCTACCGGGACATGGTGCCGGCCAACCGGTACAACGCGGACTACTCGGTGCTCGGCACCGGCCGGATCGAGCCGCTGCTGCGGGACATCAGGAACGGGATGGCGGGCGCGGGCCTGACCGTCGAGTCCGCGAAGGGCGAGTGCAACCTCGGGCAGCACGAGATCGCGTTCCGCTACGCCGACGCGCTCACCACGGCCGACCACCACGTGATCTACAAGACCGGCGCGAAGGAGATCGCGGCCAGCCACGGGTACGCGCTCACGTTCATGGCCAAGCCGAACGCGGCGGAGGGCAACTCCTGCCATATCCACCTCTCGTTCCGCGCGACGGACGACGGCACGCCGGTGATGGCCGGCGAGGGGCCGTACGGGCTCTCGCCGGTGGGCGCCTCGATGGTCGCGGGGCTGCTGGCCGGGCTGCGCGAGCTGACGCTGCTGCTGGCGCCGACGGTCAACTCCTACAAGCGGTACGCCAGCGGCAGCTTCGCGCCGACGACCGTGGCGTGGGGACCCGACAACAGGACCTGCGCGCTGCGGCTGGTCGGGCACGGGCCCTCGCTGCGGGTCGAGTGCCGGGTGCCAGGCGGCGACGTCAACCCGTACCTGGCGGAGGCCGGGCTGATCGCCGCGGCGCTGTCCGCGGTGCCTTCCGGTGAGTCATCCGAGCTTCTCGAACTGCCGCCGCCGGTCACCGGGAACGCGTACGCGCTGACGGACCTGCCGCGGGTGCCGGGGACGCTCGACGAGGCGCTGGCCCTGTGGGAGTCGTCGGCGCTGGCGGCCAAGACGTTCGGCCCGGACGTCGTCCGCCATTACGCCACGATGGCCCGGGTAGAGCTAGAGGCGTACCGCTCCGCGGTGACGGACTGGGAACTGCGCCGTTACTTCGAGCGGATCTAGTGCTTCGAGCGGACCTAGCGGATCTTTGACCTGGCCAAACTAGGAGCGGCGCTGGTGGATGGAAGGCTTGAGGGACGTACGGCTGTCGTGACCGGCGCCGGCAGCGGCATCGGGCTGGCGACGGTGCGGCGGCTGGCCGCCGACGGCGCGAACGTCGTCGCGGTGGACGTCGACGTGGACGCGGGCGACAAGGCGGCGGCCGAGGCGGACGGCATCTTCGTCCAGGCCGACGTGACCGTCCCCGAGGACGTGGCGCGGGCCTTCTCGGTCGCGCAGGAGACCTACGGGTCCGTCGACGTCGCCTTCAACAACGCGGGCATCTCGCCGCCCGACGACGACTCGATCCTGATCACCGGCCTCGAGGCGTGGCGGCGGGTGCAGGAGGTCAACCTCACCTCGGTCTACCTGTGCTGCCGGGAGGCCATCCCGTACATGCGGCGGCAGGGCAAGGGGTCGATCATCAACACGGCGTCGTTCGTCGCGGTGCTGGGCTCGGCCACCTCGCAGATCTCCTACACCGCGTCCAAGGGCGGGGTGCTCGCCCTGTCGCGCGAGCTCGGCGTGCAGTTCGCCCGCGAGGGGATCAGGGTCAACGCGCTGTGCCCCGGACCGGTCAACACGCCGCTGCTCACCGAGCTGTTCGCCGCCGACCCCGAGCGGGCCGCCCGGCGGCTGGTGCACGTGCCGATGGGCCGGTTCGCCGAGGCGCCGGAGATCGCGGCGGCCGTCGCGTTCCTGGCCAGCGACGACGCCTCGTTCATCACCGCGTCCACGTTCCTCGTCGACGGCGGCATCTCCGGCGCGTACGTCACCCCGCTGTAGGCTCCGGCGATCGCCCCGCGGCGGCGAGCGCGGCGAGGTAGTCATCCAGCACCGCCTCCGCCCATTCGGCTGAGGTGTGCCGAGGACTGGTAACGAGCTCGATGCTCAGCCCGTCGAGCAGCACCCGGAGGCGCGCCGCCTCCCGCTCGGCGTCGAGCTGCGACGGCAGCTCGCCTGCCTGCACCAGATGGGCGATTCGCGCCGCGAGCGGCTCCTGGAGTCGCTGCGCGGTGCCCTCGGCCGCGGCGGCCAGTGCGGGCACGACGGCCGCCTGCGCTAGGAAGGCCAGGTAGACGAGGTACATCTCGCGTCGGCCGTCGTCCAGCGGGAGCAGTTCGAGG
>Ga0335075_10010119_pt1 | contig 14324 bp, 13 predicted proteins | sample Lox_Sample_24_FD_206723 | JGI IMG/M metagenome (GOLD analysis project Ga0335075, IMG submission 206723) | Soil microbial communities from Loxahatchee National Wildlife Refuge, Florida, United States - Lox_Sample_2.4 | ecosystem: Environmental > Terrestrial > Soil > Wetlands | place: USA...
CTGACCGGCCGGGAGAACCTGGAGATGATCGCCGGCCTGTACCACCTGCCCCGTTCCCGTGCCCGGCAGCGCGCGGCGGAGTTGCTGGAGCAGTTCGGCCTCGCCGGCGCGGCCGGGCGGCGGTGCGGCACCTACTCCGGCGGCATGCGCCGCCGCCTCGACCTGGCCGCCAGCCTCATCGCCCGCCCGCCGGCGGTCTTCCTGGACGAGCCGACCACCGGCCTGGACCCCGCCAGCCGCCTGGCCATGTGGGCCGCCGTCGAGCAGCTCGCCGACGCCGGCACGACCGTGCTCCTCACCACCCAGTACCTGGAGGAAGCCGACCGGCTCGCCCACCACATCGCCGTCATCGACCACGGGCCGCTGATCGCCCAGGGCACCCCCGGCGAGCTGAAAGCAGAACTGCGCGGCGCCCTGGTCGAGTTCCGCGTCACCGACCCCGCCCAGCGCGACCGCGCGGCCGGCGCCATCGCGCCGCTGGGCCGGGCAACGCCGGGTGCCGGCCGCGACAGCCAGCTGATCACCCTGCCCGCCCCCGCCGGCGCCGCCACGCTGCGCACCGCTCTGCGCATGCTCGACGACGCCGGCATCGCCATCGACGACGCCACGCTGCGCCACCCAACCCTCGACGAGGTCTTCCTCACCCTCACCGGCCACCCGGGTGCCCGCAGCGCCGGCAACAGCCAGGCCAACGCGGACGATTCCCCCGCCACCGCGAGGAGCACACGATGACCGCCCAGGCCACAACGCCGGCCCCCACGCCGCTGACCTTCCTGACCGACACCAGGATCATCACCGTGCGGAACGTCAGGCGCATGGCCCGCACACCCCAGATGCTCTACTTCGCCAGCATCCAGCCAGTCGTCTTCATCATCGTGTTCCGCTACGTCTTCGGCGGCGCCATCGCCACCCCCGGCTACAGCTACGCCAACTACCTGCTGCCCGGCCTGCTGGTCGAGGCGACCCTCTTCGGCGCCACCACCGCCGTCGCGCTCGCCGCCGACCTGTCCGGCGGGCTCGTCGACCGGTTCCGCTCCCTGCCGGTCGCCCGACCCGCGGTGCTGACCGCCCGCACCCTCGCCGACTTCTGCCGCACCACCGTCGTGGTAGCTGTCGTCCTGGCCGTCGGCTCGCTTGTCGGCTTCCGGTTCAACAACGGCGCCCTGACCGGGGCCGCCGCGATCGGCCTGGTGCTCGCGTTCGCTTACGCCTACTCCTGGCTGCTGGCCATCATCGGCCTGGCCGTCAAGGACCCCGAGACCGCCCAGCTCGCCGGCACCCTGCCCATCCTGATCTTCATCTTCGCCAGCTCCCTCGCCGTCCCCGTCGACACCATGCCCGGCTGGCTGCAGTCCTTCGCCCGCAACCAGCCCGTCAGCGTCACCATGAACGCCGTCCGCGCCCTCACCCAGGGCGGGCCCGCAGCCCACTGGGCCTGGCAGTCCCTGGCCTGGACCGCCGGGCTCCTCATCGTCCTCATCCCCGCCGCCACCGCCCTCTACCGCCGCCGGTGAGCCAGGCCCGCCCGCAGCGGCGTACGCTACCGTCCCGTACCCCGGCCGGCCGGCCAGCCAGGCCAGCCCGCACCCGCCCCAGCAGAAAGGTCCCGCGATGGGCCCTGCCCCTGCCCGTCCCGGCAGCAGCGAGCCGGCATCCACGTCCCGGCGCCGCCTCGGAGACCGGCTGCTCCTGCACGCTCCCGTCCTGGCCACAGACCAGATAGCCGCTCGCATGACCAGGATCCGGCTGGACCTGGCAGACCTCGCCACGCTGGACTGGATTCCGGGCCAGCAGGTCCGCGTGGTAGTCGGCGCTGCCCCCGTCCCGAAAGACTGGATTCTCGGCCAGATGCGGACTTACTCGATCTGGGACCGCACCCCGGGCTGGCTGGACCTGGCCGTGCTCGACCACGGGGACGGCCCCGGAGCGGAATGGGCCAGGCACGCTCGCCCCGGCCAGCCCGTCGCCTTCACCAGGCCGCAGGGCACCCTGACCGCACGGCCCACCGGCAGCCACCTGCTCATTGGCGAGGAGACCGCCGCCGTCGCGTTCGGCGCGATCCTGCGCGCCCTGCCCGCCGGCCAGAACGCCCTGACCATCATCGAAGCCGACGGGCCGGGCGACCAGCTCCCGCTCCCTGGCGACGTGCACTGGCACTACCGGCACGGGCGCAGCGCCGCCAGCTCCGCGTCCCTCCTGCGCGCCGTGCGCGACACCGACCTGCCCGGCCCCGGCACCGCCTACCTGGCCGGCGAGGCACGCACGATCCAGGCACTCCGCAGCCACCTCGTCCGCGACCGCGGCTGGCCCAGGCGCGCCGTCATCACCAAGCCGTTCTGGACCCCCGGCAAGAAAGGAATGGAATAGCACGGCAAAACCATCGACGTCCGGGCCGCCACCAGCCAGGTCACCGCCGTCGACGCGGTCGCCGGACTGCTCCCCGCGCCGCGGGCCGCCCGAGCCTGGCGGTGGTTTTCTAGCTACTTCCGCGAGCTGGCGGGAATCCGTCGGCTGGCGTTCCCGGCGACAACGCCGCTGGACGCAGCAGCGCGCGCAGTCCGTTCCGCAGGACGTCCGCATGGATATCGGCGAGGATCAGGTACTGCAGCAGGAATCCTGGCAGCAGGGCAAAAAGGGCTGCGGCGGCCGCCTCGACGTCTGTTCCTTCAGCCAGTCGCCCCTCATCCACCATGCGCCGCACCGCCGTGGCCCACTGGGTCCGCAGCGCGCCGAACACGTCGCGCACGATCACGGCGACCTTCGGGTCATGCAAGGCCGCTGCCCAGGCGGCGGGACCGATCCGCGCGGGGCCGTCCGGGCCGCTGAACTCCTCGGCGGCCGTGGCGATCCGGCCGGCTATCTCGTCCAGCCCGGGAAGCGGATCCTCGGCCAGCGCGTCTTCGATTACCCCGCCGAGCTGCCCTAGGGCACTGGCCGAGATCGCCTGGATCAGATCGTCCTTGGTCTTGAAGTAGCGGTAGACGGCTCCCGCGGACAGCCCGGACTCGGCGAAGACGTCCTGCATCGTCGTCTCGTAGAAGCCCTGTCGCGCGAAGCACCGGCGCGCGGCGTCAAGGATCTGCTGCCGGCGCTGCTCGAGGTACTCATCACTGACTCGTGGCATAGCCAAATAATAAAACGGACATCCGATTTGACATGACAGCCGCGACTAGTAAATTAAGAGAACGGTCGTCCGTTTTACATCAAAGGCAACCACGAGGTGATGCAGGATGGCTCACACCGTCGTCAGGGCCGGGGCAGCGGCAGCGGCCCTCACGCTGGTCAGCATGCTCTTCATCGGCAGCTTCCTGGGGGCGCTGCACGATCCGGCACCGCACGGACTGCCGGTCGGCGTAGCCGGGCCGCCCGCGGCGGCCAGGCACCTGGACGCGGCCTTCGCCCAGCGGCTGCCCGGCGCGTTCACAGTCTCCGCCTATTCCAGCGTCGCCGCTGCCGACCAGGCGATCGCCGACCGGGACGCTGACGCGGTCCTCGTGCCCGGCCCGTCGGGCCAGCGGCTACTGATCGCCGGCGCCGCCGGCCGGTTCGTCACCGAGGCCGTGACCACGGCGTTCACGGCGGAGGCAGCCGCCTCCGGCCAGCGGCTCACCGTAACCGACATCCGCCCGGCACCCCCCGGAGACCCCAACGGGATCACCGGGCTGTTCTTCTTCATCGGGATCGCGTTGCCGAGTGCCGCGTTCGGGATCGTGCTAGCCGTCCTCCTCGGCCGGCGCTCGCCGGACCCTGCCCGGCCACGCACGCCGGGATGGCCGGCCCGGCTTGCCGCGCTCGCCTGCTTCTCGGCCCTGGCCGGAGCCGCTGCGACCTGGGTGAGCGACGGCATCGTCGGGGCCCTGCCCGGCGCCCCGGCCGCCCTGTTCGGTATTGGCGCCCTGACGGCCTTCGCCGTCAGCTCGGCGTGCCACGCCGCCTGGCGGCTGGCCAGCGCCCCGCTCGCCGCCTTCCTCGTCCTCCTGTTCATTCCCGTCGGCGTGCCGGCAGCCGGAGGCCCGTTCGGCTCCGCTTTCGTCACCAGCTGGTACGCGCACCTGGGCAGTGCGTTGCCGGCCGGGGCGGCGCTGCCGGCGATCCGTGACGTCGTTTCCTTCGATGGTCACGCCCTAGCCGCCCCGCTCTTGGTGCTGTGCCTGTGGGCAGGCATCTCGGCGGTGCTGTGCGTCCTTCCGGCTCCTCCCCGGCCCAGGCGCGCCGCGCCGGCATCCGCCACCGGTACCCCGGCCACCGTGGCCTAGCCAGGACGCTGGCCGGGGACGCCCGAGACGAGGGGATAGATGATGTTGTGGAGGACGCGTTCTTGATGGGCCCGGTCAGGCAACTCTCCGCGCACCATCCGGAGCAGGTTGAGGCCGAGGACGATGTCGGGAACGAGTTCGATGTCGACGTGGAGCGGGATCTCGCCTCGGGACACGGCTCGCCTGAGCACGTCGAGGATTGCCCGTCTGGGTTGTTCGAACCCGGTGCCGGCGAGCGCCTGTCGCAGGTCGGCGTCGCGCGTCGCCGCGCCGACGAGTCCCAGGAGGACACCCGTTTGCCGCTTCGCGGCCTCGTCGAAGTCCGGCACCTGGGCCACCATCGCCTCGAGGTCGCCGTGCAGCGATCCGGTGTCGGGCAGCGAGAACGGAGCGACCTGCTCGCGCCCGCGGACCATGGCATCGATCACCAGCTGGGCCTTGGACGCCCACCTGCGGTAGAGGGCGCCTTTGCCGACGCCGGCCCGGCTGGCGATCTCCGCCATGCTCAAGCTGTCGTAGCCGACCTCAGCGAGACCTTCAAGCGCGGCGCGCATGATCGCCTGATCTCGCAGTGGGTCAAGCTGACGTCCTCGTCGTCGCTGTTGCCCCGCATGGGTATGGCCAGCCGGTGAACTCATCCACCCCATCATATGGTACGGAACCGTGCCGTTCTATATTGAGTGGGTGAGAGGACCTGAGCCGCACCCGATGCCGAACCGGCCCGCCGCAGCCCAGGTGAGCGGTCCTCGAACAACCATCGATCGGAAAGGGTGCACGCGATGAAGGTCGATTTCGCTAAGAAGGCCGTCGGCGGGTTCAATTTCGAGTTCGCCAGGGGCATCTCTACTCAAGGCGCCGGTGCCGCCGAGTTCGGTGAGTGCATGGAAACGCTGCAGCGCATCAAGAACGGCGACTTCGAAAGCTGGACCGTCGAGTGGGCGGCAACAGCGGGCGGCGTCGCCGAATACGCCACGAGAGTAGCCGCGACCGGGGATCGCTGGTCCGCCGCCAACGCCCATCTGCGCGCCAGCAACTACTTCCGCATGGCGGCGTTCTACGTGGCACACACCGACCCCAGGCACCGCGAGTTCTGGCAACGCAGCCGAGACCACTTCCTCGAGATGACGAAACTCGGCGGCAAGACCATCGAGTATGCCGAGATCGATTTCGAAGGCAGCAAGCTCCCGGCCTACTTCGTGCCCTCCGGAGGAGAAGACAGGCCAACCCTGATCGCGATCGGCGGGTTCGACTCGACGATGGAAGAGGTCTATTGCTGGGTCGGCGCGGTGGCGGCCGAATACGGATGGAACTGCCTGATCTTCGAGGGTCCGGGCCAGTGGGGAGCCCTCATGGAAAACCCCGGGCTCGTCTTCCGGCCCGACTACGAGAAGCCGATGGCGGCGGCGGTCGATTACCTGTATTCCCGCGAAGACATCGATCGCGACAAGATCGCACTGATTGGCTATTCCGCGGGCGGCTATTTCGCGCCCAGAGCCGCTTCCGGTGAACCAAGGATCAAGGCCTGTATAGCCAATACCCTGGTCGTTGACTGCGGCGAATCCGCACGCGCCGGGCTCAAAGGACTGAGCAACCCGCGAGTGATCGACACGATGTTCGGGTTGCTGCAGAAATTCAGCCCGCCAGCACGGTGGGGATTCCAGCACGCACAGTGGTCACTCGGCATAGCCAAGCCTCACGACTGGATCGACTTCTACCGGCCCTTTACCCTGCGAGGTCTCGAGCAGAACTTCCGGAACCCCATGCTTTTCCTGTTCGGGGAAGACGACATCAAAGACGCCGCCGCTTCGTCAGCCGCGATCGTCGCCGGCATCCCCGAGTTCATCGCCTCGCTCCCCTGCGACAGCTACCTCCACCTCTTCCCGCGAACCCAAGGCGCGTCTAGCCACTGCCAGATCGGCGGATTGACCTACGCTCACGTCGTGATATTCCAGTGGCTCGACCACGTGTTCGGCGGCGGCCCGCTTCCCGCCAGTGACCTAGGTGCGCCAGCGCAGGCTGTCGTCGGCCTGTTCGGGAAATACGGAGGCAAGCTTGCCGCGGCTCGCACCCAGGAACTCTTGCGCTCCGCAACGCTGATCTAGCCCCACCGGGCCGTTCCCTGCGGGAGCAGCTCCGCGCGCTCGGGCGATGGGCGGACGCGCACAGCGCCGACGCGACGCGAAACGACGTCAATCCGAACCGTCCGTCAGTCACCGATGAGGAACAGCGCGAGGGCGAGGGCCGTCTTCTCAATCTCTGACGGGTCAACGCTCTCGTTGGGCGCGTGGATGAGGCACCGGGGCTCCTCCACCCCGAGCAGCACGATCTCCGCCTCGGGATAGGTCTCCGCCAGCGCCTGGCAGGTGGGCATCGAGCCTCCTAGCCCGGCGCGCACCGGCTCCTGGCCGAAGGCGTCGCGCATCGCCGCTGCGAGGCGCGTGTAGCCAGGACCGCCGGCGGGCGAGTGGAACGGCTGGCTGCGCGATAGTTCCGTGACATCGACCTCGACGTTCCAGGGCGCGGCGCGGCGCAGCTGCGCGGCCAGCGCCCGGCTGGCCTCGGCGGCGTCGGTGCCGTGCGGCAGGCGGAGGTTGATCTTGGCGCGCACCTCCGCCTGGATCGCGGGAGTCGATCCGACGACGGGCGGTATGTCGATACCAGTCACGGTCAGCGCCGGGCTGGCCCAGAGCATGTCCGCGATCGTGCCGGCGCCGACGAGGTCCACGCCGGGCAGGATGCCCGCGTCGCTCCGGTACTGCCGGGCCGGGTACTGCGGACCTTCCCATCTGCCCACCGCGCGAAGCCCGGCGATCGTGGTGTTGCCCTTCTCATCGTGCAGGCTGGCTAGCATCTGAATCAGGGCGATGACCGGGTCCGGGGTAGGACCGCCGAAGTTGCCGGAATGCACCGGGCTGACCAGCGCACGCACGGTCACGGTCGCGTGAACCACGCCGCGCAGGCTGGAGACAAGCGTCGGCTGCCCCACCCGGACGTTGCCAGCGTCGCAAACCAGGACCGCATCGGCCCTCAGCAGGCTGGGCTGGTCCCGGATCAGCGCGGCCAGGCCACCGGTGCTCTGCTCTTCGGAACCCTCGCTGATGACCTTGACACCGACGCGCAGCCACCCCTGGATGGCGCGTAGCGCCGTCAGCTGGGCGACGATGTTGCCCTTGCAGTCCGCGGCGCCCCGCCCGTACCACCGCCCGCCGCGCTCGGTCAGCTCCCACGGCGGGCTGGCCCACGCCTTGTCGTCGAGGGGTGGCTGAACGTCATAGTGGCTGTAGAGCAGCACGGTCGGTGAATCAGGCGGGCCGGGGCACTGGCCGAAGACGGCCTGATGCCCGTCCGGGGTATCCAGGATCCGCACGTCAGGGAGGCCGGCTCCGGCAAAGGACCTCGCCACGAAGTCAGCTGCCTGGCGGCAGCCGGTCACGGGGAATTGCCGTGGATCGGCCACCGAGGGGAACGCCAGCAGGGTGCTCAGGTCGTCGCGCGCCCGTCCCATGAGGCCGCCGATGCGGTCGCCCAGCGACCCTCCGTCCACCGCATCGGTCGGCCGTTCTTCATGAGCCACCGTCTCATTGTCGGAAACGACCGGGCAGGGAGGAATGGAGGATCGACGGATATCGCCGTCATAAACCGTACGGAACGAAGGCGGTGCGGGAACGGCGTCAAGCGGGCTTGTCGTGATGGACGGCGATGCCCGCGATCACCAGGCCAACGCCAGCGAGATCCTGCCCGGTCGGAACCTGGTGGAGGACGACCAGCCCGATGATCGTCGCCACGGCTGGCAGCAGCGCCAGCATCAGCGCGAACGTCGCCCGGGGAAGCCGCGCCATGGCGAGCTGGTCCGTGACGTAGGGGATGACCGATGAGCAGATCCCGACCCCGGCCCCGGCTAGCAGCAGTACCGGATCGTCGAAAGCAGGACCGGCGCCGCCGGCGCCAATCGGCGTGATCACAACCGCGGCGACCAGCATGGCCGCCCCCAGCTGGTCTATGCCGGCCATGGACACCCGGTCGCCGGGACGCTGACCTTCGGACGGCACGCTTAGGGTCGTGTTGGCCGCGCGATGCGCGAGCATGACGTAGAGCATGAACCCGGCGCAGTTCGCGAACGCGAAGACGAACCCGAGGGGCTGCCCGGAGATCCGGACGTCGGTGAGCACGACCACTCCGCCAACCGTGACAATCAGGGCAGCCAGGTTCCGCCAGGTGCGGGTGCCGGCGGCGGCCAGGACGATCGTGCCCAGAAACTCGATGGAGCTGACGGTGGCTAGCGGGAGACGGTCCACGGCGAGGTAGAAGACCGCGTTCATCGCCGCGAGGACGACACCGAGGGCGAGCATGACCAGCCGCTGAGCCTGCGTGAGCCGGGCGATCAGGCGCCACGGGCGGCGCCACACGGCGAAGACGACCGCGGCGGTGACGATCCGCAGCCATGCCACGCCCAGCACGTCGACCCGGGCGAACAGCAGCACCGCCAGAGACGGCCCCAGGTAATGGAACACGGCGCTGACAAGGAAGAACGAAGTCGGGGAAGCCGACTGATGACAGCCGGGACCGCCGCTTGCGAGTCATTCATGGCGGCTCATACTATGAAGGCCACAGCGTCAAGTTAATACCGTAACAACGGATCCTGCCGAGGATGAGTTGAGGGATCAAAGGATATTCAGCTCAAGAACGTTCGTTTCGCTCGACGAGATTGATCGCAGCATACTCGCCGCGCTGGAGGCCGACGCCCGGGTGCGCATCACCGCGCTCGCGCGGCAGGTGGGATTGTCCGCGCCGTCGGTCGCCGAGCGCCTGCGCCGCATGGAAGATAGCGGCGTGGTCTCCTACCACGCCGAGGCCGAGCCGCGGGCGATCGGTTACCCGATCTGCGCGATCGTCCGGATCAGTCCCACGAGCACGGGCCTGCACCAGATCCCGCAGACGGCCCGGGATACTCCGGAGATCACTGAGTGCTACCGAGTGACTGGCGAGGATTGCTACATAATGAAGCTGTACCTGCGGAGCATGGACGACTTGGAGGAGATCCTGGACCGGTTCACTCCGTACGGCCGCACCACCACGTCGATCGTCCACTCCACCCCGATTGCCCGCCGCCCGCTCCCGATTGACGGTACCCACGGGAACGGACAGCGCCCCCGCTAAGGCCGCTCTCGACGCGTGCTGGTCCCGACTCGGCCGCTGCGCGGCGGCCGGCGGCAGGAACGGAACGCTGCGAGTCGCAACCGTTCGTTCGGGATGAAGATTTTGAATTTTCCGAACGGATCCGGGCCGGCTCCCTCCGGCCATGGCACTAACGGGAGGCGGCGCCAGTGGTGGCGCCCGCCAGTGCCTCGGGGCGGCCGGACCGGCGCGTCCCGCGCACGCGGTCAGGCGGCTGATCAGCGGCGGGCCAGGCCAGGCCAAGGGCCAGGTATCCCCACGAGTTCAACCCGGCCGGCCCGGATTCAACCTTCCTGGGTGCGGAAAGTTACCTTTCCGTGGCTGACTGTCGCGATCCGCTGGGCGCGGCGGGCAACGGACGTGTCGTGGGTGACGATCACCAGGGTCAGTCCGTGGTCCTGCCAGAGCTTTTCCAGGAGCGAGATGATCTCGTCGCGGGTGTCCTCGTCCAGGTTGCCGGTGGGCTCGTCGGCCAGCAGAACCCTGGGCTCCTTGACCAGTGCCCGGGCGATGCCTACCCGCTGCTGCTGCCCGCCGGACAGTTCGGCGGGCAGGTGCCGGAGCCGGTTGCCCAGCCCTAGGTCCGCCAGGGTCCGGGCGGCGCGGTCGCGCCGCTCATCGGTCTTGACGCCTAGCGGGATGAGCGCCGACTCGACGTTCTCCAGCGCGGACAGGGTGGGAATCAGGTTGAAGGTCTGGAAGATGAACCCGATGGAGCTGGCGCGGATCTGGGTGAGCTGCGCCTCGGTCAGCCTGGACAGGTCCTGCCCGTCGAATTCGACGGTCCCGGAGGTCGGCCTGTCCAGGGCGCCCAGGGTGTACAGGAGCGTGGTCTTGCCGTGGCCGGTGCGCCCCTGGACGGCCAGCCACTCGCCGTCGGCGATGTCCAGGTTGACGTCGTTCAGCGCGATGACGTTCATCTGTCCTTTGTGGAAGGTCTTCGTCACGAAGTCGAGCTTGTACACGTCCGCTCCTTTCTATGCCTGTCTTTGCCTGCGCGGCCGGGCTACTCGACTCGGCTCAGTGCGGTCGCCGGATCCAGCCGGGCGGCGCGCCAGCTGCCGAATGAGCCCGCGATGATGCCGCCGGCCAGGGCTAGCACTACGGCCAGGATGATGACCGAAATGGTGACTGGCGCGGACATGTGCACCGCCACGGTCTGGTCGTAGCCAGCGGCCGGCGTGGTGTGGCTGCCACTGCCGTTGAACGAGACGTTTTCCGGGGCGGGGCTGCCGGGGACCAGGCCGACCGTGGCTGACACCGTGGGCGCGATGGCGTTGATCACCGCCGCGCCGCCTAGCCCCAGGGCGGTGCCCACGATGGCGCCGGCTGCCCCGATGACCAGGGACTCGCCCATGACCTGGCTCATGATGCGCCGGCTGCGCCAGCCGATCGCCTTGAGCGTGCCGAACTCGCGTGTCCGCCGGCCCACCGCGGCCATGATCAGCAGGGAGGCGACCGCGAAGGAGGCGCCCAGCACGGCGATCGCGAGCCACCGGCCGAGGTCGTTGGCCAGGCTTGAGGCGCTGCTGAGCGAGCCGGTGATCGCGCTGGCCAGGCTGGAGGAGGTGCTCACGGTAGCCGATGGCAGCAGCGCCTGGATCTCCTGTTGCACGGTGGCGATGTCAGCAGCGCTCGCCGCGGTCGCGTAGATGGTGTCGACCATGCCGTGCAGGCTCGCTCCGAAGGGTCCCACTCCGAGCTGCTGGGCTACGGCAAGGGGGATGTAGACGTCGCTCGCGCCGCCGCCCTGCGGCTGGCGGCTGATCCCGATCACCGTGAACCGGTGGCCGGCCACCGTAACGGATGACCCGGCCGTGATCTTGTGGGCGGCGGCGTAGTCGTAATCCACCACGGCGACGTAGGCGTGAGCGTCGGAGGCACGAAATCCCCTCCCCGAGCTCAGTGTCCCCGAGGCGTAGGGGCCGAGCTGTGTGTGCGCGGTATCGATGGCATCGACGGAGAACTCAACCGGGTTGAGCGCGCTGGCCGGCGGCTTCCCGCCCGGGCCTAGCTGCTTGAGGGACGGAATGGTGAGGCTGGTGTCGGTAAGGTCAGCCAGGCCACCCACGGTGGCCGCCACGTCGTGCAGGTGCGCTATCCGGGACACAAACGACTCATCCACCAAGCCTATTTCGGCACCCAGCTGGTCGACGTGCTGAGCGTTCTGGCCGGGGGAATCGAAGGCACCAGAGCCGCTGGTGTGAGAGGGCGCCTTGCCGCCCGGCGTGGTCACGGTGATGTCGGTCCCGACGCCGTACAGCGCGTGCAATACGGCGGCCTGCGCGTTCCTTACCCCGTCGGCGGCCGCCGTCACCACCACGACCAAGCCGATCCCGACGGCTAGGCCAACAGCGATGACCAGGCCCTGGCGGGCGCGGTGGCGTAGTTCGCGTCGTAGGTAAGTCAGGAAGAACATGTGCCGCTCCTTGTCCTCTGTGGCGGGAAATGGGTCTGGCCACGCGGTGGCAGCTATTTCGTTATCGGGCCTGAGCCCGAGTTCACCCAGCCAGCGGGCGCCAGTGACCGGCAAGGCCCGTTGATCGCCGTCTGGAATGCCGCCGAGGTCGGATCGATCCCGCTGCCCGGGCCAAGCTGGCCGCTTTGGCCATCGGGGTCGGGGAAATCCGGGACCCCGTGCGCACGCATGCACTTGGCGAAGGCAAGGGTGAACGAACCCGCCGCCTCGTTGCCCTGGCTGCCACCCTCGTTGCGGGACGTGACGTTTCCAGAGCTCCTGCCGGTCGCGCTGCCGCTGGCGGTGGCGGAAGGCTGCGCCGCCGGACCGCTGGCGCAGCCGGAGGCCAGGGCGAGGGTAATCATCGCGATCGCCGCCAGGCCGCCGCGCATGACCGGGCCGCCGCGCCTGAGGCGGTCAGCCTGGCCAGCGAGTATCGTGCTCATGCCTCACTCTCCTTGTCTCTCGCGCGGCACCCCTGCGGTTCCACGCCCAGGCAGTGGAGAACTGCCCGGGCTTCCAGAAGTAGCAAGGCGGCGGTCACACGGCGGTCATGGCGGCCGTGACCCGGCTGTGACCGCTAACGAGGCAATCTAGGAGGAGCACAGGGCGGAAAGGCGGGTGCAGGTCGTGAGGGTGCTGCTCGTCGAGGATCACGAGAAGCTGGCCACGAGCGTGGCCGCCGGGCTGCGCCGTGAGGGCATGGCCGTCGATATCGCCCTGGATGGCGAGGCCGGTCTTGAGCGCGCCCTGGTCGTCAGCTACGACGTGGTCGTCCTCGACCGGGATCTTCCGGGACTGCACGGAGATGACGTGTGCCGCTCGCTCATCACGGAGAAATCCCCCAGCCGGGTGCTGATGCTCACCGCGGCGGGCGCGGTCGATGACAAGGTAGACGGCCTTGCCCTGGGCGCTGACGATTACCTGGCCAAACCGTTCGCGTTCGCGGAGCTGGTGGCGCGGATAAGGGCGCTGGCCCGGCGCTCCCGGCCTCCTCTGCCGCCCCAGCTGGCCCACGGGGACTTGCGACTGGACCCGGCTCGCCGGATCGCGACGCGCGGGGGCCAGCGCCTGGGGCTCAGCCCCAAGGAGCTTGCGGTGCTTGAGTTCCTTCTTTCGGCCCAGGGGGCAGTCGTGTCCGCCGAGCAGCTGCTGGAGAAGGTATGGGACGAGTTCGCCGACCCCGCCACGACTACGGTCAAGTCAACGATCAACCGGCTCCGGGTCAAGCTCGGCGACCCGCCCGTCATCGAGACGGTGCCGGGCGGCGGATACCGGATCTGAGGCAGCCGGGGGCCGGGAGCGGCCGACCCTGGCTGCCCAGCGGCCGCCGGACGGTGCGCCTGCGCCTGACGATGCTGTACGGCGGGCTGTTCCTCGCCTCCGGTGCCGCCCTGCTCATCCTCACCTACGAGCTGGTGCAGCGCGTGTACCTGACGCCAACCGTGACCGGCGGCCGGGTTGCCGGGAAGGGTTCGTCCGGCATCGAGCGGCTGCCGCCGTCCGCCGCTAGCCTGCCCGCACAGCAGGCAGCCACCCTGCACGACTTCGTGCTCGGATCGTGGACCGCCCTGGCCATCATGGTCCTCGTTGCTATCGTGCTCGGGTGGATGGTGGCCGGCCGGGTGCTGATGCCGCTGCGCACGATGACCGCGGCGACCCGGCGCATCTCCGAGGACAACCTTCATGAGCGTCTGGCATTGTCTGGCCCGGGGGATGAGCTGAAGGATCTCGGTGACACGATTGACGGGCTGCTCGCCCGGCTGGAAGGCGCGTTCGACGCGCAGCGGCGGTTCGTATCCAATGCCTCACACGAGCTGCGGACCCCGCTCACCATCGAGCGCGTGATGCTCGAGACGGCGCTGGCCGACCCGGACGCGACGGCCGAGTCGCTTCGCATGACCTGCCAGGAACTGCTCGCCACCAGCGAGCAGCAGGAGCAGATTATCCAGGCCCTGCTCACGCTGGCGCGCAGCCAGCGTGGCCTGGATCATCATGAGTACTTCGACCTTGCCCGCACCGCCAGGCAGGTGCTGTCCCAGCGCACCGGGCAAGCCGAGCGGCGCGGCCTGCACGTCGCCGCCAAGCTAGCCCCGGCGATCACCGCCGGTGATCCGCGGCTGGCTGAGCTCCTGGTTGCCAACCTGGTCGACAACGCCCTGCGCCACAACGTCGCCGACGGCTGGATCGATGTGGCCACCGCGATGAGGGACGGCCAGTGCGTGGTCCGCGTCGCCAACAGCGGGCCGGTCATCCCTCCAGACGGGCTGGACCGCCTCTTCCAGCCGTTCCAGCGAGGCGGCCAGGAGCGAACGTCGCGCCCAGGCGATAGCGGCCTGGGCCTGGGACTTTCGATCGTGGACGCGATCGCCGCGGCGCACGGGGCCGTCATCACAGGGCGGGTGCAGCCCGCCGGGGGCCTCGACGTCGAGGTC
>Ga0335075_10010120_pt1 | contig 14323 bp, 16 predicted proteins | sample Lox_Sample_24_FD_206723 | JGI IMG/M metagenome (GOLD analysis project Ga0335075, IMG submission 206723) | Soil microbial communities from Loxahatchee National Wildlife Refuge, Florida, United States - Lox_Sample_2.4 | ecosystem: Environmental > Terrestrial > Soil > Wetlands | place: USA...
CAGCCGGCTACCTGCGCGACGCCATCTCGGCGGCCACCCACGACGTCTACGTCGGCCTGGTCGTGGCGGCGGTCGCAACGGTTGTGGTCATCGGCGTGGTCATCCCGAGGAGGAATGACAGCGAGCCCGACGGGGTTAGTTAAGCTTGAGTGTTCAACTAAGTTACCGCCGACCCATAAGGTGAACGGATGCCGAACCTGACCATCATCGTCTCCTCGACCCGGCCGGGGCGCGCCGGCCTGCCGATCTCGCAGTGGTTCACCGCGCGCGCCAAGGACCACGGCGGGTTCGACGTGACCGTCGTCGACCTGGCCGATCTCCGCCTGCCGCTGCTCGACGAGCCCGAGCACCCGAGGCTGGGGCGGTACACCAAGGAGCACACGAAGGAGTGGAGCGCGATCGCTGACGCGGCGGACGCGTTCGTGATCGTGACGCCTGAGTACAACTACGGCTACCCGGCGTCGATCAAGAACGCGATCGACTACCTGCACCGCGAGTGGGCGTACAAGCCGGTGGGGTTCGTGTCGTACGGCGGTGTGGCCGCGGGCACCCGCGCGGTGCAGCAGCTCAAGCAGGTGGTGACGACGCTGCGGATGCTGCCGGTTGTCGAGAGCGTCAACATCCCGTTCTACAACCAGTTCATCGACGCCGACGGCGTGCTCCGGCCGAACGAGGTCATGGAGCAGGCGGCGATCGCGATGCTCGACGAGCTCGCGCGCACCGAGGCGGCGCTGCGCCCGCTGCGCTCGGCGTCCTGACGCCCTAGCCGGGCAGCGGGCGGTCGTGCACGATCCGCTTCATCACCAGCGTTGACGTCATGCGCAGCACGCCGGGCAGCGCGGTCAGCCTGTCGTCCTGCAGGCGCTGGTACGCCGCCAGGTCGGTGGTGACCACGCGCAGCAGGTAGTCCGGGTCGCCGAACAGGCGCTCGGCCGACGTCACGTTCGGGATGCTGGCCAGCCCCTCCTCGAAGCTCATCAGAGTCTCCCGGTCCTCCTGGCGCATCGTGACGAACACCAGCGCCTCGAACCCGAGCCCGACGGCCTCGGCGTCCACGACCGCGCGGTAGCCGCGGATCGCGCCGCTGCGCTCCAGCGCGCGCAGCCGGCGGTGGCACGGGGAGATGCTGAGGCCCACCTGCGCGGCCAGTTCGGTGACGGTCAGCCGCCCGTCGGCCTGAAGCGCGGCAAGTATTTTGCGGTCGAGCGCGTCCATGAGATCAATCATTCCATGGCCAGGCTGAAGTGCAGCAATAGTTAGCAACACTTGCTCGCAATATGCGGATAGTTTCTTCTCGGGGAACGAACCTGAGGGAGAACTTTCCATGGCAGTCAGCTCCGTCGTCGCGTTCTGGGCCGTCGCGCTGCTGCTGATCGCCGTTCCGGGTGCCGACTGGGCGTTCGTTCTCGGCTCGGGCCTTCGTGCCCGCTCGGCCGTACCGGCCGTGGGCGGGCTCGCGCTCGGGTACGCCGGGATCACGGCGGGTGTCGCGGGCGGCGCCGGTGTCCTCCTGGCCAGGTACCCGGCGGTGCTGGGCTGGCTCACCCTCGTCGGCGGCTGCTACCTGATCTGGCACGGCGCCCGGACGTTCGCCGTCAGCGCGGCGCCGGCCCCGCCGTCCGCAGCGCCGGCCGGCCGCGGCCGGGAGGTGCTGGTGAAGGGCGTGGGCGTCAGCGCGCTCAACCCGAAGGGGCTGCTGGTGTTCCTCGCGCTGCTGCCGCAGTTCACCGACCCGCGCTCGGCCTGGCCGCTCCCGGCGCAGCTCGGCTTGCTCGGCGCGGTCTTCGTCGTCACCTGCACGGCGTTCTACCTGTGCCTCGGGTCCGCCGCGCGGAAGATCCTGCTAGCCCGGCCCGCCGCCGCCCGCGTGGTTGCCCGGTGTTCTGGCCTGGGGATGATGGCCGTCGGCACCGCGCTCCTGGTGGAGCGCTTCCTGGCCTGACGTCGCGATCGCCTCGATCAGCCGGGCCAGGTCGTCGAGGTCGGTCTCGAACTCGGCGTCCCAGTCCACTGGGGCCGCCAGCCAGCGGGCCACGGCCCTGTGGCCGGGGAAGGGCTGGCCGCGCAGCAGCGCGCGGCGCCGCCGCGGGTCCAGGTCCCCGGGGCCGAACCTGCCGCCCACCTCCGAGGCGACGAAGCCGAGGATCACCGTGCTCGCGAGACGCTCCACGCGCGGCACCTCCGCGGCCGGCACGCCGGCCTCGATCAGCGCGGTGTAGATCAGGTCGACGACGCGGACGGCATCCGGGTCGACGGCCGGGCGGGAGAACAGCAGCCCGGACGCCCATGGGTGCGCGTAGTACAGGTTCCGCGCGGAATGCGCCAGCGCGCGCAGGCGGCCCCGCCAGTCCTGCGGCTCGGCGGCGGCTGGCGGCAGCAGCTCGCTGAGCAGCCTGCCCATCATGCCGTCCAGCAGCTCGGCCTTGCTCCCCACGTACGGGTAGAGCGCCATCGCGGTGACGCCGGCCCGCCGGGCGACGGCGCGCATGGAGACCGCGTCCAGGCCTTGCTCGTCGGCCAGGGCGAGCGCCGCGTCCAAAATCTCTTGCCTTCTGCCGTCCATCGTCTACACTGTAGATCTATACGGCGTAGATCACAAATGCGGAGGCGGCGAGGATGCTGGCGGTGAGGATGCAGGAAAAGACGACCGGGCCGTGGAACGGCACGGCCGGGGCGCCCGGCCCGTCCGGCCCGTCCGGCGGGGCCGGCGGGGCCGGGATGCTGGTGGCTGAAGGGCTGGCGAAGCGGTACGGCGGCCGCCGCGCGCTCGACGGGTTCGACCTCACCGTGCAGCCCGGCGAGATCACCGGCCTGATCGGCCACAACGGCGCGGGCAAGACCACGTTCGTCGAGGCGGTCACCGGGCTGATCCGGCCCGACGCCGGCCGCGTGAGCGTCGGGGGAGTGGACGTCCGGCGCAACCCGCGCGCGGCGCGCGGCCTGCTCGGGGTCGCACCGCAGGAACTGGCGCTGTACCCGAGCGCCACGGTGCGCGACCACCTGCGCCTGTTCGCCGAGCTGGCCGGGCTGCGCCGCGGCGCGGTGCACCGCGCCGTGGACCGGGTCGCCGATGAGCTGCATCTCACCGACGTGCTGCGGCATCGCGCCGGCGTGCTCTCCGGTGGCCAGCGGCGGCGCACGCAGGCCGCGGCCGCGCTGGTCGGCGGCGCGCCGCTGCTGCTGCTCGACGAGCCGACCGCCGGCGCCGACCCGCAGACCCGGGCCGCCCTGCTGGCCGCGGTCCGGGCCCGCGCGGCCGACGGCGCGGCGATCGTCTACACCACCCACTACCTGCCCGAGCTGGCCGACCTCGGCGCCACGCTGGCCGTGGCCCGGTCCGGCCGGGTCATCGCCCGGGGCGGCCAGCAGGACCTGATCCAAGGGCTGCCGGGGGAACTGCGGATCCGCCTCGACGGCGCCGACTCCGCCCGGCGGGTGCCGGCCGCGCTGGCCGGCCGCACCCGCGACGTCGACGGCGAGCTGCGGATCACCAGCACCGACCCGCCCGCCGACCTCGCCACGCTGCTGGCGGCCGGGTGCGCGCCGGTCTCGGTGGACGTGCGCCGCCCCGATCTCGATGATCTCTACCGCGCTCTTGCCCCGGAGGTTTCCCGTGCTGCCTGACGCAGGCCGCCGCACCGCGGCGATCATCCGCCACAACACGATCCTGATGCTGCGCGAGCCCGGCCCGCTGGCCGGCAGGCTGATCCTGCCGTTGATCTTCCTGACCCTGCTGCACCCGCTCTACCAGGTGGCGCAGGGCCGGGCAGCGGGCATCAGCCAGGCGGTCATCGCCACCCTGGTCACGTTCTCCCTGCTGGCCCTCAGCATCGTGGGCGGCTCGGTTCTCACCGAGCGGGTGTGGCACACCTGGGACCGGATCCGCGCGACCGCGGTGCGCCCCGCGGAGCTGCTCGCGGGCAAGGCCGTCCCGGCCATGGGGGCGCTGCTCGCCCAGCAGGCGCTGATCATCGGGGTGGGCGTGGCGGCGTTCGGCCTCGCGGTCCGCGCGCTGCCGCTGGTCGTGCTGGCGCTGCTCGCGTGGACGCTGGCGCTGCTCGGCATGGGCGCGGCGATTGGCGTGATCGCCCGCAGCTTCAGCGAGCTGACGATCTTCCACGACCTCGGCGGGATGGTGCTGAGCAGCCTGGGCGGCGCGCTGGTCCCGCTCGCCGTGATGCCGGCCTGGGTGCGGCACGTCGCGCCGGCCTCGCCCGGCTACTGGGCGGTGTCCGCGCTCAGGGCCGCGCTGGGCAGCGACGGCCCGGCCACGCTCCGGGCGTCCGCGGTGCTCGCCGGGTTCGCGGTGGCGTTCGGCCTGCTGGCGGCCGTCCGCGGCGGCCGCGGCACCGTCCGCTCCGCCCGGATGTAACCGGCCGCGCTAGCCCAGGCCGTGGGCGCGGGCGTAGCGGATCGCGGCGGGCCGGTCGGCCGAACCGGTCTTGGCGAAGATCCGGTGAGGTAGCTGCGCGCCCCGGCCTGGAGCGCGGCGAGGATCGAGGAGTCGTCGGCGTACGTGGTGAGGACCACGACCTGGTGGCCATCCCGGCCGCCGCGGGCCCTCCCCGGCCGATCTAGTATCGACGCCGGGGAGGCTGCCGGGGAGGCGACATGAATGATCCCGGTCCGTGGTTTGTTGTCGGCCTTGACAACGGCGGAACGACGAACAACGCGACGGTGCTCGACTGCCAGGACCGGTTCCTGGTCGACCAGATGGTCGAGACGCCCAGCTATGTACGGGAAGGCCCGGAAAAGGCGATCGAGGCCCTGGCCCGGTCGTTCGACCAGATTCTCGAGCTGACCGGCACGCCGCGGGATACGGTGCGCGCGGTCGGCCTGGACACGCCGGGGCCGGTCAGCGCCGACGGCGTGATCGCATCCCGGGGAGCCACGAACTTCGGCAACCCGGAGTGGCGCGGCTTCGACGTCCGGGGCGCCCTCGAGCGGGCTCTTGGCATCCGGGTCGTGTACAACAACGACGCCAACGCCGCGGCGCTGTACGCGCACCACAAGTACTTCGGGCCCGCGGAGGCGGACCGGCGCTCGTCGGTGTCGGCGATCATAGGCACCGGCCTCGGCGGCGGGGTGATCGAGCGCGGGCAGGTGGTGCAGGGCGCGGCGGGCATGGCGGGGGAGCTGGGGCACGTCTGGATTCCCATGGACGGGCTGCTCGGCCCCGGCCAGCCGATGCCGGTGTGCAACTGCGGCCTGCCCGCCGACGCCGAGAGCGTGGCCTCGCTGACCGGGATCGAGAAGAACCTGCTGCCGTACTGGCTGACCAGGTTCGCCGGTCACGAGCTCGCCGGGATCAGCCCGGCAAGCACCGCGGCGAAGCTGGTCCGCGGCTACGGCGAGGCCGGTGACGAGCTCGCGCTGGAGATCTTCAAGCAGCAGGCGATGGCCGTGGGCAGGCTGTTCACGATCGCCGCCAACTTCACCGACCCCGACGTGTACTTCCTCGGCGGCGGCGTGGTCGAGGCGGCGCCGCACTTCCGTGACTGGTTCCTCGGCCAGGTGCGCGAGCACACGGTCCTGCGCGAGGAGCAGGCCAGGGTCGAGCACTTTGCGCTGGTGCCCGACCTCGACATGGCGGGCGCGCGCGGCTCGGCGATCGCGGCCAGCGCCGCCGTGAGGTAAGGGCTGAGCCTCTCTCATCCTCCCCGCGACTGCCCACGTGCGCTAAGCACGAGACGTGCGGATGAACGGGGTTCACCGGCCGGCGTGACGTTCAGGCGGTAAACCCGTCGAAGCGGGCCAGCAGGTTCAGCATCACCTCGTCGGCGCCTCCGCCGATGCCAACGAGCCTCGAGTCCCGGTAGAACCGCGCCGTCCAGGTCTCCTCCATATAGCCGGCCCCGCCGTGAAACTGCAGGCAGGTGTCGGCGACCTCCCTGGCCAGCCGGCCGACGGCGAGCTTGGCGACGGTGGCGAACCGCGTGGTGTCCTCGCCGCGCAGGTACGCCTCGGCGCAGGCGTAGTTGTAGTGGCGCACCAGGTCAAGCTGGGCCGAGAGCTCGGCGAGACGGTAGCTGACGTGGTCGTTGGCGAGCAGCGGCCGCCCGAAGACGCGGCGCTGCCCCAGGTAGTCCCTGGTCCGCTCCAGCGCCTTCTGCATCGAGCCGACCTGGAGGTAGGCGGCGATCATGCGCTCCGGCTGGAACTGCTCCATCTGCTGCTGGAAGCCGCGCCCGATCTCGCCGATCGTGTTGCTCACCGGCACGCGCACGTCGCTGAACGACAGCTCGGCCGTGTCCGACGAGCGGTTGCCCAGCTTGTCCAGCGTGCGCGAGACCCGGAAGCCGGGCCGGCCGGTCTCCACCACGATCTGCGACATGCCCCGGTGGCCGCCCTCGCCCGAGGTCCGGGCCAGCAGGCAGATCCAGTCGGCCTGGGCCCCGTTGGTGATGTACAGCTTGCTGCCGTTGATCACCCACTCGTCCCCGTCGCGCTCCGCGCGGGTGCGCAGCGCGGCCACGTCCGACCCGGCGTCCGGTTCGGTCACCGCGATCGAGCACACCATCTCGCCGCGGATCGCCGGGGCCAGGAAGCGCTGCTTGAGCTCCTCGCTGCCGTACCGGTGCAGCGACGGCGTGGCCATGGCCATCTGCACGGCGATGCCCATGGGCACCCCGCCGCAGTCGATGCGGCCGAGTTCCTCGCCGGCGACCACGGTGAACGAGTGGTCAGCCCCCTCGCCGCCGTACGCCGGGTCGTATTCCAGCCCCAGCAGGCCGATCTTGGCCAGCGACGGGAACAGCTCGTGCGCCGGGAATCGCCCGGCTTGCTCCCACGCGTCCACGTGCGGGTTGATCTCGCGTTCCACAAGGTCGCGGACGCTCGCGCGGAACGCCTCGTGCTCGGCCGTGAACTGCATCGCGGGCCCTCCCGTCGGCTGCTCCCTAGTTAACCCGACGCCGTGCCGGGCGGCGTCAGCGCAGGATCTCGACGAGCAGCACCCAGGCGTTGAGCAGGCCGAAGAAGAACGCCGCGAGCACCGAGGGGACGAGCCAGTACAGCCCGCCGCCGCCCTGGGCCAGCAGCGTCACCCCGGCCACCGCCAGGCAGCCGCCGGTCACCGCGTCCGGGACCAGGCGGCCCATCAGCCAGGTCCGCCTGGTCTCGTTCTCGGTTATCGGTATCCGGAGATCGGTCACCAGCAGGTACGTTCCGGCGGCGAGGCCGAGCACGAGATACTCCCAGCCCAGCGCGGCGTCCGGCTGGCCGGGCACGATCAGCAGCAGCGCGGTGATCAGCGGCAGGGCGAGCAGGATCAGCGTCTGCGCGGCGCGGTGCGGCAGGTGGGGGAACTGCAGGATCCGCTCCAGGTTGATCGACACCGCGACGATCAGCAGCCCGAGCAGGGCGGCCGCGGCGCCGGCGGTGGCGACCCCGAAGTCGGTCCAGCGCTCGGCCACGTAGCCAATGGGCATGTCGCTCCGCTCGTCAGGGGGTCATCTGATCGCTCATAAGGGCATCATGCACGAACCGGTGCGGGCCGTAATCCGGTTGCCGCGCCCGCCCGGCGGATGGCACGCTCCGTTACGAATGCCGGGACCGGCGCTGCCGGCCGAGCGGAAGGGAGGCCGCAATGTCTGTTCGCGTTGCGCGGCTCATGCCGCCCTCCCTGACCACCGCTCGCCAGAGGAGCACCACCCGTGCACGACCCTTCGTTCAGGCGCCGCAAGTGGCGTTTCGATGATGACGAGACCGAGCCGGCCTTCGCCAAGCGGAACCGCCGGCGCCGCGCGCTGCCTCCGCCGGATGCGTCCGACGCGGTAGCCGGGCTGGCCGAGGGCGACCGCTGGTCCAGCTGGGACCAGCCGTCCGCCAGCGAGCGCGGCCCGCGCCCTTACCCGCGCTGGCTGGTCACCGAGCTCGCCGCGGTGGACACCGAGCTCGGGATCCTGAAGACCGGCAAGGAGGCCGACGTCTTTCTGGTCCGCCGCGGCGTGCCGGGGACGGAACGCTCGTGCCTGCTCGCCGCCAAGCGCTACCGCGCGGCCGAGCACAAGATGTTCCGCCGGGACAGCGCGTACCTGGAAGGCCGCAAGGCCCGGGAATCGCGGGAGGCGCGGGCCATGGCCCGCCGTACCACCGCTGGCCGGGAGATGATCGCCACGCAGTGGGCGGGGGCCGAGTTCGGCGCGCTGTGCCGGCTGCACGCGGCGGGCGCTCCGGTGCCCTACCCGGTGCAGGTGATCGGGACCGAGCTGCTGATCGAGTTTTTCGGCGAGCCGGACGGCACCGCCGCGCCACGGCTGGCCGAGACCCGGCCGCAGGGCGGCGAGCTGGCGGACCTGTGGCGCCAGCTGGTGGACGGGCTCGTCACCCTCGCCAGGCTCGGCCTGGCCCACGGGGACCTGTCCGCCTACAACCTGCTGGTCCACCGCGGGCGCCTGGTGATGATCGACCTGCCCCAGGTGGTGGACGTGATCGCCAACCCGGGCGGCCCGGGCTTCCTGGACCGGGACGCGGCCAACGTGGCGGCATGGTTCACCGCCCGCGGCCTCACCGGGGCCGTGCCCGCCCCGGCCGACCTGGCCGCGCTGCTGCGCGAGGAGGCGCGCCTCGGCTGAGCCCTGGGGGGTTCAGGGCTGGCGGCCGGCGCCCGCTGTCAGGGCTGGGGCCCGGCGCCCGCCGTCAGGGCTGGTGGCCGGCGCCCGCCGTCAGGGCTGGTGGCCGGCGCCCGCCGCCGAGAGCAGGAAGTCGACAAGCTGCTCGGCGTACCGCGCGGCGTCCTCGCGCAGCGCATCCCGCCGTTCCTTGGGCGTGGTCTGCACGTGCGTGGTCGCGCCGCCGACGAGCGTGTCGAGGAGCAGGGTGATCGAGGTGTCCGCGGGGATCTCGCCGCGGCCGATGCCACGGCGCACGATGCCGCGGGCGGCCAGGACCTGCGACCTGCGCAGCGCCCGCAGCCGGCCGGCGAGGCCTGGGATCAGGTCCCCCTCGAGGTCGAGGCGGAGCGCGGCGCGCCCGGCGTCGCCGAGGTAGAGGCCGAGAATCTGGCGGGCCAGCCGCACCAGGTCCTCGCGCAGCGAGCCGGTGTCGACCTCGTCGATGATGCCCACGCGCAGCCGCAGCGCCTCGACCAGCAAGGCCTCCTTGGTCTGCCACCGCAGGTAGATCGAGGCCTTGCCGACGCTGGCCCGTTTGGCGACGGCCTCGACGCTGAAGCCGGCCCAGCCCGCCTCGCCGAACAACGTGATCGCCGCGTCGGCGACACGGCGGTCGACGTCGGGGTCCCGGGGGCGGCCAGCCGGCGCCGGGCTGATCGTCACGCCCGCCACCTCCGTTCGTCACGCCGGCGCGACGCCAGGCCCCGCCTGTCATCCCGCTACGATCGCCATCATCTCCGGGGCTGCCCGCCTGGGTCAGCCCCAGTGCGAACATTCACACCGTGGGTAGGGGACAGCCTATGGACGAGAAGAGGGCACGGGCACTGCTGGAGGCCGAGCGCGACGAGGTGCGCCGCCTGCTCGGCGAGGCCGAGCAGGAAGAGCAGGAGAACGTCGGGTCCGAGACCGACCAGGGCCCCGGCGACATGGAGGACTATGCCAAGCCGCTGACCGACGAGAGCGACGAGGCGGCGATCGCGGACACCCTGCAGGAACGGCTGGCGCGCATCGACCGGGCGCTGCGCCGGCTCGACGAGGGCAGCTACGGGCGATCGGTGCTCAGCGGCAAGCCGATCCCGGACGAGCGCCTGGAGGCCGACCCGGCGGCCGAGCTCACGATCGAGGAGGCGCGGGCCCAGACCAGGGCCTGACCGGGCCTGCCGCCTTGGCCGGGCGGCCGCGCGGATGCTACGTTCCGGCGCTATGACAGGCAAGGTCGCAATCGTCACGGGTGGCGGGACGGGCATCGGCCGCGCGTCGGCCCTGGCCCTGGGCCGGGCGGGGTTCGCGGTGGTGATCGCCGGGCGGCGCCCCGGCCCGCTCGGCCAGGTCGCGGCCGATGGCGCGGCCGAGGGGTCCGAGCTCGTGGCGGTGCCCACCGACGTCGCCGACCCCGCGGACGTGCGCCGCCTGTTCGACCGGGCGCGGGAGCAGTTCGGCCGCGTGGACGTGCTGTTCAACAACGCCGGGCGGGCCCTGCCACCGGTGCCGCTGGAGGACATCTCGTTCGACGACTGGCAGTCCGTGGTCGCGGTGAACCTGACCGGGATGTTCCTGTGCACCCAGGCCGCGTTCGCGGTGATGAAGGAGCAGGATCCGCGCGGCGGCCGGATCATCAACAACGGCTCGATCTCCGCGCACGCGCCCCGGCCGCGCTCGGCCCCGTACACCGCGACCAAGCACGCGGTGACCGGGCTGACCAAGGCCACGTCGCTGGACGGCCGGGCCTACGACATCGCCTGCGGCCAGATCGACATCGGCAACGCGGTGACCGACCTGGCGGGCGCCATCGCGGCGGAGGCGCTGCAGCCGGACGGCAGCACCCGGGCCGAGCCGATGATCGACGTCAGCCTCGTCGCCGACGCTGTGGTGCAGATGGCGAGCCTGCCGCTGGAGGCGAACGTGCAGTTCATGACGCTGATGGCCACGAAAATGCCGTTCATCGGGCGCGGCTAGCGCGGTTAGCGCGGCAGCGCCTGCAGCAGCAACGTCACCGACTCGGTGGTCCTGGCCTCCGCACCGGTGGCCAGCAGGTCGAGCATGGCCCCGCGCAGCAGCGCGAGCACGGCGGTGCGCTCAGCGGCCCCGGCCCGGCTCTGCCGCCACCGCGGCGGCTGCCGGGAGGCCAGCAGGCCGAGCCAGTCCTGCACGGTCTGCGCCGCGAAGCCGGCCCACGGCCCGCCGGGGTCGACCAGGGACCGGGCGTAGGCCTCGACCCACAGCCCGAGCAGGTTGCGGTGGGCGGGGGTGGAGAGCCACCGCCACACCTGCAGCGCGGACTCGGCCAGGCCGGCCGGGCTTTCTTTTTCCTTGAACGCGACGATCGCCGCGAGCTCGTCCGCCCTCGCGCGGTCGAGCAGCGCGCGGATCAGCCCGTCCTTCGAGCCGTACAGGAACAGCAGCACCCGGGGGCTGGAGCCGATCGCCTTGGCCAGCGGGCGCAGCGACATGTCGGCCAGGCCGTGGGTGAGCACGTACTGGTAGGCCAGCTCGAGCAGTTCCTCCTGCCGCTGCGACGGGGCCCGGCCGGGCACGGTCACCGGGACGCGGCGGACAGCCCGGCCGCCAGGTCGAGTTCGTAGTACTGGCCGATCAGGTCCGCCCCGAAGCTGTGGTGCGGCTCCTCACCGACCAGCGAGAACCCGGCGGCGAGGTAGATGCGCCGGGCCGCCGCCAGCGGCTCGTTGGTCCACAGCACCATCCGCCGGTACCCGGCCCGCCGGGCGAATTCGATGCACTCGCCGACCAGCCGCCGGCCGAGGTGCTGGCCGCGGGCGGCCGGGTCCACCAGCAGGATCCGCAGCTGCGCGGTCTCCGCGTCCTTGGCCACCAGGAACACGCAGCCGGCCCGCCGGCCGCCGACCTCGGCGATCCACGCCGCCTCCCGCTCCGGGTCCGGGTCGTCCGCGTAGTCCGCGACGATCCGCGCCACCAGCGCCTCGAACTCGGCGTTCCACCCGTACTCCGCGGTGTACACCTCGCCATGCTCCATCACGACCCAGCCCAGGTCGCCCGGGCGTCCCAGCGGCCGGATCGTCGCCTCCCCGCCCACCTCGCCGTCCCTCGTCACTCCGCGGCCACCTCCGTCCCGCAACTGAAACGGTTGTTTCAGTACGAGGTTAGCGTAGCCCCTCTCTGGGAGAGAGCTCCACTCGTTTCCGCACCGGCCGCCTGGCGAGGGTCAGATGCGGCAACCGGGTCCGCACTGCTTGAGCGTGCCGCGCCAGCCCCGGCCGACCAAGACCATGGCGATCTGCCGTGCGGTCTCGCACCGGCGCTCGGTGACGTCGGCCCAGCCGTACCGGAGCGTGACGATCCCGTCCGCGGCCGCCGCGTAGTCGCGGTGGGTGTCCTGCCAGCGCTGCTCGTCGGGATGGCTGGCCTTGCCGTCGAGCTCGACCACGAGCCGGTAGGCGCGGTAGTGGACGTCCCGGAAGATCCGGGCTCCGTGCTGGGTCGCCTGCGCCTGCCGGTCGGGCTCGGGCAGGCCGTGTGCCCGCTCGACGTCGCGGTGGTAGCGGTACTCCAGCGGGGAGTGCACACCGTCGAACCCATCCTGGAGCGCCCGGCCGATCTCGGCGCGCCACCGTGCCTTCGCGCGCTGCCGCAGCGCGTCGTCCAGCAGGAACGGCGTGGTCAGGCGGAGCTGGCAGGCCCGTGCGATCAGCGCGATCACGTCGTCGAAGCTGGCGGCGGAGGCGGCGAGGTCGAGCACCGTCTCCTCGGTGTTGGTCCGCGGCGGCAGGCCCCGCTGCTGCTTGTACCCGACGCTGCGCGACGACCGGTGGATGACCACGCCCGCGATGGGCTGCCGGTGCCGGGCGGAGGGGACGGTGACATGGATCAGCCTGGCCGGCTGCAGCAGGCCATCAAGCTCGGCGGCGGATTCGTGGCTGAGCAGCGAGCCCGGGCCGGCCCGCAGCACCGCTGCCCACAGCAGCGCCGGGCGGGGCGGCTTGCCGGTGAACGCCGCGTACACACCGACACCAAGGCGCTGCCAGCGTCCGCCGCGCACCAGGTCCTGCATGCGAAGATCACCCGCCCCTGCCGCCTCCGCCTGCCAGGCCGCGATGACCCCGCACTGGCGGGACAGGAGGTGCGCGCAGGGCTCTGGTAAGTGCCTTCCCACGCCCCGCAGTCTGGCTCCAGCCACCGACAGAACGTGGCACCGCCGCCCCGTTCATGATCGTGGTAGCTGACGAGCATATGTGCTCGGTATCTACCAGGATCATGGAAAGACCCCTGGGGAGCGACGGCGGCAGGCGGGGCGGGGCCCCGGATGCGGGCCACTGGTGCATCTCCAGGCACGGGAACCTCTTGCCATTCACCAGGTGCCTGATTTATGACCGTAACAGGTGGGATCTGCGGCGGCTCGGACCGCACGTCCCGCCGCACCGGCAGCCTGGACTAAGGGGGCTGGCATGGCAAGCTCGAGTTCCGCCGCAGGCCCGGCCGGCCTGCACAGAGGGGCCATCGGCCTGCGCGAGGTGCTGTTCCAGGCGGTGACGTCGATGGCGCCCGCCGGCGCGCTCGCGCTGTCGATCTCGCTCGGCGCAACCTACGCCGGCGGCGCGCTGCCGCTGGCGGTGCTGCTCGCGCTGGTCGGCTGCCTGCTGGTGGCCAGCTCGATCGGGCAGCTGGCCAGGCACCTGCCGTCGGCCGGGAGCATCTACACCTACCCGGCCGTCGGCATCCACCCGTCGATCGGCTTCCTCGTCGGCTGGGGCTACTCGCTGATCGAGATGCTGATCGGGCCGACCACGATGGTGCTGTTCGGCTACCTGGTCTCGTCGGTGACGGAGGCCGAGTTCCACTGGCCGTTCACGACGGTGTGGGTGATCTTCATGATCGTCGCGGCGCTCGTGATCGCCGGGCTGAACTTCCGCGGCGTCGTGGTCAGCGCGGGAACCGGAACGGTGCTCGGCGCGCTGGAGATCATCATCTTCGTGATCCTGGCGGTCTGGCTGATCGCCAAGGCGGGCTCGGGCAACACCGGCTCGGTGTTCACCCTGCACTACGCCACGCTCAAGGGCTACAACGGCTTCTCGGGCGTGGTGGCCGGCTCGGTCTACACGATCCTGGCGTTCATCGGCTTCGAGGCAGCGGCGCCGCTCGCCGAGGAGGCGCGCAACCCGCGGCGCACGATCGGCGTCGCGGTCATGACGTCCTGCCTGGTCATCGGGCTGTTCTACGTTCTTGGCACGTATGCGGGCGACGTCTTCTTCGGCCCGGGCAAGTTCGCCAGCTTCGGTGCGCTCAACGGCGGCAGCCCGTGGATCCAGCTGGCCCGCGACGTCTGGGGCATCGGCTGGGTGATCGCGTTCCTGGCCATACTCAACTCGACGTTCGCCAACGGGAACGCGGGCACGATGGCCACGACGCGGACCTGGTTCGCGATGGCCAGGGTCGGGTTGCTGCCGCGCCCGCTGGCCGCTACCCACCCGAAGTTCCGGTCGCCGTACGTGGGCGTGATCGTCCAGTTCCTGCTCACGCTCGCGATCGGGATCCCGCTCGGAGTCCACTTCGGCCCGGTGGACACGTTCTCGCTGCTGGCCACCATCCTCACCGGGATCATGGTGGCGATCTACATCATGTTCAACCTGTCCTGCATCCTGTACTACCTGCGCTTCCAGCGCTCGGAGTTCAACTGGTTCCTGCACCTCGTGGTGCCGGTCGTGGGCATCGTCGCGTTCCTGCCCGTCTGGTTC
>Ga0335075_10010121_pt1 | contig 14323 bp, 17 predicted proteins | sample Lox_Sample_24_FD_206723 | JGI IMG/M metagenome (GOLD analysis project Ga0335075, IMG submission 206723) | Soil microbial communities from Loxahatchee National Wildlife Refuge, Florida, United States - Lox_Sample_2.4 | ecosystem: Environmental > Terrestrial > Soil > Wetlands | place: USA...
GGCAAGGTGCGGGACCTGCGGGACAGCCGGCGGGATCGAGCTGGGGCGGCTTCGGCGACCTCTTCTCGGGAATTTTCAACCGGGGAGGGAAAGCGCAGCAGGGTCCGGAACCGGGAACGGACATCGAATACCAGGTGAACGTTGACTTCTGGACGGCGATTCGCGGTGGAACGACGCGGCTGCAGATCCAGCGGCAGGAAGTTTGCCCGACGTGCAGAGGCAAGGCATCGACGGGTGGCGCACAGACGTGCCCCGAATGCAACGGGACGGGGCAGGTGACGCAAATGGGCGGGCGGATGAAATTCAATATCCAATGCCCACGATGCGGCGGCGCGGGCAAGATACAGAATATGTGCCCCACATGCCACGGGGCAGCGACGGTCACGCGCACTGAGCAGATCGAGTTCCGCATCAAGCCGGGGACACGCGACGGGCAGCGGATTCGACTGGCAGGCAAAGGGAACGCGGGGGTCAACGGCGGCCCGGCGGGAGATCTATATCTGATCATCCGCGCGGGAACGAATGCGGTGTTCACGCGGCAGGGCGACGATATTTATGTAACTATCCCGGTGACAGTGGCCGAGGCTGCGCTGGGAGCGAAGATCGATGTGCCAACGATTGACGGGCGCACGCAGCTGAAGATTCCGCCGGGAACGCAGAGCGGGCAGAAGTTAAGGATGCGCGAGCGCGGCGTGCCTTCGGCGTCGGCGGACGGAGTGCGCGGCAACCAGATCGTGACAGTGGAGATCGTCGTGCCGAAGGTGCAGGATGAGCGTTCGAAGGAGATCCTGCGCGAGTTTGCGAAGCTCAATCCCGAGGATCCACGTGAGGAGATCTGGGCGAAGGCGTAGAGGCTTATGCTGATCGAGACGGAGCGGCTGGTGCTGCGGCCTCTGACTCCTGAAGACGAACCGTCGCTAAGAGCTGTCCTCAGCGACGCGGAGACGATGCGGTGGTATCCGCGGCCTTTGACGCCGGACGAAGTGCGGGCGTGGATCGAGCGGCAGATGGGGCGGTATCCGGCAGGCAGTGGGCTGCTGGGAATGATCGAGAAGCAGAACGGAAGGTTGATCGGAGATTGCGGCGCGGTGTGGCAGGAAGTGGAGGGCCGAGCGGAACTGGAAGTCGGCTATCACGTGAATCGGGAGCGCTGGAACCACGGTTTGGCCACGGAGGCGGCACGGGCGGTGATGGATTATGCCTTCGGCCGGTTCGAGGTTGGGCGGGTGGTGTCGATGATCAGGCCAGAGAATACGGCCTCGCGGCGCGTGGCGGAAAAGAATGGGCTGACGCTGAACAGAGTGGTCCTCTGGCATAGCTACGAACACTGCATCTACCAGCGGGCGAAGAAGTGAAGCGGCAGATGACTGGCGAGGAACAGGTCGAGAATAAGCAGGTTCGCGAGGACGCGAACGATGTGCTGAACGCCACCGTGTCGTATGCGAAGCGGATGCTGCGGCGGTATGGGGAGTTTGGGCCCTTCGGCTTCGTGATGAACCAGGATGGCGACGTGAAGATAGAGTCGATCGCGCAACATGATATGCCGGCGGATCCCGCGATGCTTCTTGATCTGCTTCAGCAGCAGATGGCGGAGCGGGCGCGGCGAGGAAGTCTGCTGGCAGCGGCCAGCGCTTCGAATGTGACGATGCAGAAGGCATCCGAAGAGGGGTACGTCGACGCCATCATGATTGATATCGAGCACCAGAGCGGTTACTGTGTGAAGGCATTCGTGCCATACAGAATTACGGGCGGGCAGTTCTTCGGGTTTTTCCCCCGCGTTGTACGATTCGGAGGGATTCGCACGCAGGAAGGAGCAGCGCGACTGTTCGCGCGATGACGAGTACTCATGCCGACGAAACGCAAATCCAAGGGCGCCTACATGATCTCGGCTGTGGCGGAGATGTATGAGATTCACCCGCAGACGCTTCGACTTTACGAGCGGGAGGGGCTGCTGAAGCCGTCGCGCACGGACGGCAATACGCGCCTCTACACTGATGAAGATCTGGAGCGGCTGGAGTTCATTCTGAACCTGGCTCGCGATCTGGGCGTTAACATCGCCGGAATCGCCATCATTCTGCAGATGCGCGAGCGGATGGAGGAGATGAACCGGCAGATGCAGAACTTTGTCGATTATGTCCGCACGGAGATGTTCAGCCGGATGAACGGCTTCCAGCAGGGTTCGGCGATGGTGCCGCTTCGTCGCCCGGTGGTTGTGCCGCCGGCCAACAAACACCGACGCTGATTGACGAAACCAAGATAAGTCTCCCTTCAGGAACACAACTCTCCCCGCCTGCGTTACTCTAATAATTGAGGAATCTGCCTGTTAGGAGATATGTTGCGGCAGGTTCCGGCAAACTTCATGATCAAGATTCTGCTAGGTGTCGGGCTGCTTGGCCTGATCACCTCTTCCGCATTTACTGGTTTAGTTTTAGCCGGTCTGTGGCGCTTTATGGCCAGACGCCGCGCGGCCAGGCGTGCCTTCCTGCCTCCGGTATCGCTGTTCAAACCGCTTTATGGCGCGGAACCGAATCTTGAGACCCATCTCGAAACGTTCTTCCAGCAGGATTATCCGGAATTCGAAATCATTTTCGGCGCGCGTGTTTCCACGGACGCGGGATTGCAGGCTGCGCGGAGGGTTGCGGCACGATACCCGCAGGTTCCGGTCAGGTTTGTGCTAACCGGCGAGCCGTGGCACGTGAATGCCAAGGTAAGCACACTGGAGCTTATGGAGAAGAATGCCGCCTACGACATCTTCATCGTGAGCGACAGCGACGTGCAAGTGAGCCGGGATTACATCCGGGAGGTGGTGGCACCCTTCGCCGACAAATCGGTCGGCGCTGTTACCTGCCTGTACCGAGGTGTTGCTGACCAGGGCCTGTGGTCGAAGCTTGAGGCTGCCGGCATGTCGATCGAGATGAGCGCGGGCGTGCTGGTGGCTGACCTGATGGAGGGCATGCAGTTCACGCTCGGGCCGACGATGGCGGTACGGCGGAACTGCGTTCGCGAGATTGGCGGATTCGGGTCGCTGGGGGCATATTGCGCAGATGATTTTGTGCTGGGCAATGCGATTGCGGGCCATGGTCACAAGGTGTTGCTTTCGACACACGTGATCGACCACGTGGTGCTGAATACAAGCTTTGTCGATTCACAAAAACACCAGATCCGCTGGATGAAGTCGACCCGCTTCTCCCGTCCCAAGGGACATCTGGGCACCTGTCTCACGTTCAGCGTGCCGTTTGGATTGTTGGCGGCGGTGGCGGCCTGGACGCTGGGGGATCATCGCCTGGCCCTGGGGCTGCTGGCATACGGCGTCGCCTCGCGTGCGCTGCTCGCGGTGCTGGTGGGCGCCTTCGTGGTTCAAGACCGTCACCTGCTGCGCACTTCCCTGCTCTATCCTCTGCGCGATCTGCTCGGGTTCTTCTATTGGGTGGCGAGTTACGGCAACAATGAAATTGTGTGGCGCAACCAGATCTACCGGCTTGCTCCGGGCGGCCTGATGGTGGCGCCGGATGACGCTCTGGAGACCGAGCCCGTGCTGACGGCCTGAGCTGCGACTACCGGCAGAAACCTGTATATACTGGTGGACAACCTTCTTCCAAGGCCCTATCCTCACCCCAAGGTTTATACATGGTATTTTCGCTTACCGACTGGCTTGTCATCGCCGGCTACCTGCTCTTTAACCTGCTGATCGGTTTCTATTACCGGAGCAAGGCCGGCAATTCCACCGAAGACTTCTTCATTTCCGGGCGCGACGTTTCATGGTGGCTGGCCGTGACCTCGATGGTGGCAACCACGTTTGCCGCCGACACGCCGCTGCTGGCGGCCTGATCTGGTGGCATCTGGAAAAGCGCGGGTGGGAGACGCTTTCAGGCGGGGCTCCGAAAACGGAAGTACCGCAGACCGTGGAGCGCTAAAGCGAGAGTACTGGTGCGGGGCTGGTTTCAGTCTCCTTGCCCCAAACTGCCGCTATGCCGGAAGATAGTTCTATATGCAATTTATTGATGTGCTGACCGGCGCGTGCCAGGCGTCGGCTGATTTGTGCGTCCGAAAGAGCGTTTTCCTGAGCAGGTACCTCAGTTCAACGGCGGTTGCTGAGTGACTTCAGGCCAAACCGCTGTCATTATCGGCGCTGGTCCGGCCGGGCTCACGGCCGCGCTGGAGTTTCTGCGCCGCAGCAATATTCGCCCGATTGTTCTCGAGGCGAGCGACCGCATTGGCGGCATCTCGTGCACGATCGAATACAAGGGCAACCGGATGGACATCGGTGGGCACCGGTTTTTTTCCAAGGCTGACCGCGTGATGAATTGGTGGACCGACCTGATGCCGGTCGCGCCGGATGGGTCTTCGTCAGAACAGACTATTCAATATCAGAATCGGCAACGCAGCGTTGCCACATCGGTTGACATGACGGCTGATGCCGACCTGGTGATGCTGGTGCGACCGCGGAAGAGCCGCATTTATTTTTTGCGCAGCTTCTTCGATTATCCGCTGGCGCTGAATGGGAAGACACTGGGGCAGCTTGGGCTGTGGCGAACGCTGAAGATCGGACTGAGCTATATCCATACAAAGTTCTTTCCGCGCAAAGACGAAAAGACGCTCGAGGATTTCCTGATCAACCGATTCGGGAGTGAGCTTTATCACACCTTCTTTAAGTCGTATACGGAGAAGGTCTGGGGCGTGCCCTGCGACCATATCAGCGCTGAGTGGGGCGCACAGCGAATCAAGGGATTGTCACTCAGGACAGCAGTGGCGCATTTTCTGCGCCAAACCTTCGGGCGATCGGGACGGAATGACATTGCGCAGAAACGCACTGAGACGTCTCTGATCGAGAAATTCATGTATCCAAAGTATGGTCCGGGACAGCTGTGGGAATATGTAGCCAAACTGGTTACAGATAAAGGCGGAGAGATCCGCCGAGGTTGGCGCGTAGACAGACTGCATGTCGAGGGCAATACGGTCGTTTCGGTCGAGGCTGTGAATGCGGAGGGCGAGCACGAGACGATTAAAGCGGATTATGTTTTTTCGACGATGCCTGTGCGTGATCTGATTCGCGGCCTGGATGTGCCTGTGCCAGCGGAGATTCGCGAGATTGCCGAGGGACTGGTTTATCGGGACTTCATCACGGTGGGACTGCTGGTAGATAAGCTGGCGGTGACTGAGGCGGACGGATCTCTCCTGAAGGACACATGGATCTATATTCAGGAGCCGGATGTGCTGGTAGGACGGCTGCAGATCTTCAATAACTGGAGCCCATACCTGGTGGCCGATCCCGGGAAGGTGTGGATTGGGCTCGAGTATTTCTGCTACGAGAGCGATGAGCTATGGAAGATGCCGGATGCGGAGATCGCGAAATTTGCTATCGCCGAAGTCGAGAAGATCGGTATTCTGCGGGCGAAGGACGTGCTCGATTCGCATGTGGTGCGCGTGCCGAAGACGTATCCCGCTTACTTTGGGACATACGACCGATTCGATGAGCTGGTGAAGTATATGGATGGCTTCGAGAATCTGTTCCTGGTCGGGCGCAACGGCATGCACAAGTACAACAACCAGGACCACTCCATGCTGACGGCGATGACGGCTGTCGACAATATCGTTGCGGGAACGATGGAGAAGTCGTCGCTATGGCAGATCAATACGGAGCAGGAGTATCACGAAGAGAAGTAAGGCACTATTCCCAGACGCTCTTGTGGCGTTCGCGCCACCAGCAGGGCGCGGCTCCATGTGGGAAGATGGAGTGCGAGCAGGAGACGGATGTGGTGCCGAGGTAGTCGTACTCGTCCTTATTGCCCTTGAGCGGCGTGGATAAGTATCGGTCGACCTGCACGGTTCCGAAGGCTGTTCCCCGCGTCATGCGGATGCGCAGGGTGGCCCAGTCGACGAGATAAACGACGATCAGGACTGCGACGAGCAGGCGGAGGCCAATCCACAGGGGGCGTTTCATCGTTCGCTGTTTGAGGAAATCGCTGCGGGCAGGCAGGCCAGAACCTCTTCCGGCTCAGGCCGGACGCGAAAGTCGGCATGGGCATCGGCGAAGAGTATGGTGCCGTCGCGATCGATGACGTAGGTCGCGGGCAGGATGAGTTTCCAACTCTGGTCACCGTTGACGAAGGGCAGATTCACGAGAACGCTGCGATAGTGCTGCTGGTGGAAGACCGGAATCGTGTAGGCGAGTCCGAACTGCTCGCCGACTTTGCATCCCTCGTCGAAGAGCAGTGGGTACGGGATGGAGTGCTGGCCCTGCATGAAGTCACTCTGCCGAATGGTCTGCGGTGAGATGGCTACGAGCAGCGCCTTTCGCTCGCGCACGACGGGGTACAGGTCGCGCCAGGCTTCGAGCTCGGTGACGCAGTACGGGCACCAACGTCCGCGGAAGAAGTTGATGATGAGAGGACCGAGGGCGAACAGGTCGAAGGATTTGACTAATCGCCCGGAGGAGTCGCGAAGGGTGAATTCCGGAGCTTTTGCGCCGGCGGGCAGGATCCGCTGCTCGATGCCTGTGGCGAAGAGGTCTTCGACGGCGCGCTCGTTGATAGCCAGGCGCTCCGGCTGGACGAGGTTGCGCGTGTTAGAAGTGATCTCATCGAGCTGATCCTGGAGTGGGGGCATAGGAAGATCGCTGTAGATATAGTAACGGGTAAGCGAGAGGCCTAGATGCCCAGTAGACCTATGTTCTCTGCGCCTGCTGCTGCTCGAAGGTCGTTGTCGAGCGTTGCCAGTGGCAGTCCGCGTCTTAACGCGAGCTCAAGATAAGCCGCGTCATATAGGGTCAGGCGATGCCTTTCAGCGAGACGGGTGGTGGCTCCCCACGCATGTTCGTTGGTTTCTGGATCAAGATTGACAGGCAAGAGTGCGAGGTCGACAACTGCTGCGTCACGAAAGGCCCTGTCGTGGCGGCCACAGCGGACACCTGTTTCTAGAACATTGCCCACTTCCAGCCGCCAGAGGGATGGAACCCACGCACCGCTTTCCGTGACTTCGAGAATGACTTCACGGATGGCATCGGTGGTTTCGCTGGCATAAATCCAGGCGAGGGTGACAGAGCTATCGAGAACGAGGCTCATGGGCGTCCGGCATCACGATCGACCTTCAGGCTCTCCCAGTCAAAGCCTTTTAGCTTGAGTTTTGCGGCGCGCTTGCGTAGACGTTCAAATGCGGCCCGGGCTTGTGCGCGATCGATGCCTCCACTATTGGGGACCAGGCGTGCCACAGGCTTGCCATGCCGGGTGATGACGATCTCCTCGCCGTGCTCGACCCGGTCGAGAAGGGATCCCAGGGTGTTCTTGGCCTCGAAGGCTCCGATTTCCAGCATGCGCGACCTCCAGGCAATTAAGCTAGCTTAAGCTGGATTATAACACCCCTCGTCACTGAACAGAGACTACCGTCCCGTGCCCTTCATGCCGCCGAGCATGCCCATGGCGCGGCGCTGCAACATTCCGCCGCCCTTGCCGACACCCTTGAACATCTTGCGCATCTGCGCGTACTGGCGTAGAAGTTGGTTGACTTCCTGCACGGTCGTGCCGGAGCCATTGGCAATGCGCTTGCGGCGGCTTCCGGAGATGATCTCGTGGTGGTTGCGCTCCTTCGGCGTCATCGAGTTGATGATGGCCTCGACGCGAGTGAACTGCTTCTCGTCAACCTGGTCGGCCATCTGCGACATGCCCTGAAATGGGCCGACGGACGGCAGCATCTTAATGATGTTTTGGAGCGAACCGAGTTTGCGGATCTGGCGTAGCTGGTCGCGGAAATCTTCAAGCGAGAAGCCGTCTCCGCTAAGCGCCTTGCGGGCGAACTCTTCGGATTTTTTGCGGTCGAGCTTTTCTTCGGCGTGCTCGATGAGCGTCATGATGTCGCCCATGCCGAGAATGCGGCTGACGATGCGGTCAGGATGGAAGGGCTCGAAGGCGTCTGGGCGCTCGCCGGTGCCGATGAATTTGATGGGCTGTCCGGTGACGTGCCGGATGGAGAGCGCTGCGCCTCCGCGAGCGTCGCCGTCCATCTTGGTGAGGACGACGCCGGTGAGGGCGAGGCGCTTGTGGAACTCGTCGGCTGAGCGGACGGCATCCTGGCCGGTCATGGAGTCGGCGACGAAGAGGATCTCCTGCGGCGAGAGGAGGGATTTTAGCTTCGCCATCTCGTCCATGAGGTCGGCATCGATGTGGAGGCGGCCGGCGGTATCGACGATGAGCGTGTCGCAGCCGCTGTTGACCGCCTCGCGGCGGGCTTCCTTGGCCAGGCGCTCGACGAGCGGTGTTCCGGCGGATTCGCCTTTCGTATCGCCCTCGTAGATTTTGGCCTTGATAGAGTTGGCGACGACCTTGAGCTGCTCGCGGGCGGCGGGACGGTAGACGTCGACGGAGACGAGCATGGGACGATGTCCGCCCTTTTGCAGCCATGCGGCGAGCTTGCCTGAGGTGGTCGTCTTACCGGAGCCCTGCAGGCCAGCCATCAGGATGACCGTCGGAGGCCGGGAGGCAAATTGGAAGCGCGCGGTGTCTTTACCGAGGAGCGCGACCAACTCGTCGTGCACGATCTTGACGACCTGCTCGGTGGGCGAAAGCGCGGTCAGGACCTCCTGGCCGAGCGCTTTGGCGCGGATGTGCTCGATCAGGTCCTTAACGACGTTGAGGTTGACGTCGGCTTCGAGCAGGGCGACGCGGATTTCGCGCAGAGCCTCCTGCATGTTCTCCTCGGTGACGGTGCCCTGACCGCGGAGATTCTTAAAGGCGCGCTGGAGCTTTTCTGAAAGGTTCTCAAACATAGGGACACGTTAAGTTTATCAGCGGGACGGGGCGGACGAGGTTCTCCGGGGGCCGTGCCCGAAGAAGCGATCCTTTGGCGGAATCAGCGTCTCATGCAAAAATCTTTGATCCTTTTGATGACGGCTGTAATCTCATGGATATGAGGTATCCAGCACAACAGAAAGCCGAGACGAAAGCCAGGATTGTTTCTACTGCGTCGAGGATGTTTCGCGAGCACGGCGCGGAGGGCAACGGAATCGGCTCGGTAATGAAGGAGATTGGGTTCACCAAGGGCGGGTTTTACCGGCACTTCAAGGACCGCAATCAACTCTATCTGGAGGCCGTGGAGAAGGCGTTCTCAGAAATGGGTGACATCATGACCGGGGCTGCAAGAGGCGCAGAGAAAGGTCACGAGCTTGAGGCGATGATCCGCCTCTACCTTAGTAAGGAGCATCTGAATTCGCCGGGGATTGGATGCGTGTTGTCCACTCTGGGTTCTGACATTGGGCGGCAGCCTGTCGCGGTGCGGCGACAGATCAATCGAGTGATGCAGCAATATCGTGAACGCTTATCACCATACGTACACGGAAAGACTCCCGAGGAGAGAATCGCAACCTTCAGCCTCCTCTATGCAAGCATGATGGGAGTCCTGATTATCGCCCGCACTCTGGCCGATCATGCTGCCCAGGAGAAGATGCTGGCCAATGCCCGAGATTCATTCATCGAAAGATACGCACGCGGCGGCAGTTAAATTTTTTTTGGTGTCATTAGATTACGCAGGTACTCCTATGATGCAAGCGTTCAACATTCACCCTTCTCAACTGACAGGAGCCGTTATGACTACACCCAGCAATGAACAAGCCCAGCCGCCTACCCTAACCACAACCGGTGTATTCGTCATCCTCACCTCGAAACCCGGAGTCACTCGCGAACAGATCTTTAGCGTCATCCCGAATGAGGTTCGCGAGCCAGTGAAGCTCTACCTCGATGGCAGGATTCGCGAATGGTATTCGCACGCTCGCGGTGTGATCTTCCTGCTTGACTCCAACAATGTCGAGGATGCCCAAGCTCTCATGGACAGCCTTCCCCTTTCCAAGGAGGGGCTGATGGATTACCAGTACATTCCCGTCGGACCTCTGATGCCGCTCAGGTTCCTCATTGCTCAATCCAGCGAAAAACATTAACAGCAATGGGCTCCGAATCGGGCGAGCCCGGACGCAAACGAATTCAGGAGATGTGTGATGACTGAGACGAAGACCAACTACGGAAAGCTTACTGCCGGGCTGATCGCGGCCTGGTTTGTTACAGCGGCGGCATCGTCCGCCCTCAACCTGTTGAAAGGGGCGCCGGGACAGCCGCCGATTCCGATACTGATCGCGGTTTTAACTCCGGTCGTCGCGTTCTCAATCTGGTATGGCGGTTCAAAGCCGTTTCGAGAATGGGTGCTGTCCTTGAATCCGCGAACTCTGACGTTGATACATGCGGAGAGAATCGGCGGACTGGTCTTTCTCGCGATGTACACCTACGAGCTTCTGCCTGGGATGTTCGCGCTTCCGGCCGGATGGGGCGACATCGCAATCGGAGTAACGGCATATCTGGCAGCGACAAGACTGATTCGCAATCACCGGCGGGCGTTCATCGCGTGGCAATTGCTCGGCGTACTCGACCTTGTGGTGGCGCTCTCCATGGCAGCGATTGCTTCGTTGCTTCATCCACAGGGAATAACCACTGCTCCGATGACTGAGTTGCCCCTCAGCCTGATACCGGCATTCGGCGTGCCGTTGTTCCTGATCCTGCACATCATTTGCATCGCACAGGCAAGGCGGTGGCCGGCGGCGAGCCCACACCGGATCGTCCAGGCAACTGGCCCCATAGGCGCGTGATGGAGCGGCGCGGTCCTCAAGGGTATAAGCTGTCAGTTCTGACACTTATCCCTTCGAGGAGCGACGAACTGATGCGGGGCCTTCCATTGCGGCAACTGGTATTAATCGGAGTTTTCGTTTTGACGTCTTTAGGCGCTGTTGCCCAGCAGCCCAACGCCGATGATCTAATCTGGGAAAAAGCGGTCGCCAAATATGACAGCCAAAGAGCGGCTCTGCTCAAGACAGTGGATCAGGAAGCGCACGAAGGCCCGTTCCAGCCGAACTGGGATTCGCTGAAGAATTACAAGATTCCTGATTGGTATCAGGATGCGAAGTTCGGGATCTTCATCCACTGGGGACTGTACTCGGTGCCGGCGTTCGGGAATGAGTGGTATCCGAGGAATATGTACGTGCAAGGCTCGCCGGAATTCAAGCATCACGTGGAGACCTATGGGCCGCAGACGAAGTTCGGGTACAAGGACTTCATTCCGATGTTTCATGCTGAGCACTTCGATCCGGCGGCGTGGGCGGCGCTGTTCAAGGAGTCAGGCGCGAAGTACGTGATTCCGGTCGCTGAGCATCATGACGGGTTTCCCATGTACGACACGGGACTGAGCGACTGGAGCGCGGCGAAGATGGGCCCGAAGCGTGACCTGATTGGCGATCTGGCTAACGCGATTCGCGCGGAGGGGCTGCACTTCGGAGCCTCATCGCATCGGGCCGAGCACTATTGGTTCCTGGACGGCGGAAGGACGTTTCCGTCGGATGTACAAGATCCGAAATATGCGGCCTTCTATGGGCCGGCGCATGTGGCTCCAGCAGGAAAGAATCCCGGTGATAAAGGCGTGCTGCATCCGGATACCGCGTATCTGAATGACTGGCTGGCGCGTAGCGCGGAGATCGTGGAGAAGTACAATCCTGAGCTGGTTTATTTCGACTGGTGGGTGGAGCAGCCGGAGTTCCAGCCGTATCTTCAGCGGTTCGCGGCCTTCTACTACAATCGTGCGGCGACGGAGGGCGTGCAGCCTGTGCTCTTTCGCAAGAACGACGCTTTTCCGGACGGGACGACGGTGCTGGATATCGAACGCGGGCAGCTGGACCAGATACGCGCGCAGCACTGGCAAACGGACACGTCGATCAGCAATGCTTCGTGGGGATACGTAAAGAACGACACTTACAAGTCGGCGGAATCGATCGTCTGGCAGTTGGTGGACATAGTGAGCAAGAACGGTAATCTGCTGCTGAATATCGGGCCGAAGTCTGACGGGACGATTCCCGAACAGGCGCAGACGATTCTGCGGCAGATAGGCGCCTGGCTCAGCGTTAATGGTGACGCGATCTACGGCACGCGGCCGTGGACTACGTTCGGTGAAGGTCCGACGAAGGTGGTCGCGGGATCTTTCCACGACACTGCGAGCGCCGCATTTACGGCGCAGGATATCCGCTTCACGACGAAGAATGGCGTACTATATGCGATCGCAATGGGCTGGCCGAAGGATGGGCACCTGACGATTCACTCGCTCGGGAGCGGAAGCAACTTCAAGGTGGGCGATGTGACGCTGCTCGGTTCCGAACAGAAGGTTAAGTTCAAGCAGGATGCCGATGGGTTGAGCTTGGAGCTTCCAGCAAAGCCCGAGAAGGCGATGTACGCGTACAGTTTCAAGGTAGCTCCAACGCGGTAAAAAAACCCGCCCGCCAGGATAGGCGTGCGGGCGGATTGACCCTGCTCTTATCAATTGTTAATATAGGAGTGCGGGGTGGAGCAGCCCGGTAGCTCGTTGGGCTCATAACCCAAAGGTCGGTGGTTCAAATCCACCCCCCGCAACCAAATCTTTCAATCACTTACAAGATTTGGTCACTTCCGGCAAGTCCCCGTTATCCCCTATTAGGAATGGCTGCAATTTACTGAACGGTCGCAATAGCCGTTTTCGCGGCGGATTCTTGCGAGTTTGGGCCAAACACCAGTCCAACAACCTGACTGTTTGCTTGGCGTTTTGTTTCCGTCATGGCCCGTCCATATACGTTCATCGTCGTTTGGATCGAAGCGTGACGCATCAGTTCCTGTTGCACCTTCATCGGAGCACCCGTCTCGTCGAGCCAAGAGCGGTAGGTGTGGCGAAAAGTATGCCAGCCAATGTCCTCTCCTAGTTTGGCGAGCTTCGCAGCCCGTTTGATCTGCGACTTCTGCAAGCTCTCCTGGTGGTAGGGTCTCCCTGTGACCGGGTTGGCAAAAACCCAATCCTCGTCTCGCGGGAAGACTGAAGCAGAGCGCCATTGCAACAGCACCTCTGCAAGACGAGCATCAAGCGGAACATCATCTCGCGAATATTCCGTCTTCACATCGTCCACCCTGCCGCCCACCACGCTCCTCTGGACGAGCACCGAGCGATTCTCGAAATTGAAATCGCCCCATTGCAAGCCTAGAATCTCGCTGACCCGGAGCCCCAGGCACTGCGCGACCAAAACCATCGTTCGGTATGGCTCGCCCAGATGCTTGAGCAGTTCAAAGAACTGGTCCACGTCAAGTACCCGTGGCCGCTTGAGCCGCTTGCTTCCATTCTTCACGCGTACCAGAGAGACAGGGTTCTTGCCGAGTTCGATAATGCCCCACCGCTCCGCACACTTAAAGACCAGGTGCATGATTCCCCGTACATGAGTCTTTGACTTTGGGGCCAGCGGCAAATCGCGCAACCACTGTTCCATCGCCATCGGCTTCAGCTTATCCACGGGGTGCTCTCCCCAACGTGGGCGGATGTGGACTCGGATGTTTGACAGATGCGATTTCCGAGTCGAGTAACGCTCCGAAAGTTCCTGCTCGATATAACGGTCGAGCAGGGCTCCGAAAGACGCCGCCTCCACCTCCGCGCGTGGAGACTCTTCGTTGAGTCGAAGAAGAAGTGCTTGCGTGGCTTTCCGTGCTTGGGCTTCCGTTGTGAGCACACCGCGATCACCAAGGATCACGCTCTGCCGTTTACGCTTTCCCTGAGAATCCGTTTCGTAATAACGGAACTCCCACACATCCGGTCCGCGCTCGCGCTTCCTCAACCGCAGACTTCCATATTGATACCGTGTCCGAATCGACAAGTTTTACCTCCTGTCTGATTGCGGGCACGAGTGGCTACTTCCAGCCTACTGTGCCTTGAGGTGATCGTCGAGCAGGTTGATCCTTTCACCGGATTGAAACAGGTCGGAAGCCCGGAAACGCCACAGCTTGCCCACTCGCACGCCATGAACGATCCCATTTCGTGCGTAACGCTGAAGTGTCTTGGGGTGGACTCTAATGATGGCTGCCGCTCGATCACTGTCCAGCAGCGGTTCGAATGAATCGGGAGAATAGGGGGAATCGAACATGGTTCGCACGCTCCTTAAGACCACAATGTGTTGGGTCGCGCATTCCCGTCAACCTGCCTGCGGTGGGCCTTTTTCGATTCATCAAGGGAGGAGAACGAAGTTAAGGCGAAGCGTTGGGAACAGAAAGTGCACGGAGGTGCACCGTTGTCCTTCTTTGGTATTCTTTGTCCTCTCCGGTTTTCGATCTCACAAAAACGAAATTAGTTTCGGACCCCTATTCCACTGGACAAACCCCACTGACATTCCCCGGATAGCAGCAGAGTAGCCGAGGCGCGGGTGGTGTCAAGGGCGGCAGCGCCGCCGCGAAGCGGTCAAGACCCTTGACACCGCCCTCTCCGCCTCGGCTCACAATCCTAATATCCGGGGAATGTC
>Ga0335075_10010122_pt1 | contig 14323 bp, 12 predicted proteins | sample Lox_Sample_24_FD_206723 | JGI IMG/M metagenome (GOLD analysis project Ga0335075, IMG submission 206723) | Soil microbial communities from Loxahatchee National Wildlife Refuge, Florida, United States - Lox_Sample_2.4 | ecosystem: Environmental > Terrestrial > Soil > Wetlands | place: USA...
ACATGATCATCCCAAACGTCCTCGTGCTCGACCCCCTGCTCGGCGTGCGCAAGACCTCGATCGGGATCGCCGACGGGCGGATCGTGGGCACCGGCCGCGCCGGAAACCCCGACGTGCAGTCGGGCGTGGAGCTCGTCGTCGACTCGCACACGGCGATCGTGCCCGGTGAGGGACTGATCGCTACGGCGGGCATCATCGACTCCCATGTGCACCTGTCCAGCCCCGCGATCGCGCCGGCCGCGCTGTCGTCCGGGATCACCACGATCGTGGGCATGGGCATGGGCGGGGTCTGGGACGTGGGCGCCAACCCGGCCTACAACATGCGGTCGCTGATCGCCGGCTGGGCGGGGGTGCCGCTGAACGCCGCGTTCCTCGCCCGCGGGTCGTCGCGGTCCGCGTCGCTCCTGTCGGCGGCGGTCGAGTCGGGCGCCGGCGGGTTCAAGGTGCACGAGGACTGGGGCGCGACGCCGGCGCAGATCGACACCTGCCTGACCGTGGCGGAGTCATCTGGCTTGCCCGTGGCCCTGCACACCGACACGCTCAATGAGTCCGGGTACCTCGCCGACACCGTCGCCGCGACGCGCGGGCGGACGGTGCACGCCTACCACGTTGAGGGCGGCGGCGGGCACCCCGACGTGCTGTCGATACTGAACTGGCCGCACATCCTGGGATCGTCGACGACCCCGACGTTGCCGCTGACCGTGGCCACCGTCGCCGAACTGCTGCCGATGACGATGACCGTGCACAAGCTGAACGCTCGGCTTGCTTCTGACCAGGAGATCGCGGCGAGCCGTATCCGTCGCCACGGCATCGCGGCGGAGAACCTGCTGCACGACCTGGGCGCGATCAGCATCGTCAACTCCGACTCGATGGGCATGGGCCGGATCGCCGAGGTAGCGCGCCGCACCTGGCAGCTCGCCCACGTGCAGGCGACGCTGGCCGGGGAGGAGGGCCCGTCATTCGTGAACAACGAGCGGGTGCTGCGCTACCTCGCGAAGCTGTCGCTCAACCCGGCAATCGCGCACGGCATGGCCACGCACGTGGGCTCGCTGACGGCCGGGCGGCTGGCGGACATCGTGCTGTGGGACCCGGCACGCTTCGGCACCACGCCCGAACTGGTACTGAAGTCCGGCTTCGTCGCCTGGGGCGCCTCCGGCTCCGGCTCAGGCTCGACCCGGATCACGCAGCCGCGGACGATGCGAGCGTTCTTCGGAGGCCTGGGGGACGCGCCCCGCGCGCTGTCAGCGCAGTTCGTTGCTGAGCCGGTGCTGTCGGACGCGCGCCTGCGGGCCGCGCTGCCGGCCGGAGTCCGCTACCTCCCAGTCGAGGGCGCCCGCGGCCTGACCCGCGCCGACATGATGCGGAACACGTTGGTTCCGCACGTCGACGTTCCGCCCGACGACGCCCCGGTCACGGTCGACAGCACTCCCGTCCCGGTGCACGAGGCGGACAGCCTGCCGTTGACCCGGCTGCACTACTTGGGATAGCTCGACGCAATCGCGGCCTGGCACGGCTAGACGTTGATGGTTGACCTTGCGCCTCTCAGTCGCTGGGCCAGACGCATTGTGATAACCGGCAAAGGCGTCAGCGAGCTGCGAGAATGCAGCGACCCATTAGGACAGTCCGGGCGAACGGGCGTGCTTGGTCGAATTCCTGCTCATCAGCAGGCTCCAGTACCTCAAGGAAACGGGGGCTGCCGAATTGCCGGTGGCCATGCCGCTGCAAGTTAGTGCTCATACCCGCAGGTATGCACCGGTACCGGCATCCTGATTTGCCACGGTGCGCGGCCCAAAGCTTTCCGGCGCGGCTCGCACCTCCATTCTGGCGTTTCCCTCCCGTAAGGGTATTTTCGTAACATCCCGGCAACAACCTATACAGGCGGTGCACCGCCTGATTATCTGGTGCGTCCATTACACAGAAGTGCGCATCTCGCGTGAACGGGATGTTTTGGCGATGGGGGGATCAGAAATGACGGACCGCCAGGATTGGGAACAGCCGCCGCCGCAGCAGGGCTACGGCCAGCAGCCGCAAGACGCGCCCTGGCAGCGGCAGCAGTACGACCCGTACGTGCACCAGCAGCGCCTAGGAGCGCCGCCGCAGGGGACGGCCGGCCAGCAGTACGGACCCCAGGGCCAGCCATGGCCGCAGGAACCGCCGCAATTCACACCCCCGCCCGACGACCCCCGGCAATACACCCGGCCACACCAGCAGCCCGGCTGGGACCAGGCCCCGTTGGTACCGCAGCCCGAAGCGCAGCCCCCGCGGCAGCCGCGGCGCAAGTCCTGGCCTGCCCGGCACAAGGTGCTTACCGCGTTCGGCGCGTTCGGCGCGCTCCTCGTCATCATCGTCGCCGCCACGTCCGCGTCGAACAAGCCGACAACGATGGCGTCGGACACCGGGGCGGCGAGCAGCTCAGCGTCACCGTCAGCGGCAGTGTCATCCGCCCCAGCTAGCACGGCTCCGAGCACGTCCGCTGCTCCCGCTAGCTCGGCTCCGAGCACGTCCGCTGCTCCCGCTGGTCCGTCGATGACGGGCTCGCAGCAGCAGGCCGTTGATGCCGCCACCGGCTACCTCAGCGACGGGCAGGGGTTCAGCGCGCAGGGACTGCTGGGCCAGCTCACTTCGAGCGCTGGCAACGGTTTCTCGCAGTCGGACGCCGAGTTCGCCATCAACTACCTCAACCCGAACTGGGACCAGCAGGCCGTTGATGCCGCCAATGGCTACCTAAGCGGCGGGCAGGGGTTCAGCGAGCAGGGGCTACTCCAGCAGCTCACGTCCAGTGCGGGCAGCGGCTTCACCGAGGCGCAGGCCGAGTACGCCATCAACTCCGTAAACCCCGACTGGGACGCACAAGCCGTCGATGCCGCCAAGGGCTACATGCAGATGGGTGGGTTCAGCGAGGCGAGCCTGATCCAGCAGCTCACGTCGAGCGCGGGCAACGGCTTCACCCAGGCGCAGGCAGAGTACGCCGCAAGCCAGGTCGGCCTGTAGCAGCCCCCGGCCCGGCGGTCGGGAAACCCGTCGAAGCCGCCGGGTCGGGCCTATTTTTGCTTGCTTCTGGGAAGCTTGACTGCGCGCTTAAACGTCTGGAGTTCTTCCCCGTGCTTCCATGTCCGGGCCGCGCTGGACTTCCACGGTCTGGCAAGTACGCCGACGATGCGGAACTCATTACCTCCGAGCTGGTGACCAACGCCATATGCCACGTCACCGACGACCCGGTCGAGACCATCGCAATAACCGTCGCCCGCGTCTGGCACCCGGCAGCCGGTGGCCGTCGTCGGGGGCGGACTCCTCACCGCCCCGTCATGCGCCACACGACCGGCATCAGCGAGCGCGCACGTGGCCTGCACGTCGTAGCGGCATTGTCTGCCGACTGGGGATGGCACCCGCAACCCGGCGGCAAATCGATCTATGCAGTGATCGCGAAGGAGGACCAGGCCAATGACTGACATCGCAGACCTGCCGATGCTGCACGACATCGACGCCGACTACACGCCCCAGTACGTCAAGCTCGCCCGCATCCTCCGCGACAAGATCGAATTCGGTCAGTACAAGCGCGGCGACACTCTCCCCGGAGCCGACCTGGCGCGCGAGCACGGGATATCCATCAAGATCGCGTGGAGCGCGCTGGCGATGCTTGCCGCGAACCGGTACGTCACCCGCCGCGGCAAGTTCAGCGCCTACAGCGTCACCTGGCAGAAGGTGGGGGCATGACGGCCGGGCGGCGGCGCCGCGCCGATGCGGTTCCGGCCGGCCAGTGCGTCATCATCGGCGCCAACATCCGCGCCCTGCCCCACCGCAACGGATGGACCCAGGCGCAGTTCGGCGAACTGATGGGCTGGCGCGCGAACTTCACCGTGTGCGCCGCCGAAGGCCGCCGCGACGGCCGGCAGAGCGGGTTCACCACCGAGGAGGCAGACAGGCTGGCCGACATCTTCGACGTTCCCAAGTGGCCACTCACGACACAGTGCGTGAACTGCGAGGGACAGCCGCCAGCCGGGTACTCCTGCCTCACATGCGGAGCACTCCGCGAGGAACCGCATCCTGCGACGTAGTGAGGAAGTGCATTCCGAAGGTGTCAACGACGGCCGACCTTCACCCCTCGCAAGGCTCGACAGACCTCATAGATATGGCGACGTGGGTCGACGGACTTGCAACGTCACAGGTAGTTAAGCCAAGCATAGTTCGCTGAATGCCTGGAATGGGTGTCGGTCTCTAGGGAGGCATGCTAGGGCGAGCGCGTCCCAGGCAGAGACTCCCTCTGGGCTTGGTAGGCTTTCATACGGAGGAACTCTCATCTCCGGATTCCATGTCGGACTATACCTCAGTAGAGGCCTTGACCGAATTCCGAATTCACCCGCTCCCCACCTTGCGATATTCTCGTCTGCCAAGACTACAGTTGGTACGAGATCAACAGCCCGAAAGTCATGAACCGCATCTTCGTAAAGCTCGTTAAAATTAAAGAAAATGCAGAGATCGAGCGCTGCGGCTGCCAGATATGAGGTCTTACGCCTTCTGATATCAACATGAGAAAGTGGCGGTCCGAGTATATATTCTACTTCTTCCAGTTCAGAGCTATCCACCGAGGCAAGACCTGGCCCGTCTTGGTAACGGTCTGCAATCCATACAATCACATCTTTCATCAGCTGGGCTACTTCTGATGGAGATTTACGAAATGTCGACAAGGTGGCACAAACGAGAGAGATCGCCCATCGGTCAGATATAGGGCGCCCTACTCCCATCTGTTTCGATATGATTGTCCTAACCGCCATTCTTGCCGCTTCAGATATCTCATTCTCTACGTGATCTGCCAATGCCAGCAGTCCCCAAGTCTCTGCTAGGCGGTGGCAGACAACTGAGTATGCCACGTGCGGAAAACCTATGCCGAGCTGGTCGATTAGCACTCCTGGTTTGCTAATGACGTCTTCGTATTGGCGCAAGAGTCCAATCGCGTACGATGCATGCAACTCTTTGGCCATCAATGAGTATAGCGAGGAGTTCGGAGTGCCTCCTTGGGAACGGGCGGCTCGAAGTGCACATAGTGCCGTGATCGCGGCCAAGTCTGTTCGCCCGCAAGTTCGTAGCTTATCCGCTATAACAGCAGCTTCTATTGCTACCTGATGAAGTGGAATTACCGCCCACCTTCGAGTGTAGCGCTCTATCTGCTGTTGACTGATCGGCCCCTGCTCGGCCGCTGCAATGACAGCGAGCATGTCTGCCGCCATTCCGTCGGCTATACCGCAGTTCGGATCTCGAATGAGCCAGTTTCTTAGTCTATCCTGGTCCCAGACTTCGAAGCCGATCTCGTTCCGCCTATCCAAGTCTTCCCTGTACTGCTGGGCGTCAGCGGCCGAGCTTCCCACAAGCCGTCCTGTAGTTACCAAAACAGCTATTCTTGGGAGCGTGCTGTCAAAAGAAGGATGAGCAATGGTATTGTATCTTGCCTCATCAATCTGTGGCCTGATTCGCCTCCACAATCCTTGATTTATATCTCCCTTCTTGCTCTGAATCGCATACTGGCGTACAACCCCACCATCATTACGCTTCGCGATGAAGTCTTTACCAAATTCAAAAGCGCCGTGAAGTTTGTGAATGTCATAGAAGCCTTGGGAACTGAGGAGTGCCATAAGCGGCATGTCAAATCCTCGCTCAGTCACGCCTTGAAGATAGCCGTCTATCACGCCGTCTAGCATCCCACTCGCTCCTTCTCTTGGCGATTATATCGTCAAATCGTTTCTGCTGCTCTGCCGAAGGATTACCAAGCTCTTTTATCTTCTGGATTGCTTCCGGTGCGGCTACAAAGCTGAGATTCGGGTTCCCGCTCTCATCAAACGAGAGCTCCACATTCTCCAGCGTGTCGATTATTGAATCGTAAGATAGCTCACTAGAAACAACGTTCCCAGAGCGTGCCGATTCCTCTGTGATGTGGGCTATCATTGCTTGTGAGATCTGGGCTTCGAGTTCAACCGCGATGCGACTCATGCTTACAATGATGCCTTCAAAGTCTCCACTAATGATTTCATCTTTACTTATTGCCGCATCGAAAGTCGCTTCGATAAGGCGCCCCTGTGACGTTTGGTCGTCATTAGGTGGGTCTGTGTAGTCAGGGAGTTGATTTATAGATTCTCTGCTTGCCAGGGAATAAGGTCCCCCTAGCGCCTCCATAAGTGCCCTAACACCGGTATTTACGAAGCGCTGTACGGCAGCGTTGTACTCTGATGGTACAAATTTATATGAATCGTCGGCTTCGTCTGTCATGTGCGCTTCACCTGCGATTCAAAGGCCCGACGCATCCGGGCCTTCCTCGGCATAGCCGGACTCCTGTGGGCCAACACGCGGAGCCGCTGTGGGTGTTTGATCCCCCACCACTGATTGTAGGGCGCCCTGCTTGGGGATCTCTGCTTGTAACCTGCAAGCACAGAATCCCGCATGGCGCACTTGACCCGAGACCGAGCCGAGAGGCGCCACGGGCCGACATTCCAGCAACGTTACGCAAGGGTTCTTAAACTGTCGGGCTACGAGTGGACGGCGCGGCTACTGCCGCCAGTTGGATAACGAAGTGCGTGGCCTCTTGGTGCCAGTTCCGTAGCTCGCTTACGGTCGGTGCGAGCTCGTAGGGGTGTACGTGAGTGGCGTCGGACAGGCGCGACCAGAGGAGGAAGGCCTGCCTTGCGGCGGAGCGCCCGAGGGCGGCTTCCAACATGAGTATCCGCATGGTAGTCGGACAGGCGGCCATTTCAGGGCGTGTCCTGCTCCAATAGAGGTCGGCCGCCCGCTCGACCGCTAGGCGTGTCAGGCGCGCAGCGGTTCGCGGCCACAGCCCGGCCGTTCCGGCGTCGATGCCGCGGAGCAATTGGTCGGCGTGGTCCAGCGCAGGCGCCGGATCCAGGAGGCTGCTGTCGCTGCTCACCGGCCCGCCCGGGGAATGGTCCTCTGCGCGTTGTTGATGATCAGGTCGCACAGCCGTCCGCTATCGCGGATGATGCGGTCCAGGTCGCTGCGGGGGTGGTGGGCTCCCTCGCGCACTGCGCGCAGGACGTCGGCTGCCCAGGCAGCGCCTGCGAGTTGGTTCAGCGAGGGCAGCACCTGAGCTGACTGGCGGCTGTCGCCGAACAACGCCACGCCCGCCTTGTGCATGGTGGTGCGGGCGTTGACGAGGCGCTGGTCAATTTCCGCTAGCGGCACGCCCTGAGTGTGAAGTCGCCGACGCGCTGCTAGCTGGCATGCCGCTTCCACCGCATCCCGGCAGGACCCAGTAGCGGCGACAGCCGCTAGGTCCTCCGGCAGCGCAGCCGTGAGGGCGAGTTGCCGCGCATCATCCAGGTAACGGCGGACGGGGTCCTGGCTCGGGACAATCTCGACCAAGCTACCTTCGCGCCGGGTCACCTCGAGGATGGTGACTGGCAGCATGAGGCGCCGCAGCGCGTCCGGGAGCCTGTCGTCGTGCGTCAGTACGACGACCTGGCGAGCGGCAGCGGTCTGGTGCAGGACTCGGGCGAGTCCCTCGACTTTCGAGGGGTCCATGGCTTGCACCGGGTCGTCGATGATGACAAAGCGGAAAGGACTGTCCGGCGCGGTGCTGCGAGGAAGGAACAGCGACAGCCCGAGGGCGTGGAGTTCACCGTTGCTGAGCATGGGCACGCCGCCGTCGGCTCCGTCAATGCGGACCGACACGTCGAGCCTGCGCCGTGTACGCCCGCCCCCGGTGAACGCGATCGGCCCGAGGTCAACGTTGCTGTCCTGTCGAAGGTCTGCCCAGATCTTCGCAGACTGCTCGCTGAACGGCGCGAGTCGTTCCCGGCGCAGTTCCTCGGCCTGGCTCTTGATCCAGCTCAGCGCCACTGTGAGGTCAGCATGCCCAGCGCGGGCGCCGTCGGCCTGCTCCCACAGGTCCAGCCAGGCCTGCACCTTCACTGCGGCCGGGCGCCACGTGTTCTCTATCTGCTGTACCAGGCCTGTCGCCGCTGCCCGGACAGCGCTGACGGACTCGACTAGCACCGGGGCCAGGTGCGCGATCCTCTCGGAGAGTGCGAGCGGGTCCTCTTCCTCCGCCAGTTGTGCCCAGGAATTCCATGCAGAGGCGGCCCGGGACCTGTCGACGCCGTCTGGACCGGTGCCGCTGAGGGGGGCCGGGACAGGCTGGAGGAGGTTGCGGGCAGTCGCGACCGCATGACGGAGTTGCTTCCGCGCTGCGCTGGCTGCTGTTGAGCGGGTGCGCAGCCGCCGGACTTCCTGTGAGGTGCGCTGCTGCCACTGGCTGTCCAGGGCGCCCCGGCCGCAGACCGGGCAGAGGCCATCTCCGTGGGATGCGTGGTGGGACAGTGCGGCATCCAGCAGGTCCGCCAAGCGGCCGGCCTCCTCGGTGTCCGTGCCCTTGAAGGCCTCAACCGATGCCGCCGCGGACCGCAGTGCCTGGGATGCGGCTGCCGCCACCTCAAGGTCTGGTGCAGGCAGGGAAGCGAGTGTGGTCAGGGCCGCCAGTCGCGGGTCGCTCCCGCCCGCTTCGGGTGCCTCGCCCAGAACCTTTGCTGCCTCATCGGCGTTGGGCGGATCGGAGCCCAGGGCTTCGGTGACCCGGCGCGCCCGCTCGTCGTCTATGCCGCGCAGAGCCACCAGCAACGCCGGAAGCGCGTCCCTAGGCCGGCTAAGGATCTTGCCTAGTTCGCTGCAGGCGCTGGTGAGCAGGTCCTGGGCGGTAGCGACCGATTCCAGGCCCAGGACGCCGGCGATAAGATCGAAGACCACACTTGGCCTGTCGCTGACCTTGCCTAGGTCGTCGTAGGACAGGAACGGCCGGTACTGTTCGAGCGCGCCGCTCCAGCCCAGTTCCGGCAGGTCACACTGCCGTCCGTCGCTCCAGCTTGCCTGCGAGCTGGCGTCTGCGATGTTCTTCCCCGCCCAGGACCGCTGGACGGCGAGGGTGCGGGGGTCACCGTCTACCTGGAACTCGGCCTCGACGAACGCGCTGATCCCGTCGTGTATGTTGCGCCACTGCTTGTGCCAGTCAGCGGTTTTGCCTTGTAGACGCTCGTTCTTACCTGTCAGGGCCACCTCGATGGCTTCAGCGAAGCTGGACTTGCCCGACCCGTTGCGCCCGACCAGCAGCGTGAGTCCGGGTCCGGGATCGATCTCCAGCCTCGTAGCAGGGCCGACGCCCCGAAATCCCCGGACAGTGATGCTGCGCACCCATACGTTCCCGGGCGCCGCCTGCACCGGGCCGGCATCGGACTCCGGATCGGCACCGGACTCCAGTGCCTGCTTCAGCGCAGCCTCGCCTGCGACCGCGGCTAGCGCAAGCCGCTGCGCCCGGTCACTCAGGCCGCTTGCCGCCAGCCGGGCACGGACAAGCTCCGCAACAGGCTCTCCGGCCACCGTCATCACTCCTTTCAGGACAGCAGGACTGCCGTAACCTGGGTGTAGGGACTTCTGGATCAGAAACGCGCGCGCCAGCGGTGCTTCGTGCACCTTGCGCACCGAAATAGCGCCCTGGGCCTGATTCCTTCTAGCATCTCCACCCCCATGACTGCCCGCGGTGCCTTGCGGCGCGCGTCGCTTCCCCACTGCCCGTGCCCGCAGTTCGGCACGGCCACCAGCACATCGCCGGCCCTGCTGCCGCCGACCTTGATGTAGAACCGCTCCTCACCTGCTGCCGGCGGGATCCGAGCGGCCCGGCCGTCCGAAACGCTGCCGGACCCGATGAGGCAAAGCTCCGCAAGCGCCAGCCGGGCACCGGCGAGGGCATCGTGGAATGCAGGCTCGGCCAGGGTGATGATCTCGCCTTCCGCGGTCAGCTCTTGATAGAAGTCGGCCAGAGACTCCGCACCGCGGGACCTGGGCTGCCACATGAGAAGGCACTCGGGTGGGGCCCCCGCGGCCAGGCCTGCCCTGATGCTGCGAACCCTTCGTCCGGGTTCCTCGACGATCTCGGCTCTCAGGCCCGCCACGGCGCAGACAGCCTCGATCCGGCTGCGCCATGCTGGATCCGCAGCACTGACCGCGGTGTCACCGCCCAGCCATACCGCGCGCCGTGCCCCGCGCACCCCAGCTGAACGCACCTGGGGGAGCGCATCCAAGAACAACTCCTCGAGTCGTATCGCCATCAGCACCGGATCCGCCTCGACAACCGCAGACGCATGGTGAACCGCAGGCTGTGCGTACTTCGACGATCCTTGGGTGACGCCGATCCTGATAACTGCCATCACCTGGCCGACCTCGCTCTCGACCACAGCGACAACAGCGAACTCCTGTCCGCAGCAGTCCGAGGCAACCAGCGGAATCCGTGCGGCAGGTGTTGTGAGCGCCGTCCACAATGACGACTGCCACCAAGGGCCCCAGGAGTCGGACTCGGGGGCTGACACTGACTTCCAAAGGTTCGCCACCGACTGGGTATCGCGCGGCAGGCGCGCCGCAGGGACGGCGGACACAGGGAAGCGAAACTCCCGTCCGCGTAGGCCTGCCAGCAGCGAAGGATCGCCGTCGGCGGGCGGCTGCAGGGCGCGAGCGGGCGCGGCGAGAAGAGCACTCAGCTCAAACATGACGGCGCCCACCTCCTCGGCGCGCCCCAGAGCCCGTTGCCCAGCATCCGCTCACCTCAACCAGCCGCTCACGACAGAAGGCTGGTAACGGCCCCTGGCCGTCCCAGACCTGCATAACGTTGCGGCTGGCAGCGACCCGCCCGGACGTCCCGTCTTGCACGGGCCCCGCAGGGTCCTGGTCGGGTCGGGCGCCGCTCGCTGCCACAGGACCCGTCCCACCAGGAGACGACCAGTCGGTTGGTCCCAGGCGGCTCTCGGGCACCTAAGAAAGCCACAAGCCTCGCTGGGAAACAGCCAGTGACAGTATCCAGCGAGACAGGGCTAGGTGCAAGCGTTTCGGCGGCATGTCCAATTAATGACCGTTTTTAATGACCGTTGTGGCCAATATGCGGGATGCGGTGAGGGCATGATCTGCGATTACCTCGCCGACAAGAATCCTGGGGGCAGAGTCGGCTATGTCGGCATTAGGTGATGCGACATTCCCTCACGCAGTGGAAAGATGACAGGCCGGAATCAGAGCATCAGGCCGGTAGCTTGACGCCCCTCCTTGCGAGTTGTTCACTCAGCGGGAACCTCAGTCCGCCTTGCAGCTCCTGCAATGAGATAAGCTCCGCAGCCGCTGCGCCGGGGCTGGCCGACGTGGAGCTGAGCACAGACCAAGCGGCGGATCGTCGGGCTGCGGGTTGGCAGGCGGGCCCACCCGGCGCAGACCGATGTGGCGGAACCGTCCTTTGCGCGGAGGGCGACAAGGCCGGTGTTGTCGACGGGGGCGGTACGGACGCGATCATGGGTGCCGACGGCTCGGTCACCCGGGACGGGGTTCGAGATGACGATCCGCCAAGGCAACCGCGGAGGTTGATGGGTCAGCCCGGAGGAAACGCCCGAGGCTGGACTTACTTCCTTCCCGCCCCTCCGGCAGGCTGATGCGGCACGATAGGCGGCCATGAGCACAGGGAAGGGAAGGCGCGCGGCTCCATGACGGTGGACGACTGGTCGGCGATCGCAGGGTGGATCGCGGCGGCAAGCATCCTCGGTGGGTGGATCGCATGGGCGTGGCGCCGCCGGAAGCGCGTCGCTAGCTGGTTCACCGAGGCGTGGAGCAGAACGGTGGTCTCTGTGCTGCACAGCGAGGTAACCGCTGGGTCGGCGTGGCAGGGCGTGAAGGAGACCCCCGAGGTTTCGATGGAAGCCGGGATCGCCTACGCCAGGACTGCGGCTCAGTCCGGCCATCCGCCGCACACGCCAACAGAGGGCCGCGTGACCCCGGAGCAGCCGCTCGAGTACCTCCTCGCTAAGACGGCCGAGACAGTCTGGGCCGCGGCCTCGGCTACCCAACAGGATGTCGGGCCGTACCTTGTTCCCGTCCGGAACTACATGACCGCGCTCGCCGCGAAGGCTGGACTGTCCCAGGCCCGCGATTTCGCGCTCGGCGTCCTCACCGAGCGCGTCCGCCAGGAAGAAGACGGCTGGCCCGACCAGGCGGGTGACGGGAAGCGCACGGCCCACGGAACCGGCAACAGCCACGCGTGCCTGCTCGAAACCAAGCACCACGTGGAGAACGCCCTCTACGCCATAGGTACGTCCGAGTTACGCCGGACCGCACCTGATGACCTGGTCCGTGGTCAAGCGCGAACTCGGCGACCAGGATGCATTGGTTTTTGGTCCAGTCGGTTCCGACAATAGGATCCCAGGCGCGCCTGAATACCTGGCAGAGGGCGGGCCAACCCAGAAAACATCGCTGACATTGCTAACGCGGTCAGCCGGTGGTTGCGGCGTTAGGAAAGGCAGGTGGTCGCTGGCGATTGACCGCCTTTTCAGGCGCAGTCTCACCAGTTCAGTAGCCGATCGCCATCGGCTTGCTCAACTGAGCTTGTCCGGCCACGGAAGGTGGCAGTGTCCGTGGTTCGCCGGGCTTAGAGGCTGGATTTTGCCATTGGCTGACGTTCTCAGGGAAAGGCACTCTGCGACAGGCGCTCCACAGTGCCCTGCTGCTCGTCGCCAGCAAGATCGGCGCCGGTCGAAGATGCCGGAACTCAAGGACCTCTCGCCTAACTGCCGAAGGAGTGGGCACACTCAGGGCGGGTGCTTCACGAGAGCGTAAGCATGCTGTTACGACGCCACTGCAGCGACCGCGGCAACGCCGATCACCGCGCCTATCCGTCAAGATTCCCTGCTGGGCTCTTAAGTCTCATGGCCTTTCGGTGAGAAGCTGTCTTTAGAATGTGGCACGCGCCGGTGGCTGGCCGGGTTTGGTTTAGGGGGTGACAGGGTGCCGGGTGATGCGCCCCAAGGAGTCGGGTTTGTCGCCGAGATGGGCGCGCTCATCCGATTGCTCGCTGGCGGCGAGGAGGGCGCTACCGAACAGCAGCAAGACAACGATGTGCTATGGGGGGAGGCGCAATGGAACAGCGGGTGACGGTAGCGATCGTTGAAGATCATCCAGTCGTCACCGAGGGTGTGGCGTCCTGGATCCAGTCCGATTCCTACCAGCGGGTACGACTGGTGCACACGGCTCGCGACCTGTCCGGGCTCCGCGCCGGGCCGTCGGCCGACGTGGTCATCCTGGATCTGGAGCTGTCCGGCGAGTTGGTCACCGCGCAGATCCCCGGGCTGGTGACCGCCGGGTTCCGGGTGGTGGCCTTCTCCGGGCACACCGATCCGGCGATCGTGATGGAGACGCTGGACAACGGCGCGCACGCCTACGTGTCCAAGGAGGAAGGCCGCGACCATCTGGTCGAGGCCGTGCTCGCGGCTGCCGGCGACCGGCCGTACGTGACCCGGTCGCAGGCCAGGGCAATGCTCGCCGACCAGCGGCCGGACCGGCCGGCGCTATCGGAACAGGAACGGCAGGCGCTGCTGCTGTGGTTCCAGGGCATGTCAAAAGCATCGGTCGGGCGGCGCATGTCGATCAGCGAGAACACGGTCCGGCAGTACATCAGCCGCGCACGCGCCAAGTACGCGGCTACCGGGCGGACCGCGCCGAGCAAGGACGCGCTGCTCGCCCGCGCGATCGAAGACGGCGTGATCAAGCCAGGCGAGATCGTGCCGTACAGGTCATTCGCCCGCGCCGCGGCCGATCGCCAAGCCCTGGGTGTCGGGGCTTCACGGAGTAACCTCGCGCCCACTTATGGCCCTGTCGAGGAGGTAACGGAAGCGATCCCGGTCGCCGAACGTACCCTCGCTGACCGCGAGCAGGTCCTCGGCACAGAACACCTAAGTACGCTGGCTTCGCGGAACAACCTCGCACTCGCCTATGATTCCGTGGGGCGGGTAACGGAAGCAATCCCGCTCTTCGAACGCACTCTCGCCGATTCCGAGCGGGTTCTCGGGAACATGCACCCGGAGACTTTGACTTCTCGGAATAATCTCGCTTACGCCTATGATTCCGCGGGGCGGGTAACGGAAGCAATCCCGCTCTTCGAACGCACTCTCGCCGACCGCGAGCAGGTCCTCGGCGCAGACCATCCAAGTACGCTGGCCTCGCGGAACAACCTCGCACTCGCCTATGATTCAGCAGGGCGGGTAACGGAAGCAATCCCGCTCTTCGAACGCACTCTCGCCGACCGCGAGCGGGTTCTCGGCACGCAACATCCTGACACCTTGACTTCCTATAACAACCTCGCGTCTGCGTACCAAGCAGCCGGGCGGGTAACGGAAGCAATCTCACTCTTCGAGCGCACCGTCTCCGATTCCGAGCGTGTTCTCGGGCCTGAGCATCCGAACACCCTCGTTTCGCGTAGCAACCTGGCCGCCGCCTATGAGGCCGTCGGTGATCTCCGCACAGCCTT
>Ga0335075_10010123_pt1 | contig 14322 bp, 12 predicted proteins | sample Lox_Sample_24_FD_206723 | JGI IMG/M metagenome (GOLD analysis project Ga0335075, IMG submission 206723) | Soil microbial communities from Loxahatchee National Wildlife Refuge, Florida, United States - Lox_Sample_2.4 | ecosystem: Environmental > Terrestrial > Soil > Wetlands | place: USA...
AGGGGAACACGCACAGGGCCACCACCGTCCGATCGGGATGTTCCGGACTGGTGAATGCGAAGAGGTCGGTCAGATCGGCAGACGGGTCACCGATCTGCCTTGGCCCATCAACATGATCGGTCATTGCGTGGCTCCGTCGCTCATGCCCTTGGCGCGCTTACTGCCCCGACGGCGGCCCGCCGAACGGCGTGACCCGGCCCGGGGTCTCGGGGATCGATTTCAGATACTCGACCAGTTCCCACCGCTGGGCATCGGTCAGCAGCGGGCCGATGACGCCATTCCCCCGCGGGCCCTCCTGAAACGAGTGCCCCGCATTCGAATTGCCGAGCAGTGCCGTATCGAAAATGAAGCATCCTGGCCCGCCGGTCGTGTCCAGCCCCACTTTGATGGGATCGAACTCGCGGCCGATGCAGAACTTCTTTGGGCGCTCGCTTGCCGGTAGCAGCAGATCGTAAAGCGTGGGCACCGATCCGTTGTGCAGGAATGGCGGGGTGGCCCACACGCCGTCCCGCGGCGCCGCCTTCCACACACGGTCGGGCGTGGGCGGCTGTGGCAACTCCCGGTAGCCGTTCAGTTCAACGAGCTCGGCGGGCGTCGGCTTCAGTTTCGCGACCGCCCGTTCCAGGATCTCGCGCTGGAGCGCGAGCTTGAATTCCTGCATGGGAACGACCTCCTTGCCACGGAGCGGCGGCGGCAGCTTGTCGATGAGCCCACCGGTGACGGCGAATGCCCGGATTGCCTCTGACTGGGTGTGGTCAGTGCCCACATAGGATTGCGGCACCAAGCCGACGAGGATGAAGCGCTTCCCGTATTTGTTCGCCTCGGTCCACCGGTACGGCCACGCATTATGGCAGCTGGCGCAAAGCTCGACGAACAGTGCCTTTCCGGCTTTTGCCTTGTCGCGGTCAATCTTCCCGAACACGTCCTCCGGCCAGCTAGGCGGCGCCAGCCGTTCCAACAGCTGTTCAACCCGGTCGAGTTCCGGAATGGCCGCGTTCGCCGCGAACAGCCCCTCCGCAGGACTGCTGGCAGTCAGGTTTATGGGCATGTACACGCCCATCGTCTCGCCGAGGTTGCGAGCCAGCGGGTCCTGCACGATGGCGGCCCATTGCGTCCACAACCCCTGTGGCGCGTTCCACAGGAACGGCGGCTTCACCGGGGCCACCGGCGTTGATGTGTTCTCTGGTATGGCGGGCAGGTTCGCCGTCAGCCTGTTGTTGATCATACTGAGCGCATCGATCCGCGCCGGTCCCCAGGGCCAGGGCGTCGCGGCGCTCCGTGTCGCATACTCGGCGGTCAGCGCGGCCTGCCGCGCGAAGCGCTCGCGCAATTTAGCCTTGGCGTCTGGGCTTGTCGCGCCGATGCGTGCCGCGAGCCGGTCGAACTTCGCCGCGTCCGTCAGAGTGGCATGCATGGACGCGTTGAGGGCTTGGATATAGCCCTGAAAATCCAGCGTGTTGGCTGCTCCACCCTCGATGCGGACGTGTTTGCCTTTGTAATTCAACTGCGCCTCGTGGCACAGCGCGCAGGTCACGCCGGCGAACTCGCCGGTTTCTTCTCCTGGCCACTGCGGGGCCGAAATCACCGTCTTGCTGATGCCGATCGGCAGACCGTCAGGGTTGAAGGGTGAGCCCGGCGGCTGGGTGATCAGCCCGTAGTGCTCCGTGTTTGCGTCCGACCGGAACAGCTCTTGTCCGTCCGCCACCTCCAGGTTCAGGAAAATGTCGTATGAGACAACCATCGCACCCTGGGAGAAGTGGTAGTACCAGTCGCGATCGTCCTGTGACCAAGCCTGATTGAGATAGATGATGGGCTCACTGGCGGTTTGAGCTGCGGCCGTGACGGGAAGCAGCGAGTCGCCGACCGCCGACATCGCAAAAATCACGGTGCCGATCAGCAACGCCGACAAGAAACTGCGTGCATTCATATTTCCCCTCCTCGCTGGCAGATCGGCAGTCTCGGGCCTTTGATGCTCAGCGCACGAATGGTAGCGAGATGCTAAAGCGCGCCGCCACATTCCCGTTGTTTCAGTCTGCCAGGACGAACCCTACCGCAGCACTGTACGCTCACTGCGGAACCTGCCTATGGCAAAACCGGAAATCCACTGCTTCGCGCCGTGGCGTAGTTTCAGCCTCTCGGCATTCCAGGCGCCATCCACGCCCGATCTGGCTCGGTCCGTCTATGCGATACGCTCCGCGGCGGGAGGTGTCCATGTTGGGGGTCTACGCTCAAACCCGCGAAATTTTTGATTCGGGCATCGCGACGGCCAGCCACCACCGGAGATGCTCGAACCTTCCCGAATTCGAGCGTTTTCGGGAGAGTTCTCGCTCTGGACCTCAATCGTGGCGAGGCGGATTGGCCTTGTTGGCGGTTTCGCCGGTGTTCATTTTAGGGAATGTCGGCCCTCTGACCCCAGTTCAGCAGTTCTCTCCGGCACAAATCCGGTCTTCAAAAATTCCGCGGGTTTGAGCGTGCACCCCCAAGCTGTGGACTGCACCGTTTCACCCGGCGTAGCCAAGGGCAATGGCTGTGACACGTTCCAGGGCGCGCGGCCCGATCCATGATCCTCGACAGGGGAAACTGGACCTGTAGGCCCGGGTGCGGTGCGCCAGCCAATCTCACGGACCCTTATCTCGTGATACGGAGGGCCCTGTTGCCGCTCAAAGAACCTCCGCAGCGAATCGTAGCCAAACCGCCGGGGGCTGGTAGACCACCGACTCACAGCATATCTCGCCTCTTAGGGATGCACGGCCACCGCTGCTACGGCGTGCCAGGCAGCGGCGCTGTGCTGCAAGGTGGATCTTTAACTCTTTGTCAACGAAGTTACCAGATGATGTGACCGGGGTAGTCTGCGGCATGAATATGACCACAATTCACCTGCATTATTCTGAGATCATGGGGGATCAGTGTGAGTCTTCCTCCGCCCGGACCTCGAAGCCTATATACTGATTGGCTGGTTCACTTCCGTGCATCCAAGGGATACGACCTGACCGCGCGGATTCTCGGCGGTGGCTGGTTTTTGCTCCTGGCGTTTTGTGTATCCCTGAAGGCCCTCGGGTACGAGGGGGATTTGAATCTTGCCACCAGCGGTTCAGCCGAATCATCCAGACTACTCTCGGCCGTTTTCCTGGTACTGTTCTATTTGGTGCTTTGCTGGTCGGTATTCTCTCGGCCTCCTCCGCTGGCACGGACGAACACCCTTCTGCCGCCGATCGTCGCCTTCGCCGCCACCTATGGTCCTTGGACTGTCGCCCTGTTCACTCCCAGCGACGATCTCGCTGTCCGGAACTTTGCCTCGGCAACGCTTATATTGATTGGATCGCTGCTAATGGTCGTGGTCGTCGTCCACCTGGGCCAGGCCTTCAGTATCGTTCCTCAGGCGCGGACATTGGTGCGGACGGGCCCTTACTCCCTGGTCAGAAATCCGCTGTATATCGCTGAGGAAGTTGCATTGCTTGGAACGCTTCTGCAGTACTATTCGGCTGTGACCCTTGCGCTCTTCATTCTGCACGGCGGGCTGCAAATAGGGCGGATCATCTACGAGGAGCGTCTTCTGCGCCGGACATTCCCGGAGTACGAGGAATACGCCAATTCTACATCACGTCTCATCCCATTCGTTTGGTAGGTGTCGGTAACGCGGCGTTCCCCCGATGGAGACGGCCACGAAGGAATCAATATGGCGAAATGGGCCGGATCTCGGGCCCGAAACCCAAGCCATTCGCGCGCACATCGAACAAGCGAAATGCGGCGCCTCAGGCTGACACACGATTCGATACCCGGCACGTGGCGGACCAGCGGAATCGCCGCTGGGCGCAAGCATACCAGCCGGCACGCACGCCGCCGTAGGTAAACATGCGCCCCCAAACGAGGGAATGGTACCGATCCGACCGTCGCCGCTTGCCATGGCATGCCATGCCGCCTTGGGCCGGGGGCAAGCACGCCCCCGTTGACAGATGCTTCCGACACTATGATGGGCGGTATCATCCAGACAATTCACGGTAGGGTCTCTAATTTTAACGGAGCCTTAATAATTATGTGAGACTTAGTGGATGCACCTAGTAGAGCCATTAAGTTGCAGGCTTCTACTTACGAAAGGAGCAGACTGATGTTCGCATACATATGCGCTCTAGCAGAGCGTTCGACAGCCAGAGTGGCCCTGCTGCGGGGCGATCGCAAGGGTGTCACGGCGCTGGAATATGGCATTCTCGCTGGCCTTATCGGCGCCGTTGTCATTGCGGGCGCGACAACCCTGGGCGCCGACATCAGCGCGCTGTTCGGCAGAATTGCCGCTACGATAGCAGGGCTTGCACCGACGTAAGGCAGTTGCGCCACCGGCCGGCCAGGGGACGGATGTGCGTTCCCTGGCCGTGCCCGACGGACAATCGGGAAGTCCGGCGGATTGCACATGGATTAGCCCGCATCTGCGGTGACCAGCGGTGCAGGCGTGTCCGCGCGGTCAGGCGGTAAATCAGACACTCTTGATCCATTAGAGTTGGTACATGTCGTGGGGACCATCCGCGCCATTGCGGGCCCTGGTTTTGGTGCTTCTGGCGATGGCTGCGTGGCGTGATATCGCCACGCGAACCATCCCCGACACCGTCAGCCTGCTGCTGGTCGTTGCCGGTGTTCTCTGGCGAACTCTCAACGGCGTGGCAGCCGTCTGGTCTTCGTCAGGAATGGCGCTATTGCTGTTTATGTTATTGCTGGCAGCCCATGCGCGGGGAATGCTCGGCGGCGGCGATGTCAAGCTGATGACCGCGATCGCTGTTGGCCTGTCTCCGTTTGACTGCCTGCGTTTTATCATCGCCACGGCGATCGCCGGCGGTGTTTTGGCTATAACGTATCTCGTTATGTCATACCAGCTGCGCGGTAGAAATAGAGCCGCGCATTCATCGTTCCTTAACCGCGTTGCTGCTATCGAATCGTGGCGCATCCGCCGACGAGCCTCGCTTCCCTACGGAGTCGCCATTGCCGCCGGTGGAGCTTTTGTATTGCTTTGGTCTGGAGACCTTTGAGCCGTGTCGGTCCGCCTGCTTTTTGTGAGCCTTCTCTTGCTCAGCGCCTTAGGGCTGGGCCTGATCGGCTATCAGACGACGCGGCCTGCTCGGGTTGTGACCGTTGCCGCACCGCCACCACCTCCGCCGGTCACCGTGGAAGTACTGGTCGCCACTCGCGGTCTGCCGGCCGGCACGTTGCTGAAGGACGATGACTTCTCCCCACGGGCGGCGCCGCCGGACAAGGCACCGCAAGGTGCTGTCAAGAACAGTACAGATGTTCGAGGCAGCCTGCGTGGTGCTCTGTTGCGGCGCTATCTCGATGCAGGGGCTACGCTCATGCTCGATGACGTGCTGCATCCGCGTGACCGGGGCTTCCTCGCTGCCGTGATGGCGCCCGGGGATCGCGCGATCTCTATCGGCGTCGACGCCGTGTCCGGAAATGGCGGCCTGATCTGGCCGGGCGATCGGGTAGACGTGATCCTGACCCAGGAGCTGGATGAGAAAGATGCGCCATTGGCGCGGCGCTTCGTCGGAGAGACGGTGCTGAACAACGCGCGGGTCGTCGCAGTGGACCAGAGCATCGCACAAGGCGCGGTCGCCGGGGGCGACAACGCCATGGGTCGCATCGCGCACACCGTTACTCTGGAAGTGACACCAGAGGAGGCGGAGCGGGCCGCCGTGGCGGAACGCCTCGGCAAGATCACCTTGGCAATTCGTTCGGTAGACGCCACGAGGGACGCCGCGAGCGGTCGTGCGTCGGTCTATAGTGGTGATGTTTCGCCCGCACTCGTCGGTGCCGGGACCGTGGCTACGTCCCATATGCGGGTGATCGAAGGCCAGAACGCACGCGACGTGTTGTTCCAATGAAACAGATCAAACTTGCTGGTGGTGCACGCCACAAAGGCACGATCGATGCTGGAAACCGCCACTGATGTAGTTCTTTCGGAGGCGCCAGCCTCCCACGCACCACCGGTACGAGACTCCTCGCGAGCTCGGTTGCCGGTCTTGGCCTTCGTGGTCGACGACCAGACCGAGACGGCGCTGCGCGGAGGACTTCTGGACGCGGTGGAAGATTTCGAGATCAAGCGCGGCACAATCCGGCATGCCATCAAACACCTAGCCAGGCAACCGACACCGCGGACTTTGATCGTGGACATCTCGGGTGTGGAAAACCCGATCTATGAGTTGGATAATCTGGCTCACGTTTGCATGCCGGATGTCGTCGTCCTGGTGATTGGCGAATACAATGATCTGGGCCTCTATCGTCACCTGATCCGCGAGGTTGGGGTTGCCGAATACGTCCACAAGCCGCTCACGCGGGACCGTGTTGCCCGTCTTTTCTTGCCGCAAATCGCGGGCATTGCATCTGAAAGTACCGTCCCGCGTGGCGGGGGCGCGATTGCGGTGAGCGGGGCACGCGGTGGTGTCGGCGCGACGACCGTTGCCGTCAATCTGGCGCTGCAACTTTCCGCCGTCACACGTGGCCACGTAGCTTTGCTTGACCTGCATCTGCAACAGGGCACCACGGCGCTGATGCTTGGTGTCAATCCGGTAGGCGGACTGCGCATCGCACTGGAGCAGCCGGAGCGGGCAGACGCACTGTTTCTCGACCGGGTTTGCGTGGACATCAACGATCGGCTGCGCCTGGTTGCGGCGCAGGAGTCGTTTGACGCGACGCCGTCGCCTACGCCGGAAGGGATTCGTTGCGTACTGGATCTGCTGCGAAGACGGTTCAACTACGTTATCATAGATATGCCGGCGCCCGGCACGCTGGCGGCAATGCAGGCGCTGCGTGCGGCGCGTCATCTTCTGGTCGTGATGTCGCCCGATGTCGCGAACATCCGCGATACCGACCGTTTGCGGAACTGGGCCACGGGTCTCGGCAACCCGCAAATCAGCATCGTGCTGAACCGCGCGGGGATGCCGGGCGGCCTGAAGTTACCGATGATCGAGCAGGGCCTGGGTTGCAAGCCAACCATCCAGATCCCGGATCTTGGGCGGCAGTTGGGACGGGCGGCAAATCTCGGCAGACCCGCTTTGGGGGAATGTGCAGCGTTCGGAAGGGCGATGGCGTCGTTGGCCCTCGAGGTGTCTGGGACCGCGGTAGACCGTACGTCGCACGGGGGTGGCTGGTCGAGGCTCCGCCGGGCATTCCGGGGATGAGACAGTTCGGCCGCCGGCTGGAGGATGTGCCGCTGGTCGAGGGGACAGCGCGGCCTGCTGCCGAAACTGCCGTAGCCAAGCCCGATGTCGGGCTGCAATTGCGGCTACGGTCCAAGATCATGGAGCATCTCGATTCGAGCGTCATTGCCGAAATGTCTCCCGACGTCCTGCGGCACGAACTGGAGCCTGTCATCCACCAGATCGCGGACCTCGAGCGTGTGCAGCTTTCGGCGCTGGATCAGGCTCAATTGGCGCAGGACCTGACCGACGACATGATCGGTTTCGGACCGCTGGAGCCACTGTTGCGCGATGACTCGATCAGCGACATCATGGTGAACGGGCCCAACGCCGTCTTTATTGAAGTTGCGGGTAAGCTTAAGAAGTCGCCGATGCATTTCCGTGATACGGATCACGCGGCGACGGTTGCACAAAAGATGGTGGCGACGGTTGGCCGGCGAATCGACGAATCGAGCCCGCTCTGCGATGCCCGGCTGCCGGACGGCAGTCGCGTCAACGTCATTTTTCCGCCGCTCGCGCTTGACGGTCCTTGCATCTCGATCCGCAAGTTTACCAAGAAGAAGCTTGACTTTGCCGGCATGGTCGAGAACGGCAGCATGGTCCCGGCGGTGGCTCACCTGCTGGAGATTGCGGCACGCTCGCGCTGCAACATCCTGATTTCCGGAGGCACCGGGTCGGGCAAGACGACCTTGCTGAATGCGCTGAGCCGATGGATCTCCCATGATGAACGCGTGATCACGATCGAGGATGCGGCGGAGCTGCAACTGCAACAGCCACACGTGGTCAGATTGGAGACACGAACCGCCAACCTGGAAGGCCGCGGGGAAATCAACCAGCGGGCGCTGTTGCGCAACGCACTGCGCATGCGGCCGGATCGCATCATCGTGGGAGAAGTCCGCGGCACCGAAGCCTACGATATGCTGCAGGCCATGAACACCGGACACGACGGTTCGATCAGCACGGTCCACGCCAATACCACGCGCGACGCATTGAGCAGGGTCGAGAATATGGTGCAGATGGCCACTACAAACCTGCCGGCACGGGCAATTCGGGCGCAGATTGCCAGCGCGATCGATCTGATCATTCAGATAGAACGCATGCGCGACGGCGTGCGGCGTGTCACGCAGATTTCCGACATCTGCGGCATGGAGGGAGACGTCGTCACCATGAACGACGTGGTCTCGTTCCGGTTTGAAAGCGAGGACCACAATGGGAATATCCTCGGCGGTTACCGTGCGACGCTGGTCCGCCCGTCGTTCGAGACCAGGTTGGCCTACTTCGGTCTGGATAAGGCCTGGATAGAGGCAACCCAGAGCTTATAAGATGCCGAACCTTCTCGTGCTCGCCACGATCATCTTTCTGCTGGTGGGCTCCGCAAGCGCGGTCTTGCTGGTGCGGGACGCGAACCTTGGTCATCTGCGGGCACGCGTCGGCGCGGTCAGCGCCCGGTCCAAGGATCTGCTGCCGGCGACCACTGTGCCCAGGCTGAGCATCCGCCCTGCCGATCGGCGCAGCGAGCGGCTGCAACGGTTTATGCGTTTGCTGCGGTTTCGGCCGGACATCCCGCAGCAAAACGTGATCGCCTGGCAGATCGTGGTCGTTATCGCCGTCGCCGGGGCGCTCGCGGGATGCTTTTATGAGGCGCCCTTCACGGGCTGGCTGCTTGCCGCACCGGCGATGCCAATCGAGGCAATTGTTCTGGCACGGTTCATCTTCGGCTGGGAGCGTGCCCGCTATCAGAGGATGGTACTCGAGCAACTTCCGGACGTGATGGCGCTGATTTGCCGCGCGGTTGGGGCAGGCATCCCGTTGAGCGAAGCACTACGCAGTGTGGCGCTCGATGCGCCTGGTCCGTCCCGTGACGAGTTTGTTCGCGTCATCGACGAGATTGCCATTGGGCTGCCGCCCGAAGGCGCGCTGTGGAAGCTGTATGAACGTGTTGAACTTCAGGAGTATGCTTTTTTTGCTGTGACGATCGGTCTGCAGTCGCAAACCGGCGGCAGCCTGAGCGAGACGCTGCAGAACCTGCAAGACATCGTGCGCAAGCGCATCGCGCTGTCGAAGCGCGGTAAGGCGATGGCGGCGGAAGCGCGCGCATCCGCGATGATTCTTGGCATTCTGCCATTTGTCATGGGCGCGATTCTGGCGGTCATGCAGCCCGGCTTTGTCGGGTTCTTTATGAATACCCCGACCGGTCATCGTTTGTTGCTTTCTGCCTTCGGATTGCTGGCAACGGGTGTTCTGGTCATGTATCAGTTGATTCGCCGAAGCCTGGCGCCATGACCAGCCACCCGGCTATCGTTCTGGCAGTACTTGGGATCGGCATCCTCGTGCTGGTCGCGGCCGCTCTCGTATTGTTGGTTCAAGCGATGGACGAGCGGGCAATGGCCCGCCGGCTCAGCGCGTTGCTTCACCAGCCAGAAGGGGCTCAGCCTCGCTCGCCCCAGGCCTGGTCTGCGGTGGTCTCGCTGACGACGCGCCTTGGCAATGGCATGCGCGACAGCCTGTTGTCTGCCAATGATGTGCAAGACCTGACGAAGACCCTGGCAGCGGCCGGGTTCGAGCCTTCGCAGGCCACACCGATCTTCATGGGCGTAAAGGTGGCCTCGCTGTCCGGCGTGCCGGCACTGGTCTATTTGGCATCCGTATTGCTGGGCTATCCGCCCCTGCAGCAGGCACTTGGCACCGGCGCGGCGGTGGTGATGGGCATGATGCTGCCCAACTGGGCGGTGGCGCTCGTCCACCGCCGATACCAGGCGTCGCTGCGACGGGGGCTTCCCGATGCGCTGGATCTGATGGTTGTGTGTGCCGAGGCGGGGCTGGGACTGGGATCGACCATCGAGCGCGTGGCGCAGGAAATGAAGAAGTCGAATCGGCCTGTCGCACTCGAGTTCTCGCTGTTTTCGCATGAGATGCGTGTCATGCCGGATCGCAGGATGGCGCTTGCCAAACTGGCCGAGCGCTCCGGACAGCCGGCATTCAAGCGGCTCGCCGCCACCCTGGCGCAGACCCTGAAATTCGGCACTCCATTGTCTCAGGCGTTGCGTACCCTCGCCGCCGAGCTGCGGAATGAACGAATGTTGCAATTCGAGGAAAGAGCCGGTAAGTTGCCCGCTCTGTTGGTCATGCCGATGATGCTGTTCATCCTGCCGTGCTTGTTTATCATTCTGCTGGGCAAGCCTGCGACCCAGCTCCTGGGACTTCTTGCCAGCCTGCCCCGCTGACCGACAATTGGCCGGTCTTGTCAGGGCCCGGGGCGCGCACCCGTCGCCGAGGACGACAGAGCCCGTGTCAAGGCCGAAAGATCGCCGTCGGACACAAGGTCACCCAGCAACTGTCGTGATTGCTCTGCATTGCCATTGAGGGCGTAGAGTATCCCAAGGTTGACCTTGAGTCTTGGTGGCGAGGTGCCGGCATCCTGCATCGGCTCCAGCGTTTCCAGCGCTTGATGGATATGGCCCTCCAACATCATGGAAACGGCAAGATTGTTCGTGGCGGCGGGATCATTGGGCGTTAACGCCAGCACCTCCCGGTAGGCTGCCTGTGCTGTTGCATGTTGGCCCAGCAGATCGAGAGCCACGGCCTTGTCGCCAAGCGCGCGGACATCTCGGGGGTTGCGTGCCAGGATCCTGTCGAATTGAGCGATGGCCTCGGCCGGCTGTCCCGCTACGAGATCGACCAAGGCTAGCGCCCGGATCAGGTCCGGCTGTCCGCGGTTCTGGTGCAAACGATCCATCAGAAGCTGACGTGCCTGGCCGATTTTTCCACTCCGGGCGAGCGCGTCGGCGCAGCGTAACTGCAGGGCGACATTGGAAGGCGCGCTGGCGGCGGCGGCGGAATACATCGTGATGGCAAGATCACTGTCGCCGGACGCGTCGGCGGCTTCGGCGAGTTGCAAACGTGCCTCCGGCGAGAGGGTGGATACGTGACGCGGGTCGCTGGGCGCACATGCGGTTATGGCGCAACTGGCTGCGATCGCGAGGCAGCAGATCGATTTCAGGCGAAAACGCATGATTGCCTGTCCATCTGTTGACCTATTGGGGGGGGCCGGGGTTTGCCGACCCCTGCTGCTGTTGGTCGGGGGTCGTGGCGATCTCTGAGGCGTTCAACGAGGGAAGTGGGTAGCGCTTTCCGGCCAGCAGCCGCGCCACAGGTGGCGCGGCTTCGCCGCCTGCACTCGCGTGCTCGCCGATTCCCTCGGCGAGGTCTTGCGGATTTGCGATCATGGTGCGGAGGTTCGCGTCATTGTCGCTGGCCGGTGTCCAGGTACCGGTCCGTTGATAAGGGTCGAACGCGGCAGGCGTGCAACCCGCGACGAGCAAGGTGACAGCCAGCAATACGGTGCGACGCATTTTTATCCTCATTGCAGGATGAATCCGGCATCAAGCCGCCGCGTGCTGGCCACGCCCGGAGCGAGCTGTCGCCCGAGCAAGATCCGGTCCAGGTCAGTCGCCGGCGTGAAGCCGTCGGTCGGCAAGCGCAGTGCGGCCGGGTTTGACGCAGGCTGCACGATGTAGGGGGTGACGATGATCACCAGTTCGCTGTCACCACGCTGGAAGTCGTTCGATTTGAACAATGCGCCAATGACTGGAAGCTCACCGATTCCCGGCAGGGCATTGGTCTGATCGATACTGGTCTTTTGCAGCAGTCCCGCGATGGCGAAGCTTTGGCCGCTGCCGAGCTCGATCGTGGTTTCCGCACGCCGTACGGTCAGCGCCGGAATCGTCAGTGTGCCACCGGCCAAGGGCACGCTGACAGCGCCGGTGGTGGTGAGCTGACTGACCTCGGGCCGGACCCGCAGGTTCAGCCGGGTCGGGGAAATCACCGTCGGTACGACCGCCAGACTGACGCCGAACGTCTTGAACTCGATGGTAATTGTCGTTGTGCCATTGGTCGTGTTGCCGGCAATCGGGATGGGAAACTCGCCGCCGGCCAGGAAGCTCGCGGTCTCGCCGGACAGAGCCGTGAGGTTCGGTTCCGCCAGAATGGTAATCAACTGGTCGGCTGCCAGTGCATCGACGATGGCGTTGACGTCCCACAGCCGGTTTCCAGACGTGAACCCTGCCCCAAGTTGGTTCGCGACGGTGGTGCTGTTGGCGAATGGTGCCAGGCCGAGCGGCAGCAGCGGGCTGATGCTCCCGGCCGTGGCGCCACCGGTCAGCAGTCCCACGCGCCAGCTTGCGGCATTGCCGAGCGCCTGCCAGTTGAACCCCAATTGCCGGGTGATCTGCCGGTCGATCTCTGCGATGCGGACCCGCACGTTGACCTGGATGGACCCCAGCACGGTGAGGTTGTCCACCACGCCTGCCTTGTCACCGATATAGCCGCGGCTGATCGCTTCTGCTTGTTGCGCCGCAACGGCGTTCGGGACGGTACCACTGAGGATCACATCGGTTCCCGCGTCATGCACGCGCACGCCGGAGGCGCCTTGAACCGTCTGTGCAATAGTCGCCTGGATTGCCAGGACGGTCGCAGCACTGACTGGCTCGGGGCCGACAGGCCCAGCGAGCGGAGAAGCCATCAAGGATTGAGCCGCACTGCCGGCACCAATGGATGGGGCCGCGCCGCCAGCACCCGGTGTGACGGTCACATCGTACTGCACGATCGCAGTGCCGGTTTCCGTCGTTGCGATCACTGTGGTCCGGCCGGGAGCCGCACCCATGAGAAACAGGCTGGTGGGCGACGCCGGCTGGACACGAGCGACGCTGGGTTCCGCCGACATCACAGTGGCCGCTGGCTGCGGCAGATGGAGCAAAACACCGGTTCCCGCCTGCACGGAAATCGGCTGATATTGGACTGCCTTGGATGGCAGCGGAGCGACGCCTGGTGTGCCCGGCGTGGGCGCAACCGCAGTGGTTTCGATCGCAGCCGTAACCGGCTTCGCCGCCATCGGGGTTGTCTGAGCGTGCGCGCCAGGCAGCCCACAGACCAGGAGGGCGCAAACCAGGCGGCCCACGTTCATCAGTGCTTTCCTTCGCTCTCGGTGCCCGGCTGAGCGCACGACCGTGTCCGCCCGAAGCATGGCCGGGGCAAACGCGAGTGGGCGCACTTGCATACAACTATAGGACGAAATCCAGAGAACAACAATGACCTATGGATGTATAATGCCGGATTTATAGCGCCGACCTGCCGTGAGCGAGGCCGGAGCGAGACGGGAGCTCTCCCCGGTCCGTCGCAGGTCCGATGTTATCGGAAGGCGCGTAGCCGCGAAGCAATCTCGTTTGGGGAAGCCGTCCGGACCGTCCGTGCGGCTATACGATCGGGGTTGCTTCGTCGCTTCGCTCCTCGCGATCACATACTGGGGCTGTGTCTCGCTTCTCTAATTCCGGGTATTGTTTCTGACTATTGGCTAGCACCAGTTTGGTGGTGCGCTTGCGAAGCACGTATTGGGAAGCAGCCTGGGGGTGGTGAGAGAATATGCAATATTCTGGAACACGGCCTTCAGTGCTGTTATGCTCGGATGCGCGGCCGATTGGCATCCATTCGCGTCATCGGCATAGAATTTCGTTGGATCGTTAACGTAGGTTCCCGCTGCGGCTCCTGGAATGTTGGCGATCTGACTCATGACGTAGCAGGCGTTGGCGTAGGAACCCGTATCCGTCGTGCAACCACCGGACGACGAGGTGCCATAGGAAACGGCGTACACCCAGGTCCCGGCGCTCGCGGCGCTCTGGGCCGCGGAGACCGCCGCTTTGCATTCATTAGTTGCTGACGTCGTCGCCCAGTGCGCGCCTTGCGATACCATATTCACCTTTCCGCTTGAGGAAGCCGCGTTTGCTTCCCCGTCGCTTAGCAGGATGATCACATTGGTTGCACCCGTCCGGGCGTTGGCGGCCAGAGTCTGCTGGGCGATCGTGATCGCATCGGCGTAGAACGTACCGAACCCTCCGGGCGCCTTCAGTGACGTCAGACAGGCGACCAGGTCGGAACCCGGGTTGAGAGTGGTCGCGGTGTCGGAACTTCGGTAGTCGCTCGACAGCGGAATGATCTGATAGACCGGCGGCCAGACTCCTATGGAATCGCCTTTTGCGATCGTCGCCGTCGGCGACTTGCTCATGATGGCAGTTTTGCCGGTGGTTGATGTGATATCGGTGCCAACCGCGACGTAGGACGGGTTCGTCTCGTCGGTCACCACTGCCGACGC
>Ga0335075_10010125_pt1 | contig 14319 bp, 14 predicted proteins | sample Lox_Sample_24_FD_206723 | JGI IMG/M metagenome (GOLD analysis project Ga0335075, IMG submission 206723) | Soil microbial communities from Loxahatchee National Wildlife Refuge, Florida, United States - Lox_Sample_2.4 | ecosystem: Environmental > Terrestrial > Soil > Wetlands | place: USA...
GGCTCGATGACGGCGGCCATTTCATAGCCGAGGTACACGATCCAGCCCGGCGCAAAACCGGGCTGCGGGTCAGCGGCTGCAGTGGCCTCCTGCTGCCACCACAGCTGCAGGGCCCTGAAGAACGAATCCGCGCGCGGCCGGATCCCCTGACCGTACACCCGCCCGTCCGGCGCGCTCCACATCACCGCCTGCGGTTGCGCCGCAAGGATGGTCAGCTTGCCCAGCGGGCCCGCCACCACGCTTTCCAGCAGCGCCGGATAGCGGCGCGGATTGGCCGCCGCCAGCCGTCGCAGTACGGCGGGCGGCACGCTCAGCCGCGCGCTGCGGGGGTTCACGGGTCAGCCGCTGAAGCGGCGGAAAATGAGAGTCCCGTTCGTGCCGCCAAATCCGAAGGAATTCGACAGCGCCACGTCGATCGGCATCTGCCGGGCGGTATTGGGCACGAAGTCCAGATCGCAGTCCGGATCCGGCGTGCGGTAGTTGATGGTCGGCGGAGCCACGTTGTCGCGGATGGCGAGGATGCTGAAAATCGCCTCGAGCACGCCGGCGGCACCCAGCAGGTGCCCGGTCATGGATTTGGTCGAGCTCACGGGCACCTGGTAGGCATGGGCGCCGAAAGTGCCCTTGATGGCCGCCGTTTCGGCCTTGTCACCCAGCGGCGTCGACGTCGCATGGGCATTGATGTACTGGATATCGCCCGGGTTGAGCTTCGCATCGCGCAACGCATTGGTCATGGCGAGCGCAGCGCCCGCCCCGTCCTCGGGCGGCGCGGTGATGTGGTAGGCGTCGCTGCTCATGCCGAAGCCGGCCATTTCGGCATAGATGCGCGCGCCACGCGCCCGGGCATGTTCCAGCTCCTCGAGGATGATGGCGCCGCCGCCGTCGCTCAGGACGAAGCCGTCGCGGTCCAGATCCCAGGGCCGGCTCGCCTCCTGCGGAGCATCATTGCGCCCGGAGAGCGCCTTGGCCTGCGCGAAGCTGGCGAGGCCGCACACGGTGGTCGCCATCTCGGAACCGCCGGCAATGATCATGTCGGCATCGCCGTACTGGATGGCGCGCATGCCGAAGCCGATGGCGTGGGTGGAGGTCGTGCAGGCGCTGACGACCCCGAGGTTGGGGCCCTTGAGACCGTACTTGATCGACAGATGGCCCGCGATCATGTTGATGATGGTGGCCGGAACGAAGAACGGCGAGACCTTGCGCGGGTTGTGCGCCTTCAGGTAGTCCCCGTACTCGGACTCGATGGTGCCGAGTCCGCCGATGCCGGCCCCCATGATGGCGCCGCAGCGGCTGGCATCGGCCGCGCCCACATCGAAGCCCGAATCGGCCATCGCCTGGATGCCGGCGGCGACGCCGTAGTGCATGAAGTCATCCATGCGGCGGGCTTCCTTGGGCGAGATGTAAGCGGCAAGATCGAAGTCGCGGACCTGTCCGCCGAAGCGCACCGGGAATGCGGAGACATCGAAGCGGGTGATGGGACCGATGCCGCTGCGCCCATTCAATATGGCGTCCCAGGCCGTCGGCACGGTACTGCCTACCGGGGAAACGACACCTAAACCAGTTACGACGACGCGACGTTTGCTCACTCGCAGCCCCGATACTCAACCCAAATGAAACAGTCGCGCGCGCTCGTTCAGGCCTTGGCGCGCCGGTCGTTGATGTAGTCGATGGCCTGCTGAACCGTCGTGATTTTCTCGGCGTCCTCGTCCGGAATCTCGATTTCGAACTCCTCTTCGAGAGCCATGACCAGTTCGACCGTGTCCAGCGAGTCCGCGCCCAGATCGTCGACGAACGAGGCGTCATTCGTGACCTGTTCAGCCTTGACGCCCAGTTGCTCCGCCACGATGGCCTTTACCTGCTGCTCAACGGTGCTCATTACGCGATTGTCCTTGTGAAGTATTGTCTCATGCGCCCGCCGAGGGTCGGCGGCACGGGCGCGGTATTGTAGGGGAACACCCCCCCGTCTGCCAGCACGGCACAGGCTGCGGGAGTGGTTGTTTTTTCAGGCGAAACACCTTATGGCGGGGATCGCATGGGCGCAACCGGGGCGGTAGCACCGGCGTTGTGGCGATTTCCCAACGCGCGCCGGCGGCGGCGCCCTGCGGCGCCGCTATGGCATGTACAGACCCCCGTTGACATGCAGCGTTTCGCCGGTGATGTAGCCGGCCTGCGGTGAGGCCAGAAACAGTACCGCCGATGCAACATCCTCGGGCGCGCCCAGCCGTTCCATGGGAATGCGACCGGCGAGGACCGCCCGCTGCTCCTCGGTCATCGCCCGGGTCATGTCGGTGTCGATGAACCCCGGCGCCACGGCGTTCACCGTGATGCCGCGCGAGGCGACTTCCTGGGCCAGCGATTTGGTGAACCCGAGCACCCCGGCCTTGGCCGCCGAGTAATTGACCTGTCCGGGATTGCCGGTGATGCCGACGATCGAGGTGATGTTGATGATGCGCCCGCGTCGTTCCTTCATCATGCGCCGCAGTACGCCCTTGGACAGGCGGTAGACCGCGCTCAGGTTGGTCTGGATGACCTGGTTCCAGTCATCCGGCTTCATGCGCAGCAGCAGGCCGTCGCGGGTAATGGCGGCATTGTTGACGAGGATGGTCGGCATGCTGTCCGAGGCGTCCAGCTCCGCGAGCAGCGCATCGATGGAGCTCTCGTTGGAGACATCGAGCACCGCCCCCCGCCCGCGCAGGCCGTTGGCGGCGAGGGTTGCCGTCAGTTCGGCGGCGCCGGCCTCGGTGGTGGCCGTAGCGATGACCCGGGCCCCGGCCGCAGCCAGGCCGAAGACGATGGCGCGGCCAATGCCGCGCGAGCCGCCGGTCACCAGCACCACATCATTTTCAAACATGTTCGTCCTGCTCCTTGAGGCTTGCGCCGCTAGGCGCGGGTCGCGGCCAAAGCCGCCTCCAGGCTGGCCGCGTCCTCCAGGGCGAGGAGCGCGAGCTCCGGCCGCTTGGCGATGCGGCGATTCAAGCCGGTCAGCACTTTGCCCGGCCCGCACTCGATGATCTGCGCATGACCGTTCGCCGCCAGCGCGGCCACGGTGTCCTGCCAGCGCACGGGGTTTGCGAGCTGCCGCACCAGCAGTTCCCGGATGTCGTCCGGATCGGTGTGCGGGGCCGCATCCACGGCGCTCACGTAGCGGATCACGGGCTTCTGCAGCTTCACGTCCTGCAGGCGCATTTCGAGGCGTTCGGCCGCCGGGCCCATCAGACTGCAGTGCGAGGGCACGCTCAGGGCGAGCGGCACGGCCCGTTTGGCGCCGGCGGCCTTGCAGGCCTCGATGGCCCGCTCCACTGCCGCGCGGTCGCCGGCGATCACCACCTGCCCGGGTCCGTTGAAATTGACGGCTTCGACGACCTCGCCCTGTCCTGCCTGGTCACAGCTGGCCACGACTTCATCGTCCGCCAGGCCGAGGATGGCGGCCATGGCACCCGTCCCGGCCGGCACGGCCTCCTGCATGGCACGGCCGCGAAAGCGCACCAGGTCGGCCGCTTCGCCCAGGGACAGGGTCTGCGCGCACACCAGGGCGGTGAACTCCCCCAGACTGTGGCCGGTGACTTCGCCCGGATCGGCGCCCCCCCGTGCCTTCCACAGTCGCCACAGGGCGACACCGGCCACGAGCATGGCGGGCTGGGTGTATTCGGTACTGTTGAGCTTCTCGGCCGGCCCCCCCTGTACCAGCGCCCAGAGGTCATACCCGAGTGCCAGGGAGGCCTCCCGGAAGGCGCCAGCGACCGGCTCCTCGGTGCCAAAGTCCGCAAGCATGCCGACGGACTGGGAACCCTGGCCCGGAAAAACGAACGCAAATGACATGGGCACTCCCCTTGAACCCGGCCAAAGGGGCGCGATTATACCGGCTTGGGCAGGCTGCGCAGGAGCAGCGCGGCACAGGCTCCGGCCGCGGCTCCGTACAGATGCGCATCGACGATGACCGGGCCCCCGGCCGTCAGGGGCAGCGCACCGAGTGACTGCTCGTAGACGAGCTTGCCGATCAGCAGCAGCGCCAGCGGCCACCCGTCCGGCTCGCCGCGTCGCAGGTGGGCGCAGATGCCGGCCGCGAGCACGCCATGCAGGACACCCGAGGAACCCACGTACCATTGCGTGGTCGAAGACAGCAACCACAGTCCGGCATCGATGCCGAGCATCGACAGCCCGATGATGAATAGCCAGGCGCGGGCGGAGTAGTCCCGCGCGAACAGCGCCCACATCAGCACCAGACCGCAGATATCCAGTACCGCATGCTCGTATCCCAGATGAATCACGTGTCCGGTCAGCAGCCGCCACCACTGCCCGGCGGCAAGCCCTGCGCGGTCGTAGCGCAGCAGCAGCCCGGCCGCAGGGCCGCCGGCTTGGATCAGCAGCAGCGCCGCGCACACACTCAGCAACAGCAGGCCCCGCCGTCCGTCGCAATTGAGCGACTTTGCCAAACGGAGCACCCGGTCGCGATGAAGCGTTGCGTTCATTTGTTATCATCCGGCGCCATTCGCTGAACCCCTCACTCACGCGGGTACCACCATGCGCAAGAATTTCCCTGCCTCCAGATCGACGCTCCGCGAGCGCGGCTTCACGCTGATCGAGATCATGGTCGTCGTGATCATCATCGGACTGCTGGCCGCCGTCATTGTGCCGAACATCGTCGGCAAAGTGGGCGAGGCGCGGGTGGCCAAGGCCCACCAGGACATCCAGTCGATCGGCACCGCGCTCACCATGTACCGTCTCGACAATTTCAAGTATCCGACCACGGACCAGGGGCTGAAGGCTCTGATCCAGCAGCCCGCCGATCCCACCATCCGCAACTGGCGCAAGGGCGGTTACATCCAGGAAGGCTCGCTCAAGGATCCCTGGGGCAACGACTACCAGTACGTCTATCCGGGCACCCACGGCAAGGAGTATGACCTGTACTCCTACGGCGCCGACGGCCAGGAAGGTGGCGAGGGAGAGGATGCCGATATCGGCAACTGGAACCAGGACGAGAAGCCGGGAACCAGCCAGAACGCCAACGGCTCCTGACCGTGCTTCCGCGCAGTCAGCGCGCGGCCCGCGCCCCCAGCGGCGGTTTCACGCTGGTCGAGATCCTCGTCGTCGTCGTCATCATCGGCATCATCACGGTGGGGGCACTGCTGTCATTGTCATTCCTGGGACCGGACCGGCAGCTGCACACCGAGGCCGACCGCATCGCCGATCTCATGAACTACGCCCAGGAGCAGGGTGAGCTGCAGACCCGCGAAATGGGCCTGTACTGCACCGACCACAGTTACAGGTTCCTGGTGTTCGATGCGCGCCGCAACCTGTGGGTGCCCATCGATGATGACGATGCCCTGCGCGCCCGCACCCTGCCCGACTCCATCAGACTGCAGCTGGTGGTGGAAGGGCGCGACGTGGTGCTGGCGACGGCGGCCGATGAACAGCAGAAGAAGTCGTCCGCGCCCGCGCAGCTGCAACCCCACGTCATGATCTTTTCCAATGGCGATCTGACCTCCTTCAAACTGACGCTGGCACGCGAGGGCGCTGCCGACACCGTCACGCTGGTGCCGGACCGCCAGGGGAAGATCAAGGTGCAGGTCCCGAAGGAACACGTATCGTGAGGCGCCAACGCGGATTCACGCTCATCGAAGTGCTGGTGGCCCTAGTCATCGTGGCGCTGGGCATGTCGGCGCTGATGGAAACGCTGGGCTCCGCAGCGGACACTTCGACGTGGCTGCGCGACAAGACCTTCGCGCAGTGGATCGCGCTCAACCAGCTCGAGCAGACGCGCCTGTCGGGCTCGGCACCGCAGGCGGGCACCACCAACGGCGAGCTGGACTATGCCGGCCGCCACTGGCGCTGGCGCCGGGAGATCTCCGATCTGGGCGGACTGCCGGGCATCGTCCGCATTGACGTCAAGGTCGAGCATGCCGATACCGGCACCGTCGATGAGTCGGCCTGGATGGCGACGGTCACCGGCGGCATGGGCGATGCCGTATCGCCCCAGCAGCTGGAATCGCTCTACCCTGGCCCGGGTCAGTCCGGCAGTTCCGCGCCCGCTTCTGCACCGGCCTCGGCCCCCTCCAGCGCCCCTGCCGCCTCCAGCGCGCCGAATTCGACGGGGGCGCCATGATGACGCGCAGGAAGGCGACGGGTCAGGCCGGCTTCACGCTCATCGAGCTGATCGTGGCGCTGTTCATCACCGCCATCATCTTTGCGGTCGGCTACGGCTCGGTCAACCAGGCGCTGCGCAGCCACGAGGAGCTGAAGGAACACCAGGCGCGGCTCGGCGAGGTGCAGGACGCCGTGCGCATCATGGTCCAGGATTTCTCGCAACTCTCGCCGCGCCCCATCCGCGATGTGCTCGGACAGAGCTGGCTGCCCTGCATCACCACCCAGAGCAGCACCACTGCCCCCGACACCGGCATCGGCGCGGATTCGAGCGCGCCGACTGACTCTACGGCAACGGAGGACACCGACGATAGCGATGAGTCGGACACGGCACCCGATGACGGCGGCCCGGACCTGGTGGCCTTCACGCGCGCCGGCTGGGCGAACCCTGCCGCGATCCAGCGCCCGACCCTGGAGAGGGTCTCCTACCGGTTCGCCAAGGGCACCCTGCGGCGCATGCACTGGAGCGTCCTCGACAGTACCGAGGGCAGCGAGCCGGTGCGGCGCGACCTGCTCAAGCACGTGAAATCAGTGAGCTTCCGGTTCATGAACGACTCGCGGCAGTGGGTCGATCAATGGCCGGCCACCGGAACCAGTTCCCTGCGCACCCGGCCCTTCGCCGTGCAGATCACTCTCGAGCTCGAGGACTGGGGCCAGATCGTGCGCATCGTCGAGGTGCCGACGTGAACGCGCGCAACCGCAGGCCACCGTGGCGGCGGCAGCGCGGCGTCGCATTGCTCACGGCCATCCTGCTGGTGGCGCTGGCCACCATCCTCGCGGCCACCATCGGCTATGAGAATGCCATGACGGCACGGCGCGGCACCGGCACCTTTGCGTTCGACCAGAGCCTGCAGGTCGCCATGGCGGCCGAAGCCATCGCCGCCTACGCACTGCGCGAATCGCGCAAGCTCAACCCCGCGGTCACCGCTCCGGGGCAGCCCTGGTCCACGCCCTACGGGCCCGTGGACCTGATCCCCGGCGTCACGCTCGAGGCATGGCTGGAGGATGCCCAGGGGCGCTTCAATCTCAACAACCTGATCAACGCCGACGGCTCGACCAACCCCGCCGCCGTGCAGATCTTCGAGAACCTGCTGACCAACCTCGGCCTGGAAACGCGATGGGCACCGATGATGGCCGACTGGATCGATTCGGACTCCATTCCCAACAATCCCGACGGCGCCGAGGACAGCGTCTACCTGTCGCAGATGCCACCCTACCGCACCGCGAACATGATGATCACCAGCGCCAGCGAGATCCTGGCGCTGCCCGGGTTCGGCCGCGACCGGTACCTCCGGCTCGCGCCCTTCATTACGGCGCTGCCCACGGGAACCGGCACCAACCTGTGTTCGGCGCCGATGCAGGTGCTCAATGCCCTGGGCCCGCCGGGCACGGCCAACTTCACCGACCCCCAGAGCCTGGCCAAGAGCCGCCAGGACGGCTGTTTTCCGAACCAGCAGCAGTTCGATCAGCTCTTCAACAACGACCAGAGTGCCAGGCAGGCCGCGGATGCCATGGTCGGCACGGTTTCCAACTTCTTTACACTGACCAGCATCGTCACCATTGGCAGCACGCAGTTCGCCTTGTACAGTTTGATGCATCAGGAAGGCGACCAGCGCGTGCGCACCATCCAGCGCAGCTTCACGGCAGATTGACGCATGGCAGACTGGCTACTCATCAGAATCGGCACTGACCCCGGCACCGTCGACTACCTGGCGGCCGACGGCGCGGGGCGGATACTCACCGCCGCCCGCTGCGGCCCCCTGGGCGAGGCCGCACAGCATCAGGCCGGGCGGCGGGTGTGCGTGCTGGCCCCGGCCAGCGACGTACTACTGACGGATGCCGAGGTGCCCCTGAAGTCCGGCACCCGCTACCAGCAGATCGTGCCGTTCGCGCTCGAGGAACAGCTGGCCGAGGACATCGAGTCCCTGCACTTCGCGGTCGGCAAGCGGGTCGGGGATTCGCCGCGTCTGCCGGTGGCGGTGGTGTCACGCGCCCTGCTCGATGGCTGGCTGAACCACCTGCGCGATGCGGGCATCACCCCGGACTGCCTGTATGCCGATGCCAGCCTGGTCCCGGAGAATCCCGGTCAGGCGGTGCTGGTACTCAGCGGCGACAGCGTCATCCTCAGGACCGCCCAGGGGGCGCCCGTGACGCTGCCCCTGACCGCGCTGACTGAGGCACTGCAGCTGCTGCGACCCGCGCCTGGGCCCGCCGCCGCGGCGGGCGAGCCGGCAGCCGCGCAGCCACGCTCTGCCGTAGCGGAGTTCGGCGGCCATGGCCTCGTGGTCTATGCCGGGGAGAGCGAGTGGCGACAGTACGGCGCCACCATCGAGGCGGTGCGGGCCGACTTCGAGGGCCTCTCGGTGCAGCTGCTGCAGGATGGCCCGCTGGGACTGTTCGCCCAGGCACTGCCCGGAACCTCGGCCATCAACCTGCTGCAGGGCTCGTACGCGCCGCCCTCGCCCCTGGCCGGCGGCTTCAAGGCCTGGCGCGTCGCGGCCGCGATGCTGGTGGGATTGCTGGCGCTGCACGCCCTGGGCAGCGCCGCGCAGCTGGTGATGCTCAAACGCACCGAGCGGCGCCTGGATGCCTCGATCGGGGAAACGTTCGAGCAGGCCATGCCCGGTGAGCACAACTCCTCCAATGCCCGTCGTCGCATGGAGGCACGCATGGCCTCCCTGCAGGGCAGCACCGACAGCTCCGGCCTGCTGGCGATGCTGTCGGCCGTGGCCCACGCCCGCGGCGCCGCGGCCGGAACGGCGGTGCAGGCGCTGAGCTACCGGGCGGGCACCCTGGAACTGCAGGTCACCGCCCCGGGCGCAACCGCCCTGGACCAGATCAGCCAGCAGCTGCGTTCCGGCGGCTGGCAGGCGGACCTGACTTCGGGAACCTCCAGCAGCGGTGCGTACCAGGGACGCATCCAGATGAAACCCGGAAGCTGACCATGGAAGCACTCGTCACCTGGTTCCGGGCCCAGACACCGCGCGATCAGCGCGTCGCGCTGATCGGTGCGATCGTGGTGGTGCTGTTCCTGGTCGGCGCCATCTTCATTCCGCTCGATGGCAGCGTCGCGCGCGCCAGCGCCCGCGTGCAGCACAAGGCCGCCGATCTGGCCTGGATGCGCGCGGTCGCCCCGCAGCTGGCCGCCGCGGGCTCCGCCACCCCGACACCGACGTCACAGCGCTCGCTGCTGGTGGTGATCGACAGCTCGGCGCGCGAATCCGGCCTCGGCTCCGCCCTGCACAGCACGGAGCCCAGCGGCCCGGGCATGCTGCGGGTACGCCTCGACCGGGCGCCCTTCGATGCCCTGGTGAACTGGCTTGCCCGGCTCTCGGCCCAGAACGGCATCCATGTCGAATCCGCGACCATCGACGCCGCGGGGCCTCCGGGCATGGTGAACGCGGGGCTGGTGTTGCGCACGGCCAGCACGGACTGAGCGGTTTTGCGACGCGCGCTCATTCTCGGGATCTGCGGCTTCGTGCTGGTGCTGATCGTGCTGCTGCCGGCGCGCTGGATCAGCCCGCTGTTGCCGAAGGGCATGCACTGCCAGCAGCTCGACGGCAGTGCCTGGCGGGGCAGCTGCAGCGGCCTCACCACCGGCGGCGGTGTCCTGGGGGATATGGACTGGAACCTGCACGTCCTGCAGCTGCTGCGCGGCCGGCTCGAACTGCAGCTGAATCTCACCAACCAGAATGACTATGTGCGCGGCGTGCTCGGCATGGGGCTGGGCGGGGCGCTGCATGGACGCAACCTCACCTTCGATCTGCCGCTCACCAGCGTCCTGGTCTCCTCGCTGCCGGCCGGCGCGCATGCGCGACTGGCCGGTACGGTTGCGCGCATCGACTGGAACGGGAAGTACGTCGATACGCTGCAGGGCGAACTGCGGGTCCTGGACTTCATGAGCGCGCAGGGCCAGGCCTTCGGCAGTTATCAGGCAACCTTCGCACCGGATGCGAACGCCGGTCCAGCGGCGCCACCGACGGCGGTCGTCCATGACCTGGGCGGCCCACTGGCGCTGGCCGCGACCCTGCAGCTCACCCATGACCCGGGGTACCTGTTGCAGGGCGAGGTGGCCGCCCGGCCGTCGGCACCTCCCCAGTTCGCGGACCAACTGAAGTATCTGGGCACCCCGGACGCCTCCGGCCGCCGACCGTTCTCACTCTCCGGCACGTTCTGAGAGAAACGACCGGGTCGCCGGCAGGTAGACCGCGGCGCGCGCCGCCCCCTCCTCGAGCGCGTTCGCAAGCTGCGCGTTGCGCCTGAGGCGCACGGCAAATGCCGCGGCGAGATCCGCGCCGTCGGGCGGTGACGGTGCAATGTCGATCAGCCAGCGCGTGCCGTCCGGGGCCCGGAAACTCACATCCGCCTGGATGCTGGTGAGCCTGCCTTCGAACAGGCCCGTCAGCGCCAGCGGCGTTTGCGCGCCGGGCGGCTCTTCGGCCAGGCACGCGAAGATCCACCGCAGGCGCTCGTCCTCGCGGCAGGCAAGCAGTACCTCGAGCCCCTCGAGGGCGGCGGCATTGAGTCTGGCCGGCTCACACCCCAGTTCCTGCAGGCGCACCCTGAGCTGCTCCAGCAGTGCCGCGTCATCGCGGCCCGGCGCGCGGCGGCGCCGCGCCAGGGCGCGCAACAGCTCGCAGACGGCGCGATCCACCAGCGCGGCGCCGGCGGCCGGCTGCGGCTCGGGAGGCTCGTACGCTGCGACCGGCAGCACCTGCAGTGCCGGCACGGGCGGCAGCGGCGGCAGCTGCCAGTCGGACTGCAGGCGCCGCAGGTTCCCGGAGCCGCCGGGGGTCGAGGCAAATTCGAGTGCCAGCTGCCGGGACTCCTCGGCGCGCGCCGGGAACTGGCCCTTGATCGCAGGCCAGAGGCGCTCCAGCAAGGTGCCCGCCGCCGGCCGGGGTTCGGGCCGCTGCGCACTCGCCTCCTCCAGTTGGCCGAACAGGTGCAGCTGCAGGCGCGCGCGGGTCGCCGCGACATACAGCAGGCGCGTCGCCTCGTTCTGTTCGCGCTGGCGCTGCAGCTGGCTCACGTAGCGCCCGAGCGCCGAAGGCGCGCTCGCGGCCGCGGGCGGCACGGCGACCATGAGCAGATCGCTGCCGCTCGTTCCGCGGGGCAGATCCAGCCACTGCAGCAGCGGCCGCTCGCTGCCGCGCCGGCGCCGCCCCAGTCCGGGCAGGATCACATGATCGAACTCCAGTCCCTTCGCCCGGTGGATGGTCATGATCTGGACCGCCCCGGCGGTGCCCGCATCGTGGGAGGCGTACAGGTGCGCCAGCCGCTCGGTAAGCTCCTGCGGACCGCTCCAGTCCGGCTGCTGCGCCCACTGCGCCAGGGCATCGAAAAACGCCCGCGCATGTCTCAAGTCGGCCTCCTGCGCGCAGGCGGCCGGCCCTCCCAGCAGCAGCCACGAGGCCTCCACGCGACGGGCCAGCGGGGAGTCATCGTCCATGAGCAGCGCCGCGCGCACCCGCCGCACGCGCGCGCCGGCGTCAGGGGGCAGTGTCGCCACCACCGCCTCGTCCGCCATCCGCTGCCACACCGTCACCTGCCGCTCGGTACCCACAAGGGTGCTGATCTGCTGCAGCGTGAGTCCACACCAGGGCGCCCGCAGTACCGCGAGCCACGCACTGCGATCCGCCTGGTGATCCAGCGCCTGCGTCAGGGCGGTCAGATCGCGCACGATGCCCAGCTGCGCCAGGGACACCAGATCCACGCCCGTGACCGCGATGCGCTGCTCCTCGAGCGCCGCGACGATGGGCGCGGCGTGCGAGCGGGCACTGACCAGGATGGCGATGCTCGAGGCGGCGTGCGTGGCGCGCAGCCGGCGGACGAGGTGCGCGATGCGGCGCGCCTCGGCGGCCGGATCACCGGGCAGCACCCGGTGCAGATGCACCGCGCCATGGGGCGCGCCGGAGCGGGCCGCGACGCTGCGTGAGTAGGCGACGCTGCTGGTGCGTGCATCGTCCACGGGCGGAAATGACCGGGCGAACACCCCGTTCGTCCACGACACCAGCTGCGGCGCGCTGCGGAAGTTGCGGCGCAGGGTCAGCGATTCGAGCGGCACCGAGCCCAGACCCGCGGTCCGCGCATCGAGGAACATGCCGACTTCGGCCTCGCGGAACCCGTAGATGGACTGCATCGGATCGCCCACCACGAACAGCGTGCGTCCGTCGGCGGGCGCCCAGCCCGCCGTCAGCAGCATCAGCAGCTGCGTCTGTTCGAGCGAGGTGTCCTGGAACTCGTCCACCAGGATGTGCCGGATACGGCTGTCCAGGCGCAGCGCGAGGTCGCTCGGATCATCGACACTGCCCAGCGCCGCACGGGCCGCGGCCGCGATCGCCGCATAGTCCACCCGGCCCCATTCGCCGAACACCAGTTCCAGTTCGGCGACGGCGAGGCCGAGCAGCCGGGCGAGCACGCCCAGCATGTCGGTCTCATCGGCACTGAGCGCCGGATCGGGCAGCAGCGCCAGCTCGGTGAACAGTTCCAGCGCGCCGCGGTGGGTCGCCACGGCGGTGAGCCACTCGCTGCCGCGTTGCTTGAGCGCGCGCTCTTCCTTTGGAAAACCGCAGCGCACATCCAGTCGCCGGCGCCAGCCGCCCTCGGTTGTCAGCGCCAGGCCCGCCAGCGCCTGCCACCAGGGGGCCGCGGCTGCCGCATCCCGCTGCAGATGGCGGGCGCTCTCGCGGCACAGTTCGATGCCCTCGGCCAGCAGCGCCGCCGGCAGCAGCTGCCGGGCCCGCGCCAGCCGCGCTTCGACCACGGACTGCAGACTGTCGCGTACGCGGTCGGCCAGCCGCGCCGCGGCATCGCCCACCAGATAGGGCAGCCAGTGGGCCCGCTTCTCGAGCATGCCCGCGATCAGCGCCTCGCAGCGCCGGAAGTCGTTCTCCATGCGTTCGAACAGGCGCTGCACGTCCGGCCGCAGCGTGTCGTCCGTCTGCGCGTCGAGCAGCGCGCGCCGCGCGGCCATCCGGTAGGCGCCCTGCGGCTGCGGCAGCACCTGCAGCGTGCCACCCCCGCGGGCCGCCAGCGGCATCTGCAAGGCCAGTGACCGGTTCAGCGAATCCAGCGTCTGGATCCGCAGCCGGCCGGGATTCTCCAACAGCCGCCAGCCGCGTGCCGCGGATCGCGCCCGCACCGCCTGCGCAAGCGCGCCCGGCTGCTGCAGGGCCCGCGCCACGCGCAGGGCCATTTCGGCGGCCGCCTTGCGGGTGAAGGTGATGGCGAGGATTTCCTCGGGCGAATCGGCGCGGGCGAGCAGCACCAGCAACCGCTCGATCAGCACGGTGGTCTTGCCCGAGCCCGCCGGCGCCTGGAGGATCACGGAACGCTCCGGATCCACCGCCCGCCGGCGCGCCGCCTGATCGGCCTCGAGGTCGGCACGTACCGCGGCGGATTGCGGATCAGGGCTCACGGCTGTTCCTCGGTTTCGACCGTGGCCTCGGCGATCCGGCAGAAGGCGTGCAGATGGCAGTAGTCGCAGGCCCCGGCCGCGGGCGCCACCCGGGCCTCGCCGCGCAGGAAGTCCCCGGCAAGTCGGGTCACCTGTTCGTTCCAGGCCTGCAGCCGCTGCGACCAGAGGCCCGCCGCCCCCTTGATGCCGGGCAGGCGCGAGTCCAGATCGCCGATGCCCCGGAACACGACGGTCTTCGGATCCAGGTGGGCCACGGCCAGGGCGCTCACCGTCGCCTCGGTCGCGCGCAGGTACACCAGCAGCTGCGGATGCGTGGTCTGCTCGACGTCCCAGTCCGGCGTCACGGCCCGGCCCGACTTGTAGTCGAGGATCACGTGCGTGCCATCCTCGAGGCGATCCATGCGATCGATGCGCACATCGATCAGTGCCCCGCCGATCATGACCCGGTGCTGGGTCTCCAGTTCACGGACCCTGAAGGGCGTGCGCGCCGCCTCGAGATCGCACAGCGCCGTGATCAGTCGCGCGGCGCGATCCCGTTCCCTGCCGATGGCCGCCCGGCGCAGCTGCGCCAGGCCGCTCGTCTCCTCCCCGCCGCGCAGCACCTCCCCGCCGGCCTGGGACACGCACTCGGTGATCTGGCGTGCCAACGTGTGATCCGCGCGCGCCGCCGCCAGGCCCACGGAGTCCCCGAGGCGCTGCCACAGAAGTTCCAGGGCCCGGTGCAGCATCTGCCCCCGCTCCCGCGGCGTGATGCCCGG
>Ga0335075_10010126_pt1 | contig 14318 bp, 18 predicted proteins | sample Lox_Sample_24_FD_206723 | JGI IMG/M metagenome (GOLD analysis project Ga0335075, IMG submission 206723) | Soil microbial communities from Loxahatchee National Wildlife Refuge, Florida, United States - Lox_Sample_2.4 | ecosystem: Environmental > Terrestrial > Soil > Wetlands | place: USA...
ACCGGCACGGCTACCAACAGCCAGGGCGACGCGGCCAAGGTCAGCGTGAGCATCGGCAAGCCGGTCCCGCAACTTACGCTCAACCAGGCTGCGCTGACCGCATGCAGCAGCTTTGACGTCATAACCGACGGCGCCGATGAGACCATGGCCATCCCGATACAGGTAACGGCGACTCTCACGTCGTCCATCGCGACGAGTCTTGACCTGGTCATTGACGGCACGAACGTCGTGGCCGCCGGCGGCAATGTCAACACCAACCCGAATGGCGAAGAACCCTGGGTTACCTACGACAGCAACTCCGCGTGCAGCACCGCCGACCAGGACGGCGAACTGGAATGGGACAACCTGGCTCCCGGCCAGTCGGTCACCTGGTCTGGCTGGGAGCTCGACCCCGATGTCATCACCCCGGACGACACGAGCGGGAGCGCCGTCAACCAGGTCATTTTTATGCTGCCGGAGGTTGGCTTCGGCACCAGCGGCGGCGCAGGCGTCGACACCAACGCCGCGCACAGCCGGGACCTGGTGAACTGCAGCGCCGTCTATGGCGGCCCGGTCATCGCCGTGGATCCCAGCGTTGCCCTCGCCAACGGCTGCACCGCCGTCACCGGGAGCTAGTAGTGCAGCTAGCCCGCGCCGCTTTGCGGCAGCCCGCGGGCACATGTACCGAGCAGCATTAGGGCAGCAGAAGGGAACTGGCCGTCCATGACATCCACCCAACCGACGCTCGAGGCCAAGCAGGCTGTTGTCGACGCAATCCAACGCGCGGCTCAGCTGGCGGGGGGTGACCGCCGGTACCTAGAGCTCGCCCACGCCGACCTCAAGATGGTTGGGCTGGAACTTGCCCGCCACCTGGAGCCTGGTGAAGTCGCCTCACTGTGTCTGCCGGCGGAGGTAGCGCACGACGGCCGGTATGACCCCGGCATGGTGCTGCTGCTGGACAAGCGCGCCGTTATCGCCTGGTTTGAGGGGACCTTGCGGGTCACGAAGCGTTCGCTTGCGTTTACGCTCTCCGATATCAGCGAACTGGCCACCGTTGCCCGAGACCGCGGGCGCCGCTCCGTGTTCCGGCAAGCCGTCACCTTTGCGGTCGGCGGTGCGCGGCACGAAATCGTCCTGCCATCCGAGGCGGCAAAAGGCCTGCTGACTGACATGGTGAGTGGCGTTCTGTCAGGCGCCGTCACCTTTCAACCCTGACGTCGGCCTGTGTGCCGGGGTTCCAGCTCTCTCCGCGGACCTCGTCGCCCAGCGCGCCTGCAGGCCCTGGGCATGCGCTGCTAGCGACGCGAGACTGGGCGCGTTGCCAACTGGGTCGAACAGCTCAGGGCTGGTGACCAGCCCGTCCAGTTCGTCGCGACGACAAGGCGGCGATCCGCCTACTGGCGAATCTTGCCGACAAAACTACGGAGGCACTCGCTCCATCTTCTACTGCGTCGCCAACATGCCCGGTGCTGTCCCCCACACTTCAACCATTGCACTGACGTCAGCGTCATGACCTGACCCGGCTTCCCATCGGGCAAGTCGCGCGGGTCGCTGCCGAGGTCAATCTGCATCCCGGCCGTTGTGCATGACCGCGACTTCGTTGCAGAGGCGCCGCACGACTCCAAGGCGCTGATGGGCCCGTACTGTGGCCTGCTGCTCGCCCAGCTCGGTGCAGACGTCATCAAGGTGGAGCGTCCGGCCGCGCATGGAATCACCGCACCGGCGGCCGTACCAGACGGCAGACGGCGGCCCCAACGGCGGATCAAACACGGTGCCGCCCTGCTGGTCGATGGCAGTGAACGCGGCCATGGTCTCGTACATCGGCACCGACACCTCTGGCGTCCGCGAGCTGACGGGCTACGGCCACCATGTGTTCGTCGAGACGTGCGCCGGAGTGGGTTCGTGACGAGCCTGCAGGTCCAAAAGTCCCCGCCGCAGCCGCTCCCCGAGGCGACGCGCGGTGACCGCGAACTGTCCTTCCTGGAGCGTGCGGACCACGGTCAGGTGGAGGTAGCACCCGATGGCCGCGTCCACCACACTAATATCGATGGCGCCGATACGGCAACCTTCCGGCAATCCAACGCTGGTCGCACCCGGCCGACGAGGATCCGCACCAAGCACGACGAGCGGCCTTAGGTGTTTAGCTCTGTGCGTCGTGAGCGGTCAGGACCTGCGCGCCTACACCGATGGCGAACTATGGCTTCACCGAAGCGGCTACGAACGCGAGACGGCATGGGCGCCACCGTACCTTGCCGAGGAGTTTCGGCTCATGCGCGTTGCGCTGGCGCAAGCCTGCGCCGCTCGGCGGCGCACTAACGATGCCATGTCCCGGGGCTCGCGCTCCTTTGCACGCCGCGTCACGTAATTGGCCCACTGCCGGATTGAAGTCAGCGCACGAGCGTCGGGAGCGCGCCCGAACTGCGCCTCGTAGGCCTCGGCTAAGCGCGCCGTTACGGGGCTCATGCTCTGCCGCCGGGACGAGAACATGTCCATCAGCGCCTGATCTACGCCCGCAATCTCCCGGCCATGGCCATCCTTGCGCGGAACCCACCGCACGCCGAACCTCGAAGTGAGAGCGTTCGCGGCGCGGTGAGCAGGTGATCGATGCCGTTCTCGCGGCAGATCTTGTCGAACAGCACCTCGACCGGAGGACGGGCGAACCGGCCGGTAAACACCTTGCCGTTGTCGGTGAGGATCTGCTGCGGCACGCCGTGACGGGTTAACGCCGCGGCCAGCGCCTCGCACACCGGCCGGGTCCGCTCGCGGGCCATCAGCGCCGCGGACACGCAACACCGGGAATGGTCATCGATCCCGGTCAGCGCCTTGGCGTGAGATCCGTCCGCGAGCAGGAACCCGCCCACCACATCCATCTGCCACAATTCGCCGGGCGCACCGCGCTCCCACCGCCGCCAGTGCTCCGCCCGCCGCCGCCGCCCGCCAGGCTCGATCAGCCCCGCGCGCACCAGCGCCCGGTACACCCCCGACTCTGACGGCAGCGGCGCCACCCCGAGCCTGCCCAGCTCGAAGGTAATCCGCCGCGCGCCCCAGGACCGGTGGATCCGGCGCAGCTCCAGCACCTGCGCCTCCACAGCCGGGCCCATCTGATGCGGGCAGCTGCCTGGCCGGTGCGACCGGTCCGCCAGTCCCTCCAGGCCGCCCGCCTCATACCGGGCCAGCCACGCATGCACCGACTGGCGGGAAACACCCCACCGGCCAGCCACCTCGCTCACCGTGCCGCCCTCGCCGATCACCGCCAGGACAGCCTGATACCTCTGCTCCGCCACGCTCAGCTCCCTCATGAACCGAGCGTCAAGGATCAGCCGAAGTAACTGTCAACCATCAGCCGAAATACCGTCAGGCATCAGCCGACAGACCAATGTCAGGTATCAGCCGAAGCAATACAGATCATCGGGTGGGCCTAACGTGTCAGCACCCGAACCCGCGTCTCAGCGTTCTCGTCACCGGGCCGGAGATCGCGATCAGGTCCGTGGGAGCACACCAGGTTGGTGGTGCGGTGACTACGCCAGGGCGCGGCCGATGAGGTGGCGGTTCTTGTCCAGAGATCCCGGCAGGACGGTGAAGTGCACCTGCCCGTCCTCGTCGATGGCGACGATCCGCACGACTGCCTTGGCCTGGTCGTCTCCGGCCACCAGCATCACGCCAAGGCGGACTCGCGAGGGATCGCGGGCCTGGCTCAGCACCGACCAGCCGAGCCCGTCGTCGTCTTCGGCGTTGAGGTCGGCTACCAGGTCGATCTCCGGGTCCATCACATCTCCTCCCGGCATCCAGGTTACGCGTCGTGGTAGCGGTTGGGGGATGACCTGGTGCGCGCACCCGGCCAGGGCGGCGATGCCCTGGTCCAGGTCATCGAAGCCGAGTGTGTAGTGGCGGGGGTTGCGCCCGGTCGGCTCCAGCCGCAGCCCGCCCCGCCGCAGCTTCATGCGGCGATTATGGCCAGGAGCTCTGACAGGGGCACGCAGGCAAGCGCCGCCGGCTGACTGCGACTTGATCGTTTGCTGGCTGGCGGCACAACTGGCCCGAGGCCTCGTTGCCCGCGCTCGAACCGCGGACGGCGATCAAGGGCCTGGATCCGTAGCGTGTCACGCCAGTCGTGCCGATACCGGGGCGCTGCATCTGACGTGTCCACTTCCGGATCTTGCACCCAGCATTTGCCCCGCTTCGCGGGCTCGTGCGATGTCATCCAATGAACCTCGGGTGTGCGTGCTGTGGACATTGCGTGTGCCTGTCGCGTACCTGCTGGTGCGGCGGGGCCGACGCAGTGCCCAGCTGACGCTGTCTTCGGGCCCCGCTTGCCAGTCCGGACAGCTTGGAAAATACTTGCCTGCTTGGAAAACGCGCTGTACTTTCTAAGTGGGCAAGTAGTTTCCCGTGAGGAGCAGCTATGGGTGACACGCAGCAATCCCAGTCGGCCGGGTCCGGGGCGGACGGCGCCGGCGCGGCAGCCGAACTGGCCGAGATCCAGCGGCGGCAGCAACAGGTCATCAAGGCCGCGCTGGTACCAGTCTGGTACTGGTGGGTAATGGCGGCCGCGATCGTGGCTATCGGCGCCGCTAGGGACAGCCACGATAGGGTCGTGCTGGCCATCACGATTCCGCTGGCCGTGCTCGTTATCGCGGGGCTGATCGCCGCGACGATCCCTGGCGTGCGCCGTCACGTCCGGGTACACAGCGCGACGATCCCCGGCGCCCGCGCCGCCCTCGCGATAACCGGCCTGATAGTGCTGGTCAACGCGGTGACCATAGCCACCGCGGCCAGCCTGGCCGCCAACCGCGTCCCCCACCCCCTGACCATCGGCTACGCCGCCGGAGCTGCCGTGCTCGTGATCGCCGGGCCGCTGCTGAACCGGTACCTGGGCAGGCTCATGCTGAGCAACGCCCGGCAGCACATGAGCGACGCGCCGCAGAGCAGTCCGTGGCGCGGTCTGCTCTCCAGCGATCCCGGCGATCACTCCCCTGACCACGCAGACAGCACCAGCGACGGAGGCAGCCGGTGAGCACGGCCGGCTTCGATGAGCTGATTCACGCGCCGACGCGGCTGGAGATCGTCTCACTGCTCGCCGCGGCGCAATGGGCCGACTTCAAGTACATCCGCGACGAACTCGGCCTGTCCGACTCGGCGCTATCCAAACAGCTGTCCACCCTTGAGTCGGCCGGCTACGTCGAGATCCGCAGAAGATTCGTCGGCAAGCGCCCTCGCACCTCAGCCAGCCTCACCACAACCGGCCGTCAGGCATTCGAGCAGCACGTGGCGGCCCTGCAGCAAATCCTGGCCAGGTCACGGCAGGATGCCGGCGCCGGGCCGACCGCCGAGGCCGACCGCGGGATCCTACGGCGCTGAGCCGCAGGACCCTCGCCGACGGCCAGGGCCCTACTCCGAGCCCGCGCTAGTGCGCAGTTCCGTACCGAAAAACGGCAAACTCCCAGGTCGGCGACCCGCACACGCTCCAGACCGCCGAGGGTGTCACAAGTCGTCGTGTACCTGCTGTGACAGCGGGGACGACGCAGTGCGCACCCGCCTTTGGATGTAGTGGAGCTTCGGCGTGGCTGGTCGATCCGCGGCCGGATCGTCGCTACGCCACCCGAGTTGCGGCGGACGGACAGCGGGCCGGGAAGGCCACGCGGCCTGTACCGGGACCACCTCGACGCTGCCAAGATCTCAGCCCTCCCGGTCCTGAAGAACCACGACGCACGACCTGGGCAGACAGCCCGGCAGGCCGCTCGCGGCTGAAACGCGATGCGGATACCAATCCGCCAGCCCGAGCGCACTCCTGTGCGCATTCCTGCTGAGACTGGTAACCCAATCCGGCGTGTTCGCGCAGGCAGGCGCCGGTCCGGGGCTTCCGATGGGCTCCCAGACTGATACCTCCAGGAGGAGTATCGAACGATTGTCCGGCGCCCGCCTGCGCCAGGTACGGGATCCCGGCCTCCACCCTGACCGATAACGGCCTGGTCTACACCACCCGGTTCTCCGGCGGCCGCGGCGGCCGCAACGGCCTCGAGCACGAACTGCGCGCCCTGGGCGTCACCCAGAAAAACGGCCGCCCGAACCACCGCCAGACCCAGGGCAAGGTCGAACGATTCCAGCAGACCCTGCAAAAATGGCTCGCCGCCCGCCCGGCCGCCGCCACCCTCACCGAACTGCAGGCCCAGCTCGACCAGTTCACCGACGCCTACAACACCCGCCGGCCCCACCGCTCCCTCGAGCACCGGGCCACCCCCGCCACCGCCTACAACGCCCGGCCCAAAGCCGTCCCCGGCGACCGCGCCGCCGACACCCACCACCGCGTCCGCGCCGACATCATCGGCGACACCGGCACCGTCACCCTCCGCCACGCCGGCAAGCTCCACCACATCGGCATCGGCCGCACCCACGCCCGAACCCGCGTCCTGCTCCTGAGCCGCGACCTGGACATCCGCATCATCGACGCCGCCACCGGCGAACTCCTCCGCCAGCTCACCCTCGACCCCGCCCGCAACTACCAGCCCACCGGACAGCCGCCCGGACCCACGACCAAGGCAGCCCGCAAGCGATCAAACCCAAAACCCTGATCGTGGGTTCGGGGTGTCCTCGATGTCTTGCGACATCACAAAGTGGGCCTAATGGACCAGCACCCGAACCGCGCTCCGGGTTTGGTTACAGCCGGAGCCGAGGTCCTGATCAGGCCTGTTGGTATGCCAATGGCGTCCTGAGCGAGGCTGGCGAGAACGGCATTCGGCTTGTTCAGGCTGTTTCCTGGTCGTCTGCGTCCTGGCCGCGCGCCACCGCGCGCTCGATCCGCTCCAGTCGTTCGGTGATGTCGGCGATCTCAGGTAGCGCATCGCCGCGGGCGGTGCGCTCCAGGATCGAGCGCACGTAGCTGGTGTACCGGACATGCCGTGCCCGGGCCTGCCGCTTGAGCTGGTCGATCACGTCGGCGGGCAGCCGCAGCGAGGTCGTCGCCATCGGCTGCGGTTCGATCCACTCACCATGCTCCATCTCGGCGCTGGTGTCGTGGCTGTCGTAGTACTCGGCCAGCTCCTCAAGCTCGGCTGCGGGCCGGGGAAGCTGCTCGGAATGCTTGGTCATCGTCATCGCGCCTTCCTGCGGAAGGTCTTCTTCTCGGCTTCGGTCATGTCGCGGGCAGTGACCACGAACGCCTCCTGGCCTTCGGGGATCACCACCACCAGCAGGTAGCGGCCCGCATAGGTGCGACCGTAGACCAGCGTCGTGCCATCCCGGCCGGGAGCAGCCCAGCAAGGGTGCTCGAGAATCGCCTCCCGGACGTCGTCTAAGGACACGCCGTGAGCAGCGATGTGGCCGGCCGACCACACACTGTCTCGGACTGCCTTGAACACGCCATCATTGTATTGCATTTGCATTGCAGCCGTAGAGCGAGGCGGGTGCCCGCGCTGACCCGTCATTGGCTTGCGAGCTCCTGCGCCAGCTCACCCTAACCCCGCCTGATCTTCCCCCCGTTCCCCGGACACCGGGGGTTTGGGGTCACCCGGCGGGAGGGGCGCCCTCGTGGTAGCGGCGCTCGTACTCGGCGGGGCTCAGCATCCCGAGGCTGGAATGCCTTCGGTAAGGATTATGCCAGCATTGTATCCATTCAAAGATGGCGTTACTAAGCTGTTGCCTTGACTCCCATTTCCGCAAGTCGGGAAGCTTGAGCTGCATTGTGTGCCAGAACGATTCCATCATCGCGTTGTCGTAGCAGTCTCCTACCGTTCCCATTGAGCCGAGAATCCCGGCGTCCCGGATTCTCTTCCCGAACGCCCACGCTGTGTACTGAGCCCCGTGATCAGAATGCAGTACCGTTTTCCCTTCCTCCGGCTGCCGCCGCGTGACGGCCATCGACAGCGCATTGATGACCAGCTCGCTGTCCTGGCGGGCGGCGATGGACCAGCCGATGACCCGCCGGGAGAACACGGCCATCACCGCGCCGCAATACAACTTCCCCTCGTCAGTCGGGTGCTCGGTGATGCCGGTCAGCCAGAGGGCACCGGGCCAGGTCGCCGTGAAGTCGCGCTTGACCAGGTCATCCTCGGTCGCCGCGTTCACCAGGTTCTTGCGGCCGCGCCGGCGGTAGATGCCCTGGATGCGGGCCTGGCGCATGAGCCGTGCCACCCGCTTGCGGTTCACCTCGACGCCCACGCCGAGCCGCAACTCAGCGGTAACCCGCGGCGACCCGTAGCTGCCCCGCGAATCGGCGTGCACCCGCTCGATCAATTTCAGCAGCTCCCTGTCCCGCGTCGCACGGGCTGATTCCGGCCGTCCTTTCCATTCGTAATAACCCGACCGTGACACGCCGAGAACCCGGCAGGCCACCGCGGTATCCATACCGTCTGCGGCAAGCTCATGGACCAGCCGGAACGCTATTTAGGGAGGACGTTCTCCCGCGCGAAGTAAGCAGCAGCGCGCCGGAGTATCTCATTCTCCTGCTCCAGCAACCTATTCCGTTTGCGCAGCTCAGCCAGCTCCTTTTTCTCGCTGCTGGCCAGCCGCGGGCCGCCGCCGTTCGCGTCAGCGTCGGCCTGCGCCATCCAGTTCCGCAGGCACGACTCGCTGATCCCCAGATCCCTGGCGATCTTGGCGACCGGTGTGGTGCCCTGACGGGCGAGCTGGACCGCGCGCTGCCGGAACTCCGGGGGATGTGGTGCGGGCATGACGGACATCCTTCCTGGCAGCCACTGGCCACCTCAGGTCGGGTGTCCGGGAGATGGGGGGAAGCTCAGCCCGCAACTACCAGCCCACCGGCCGCCGGCCCGGACCCACGACCAAGGCACCCCTAAAGCGATCAAACCCGAAACCCTGATCGTGGGTTCGGGGTGTCCTCGATGTCTTGCGACATCACAAACATGGGCCGGTGGTGGGGCCGGTGGTGTCTAGTTTCAGGACATCGAGGACGGGTGTCTCGAGTCATCCAGGACAGTCTGGCATTGGCTGAGATCCAGCGCCGGCGGCGGCGTGTCTCACGTCATGCAGGACATCCGGGCCGGAGCCTGCCGGGATGTCGAAGGCGCGTCTTGTCATCACTGCTGTTGTCGTTGAGGGCCGTTCTCAGGGCGAGGTAGCCCGCGCCTACGGTGTCTCGCAGGGCTGGGTGTCACGGCTGGTGGCCCGGTATAAGGCCGAGGGCGAGGCGGCGTTCGAGCCGCGGTCGCGGCGGCCGAAAACCTCACCGACCGCGATCAGCGAGGACACCGTGGAGCTGATCATCGCCTTGCGCAAGGAGCTGGCCGGGCAGGGCCTGGACGCCGGGCCGCACACCATCGCCTGGCACCTGGAACACCACCATCAGATCCGGGTGTCGCCGGCGACGATCAGCCGGTACCTGACCCGGGCCGGGTTAGTCACCCCCGAACCGAAGAAACGTCCCCGCTCGTCCTACCTCCGGTTCGCCGCTGAGCTGCCCAACGAGCGGTGGCAGTCCGACTTCATCCACCACCACCTGGCCGACGGCACCGAGGTCGAGGTCGTGTCCTGGCTCGATGACCACTCCCGGTACGCCCTGTCAGTCACCGCGCACCCGGTCACCACCGGGCAGGTCACCCTGGCCACCTTCCGCGCCGCCTGCGCCAGGTACGGGATCCCGGCCTCCACCCTGACCGACAACGGCCTGGTCTACACCACCCGGCTGGGCCGGCGGCCGCGGCGGCCGCAACGGCCTGGAACACGAGCTGCGCCGCCTTGGGGTCACCCAGAAAAACGGCAGGCCCAGCCACCCCCAGACCCAGGGAAAAGTGGAGCGGTTCCAGCAGACCCTGCAGAAATGGCTGGCCGCCCAGGCCCCCGCCGCCAGCCTCGCCGGCCTGCAAGCCCAGCTCGACCAGTTCACTGAGGTCTACAACACCCGGCGGCCGCACCGGTCGCTCGCCCACCGGGCCACCCCCGCCACCGCCTACAACGCCCGGCCCAAAGCCGTCCCCGGCGACCGCACCGCCGACACCCATCACCGCGTCCGCGCCGACATCATCGGCGACACCGGCACCGTCACCCTCCGCCACGGCGGCAAGCTCCACCACATCGGCGTCGGCCGGACCCACGCCCGAACCCGCGTCCTGCTCCTGAGCCGCGACCTGGACATCCGCATCATCGACGCTGCCACCGGCGAACTCCTCCGCCAGCTCACCCTCGACACCAGCCGGAACTACCAGCCCACCGGCCAGAGCCGCCCAGCAAGCCCGCGCAAACGACCAAACCCCGAACCCTGACGTGGGTTCGGGGTCATTCCGATGTCCTGCGACATCACAGAGTGGGCCTAATGTGTCAGCACCCGAACCCGCCGTTGCTGGTCGCTGGCCCGGATGTGTCGCTCCGTCCGGTGCACCTGCGCCAGCTCAAGCCACCACGGTGACCTGCAGAACTGGTTCCTTCCGCTTCCTGGAGAACGGGCTAACGGTCGGCTTGCAGGCTGCCTCCGGACGTAATCGCGCGGTAGATCTTGGCAATGGCGCGTGGACTTCACACCGTCGCCCCCTGTGCTCCTGTCATGTACGTGGGAGAACCTTGGCGAGTAATCGCGCTCGCTCACGGGGCGGACCGGGAGGCTCTGACGCCCACCGCCGCGCCGAGGAGGCAAAAGACGAGAAGGACTCCCACGCCGCCGAAGACGAAGACCCCAAACAGGTGCTTTGGCAGGACCGCGGCCAGGACACCGCAGACCACCAAGACGGCACCGCCTGCGCCTGCCATGGGCGCAGCGGCCTTGTTGGCCGTTTCGAAGGCTGCATCGCTGCGCATCGTCGACGGTGTCCGTACCCCGGCGGCCGAGCCGCGCCGCACGCGCCCCTGCCACATCCGGACGGCCAGCCACACGACGATGAAGCCGGCGAGCACCTCGACGATTGCCGGGACGAGCATCGCGGCCACCTCCACTTCGCTGCTCGATAAGTTCGTTTCCCGTCCTCGGCCAAGGTCCGGCCAGGGCTCTGGCTCACCAAGTGCGGGAATAGTCCCACGAACGGAAATGATACGCTGGTCGGGGTGAAGAGCGCAGAGCTGCTGCTCCACCCGGTACGGCTGCGGATCATCGGCGCCTTCCTCGGCGACCGGAAGCTGACCACCGCGGACCTTCGGGCGGAAGTCCCCGACGTGCCGCCCACGAGCTTGTACCGGCATCTCGGCCACCTGATCGATGCAGGCGTGCTGGACGTCGTCTCCGAGCGCCGGGTGCGCGGCACCGTCGAGCGCACGTACGTGCTCCCGGCAGCGCCATCGGTGTCCTCCGATGACCTGGCCACGTGGACACCCGACGACCACCGGCGCGCCTTCTATGGCTACGTCGCAGCCCTCCTTGCCGACTTCGACCGCTACCTCGACCAGGAGCACATCGACCTGGGGCGCGACGGGGCCGTGTACCGTATGGCGGGCCTGTGGATGACCGGCGAGGAGCTGAACGAGCTGACCCTTGGGTTCCTCAGCCTGCTCCGGCCATACCTGGCCAACCCGGCCACGCCGGACCGGAGGCGGCGGATCCTCCGCACGATCGTGCTTCCGGCACTCGGTGGCACCCGGACCGATGACCAGAACCAGCACCCGTGACCGTCCGGGCTCGGCGTTGGTGCACAGCGGATGGACCTGCCATGTAACTGCGATGTACCTGTGATGTCCCTGATGCTGACCTGCGGCCCGGGCAGGATCGGCGACGCCGCGTGCGTGGCCGAAGCAGGTGCCCGGCTATCTAGCGTCACCGGTAGCTCGGTCCAAGCTCTCAATGTCGCGCGCCCGTGCTACCTCCGGGCTGTCAAAGGGAGGCATGGGCACGCATTCGGATCCGCCCGCTCAGTCCGGGGTCCGCTTCGGGTTCCTGCTGAGACCGGTAACCCCGGCCGTGTCTCGGGTGCTGGCAGTGGCCGGTCAGGGCCTTCCGATGGGCTCCCAGACTGATATCCCCTGGGGATCTATCGACGATCGATGCGGCGCGGCTCGCGCGCGGGTGACGGTTAAAGACGGCGGCACGCCGCTGATGCCGAGCTGACCCCGGTCGCCCAGCCTTTGCCCGGCCCGTGTGCGGCGCACAGCGGGAACGTCGCGCCCGCTCACCCGGCACTGCCAGCGTCTGCCGCGGGCCCGCGGTGCGGCGGGCACCGGGCGGCTGTGCGCCGCGTGTGCAGTCCACCGTCGACGCGGCCGGGAAGCCGCCTTCGTGGCGCCGTCAAACTGACGCCAGGGACCCGGACTTTCACTAGTGTCAGCGAGCCGGCGACACGGGGCGCTCACCGCCATGCCATCGCCACGACCGCACGCCGGGATACCAGCGCCGGTGCGCGTGGAGCGCATTGCTACCACGCCGATGAGCCGCCGGCTACGTGACCGGGCGGTGACCGAGCTAGCCGTGCTGATCACCGCCTGGCAGCACGGCCCTGCGTGCAAGGCGGACGAGGATCCGGTCAGTCCGCTTCCCCTCCCCGGCGATGGCGAGCGACACTGACCACGCCGCAGCACAGCCGCGAACCCTTCCCCGGATCACGAGAGCCACGTCATGACACAAGCCTGCGACCCGCGACCGGAAACGGCCGACCGCGGTGTTGACGTCCGGGTCGGCGTGTACGTGCGCCGGTCCACCGACGACGAGCACCAGCCCTACTCGATCGAGGCCCAGGACGCCCGGCTGGCCGCTTACATCGGCTCCCAGCCCGACTGGCGGCAGGCCGCCAGGTTCGCCGACGACGCATCCGGCGCCAGCACGCACCGGCCTGGGCTGCAGCGCGCGCTCGCGGCGGCGCGGGCCGGGGTGATCGACGTGCTGCTGGTGTACCGGGTCGACCGGCTCACCCGCAGCATGCGCGATCTTGTTACGTTGATGGATGACCTGGACCGGGCCGGGGTGGTTTTCCGGTCGGCCACCGAGCCGTTCGACACCGCCACCGCGATGGGCCGGATGCTGGTTCAGATGCTCGGCATGTTCGCCCAGTTCGAGCGCGACACCATCATCGACCGAGTCATCGCCGGCATGGAGCGCAAGGCCGCCGCCGGGAAATGGAAAGGCGGCCGCCGCCCGTTCGGCTACCACGTCGACCCCGCCACTAGCACGCTCATCCCGGACCAGGACGAGGGCGCCGTCGTGCGGCTGATCTTCGCGCTGTACGCGCGCGACCGGCTCGGCGGCAAGGCCATTGCCCGCGCGCTGAACGACCGCGGCCACCGCACCACCACCGGGGGGCCCTGGTCCGCCCACCAGGTGCTGCGCGTGCTGTCAAACCGCATTTACCTGGGCGAGCTGACCTTCCGCGGCATAATCGCCACCGGCAGCCATCCGCCGCTTGTCGACGCGCCGGTGTTCGCGCAGGCGCAGCAGATCCTGGCCGACCGCGCCGAGGATCACGCCAAGCGAGCCGCAAACGCCTCCGACTACCTGCTCACCGGGCTGATGCGCTGCCCGGACTGCGGCAAGGCGATGATCGGCACCCGGGCGCACGGCCGCAGCCGCGCCTACCGGTACTACACCTGCTTCACCCGCGCCCGCTACGACTCCGGGCGCTGCCGTGCGAGCAGGCTGGACGCTGACGCTGTCGAGCACGCGGTCATCGCCGCGCTGGCCAGCTTCTACCGCGACCAGCACGACCTCATCGCCGACGCCATCGCCCAGGCGCACGCCGCGCACGCGGCAGCGAAGGACGGTCACCGAGCCGAGCTAGCCGCCGCCGAGCACGAAATGGCCAGAACGGGCGCCGCGATCGACCGGTACCTGACCGCGTTCGAGAACGGCACCCTCGACCCCGAAGACCTCGCCGGCCGGCTCGCCCAGCTCAAGGCACGGTCACAACAGCTGCACGCCCGCCGGGACGAACTCGCCGGTCAGGTCGCCGCAGTGCCCGCCGCGCCGCCGCCCGCAACCTTGCGGCAGGTCGCCGATCACATCGCCGACATCATCGCGTCCGGCAGCCACACCCAGCGCAAGGCCCTCATCGAGGCGCTCATCGCCCGGATCAAGATCACCGGCCCAGGCCGTATCGTCCCGGTCTTCCGCATACCGCAGCCACCAGCTCCAGAAAAGCCACAGATTCGCGCCGACCCCGCCATCACGCGCGACATGACCGCCGGAGATCCGGTTCGCGCAATGACCACTTTGGTGGGGCGGGTGGGGCTCGAACCCACGACCGGCGGATTATGAGTCCGCTGCTCTGACCGGCTGAGCTACCGCCCCGTGACTACTTGATCAATTACAGCAGAACGCGCGCGCTGAGCGCCACGCAAGCCCTCGCGCCGGCGTCAAGCCAGCTTTGGCAATCCCGCTTACCTCGTGCTGAGCTGCATGGCCATCGCGTGCTCCACCAGCGCGATCAGCGTGGCCTTTGTCGAGTTGCGGCCGCGGGCGTCGCACTGCATGATCGGCA
>Ga0335075_10010127_pt1 | contig 14318 bp, 8 predicted proteins | sample Lox_Sample_24_FD_206723 | JGI IMG/M metagenome (GOLD analysis project Ga0335075, IMG submission 206723) | Soil microbial communities from Loxahatchee National Wildlife Refuge, Florida, United States - Lox_Sample_2.4 | ecosystem: Environmental > Terrestrial > Soil > Wetlands | place: USA: Florida...
TTTAGTTGATCTGATGACAGCCCCGAGGGAATCATCCATGGCGAACCAGGTTCATCGTCTGCACCTATCCGTTGAAAGCCAACTAGTGTCATTAGGAGCCTCAGATGACCGTTCTTGAACATTGCTGCTTTTATCGCATCGCTATGGGGTTGCACAACTAAAGCTGCATTAGAAATTGCGGTAATGGCTTCGGCGAAGTACTTACGGATTGAAGGAGCCTTAGGTGCTTCTGGTGCAATTTGAGATTGCTCCCCATCTTCCTCAGTTGTCCCATTTTCAACTGATTGCACCATTGTGTTTGCAGCTTCCCAACGCCTTCGTTCCACCTCTGCTGTTGATAACTGAGATTTCATCCACTCCAGAAGATCGCCCTGGTTCTGATCGAGAAGGACACTCACAACAACCCCAATTTGTTGCTCCCACTCCATGCCAGGTTTGACCTCTAGCTCCGCGGCTGCTCTTGGCTTCGTTGCTATAGTTTGCTTTTCGTAGCCATACTCCAGGTAGTGTGCGGTGCCATTAGTCTTCGAAAATAGCATCTCCACAATGAGTTGCGGACGTTCCTGTATTTTCCTTATACATCTTTTGATTAGTTGTCTCACCATCTCATCCCACTCTTTGAACATTGGCGATTTGGGGTCAAGTCCCTCTGGACCTTTAATCATCTTGTAGAAGAGAGCGATAATGTCAACCCTAAAGAGCATAACACTCATCTCCATCTTAAAGGCGACTCTGTAGAAAAAGCGATGTGCTCTTTTCAGTTGTTCAGGAGTAAGATCAAGGAAGTAAGTGCAGAACGTGACAAACGTGTCGACACATCCTTGCGTCAAGAACCTTGCAGCAAAGCGCTTAAAGTCGAATTTGCGTTCGTTCGAGGTGCGCTCAGCACGTGCTTCATCTTCATCATCGGACTCATCGATATCAATATCGTTCTCTCCATCTTCTCCTGTCGCCTTCGCTTTCTTCTTTCTTCTTATTCGTCTTCTGGACCGGATTTGTAGATCTGTGTTCTGTTTGGAGTAATTCTCCAGTATTCGTAAGTATACATGGGCCAATTGTGTACATGAATCAAGATAGCCAAAATCTTGATCCTTGTAATACCGGACTATATTAGCGACTCGGTCATGTGTTGTCTCTTCGTAAAAGATGCGGGCAAGAATATTCTCTGCGATCTCCTGGTCCTCCTCAAGCTCCGATTCAGACATCTCCTGAACTGTCAACAGAATCTGGGTAAAGCATTTCATTGCTGCATTTAAATCCTGCCAGGCTTTGCTTTCATAGGCCATATCCATTGCGCGATTGAGGGTAATAAACATTTCTTGGTTCAAGGCACTCGCAACAAGTGCAAAGCTGTCCAATTCCTCAGCCGGGGGGGGTTTCTTGCCTTTTGCCTGCTTTTTAAACTTTCTCCGAACCCGCTCCGCCTCCAAGAACCAGGACACAAGGTAGAAGAACTGTCGCTCGTGGTAGAGGAGAACTCGCTCGGCCTCCCTATCGATTGCCCTGCGGATATGCTGAAACAGTGGGTTGAATCCTGAGTCTAGGAAATCCTCTACGAAAGCGCGGAGACTTTTTTGTGCTCGAATATTGAGCGGCACAGGGGTGTCGAAATTCAGGGGCCCATTTTCACCTTTCCATGCTCGACGAGGTGGATTGAATTTCTTTGCTTTATCCATTTTAGCTAGACTCCTGCCACCATCAAGCAGAGCATCTTGCCCGGAGACATTTGACACCTTTGCATCGTCACGCTTGACCCAGATCATAGTTCCAAATCGGTTATGTCTCGTGGGGGCTGTCCTTGCATAGCTTCTTTTCATACCAGCCTCCTGGTTGCGCAAGCCAACAAGCTCGTCCACCTTTCGATTGTCCAGTTGCTCCTCGTTCATAAAGAGCTTTTCAATGTCGACTCCTTTAACTAGGTGAAAGATGACCTCCATCACAGTTACGTCTTGCAGGCTGAAATCCTCCCCCATTGTCGAAGACATAGTGAGCAAGAGTTGGAATATGTCCTGGTAGTCAAATGCATCAATCGTAGCAGATCTTGAGATCTCGGCCTCATCTCCATCGTACTCAACATTAGGTGGAGGGGCGATCATCGCGATATTGCGTAAGAAATAAAGCACGAGCTTTATAATACCTACATCGCGAGTACTACGTTCGCTCTGGGCTTCTGCCATTGAAGGCAATGCCACCCGGACTGCCGTATGTAATATCCGTGCCCCATCGAAGTTTATGATCGACCGCTTGTATCCTAGCTGTGCTAGTTGTAGAAATGGAACGTGTCGATGATGATTGACAGTCATTTCCAGGCCTCCTCTTCCAATTGACCACGTCAGAGGCACGAGAAGTTCTAGGCATGCCAGGGCTATCTTTGACTTCAGCTTATCGTCTGTAGCATTTTCGGGCCAAGTTGCGAGGATTTGTAGTAAGTCGCCGCCGACGAGGTTTAATTCCGCAAGACATCGTGCAACATCCAATCGATTGGCTTTCTCATCGTAGAGCTTTAACCACCTCTTAAGATCCCGAAGACAGGCCAGCGCATCATCTCCAAGCACGTATCGTCCATCTTCATCAGCACCGCTTCCTCCAAGCTATGGCACAACTCAACGAGATGCTCACGCTTGGTAAAAGGGGTTTAACTCACAGCAGTGACAAGACTGGAAACATAGGCTCGAACCTCGGGATCAACGACATCTTTGGTACCGTCGGCCAGCTCCATTCTTGAAGGACTTGTCTCAAAAATCGGTGGTTGACATGATCACTATTTGCTCTTTACGCGTCTGAGAAGTCGCGTTACCGCGTTCGGCAGAACCCTGCACTTTCAGCCTTGCCATCAGCTGACGAGGCTGCCACCGTTCGGTTGCTGCCCCAAGCGCTCCGCGGATAACAGGGGATTTCCCGATTGTAGCCGAGGCGCAATAACGTGCTCGAATATTGTATCTTCTAGCTCTCCACTGCCATCGCTTATTACAATTCTTTACGATACTAAGCCATTCGTTTCTCCATATTACACATAATGGTTACCCCTATAGCAAGGCGGCAACTGCTGCAATGCACTCGACATGCGAGACACTTCAGTTCAACTCCAATTGTGGCCTCCCAGGAAGTCAAGAGACTCGGTGTGATCGGAGCTGGTCAAATGGTATGAGAAAGGCTAATCCACGATCCAATGCAGATTCTCACAATATTAAGGGCCTAGGAATAGCATTGGTGGCCGCACAAAAAGCAGGCGTTCCTGTAACTCTAGTTGACAGTTCCCAAGCCGCAATTGACAAAGGACTCAAGTTCGCTGGTAATGCCTGCTTCGCCCTCTACCAGATACCAAACTTAACGCTGCTCTGCACAGATAAACTGCTCGCAAAAGATGTCTCCAAAGAACGTATCTCTCAATCCGAAGCCGACGAAGTACGCAGCCGTCTCACGCCCACGACGTCCATCGACGACCTCTCCACCGTCGATTTCGTCATCGAGGCCATCCCCGAAATCCCCTCCCTAAAATTCGACATCTTTTCCAAGCTCGCCCAGATCTGTCCCCCGCACGCAATCCTTGCAACAAACACGTCTTCCATCTCCATAACGAGGATAGCTGCATCCACAACAACAGACCCGACGGATACATCCGCATCATCCAGGGTTATTTCTACGCATTTCATGAACCCGGTGCCGGTGCAGAAGGGCGTCGAGATTATCAGTGGGTTGCAGACAAGCCAAACGACGATAGATAACGCGATAGCATTCTGTAAAGCAATGGGTAAGATCCCGTCACAGTCCGCGGACTCGCCTGGCTTTCTTGCGAATCGGATATTGATGCCCTATATCAACGAAGCTATTATATGTTTAGAGACAGGCGTAGGAGGAAGAGACGATATAGATGCCATCATGAAGAATGGGACCAATGTTCCCATGGGCCCGCTGCAGTTGGCGGACTTTATTGGTATTGACACCTGTTTGGCTATCATGAAGGTGCTGTATGAGGAGACTGGAGATTCGAAATATAGACCCAGTGTGCTTTTAAAGAAGATGGTTGATGCTGGATGGCTGGGCAAGAAGAGCGGGAAAGGGTGAGTGCGGTCTTCCTCTTATCATTCTCGAAGCTGACTTTCACCAGATTCTACGACTACTAAAATCTATTCAAAGAACAACTTATACATTACGATCAAACTTCTCCTGATCAAGTAATTTAAGCTATTTGTTCAATTGAGACCAGGCATCGAAATCAATGGCCTAACTAATCAGAAACCAAAACTTTCTTTCAAGTCAACGCATTGATCTAGTGAGGTTCAACATGCAATTGCGCCGCGTTGCAGATCAGAAAATTCAATTTGTACAAGCCAGCGAGGCAGCTCATGCTTAAAAGCCTATGGACAAGAATGTACCCAGTAATTTCGTAACGGCCCGCGCCCAAATACTAGAACAGTTTTATATAAAAATAAACATACTGACAGCTGGCGCTTCGAGGGGAGAAGAATATGGTTTTCGTACTTGAAGGGGAATCTTAAGATTCGAACAAAGAAGAGAAAAATCGTAGTCGTCATGGACTGGACGCCGGTTATATATGGTATGCTGTCGTGATTGGAATTTCGTGAAACGAAGTGATGATATGAAAAGAGGATGATGACCCAGCCCCCACAGACCCTTCTACTTGCTATTCCTTGCCGCTAACCGTGATGATGTACAAGTGGACTTTAAAAACGACGCGTTGAGATCAAGTCATTGTTTCAAAGCTTCAAAATTTGCTGCATAGACGAGGCCCAGTTATAGGCTGTCAAACTGCAATGGCATGCTGTAAGTCCTCTTCCTCCTATGGCCCGGCTGTATTCCGTTATTGTCGGTCGTCAAAAATCCTGAAGTTTCTGCTGATTGTGCCTGAATCGTGCTCTCCATTGCATGTTGCTGGGGCTGTTGGTCGTGTACCGCCCCTTCCGTCTCTGCAGGCCGTATAGGACTTATGATTTGACTATAAGCATTCCTGAAATCCTGCGGTGGAGCCATTGGTGCGCTCAGCTGGCTCATATGGTAATTTCTCGGTTCAATATCGTTTGGTGTGCGCGGCAACTGGAAATCTGAAGGTGCGCTCAGTGGAGCGGATGCAAAGCCGGTGCTATTAATAGCGAAGGCGCTGCTAAAATTAGTCCCATGCGGAGTGGGAGGCGGCGCAGCACCAGGGGGTCCCATTTGTTGTGTGTTAAGGCTGCGGTACTGATTGCGAAGATCGAGTCCCGATGGGAAGGCCGAGGATGTGGAACGGAACCTCGGTACGGTGTTCGCTGGAGACTGTAAAGGTGCTGGTTGGGGTGCAGCATAAGAAGCCTCAGTTGGTGAGGCATGAACGGTGGAATCTAATTGACGTTAAGTATCTAAATATTTAAACTACCTTGCGAGTGAAGGTATTACTCACTAGAATATGTATTAGTATCGTAGTGATGCGCGGTCCCTGGGTTGCTCCCAGCCTGATCTGGCTGATATTGCGAGGGCTGTCGTCTTGCAACCATAGGGCTTGCTGCACTTGCTGCATAATCGGCATAGTCCAGAGAGTCGCCTTTCCAAGACATACTAGTCCTTAAGGGTGATTGTAGCGAATGTGAACGTGTCCTTGACATTGCCTCACGAAGCTGTAGGGGTTGTATCGGCCGAGGATGTCGGGAGTTTGGCTGTGCCGGGTAGCTTTCAGAGCTGCTTTGACGGTTAAAAGTATTTGCACTCCGAGGACCAGCGCTTAAGGGACTGGACTGGTGACTCCCATAGTAACGGTCACCAGAATTTAGAGAAAGGGGAGATAGCATATCAGATGTACCTATTGAACCTGGAGGAGCGAATCCTACGTGACCAAATGCCGGACTAATGCTAGTAGGAGACATGTGTTGCTCATCGTTTTCATGGCGGCGCATAGTGTCAATGAGCAAGGGGCGCATAATAGCCTGCTCGTTGTACGTCGAGGTATGATCGATAGGGGAATGTAAAGGAGTTCCAATGCCTTGAACAGCGCCATAAGGCGAGTGGAGAGCCTGCACATTGTCAAAGTCATCTGGAACTGCCCTCATCTTTAACATGCGATCTCGATCATCAGCTGTAAGCCGCTTGATCTTTGCGCGTCTTCATCAAATGTTAGTCATTTACTGTAGATATTGAATCCATAACGCCTACCTGTTCTGGAACCAAACTTGAACTTGGCGCGGGCTTAAGCCGGGTATCTCTCTCGAAAGTCGCTCGCGATGTGCAGCATCTGGGTGAGCTTGCTTGGCAAACTCACTCATCAAGAATCGGGTTTGTTGATGGGTTAGGCTATCATGTTTAGCGTTTATCGAGCGCTCGACATAGAATCTGGGCATAGCTTACCGAAAGCGTTTCATCTTCCTGCGCTCTGCTCGACGTTCTGCTTCCGTCTGAGGGCCGCCACCACCATCCTCGGGATCAAGCATCTCATCGTCATCCTCATCGTCCTCTTCATCCCCCTCTTTGCTATCTGCATGCTTCGAATCTTCTTCTTGACCAGCAGATGTGTCTGTTCTCGGTTTCACAGACGGTGATATTGATCCTAATGGGGTAGATGTAAGCAATTGAGCTGTTGACTCTGTAGGATCAACAGAGTCTTGCCCGAGCCCATTGGAGGCTTGCTGGTCACAGTTGCCGGGTGCAGAATCAGGTCGATCAATCGTGAGAGTGTTTGAGACATCCGACAAGATGTCCAATTGTGCTAGACTATGTCGATGTCCGAGCTGCGGCCTGCCTACGAAGTGCTGCTGGGCAGAGGAGTTATCGATTCCGTTGAAATCTGTGACTTGGCCGAAGTGAGGAGAAAGTAATGTGTTGTCACTTGGAGAGATATATTGTGAGTACTGTTCCCGCCAGTCCTGCTGCGTTTTCAGTTGCTCACGGCTCGACATGCGGGGAGACGCGGGGTCTTGATGAAAAGCCCCAAGCTTGCTAGAAGACCAAATAGACCGTCCTGTATCACATTGCCGGGTGACTAGCATTGAGAACGTAAAGTAATAAGCGCCGTAAGTATCGGTAGAGTGGTTGGTTTCAAAAACTTCGACTATGGACAGTGCTGAAGAGCCGTGGATTGCGCGAGAAAGCCGTGTAATGAACGAAAGTGAAGGCCACAACAGAATACAATTGATCCCTGGTCAGAAGTGAGTGTAAAATGCCTGTCGAAGGCACGACTTGCGCTCGACGCCCGAGATTCTGGGCGAATCTGGCAAGTGGGGAACTTCGATAAGGCGCGGGGCAGGATCCTAATATGCCTGATGCTATCTGAGACTTCGTCCGAATGCAGAAGATGACTTCCAGACTATCTACAAACTCAGAATCTCTTACTATCTTGCCAATCTCCCGATCAAACTGTAGTTGGATATCAGATATTCTTAGCGTACCTCAAAACGCAGTTCCGTATCTCAGACGAGGTGGGGCGCCAGATGAGAACACTTTCAAAACCTCAACGGCCGGGCCGCAGCTCAACCGGGCGCCAGTTTGTCTCGCCCGTGAGTAAATTTGGAAGTATTTCCCGCACAATGCCGATGGTTGAGAAAATGACGCCAAATTCAGCAACAGTGGCTTTCCGGTTCGGGATTTCTGTGATGTATTGAAGAAAGGATGTGCAGTCCTGCCTTACACGTTCGATAGACGAGCAGGTGCTGATATATTGTAAATTGGAAGGATGCTCTCTGATGCCTGCTGTTGGATCATCGGAAGATGCCAGTCAACGTACACTGGCCATATGACAACAGGACGTTGTTTTTAATGCCCTGCGGCACAAGGACCACGAGGCGAAATTGGCACTGGGCTTGAGGCGTCTTTCTTTTCCAACCCGGAGAATTCTAGATCTCTCTGATGGAATTACAGGGACCGCACTGGCCGAGACAGGGACTGTGTGGGAGCAGGCGTGTAAGTCGTTGTGCACGGGCTTGGAGTCTTGTGGGGAGAAGTATTTGAAAAAAATAAAGATGACGGCGCATGAAGTATACTCGATACTAAAGCACATGTATTCAGCCACATACTTTGAGAACAACATAAGAGGAGCCGACTCAATGGCTGGTGTCCGTGTGTAGCCATGGTGCATCCGTGTGGATGAGCAGAGGTACTGCTTGGATGGGGTACTGTATTGAGGACTTTGCAGGATAAGATGAGGGTGTGACCGGGGTTCTGTAGTGCTGGTGCCGGCGCAATCATCCGATGATCCCTTCACGCAGGCAATGAGCAGCGTATTTGGGAAAGCAGGGTGCATCGATCTCTGCTAGCCTGGGATCTTGTTGGAGGTGGAATGGGCGACAAATGATGCCGGGAGCCAAAGCGGAGAGATCGAGTCCTGGATCATTTGGGCGGTAGTCATTGGTCTCAGGGTCTGAGACGGACTATAGGTCGACGGGTCAATGCAGGACCGTTGTCAAAAACCAGACATGCTGAGACTCGACAATCCAATTAGAGGATCGGCCATCAGGGCTTCTGCTACTAGGTTGTTGTAGCGATTAAGGACAAACGTGACAGCCCTGACTCTTACCAGCGGTTGAGGAGGGTGATCAGCAATATGGAAGTAACCATCTTTCCATGCGTTGTCCACCTCCCACGTCAAAAAGGTGACAAGGGCGGCCCACATGGCTTCTGCGAGATACTTCCCTGGGCCTTCGAAGGTAAGAATGCATGATTCTAGTCCATCAGGGGTGAGGCAAGCACACAGCCAACAGTCGTAAAATGAAGCCAGCGAGATTGTTTAAGTGAACTTGTGTGTGAGGGTGGGGTCCAGGGTGTCTGGATAATCTCAATCCAAGTTTCAAGAAAACCGGGGTCCAAAGCCAGCCACGCTAGTCGCATACTGTAACCAGCACGGGGATCGCTCCAACGATTTGACTTTGCATCCACTCGCTTCTCGATTAGACATTCTTTTATCGGCTCCGTTGTTCGTACATACCCGACATGGTGAAGAAGTAATAATAGTAGTATCTGCACCCTCATGTAGGAAATGGTGTTTGTGAACCGTTTACTTCACGCTTCTGTACCCCATGAAAATCTATCTTTCTCTAAGGTAAGAAATACATAGTAGAGGAAGGGGATGCTAGTCTCCATTTGGGTAATTGACTTTCAAGCCTCTTCCCTGGAATTGCTTCGTCCTCCTCTATTTCATGTTACCTTTATGTAGTGGTCGATTGTTGCACAATATTGGCTCGTCAAGACGATATTGTCATGTAAAAGGCCGCCCAGTGTCACTGTATCTCGGATGGATGGATACATGAGTATACGAAGTACCACAAAAATTACTCGGCTATCAGCAGCACTGGGACTCGAGAATCCCTCGCATCGCTACACGAGCTTCAATTGACGCGAGAAGGATCACCAATGATGACCGCGTAAGTGAGTCCCGTATTGTGTCATCCAGACTGTACTCTCTATCAAAAAGTGAGGCCTGCCGAATGAGAGCCCATGAGATCAGACGATCACGCCAATAACAACGGCCTTATCTGAAATAACTCGTTGATCTGTGGCAAGGATCCCGTCGTGCGGCCGTCCTTCGGCTCGGGACTTACTTTTAAGCTCATCCATGACTCGGTGATTATTTGACAGTACTGTACCTTACCATGCTTACGTCCTAAAGAGGAAGACCTCTACACAGAGTGATATCCTCTTCCGGAATTTCGCTCAGAGAACGTCGGTACCATTTGAGCTTCTCATAAGGCTGGGGCACTTCGGAGACCACTGTTTTGATTTGGCGACTCTCTGTGCGAGCACAAAGAGACCTAATATGACGCAAACAGCCGCAATCGGGGAACCCATTGTCATCGCAGAGTAGTACGAGTACAATTTTCATTGTACGAGGGTTGCTGCCACATGCAGATACGAAAGCTATATATGAAACAGTGCAATTCGCTACCATGACATAACTCTGCTTCCATTGCAGCTCTGTTCGTACATCATATGCCAATGTGTCTCTTTGCACATTATGGTAACCACTGAAATTTCCCTGGGTGACGAGGTAGCCCACATGGCCTTGGCCGTCAAACCCGGAGCAGTCCGTATGTGATGGTTAAGAATAGCATATATAATATCAGCCGGATTAAATGTACATTAGATTCGGAGAGCTGTAATACAGATTTTGACAAGATACCTGACCATAAAGTGCCTTTTACTAGTTGCGACATCTCATCGCTTTGTCGCGACATAAGATAAAGGCGCTTCCGCCGAAATTGAGGGGTCCCACACTACTGACATCCTTGTTCACCATGCAGGTGTTTTTGCCGCTCGCCATCACAGCCACAAAAGTGCTGGAGATTTCTTTACATATTGAACCTGAATCGAAACTCTCGGAACTTAATCTATATGGTGATCAAGATAACAGCTAGAATTGTATTCTAAGCGACAATGATATCAAGTCCAGAAATTCTATTCTCCAGGCTGCCCCTCTCTATTGTCCCAAGAGTGGTAAGATGTGATTAAGTCGTCATAAAAGCTCCGGAAAAGGGGTAAACGCGGATGCACGACCACCGAACCATGGAGAATTTGAGGGGTTACGGCGGCACTTGATAAAGCAAGCTACTGATTTGTGCCTGAAGAACTATGTGAAGACAAGAACATCACACAGCCGCCTTTTCTCATCGGACGCCGAGTCTTATGTTTAATTTTCCAGACGAGCATGATTTACAAGTTGTGGCCCATCTTGATTTTGGTTAAGGCTTAGACTGGGAAGAGAGTTTCTCGACAATGTTGTTGGGGTCATTCCATGCCAGAGCCACGTATCTACCCAACATTAGCATTTCCTCCTCGTTGATATGGAGGATGCTCACTTCGTATGACTCCCCCGTGCTGCTAGCTCGCCCTTGCTATTGGTGAATTGGATGGACGTGTAAGCAAGGGATTTTCCAACTGATTTGGACCCATTGTTATTAACCATATGCGAACTTTAATAGTAGGCCGCAAACTCCCACTTACATTTGTCGCAGGTAACTACTGCTCGAAGTTTGTCGCCAACCTTACCGCCTGAGTTCAGATACGTGACTTGGTCAATATTTGGTTAGGACTTTGAATCGCGATGTGCCGGTGGAGGTGCTGGACTATACCATTAAGGTCAGTTGACACTCCTGTTGCGTGTAAGCCCCTCGACGCAACAGCAAGGGAGCCTCCAAGATCGACTTTGAAACGAAATAAACGTCAGCCGTGGGCGTTGGGCATCAAAATGCATGATATTACCCATGCTTGCAATTGTTCCGCCGTGTATGATATTCAGTCGGTTCTATCAAAGAAGGAATAAGCTGTTCGAACAAGGAAGATACGGACTACAAAGAAAACTCACGGTATGTTCCTTCCGGATGTCGAGCTCGAAATCAACCCGACCTGGCTCAGCTGCGGTGACTCGTAGCTAAGACGAGGCAATCACTCATGAGCTCAACGGATCTACCGTGCCGAGTGCCATTCCCCGCATGATCGCCCGAAGCGACTGAGTAAACGGTAGTGGTATTAGACTCACATTATCTCCAAAGAGCCTGCATACATTTCCGCTTGATTAGCCTTGGATATCGGACAATCCGATATGGTTATAAGGAGTAAGATCCCAAAGCCCATGAAGTGGGATCGTGATCCAAATTCAAGGAGAAGAAACCCAGCTTGAACGCATTGATGAGAAGGAAAATCGTAAGGGATATTCTTAGATAGCTGCCAAGATAGGAAGAAAGTACCAGATGTGGAGACGTTCAAGTCAGTATGGGGGTAAATAGGTGGCTTACCTTGGTTCAAGGCCCGACTCGGCTTGGAAGGATTTCAGTACCTAGTCGGTGTCAGCAAATACACGTCATAGATCGACCGGAAACTCACCGATCGTACAAAGCGTAAAGTAGCCATGCTTGATCAAAGTTGAGGCTGAATTGAAGAGACGGATATGTCAAGGAAGGTTAAAGTCAGGTTCGGCTTTCCGAAATGGTGGGGTACTAGCCGAAAGCCCGCTAGCGGGCGCCAATCAGTGAAGGCTTTCAGCCTTGTCTGGTCTGCCTATATTTTCTACATCGGGGCGAGAAGAGTTTCTTATTAGCACGACAAGACCGAGCCATTTACAAGATGTCAGTCTCATCACTTGCATCCTTTGAATACCTGGAAAGACTTCCTGGGACTACTTTCAGGCGTTTGTACCAGGAACCGTCGACCGCTTTGGCAATTTTCAGACGCATGCTACCTCATTTAGGTTAGTTTGTTAATCTTGTCCCAGAGCTTCGCGGCTGACATGAATCAGCCAAAAGCTTTGTGATGGGTATGTTGTATATGCCCAAACCTCTGCCCCTGGCTGATCTTGAAGCATGGGTACGACCCAGCAGCAAGAGGTAAGATGTGTAGACACGGCAGGAGGGCATTACCTAATGGAGTTGTAGCGAAAAGGAGAAGGCTCTATCCTTACTATCCCGTTTGCACATCGTGACCGCCTCAACAACAAGCAGAGATGAGCCACCTGCCCTGACATTAACATCGAACTTTGCCACGTCCCTAAGGCTGGCGTTGACTGGTGGTGGTGATCATCAGTCTTTTGGCGTCCCATCTACTGATACAGAGGACGACGGGATTGACATCGCATTCCTAGATGACTACGCTAGGTCACAGTGGGAAGGAATTCTCCATTATGTCGTGAATAGTGGTGTCGATGGGATGGCGCAAGGCTCTTCGTACCCGGAAGCCAATGTCAGGCAACTGCTCGAGATGGGCCGATTGGTCGACGCCAAAAAGGGCCGAAATCCAGGCATGGGCATCACACAAGCCGGCTTCACTTTTCTTCTCCAGGAAGTTAATGCCCAAGTGTGGACCCTCCTTCTGCTGTGGATCGAGAATGCTGAGTCAATGGAAATGGACTCAGTTGACGTCCTCTCATTCCTCTTCATGCTCGGGTCCCTCGAGCTTGGACTAGCTTACAGCACCACAACCCTCACACCCACCCAATCTACCATGCTGCAAAACCTCGTCGACTTCGGACTAATCTACATCCCTCGCTCATCGCCCACACAATTCTACCCCACCAGGCTCTCCACAACTCTAACGTCGGACGCCTCCGCCCTACGCTCCATCTCCAGCGGCTTCGATAGCGCTCTCCGCTCAGCCTCAGGCTCTAAAGGGTTCATCGTAATCGAGACTAACTACCGCCTGTACGCGTACACCTCGTCGCCCTTGCAGATCGCCGTTCTGGCCCTCTTCACTAAGCTCAGCACTCGCTTCCCGAACATGGTTTCGGGGCGCGTGACACGCAACAGCATCTGCCGCGCCATCGAGCACGGGATCACCTCCGACCAGATCATCAGCTACTTGCAAACACACGCGCACCCACAGATGCGCAAGAAATTACCTGTCCTGCCGCCCACGGTCGTGGATCAGATCCGTTTATGGCAGATTGAGAACGAGAGGATGAAAGCGACGCCCGGCTTCCTTTTCAAGGACTTTGCGACCCTGGCGGAGTATGAGGGCGTGGTAAGATATGCTGATGAAATTGGCGTGTTGGTTTGGAAGAGCGATGCCAAAAGAAGCTTCTTCGTGACAAGACATGAGCAATTACGGGATTACATCAAAAGTCGAAAGATGAAATGAACGCGTCCATACCAAGTTGGACTTTGCGAGGGTAGTGCATTGCTTGGCGTTCTTGATATTGACTTCAAGGGCTTTGTTTAGAAGAGTGATGCCAAGAGCAGCTTCTTTGTAGCGCGGCAGTCGCAAGATGTAGTAAAAGAGATCATTTTAAGGGTCAAGTTCTTTATCCTGCATAGCGCGGCTTTCAAGAATCATAAGGTAGATGGAAAAGATTGGATTTTTTGTGTATGCATAGTCTAGACTTCAACCCCTAGTCATGAAGTTTATCTTGGGCTGCAAATGAGAGCATGACTTTACGGTGCGAATTGGCATACTCTTTTCCCCTTGCACAGCGAACAGCCAGGCTCTGATCCATTCCACACGAAAACCCATCCTACACTCAAGCGTCAGCATTCTCAACCGTAAACCCAACACTAAGCCCACTCCTCCGCCTCGGCATACCAACCCCAAAGCTGCTCTTCCTCCTCCCACCACTAAACAGCCTTCCCGCCTTGGCAATAAACCCACCCTCCCTATCAACCATACACCCGTCCACATGCAACAACGCCTCACAAGCAAACCGCCTCGCATAGCTTTGCTGAAAAGCCTTCAAGCTCTTCCTCGCCTCACTAGTCACGCACAACGCCTCAAGATGCGTAAAGACCCGTTTCGAAAGGCGCTCTTCGCCTCTGCAGGACGCGCTAGGTTCCGCAACGGGCACATCGCCGTCAGGGATGGCCGTCCAGTAACTGCATAGCTTTGGGGACGAGAGGAATTCCGGGCAGAGGTAGTCACTG
>Ga0335075_10010128_pt1 | contig 14318 bp, 12 predicted proteins | sample Lox_Sample_24_FD_206723 | JGI IMG/M metagenome (GOLD analysis project Ga0335075, IMG submission 206723) | Soil microbial communities from Loxahatchee National Wildlife Refuge, Florida, United States - Lox_Sample_2.4 | ecosystem: Environmental > Terrestrial > Soil > Wetlands | place: USA...
AGTCTGCTAACAAGAGGCCTCACGTCTGAAGACGTGAGCTACATTTCGGCGACCATCGCGTGATAGGCGACCGCTGATCAGCGGTGGACACGATACTTCTGGCGGCGCGGCAGACCGACGCGACGGACGATGGTGTCTTCCATGCGGTAGGTGCGCTGTTCTGGAGCGGCGCCGCTCAAATCCTGGAAGGAAAATGTGATGTCGGCATGCGCGGCTGGAATGCTCTTTAGGCTGAGGGGCAATTTCCCACAGACGCTATTGTCGACGAATGCCGTTTCATACTGCTGATGCTTTGTGCTCCATGTGTAGACGCGAATCTCGCTGAAATCGCACGGTTGGCCTTCCGGGCCCCTCGCACCCAGAACGAGATATTGGGGCTTGGACGAACCTGCGCCGTCAGGGACGCGGTTCAGCTCGAACCATGACACGATGCGCACGCCGGCCGAATCGGCATAATCAGGGAGCGGCTCGGGTACATCGAGCTCGATGAAGCGACCAAGCATCCAACCGGCAACGGCGCCGCCGTCGGACGTTTTGGCGAGGACGAGCCACCAGTCTTCTTTATGCGCAGTATCGGTTGCCGCGGTTGAAACCTCCTCTTCTCCTCCGTTACCGTCTGCGGCCTGATAATCGACGACGCGGCGTTCGAGTAGCAGCAGCGGCACGCCCCTGGTGAGCTGGTCGACACGCGGCTGCTGACGACCGGGCTGAATGTGCAGGTTGCTCAAGACTGCTGTGTGTCCGCGAGCTTCGATCGACATCGTGCCAGCCTGTTTCGCGAGGTCGCGAGCCTGGTCCCACACTTCAGATGAAAGTAATTCGCGGCTGTTCACCCAGCCCGTTTGACCGGCGTCGGTGCGAACCTCGACCTGGTCTTCGAAGCTGCGAACGATGCGGAGCCTGTTGCCGAACGTTACGGTAGCGATGGGTTCGCGGACCTGAGCGCTGGTGCTCCACAGCGTGACTTGACGATCGCCGGCGTAGGCGATCTCTTCAGGGCCTTTGGGGTGTCGAAACCGAAGATAGAGTGCGGCCGCGATGATTGTGAAGAGAAAAAATCCGATACCGATCTTGCGCATTCACACTCCGAAATGAAGCTGCCACCAACGATGCGCGTTCGCCGTTTAGCTTGGAAGCAAAAACCGCCGGCGCTGCAAGAGCTCGATTCCCGCAGACACAGTAAGTCGCAGTTTCAAATAACTTGCAATTCTACAGCCAATGAGATGCCGTTTCGGCGGCAAACGCGCGCCACAAACAAGGGCGCGTGTTGCGTCAACGTCATACAGCGTTTCTGCTACAATGCGAAGCCCTTGTGCGGGTTGCGAGGGATTCGAGCCTGCCAGCTGGGCAGGCGGAAGGGATGCCGATGCAAGCTCTGGAGAAGCTGAAGCCGCTAGCGCTGCTGCTCGCCCGAATTGCCGTGGGAGTGATCTTCATTTACCACGGACTGCCGAAATTGACACACATGCAGCAGTGGGTTCAGAACTTTCATCACATGGGTCTCCCAGGCTACTTCGCATACATCGCGGGGATCTTGGAGGTTTTTGGAGGAGCGCTGCTGATCGTCGGGCTGTTTACCAGAATTGTCGGCTTGCTGCTTGCGATCGAAATGGGCGTGGCGCTGGTGCATGTTCACGGGATTGTGGCAAATCCCGGGAACGTGCACGCGTACGAGTTTCCGCTCGCGCTATGCGTGTTGTCATTCGTCCTTGCGACGGTCGGCGCAGGGACAGTTTCAGTCGACCAGATGCTTTTCGAGAAGCGCGGCAGCGCTGTAGCCGCACGAAAGAGGGCATGAACGAGAACTCTCTATGCGACCCAAGCTTACCGGAGCGATTCCAGGCGGACGTTAGCTATTTGACGCCGGATGCGGAGTCGAATTCGGTGGAGGCGGTGTGACCACCACTTGCGCCGGCACCGGCGCCTCCGGCATCAGCACCCACGCAATGGCGTAGGCGACTATTCCGGGAACCAACCCAGTAAAGACGCACACGATCACCCAGACGAGTCGAACGATGGTGGAATCGGCGTCGAGATATTCGGCAATTCCGCCGCACACGCCGGCGATCTTGGAATCGGTTGACGAGCGCATCAGCCGTTTCTGCGCGCTCGGAATGCCCGACGCGCGAGTCTGACGTGAGCCGCAGTAGTAGCAAAAGTTCGAATATTCAGCGATGTCCCTGCGACAATTCGAGCAGATCATAGACTTGCCCCTCCCGCGCGCTGACTTCCAGCGCCGTCACTTAAAGATACGACCCGGGCCTCGAAAAAGTTTCGTGCGGCGCATGATGCTCCTGCATGCGTCGAGGCATGACCACGGAAAAGCAGATCCCTCACCCCCATCGCCGAGTGAAGGCATCGGCGCTGGGTTCGGGATGACAACCGTCGCTCCAGCGCAGCACAGTTGAATGCCTCAGAACGCAGCGAGCTCGCGGACGGCGTCGACGATGTCGCTGGTCTGCGGCAGAATCTCGTCTTCGAGTTTCGGCTGATACGCGACGAATGTGTCTGTCGCGGCAACACGCCGCACGGGCGCATCCAGGTCACCAAATAGTTCGTCCGCAATCCGGGCGGCAATTTCGGCGCCATAGCCCCATGAGATCGCGTCTTCGTACGCCACGATCACGCGATTCGTCTTCCGTACGCTTGCCGCAATCGCGTCCCAATCGTAAGGGCTAAGGGAGCGCAGATCGAGAATCTCGATCGAAATTCCTTCGCGCGCGAGAATCGTGGCCGCCAATTCGGTTCGATGGACCAGCGCACCATAGGAGATGATGGTCACGTCTGTGCCTTCGCGGACGAGCCGCGCTTTGCCGAACGGCACGGTGAAATCCGGCGCCGGATATGCGGAGCGATTGTAAGGCTGGCGATAGAGATGCTTGTGCTCGAGGAAGAGCACCGGATCGTCGCAGCGGATGGCCGTGCGCAACAAACCGCAAACATCCAGCGCGGTGGACGGCATCACGACTCGGACGCCCGGAGTATGAGTGAAAATCACCTCGCCGCACTGGCTGTGATAGATGGCACCGCCGCTGAGGTATCCGCCGATCGTGGCGCGAACGACGACGGGCGCCTTGAAGCGTCCGCCTGAGCGCCATCGTATTGTCGGGAGCTCGTTGCGAAGCTGCATCATCGCAGGCCAGATGTAATCGAAGAACTGAATCTCCGGCACCGGCTTCAGCCCGCGAACAGCCATGCCAATCGAGCGTCCAAGAATCGCCGCTTCGGCCAGCGGCGTATTGAACACGCGATCGGCTCCGAAGCGCCTCTGCAAACCGGACGTCGCTTTGAAGACGCCGCCCTTCCCTTTCACGCTTGCAAGGTTCTCTTCGCGGCTGCAATCGGCAACATCCTCGCCGAAGACGAGAATGCGCTCGTCTCGCGCCATTTCATCGAGTAGCGTGGCCGAGACCATCTCGACCATGGTCTTCTGCGCGCCATCGGGTTTGGCCGCAGGCGAGTCGAAACGCTTGCTCGTCGGATCGACGTCCGGTGAGTAAACGAACGAGAAGATCGATTCTTTCGGCGCGGAATGAGCAGCAAGAGCGCGATCCGTAGCCTCAGTGATCTCGCGGTCGACGGCGGACTCCAGGTCTTCGAGTTCGCCTTCTTCCACGATTCCTTCGCGAACAAGAAAGAGTCCGAAGCGGGGAATCGGATCGCGATGCGCCTCCGCTTCGCGTTCTTCGGCAGGTTTATAAAGGCGTTCGTCGTCGGAAAGCGAGTGCGAATACGGGCGCGTCACGTGAGCGTGCACCAGAGCGGGACCGCGACGCGCACGGCAATGATCGGCGGCACGCGCCAACGCCGCATAGCTTTCCACCGGATCGGTGCCGTCGCAATCCTCGATATGAAGGTGCGGAAACTGGGAAACGAGCTTCGAAATGCTGCCGCCGGCCGTCTGGACTTCGATCGGGACGGAAATCGCGTAACCGTTGTCTTCCACCAAGAACAAGACTGGCGCCCTACGGAGACTTGCGGCATTGATCGCTTCGAAAAATTCGCCTTCACTGGTCGAGCCCTCTCCGCCGGAGACATACGCAATGTCGTCCTTGTGAGCGCGCACGGAATCGCCGAGCGGAGCCTTGCGTGCTTGTTCGAGGGCCTTCGGAAATTTCTGGTAGTAGACGGAAGCTTCCGCTGCGCCTACGGCGTGAAGCCACCGGCTGCCCGTTGGCGAAGAGCCCGTCACGATATTCAGGTCGCGATGGCCCCAGTGAGACGGCATCTGGCGACCGCTGGAAGAAGGATCATCTTCGGCGCCGACCGCTTGCAGCAACATATCATGAGGCGTAACGCCGAGCATCAGCGCCAGCGCGCGGTCGCGGTAATAGGGAAAGAACCAGTCGTATGCGGGCTTCAGGACGAGGCCAGCGGCTGCGAGCACGCCCTCGTGGCCCGCTCCGCTCATCTGGAAGAACGTCTTATTTTGCCGTTTTAGCTGAATTTCGCGGTCATCGAGCCGGCGCGAGGTGAACATCACGCGATAAACCCGAATTAACGCTTCGCGATCGAGACCGTGATATTTTGCGGAATCGAACTTCGCGGCTGTTTTGATCTTTGTTTGAGACGCCACTCGGTCGCCCCCAACGCTGCTAGTCGCGGCTGGAAAGTCTTCGCCTCATTATATGCGAAGCCGGTCAGGGGTGCGAGTCTCTGCCGCGCGGAGCAGTAACGGTACTGTATTGGGCCACGCTCGCTCGCACAAGCCACCGGGATGAATTGGGATTCACAGTAGGCCGAAGCGGGGATTCACCGCAGAAAGGGCATCCCGCGAATAACGGTGCGTACACGAAGCCGCCTCCTTTGCTCGGGAGCAGTGCTGATTGTCGCCGCTCAGGTCTAGTCTAAGCTGAGAGCAATAGGCTTCTCACAGGAGCAAATCTCAATGAGACGAAATCCGCTGACCATTCTGTTGGCCATAATCCTGGTGATACTGATCATCGGCATGCTGCCGACATGGCCCTATGCCGCCGGCTGGGGTTGGGGCTATTACCCGAGCGGGGGGCTCGGTTTGCTTCTGCTAATCGTGATCATTCTTCTTGTGGTTGGCAGGGTGTGACGACGAGCGAACGGCTGCGTCGACGCGCAGAGTTGAGAAGTGGAGAAGTTAAAAGTTAAACGTCGAAAGTTGAAACGAAAACGTGCGCGTCGCGTTAGTTCGTTGGATACCAGTTCAAGATCCGGACTTCGATGCCGGTTCCCTGCAAATCCCGCTGGAAGATGGTCGTATCTGTGCCGCGATCATGATACGGAATGACGATACGCGGATGAAACGCCTTCACAGCGTCGGCCGCTTCGTCCGGCGTCATCGTAAACGGCAAATTCATACAAACGAACGCCACGTCGATATCTTTTAGGGCACGCATTTCCGGAACGCCTTCCGTGTCGCCGGAAAAGTAGAACCGCTTGCCGCCGTACGTGAGAACGTATCCGTTCCCGTGCCCTTTTGGATGGTAGAACATGCCCGGGCCGGGGCCGCGACTGAGATTGTAGGCGGCGACAGCTTCGATGGTCCATCCATCCCATTTTTTTGTCTCACCGTTCGCGATCGGGTCCGCTTTCGTTATGGTCCGACACACCGCGCGTGGCGCCATGATCTGCGTCCCTGGCTTACTCAATCGCGAGACCGTGGCCGGGTCCATGTGGTCGGGATGGTCGTGCGTGATCAGGATGAGGTCGGCCTGCGGAAGCCCATCGAAATTGCCTGGATGAACGGGATCGACATAGATGTTCTTGCCGCCCGCCTGAAGCAGAGCGCTCGCGTGATAAATCGGCATGATCCGGACCGGCCCCGCCGCAGTTTCGAACGTTTGCACCTGCGCCGCTGCGGCTTGCGCACCGGAACTCACGGTTGACGAACAGCCCAGCGCAAGCGCTGCGGCAAACAGGCACAATCCGAATACGGCTCTGAGAGCGACTTTCATTGGGCGGCTCCTGACGGTTCCGGTTTCCGAACCCTAGCTACGACTTGGCTGCAGTCTGCGTCAGTTGCGATGAAAAGGTCAAGAACCATCGCTGCAGGCCATGCGAGCGGCGCCGTGCAGAAGGGGGTCAGCGACGGCCCACTTTTTCAGACGTCACGGATTTTGCGACTCTGACGATGGCCGACGCACTGCGTTCCACGTCCTGCTCCGTCGTCGCCCAGCTGGATACGCTGATTCTCATTGCCGACCGGCCGTGCCATTGCGTTCCCCCGCACCAGCACGTGCCTTCTCCCTGGACACCAGAAACGATGCGCGCGTTTTCCTCCGCGCTTCCAAAGGAAACCAGCAGTTGATTGAGGACGACGTCATTGAGCACCTCGAAACCGGCGGCCCGGAACCGGTCCGCGAACATTTTGGCGAATCGGCAGTTGCGTTCGATCAGGTCGGCGAGTCCATACCGACCGAGCGAACGTAACGCAGCCCACAATTCGACACCACGCGCCCGCCGTGAAGCTTCCGGCGTGTACTGGCACGGCTCCCGTTTGTCGCTGGATTGGAGATACGCGGCGCTGAGCGTCATGGCGGTTCTCAGACTTTCCGCATCGCGAACAAAAGCCGCTCCCGAGTCGTAGGGCACGTTCAACCACTTATGGCAATCAATCGCCCACGAATCGGCTTCAGAAAACCCATCGAGCAAGTAAGAGTAATGAGGAGAAACTGCTGCCCAGAGCCCGAAAGCTCCATCGACGTGCACCCACGCGCCCGCTTCACGCGCTCGCTCACAAATCTGCTTCGCGGGGTCGAAAGCGCCGGTGTTCACGTTTCCGGCTTGGATGCAGACCACTGTGCGCGCATCAAAACGCGGCAGAGCATCGGCCCGCATTCGACCCTGACTATCGGCTGGGACCGAAGTCACTCGCGCACGTCCCAGTCCAAGCAACGCAAGCGGCTTCAGGAGTGAAACATGCACCTCTTCTCCTACGACGACCTGAATTGGAGGAGCGCCAAACAGTCCTTGTTCCTCAACGTTCCATCCGCTGCGATTGAGCAACGCTGTCCGCGCCGCTGCAAGAGCCGTGAAATTGGCCATCGTTGTGCCGGTCACGAAGCCGACTCCGCACGATGCGGGTAGCCCGAGCAGGCCGGCCATCCACTCGATCACAATCTCTTCCAGTTTCGCGGATACCGGCGACATTACGCGAAACGCGGCGTTCTGGTCCCACGCTCCTGCGAGCCAACTCGTCGCGAGCGCAGCGGGAACGGAGCCGCCGATCACAAAACCGAAATAACGTCCACCGGTTGTCGACACCGTTGCGGGAGAGCCTACGTCATCGAGGAGCGCGAGAATATCTGCGGGATTGGATGGCATTTCTGGCAATGCTCCGCCAAGCTTATCGAGACGCGCGACGTCCTCGGCCAGCGGACTCACCCGGACGTCAGGTCTCGAAGCCAGATACCTCGACGCTCGCGCGGCGGCGTCAGATAACAATTCGCTCACGGTCGTCCTCCTGTACGCAGGCGACAATTTTCGAAACAAGGCGATACTGTCCGGTTCTTCGAGGATTAGATCATGCGCGATCTGCGTGAACAAGAATTGCACATCGTTGACACTCGCGCGCGGCGAGGTCTACGCTCGGTGGGCGATGCCTAAAAATCGGAAATCTTCGTCCGCGTCACAGTCACCATCCCGATCGGGATCTGCCAGTTCGTCCGCGAAGCGGGCTGCTGCGGCAACTCCAGTATCTCTAAGAGTCAATCCACATTTGTACGAGATCAACGCGTGGGCGTGGCTGGAAGAGCTTTCTGCGCGCCTCGGACGGGAGGTAAAGCTCGCTGACGTCCCCGATCAGGAATGGGACGCCTTGAAGGATCGAGGCTTCGACATCGTCTGGCTGATGGGGATTTATCAGCGCAGCGCCCAGGGCCGGCAGATCGCACTCGGGCCGGAACTCACGCAGGCGTATTCACGTGCGCTGCCGGACTGGCGTCCGGAAGATGTGGTTGGCTCGCCGTATTCCGTCCCCGCGTATAAACCCGATCCGCACATCGGAACGTGGCGAGACGTGGACAGCGTCCGCAAGAAGTTGCGGGCGCGCGGCGTGGCGCTGTTCCTCGATTTCGTCGGGAATCATACTGCGCTCGATCATCCGTGGGCGCAGAAGAACCCGGAATTTTACGTTCAAGGAACGGAGCAGGATTTCAAAAAGGATCCGGGAAGTTTCTATCGCGTCGAGACGAAGGCTGGTACGTTCTTTCTGGCCCACGGGCGCGATCCGTACTTCCCTCCCTGGACCGACACGCTGCAACTGAATCATTTTCACGCCGGGATGCGTGCCGCTCATCTTGAAGAACTTGCGGCGATCGCAAAGCATTGCGATGGCGTTCGCTGCGATATGGCCATGCTGCAGCTCAACGACATTTTCGGGAAATTGTGGTCACGATTTCTTCCGGCGGGAATGACGGCACCCGCAACGGAGTTCTGGACTGAAGTCAAGAACACCTTGCCGAATCTGACCTTGCTTGCAGAGGCCTATTGGGGCACAGAACAACGGCTGCTCGACCTGGGATTCTCGTTCGTGTACGACAAAGAGCTGTATGACGCGGTGCGCGACCTGAATCTGGGCGGCGTGCGAGCGCGACTCGCTCTGCCGGTCGCCGCGCAAAACCATTTCGCGCGATTCATGGAAAATCACGACGAAGCGCGCTGCGCGGTGACGTTTGGCGGCGCGCGCCTGCAGGCGCTTGGGACGTTGATGTCGACGGTGCCGGGAATGCGCTTCTATCATCACGGCGAACTCGAAGGCCGGAAGATTCAGCTTCCGATTCAATTGCGGCGCCCAACTCCGGAGGAACCGGACCCGGCGATCGTGGCATTCTTCAGCAAAATTCTGCACGTCACGAATGAGGATGTTTTTCATCAGGGAACCTGGAATTTGCTGCCGCTGAGCGCGGTCGGCGACGGGACGTCCGAAAACCTGATTGCCTATGAATGGCGACTCGGCACGGCGTGGAAGGTGATCGTCGCGAATTTGTCGGGTGGCGCGTCACAGGGACGAATTCCGTTGGGGGATCGCGTGGACGCATCGAAGCAGTACCTTTTCGACGACCAATTGAACGATGTGCAGTACCAACGCAACGGCCAGGAATTACATGGCCCGGGTCTTTTCGTTCGACGCGACGGCTTCGGCGCACACGTGTTCGATGTCCGCCCGCTCTAGCGCTGCACTCTGAGTCGCTACACGATGGTGCGTTCGCGTAGGACGAACTCCACCTTCCGTCTTCCGCGTCCTTTCGCACAAAACAACAAAAACCCACGCCCCGCGGCACGGCTGTTCGGATGCGACCGCGTGATCGCTTGTGCTAGGATCGCTGCAATTCTCCAATCAAGCGAGGCTTTCCATGCGGGCTGTCGTTATAGGTGCGAGCATCGGGGGACTTCTGGCGGCACGCGCGCTGTCGGACTTCGCTGAAGACGTCTTGATTGTGGACCGCGACGTCCCACCGGATACAGCAACTCCACGCAAAGGCGTGCCGCAAGGCAGACACGTCCACGGTCTGCTTGCCGGCGGAGTTGATGTGCTCCGTTTCTTCTTTCCCGCGATTCTCGACGATCTGGCTGCGGAAGGCGCGCGCGTAGTCGACACGGGGCAGGACATTTTGTGGTTCAACGGCGGGTGGCGGCTTCGCTACAAGTGCGGAGTGGTCGGCTCTCTTCAAACACGCCCGTTTCTGGAGATGCTTCTCCGAAGGCGCGTGGCGAAGCTCGCGAATGTGCATCAGACTTGCGGGGCTTCGGTCGCCGGAATCGAGATGGATGTGCAGCGGTCGCGCGTGACGGGCGTGCGTGTCCACGAAGCTGGCGGCGACAGAACCGTACCTGCCGACCTTGTTGTCGATTGCTCTGGCCGCGGCAGTCAGACTCCGGCATGGCTCGAAGCCGCCAGGTTGGAGAGGCCGCCCGCGGAAACGATTACGGTCAATGTGGGCTACTCGACACAATACTTCCGCGTGTCCGACGAGAAGCGACAAGACTGGCACGCGCTCGTAATCCTCGGCAGGCCACCGAAGGGTACGCGTCTCGGCGCGTGCTTTTTCGTAGAGAATGGCGACCTCCAAGTAACTTTGGGCGGCGAGTTTCGCGACTATCCCCCCAGTGACGCAGCCGGCTTTCTGGAATTTGCGCGGACCTTAGAAAATCCGGCGATCTTTCACACGATCCGGAACGCGACTCCGGCTTCGGAGATCGCGACGTACCGCTTTCCCGCCCATGTTTGGAACCATTATGAAAAGTTAAGGAGCCTGCCGGAGAATCTGCTGGTGCTGGGCGACGCGCTATGCAGCTTCAATCCGATCTATGGCCAGGGAATGACTGTGGCAGCACAACAAGCTCAAGTGCTGCATTCGTGCTTTGCCGCGGCTGGCGCGTTGCCTGAAGCTTCGCGCAGTTTGCAAAGGCGCTACTTCGAGCGGGCCTCGGCTATCGTCAAGGCGGCCTGGGCCATGGCTACCGGTGCGGACATGGCTTTCCCCCAGGCAGAAGGGCGGAGATCATGGACGCAAGGGCTTGCGCTTCGATACACAGGGCATGTATTGGCTTTGACCTGTTGCGATAAGACGACCGTAAAAGTCTGGAATCAGGTGAGCCACATGCAGCGGCCCCTTTCGGCGCTCTTCGCTCCCGCTATCGCTACCCGAGTCCTGCACCGAGCGATCGCTGGCCGGTCGAGCGAGAATCACTCACTGACCAGCGTGCCGATCCCACCGAACGTCCGCGATTCCGATTGAATTGGATGTGTCTGTTCCCTATGATCCCTTCTCCTGTGATGCAAACTGAGCGACGCGAAATCGACAAGTCACGCCCGAGCACCGCGGCGCACCTGCGACAGATCGGATTCATTCCACTGCTGGCCGTTTTCTACGGCTATACCGCGGGCGGACCGTTCGGCTACGAAGTAATCTTCAAGAGCGCCGGGCCGGGCATGGCCTTCCTCTTCCTTGCGATCGTGCCCTTCTTCTGGTGCGTACCGATTTCACTCGCCTCCGCGGAACTGAACAGCATGCTTCCCGTGCAGGGCGGGTTCTATCGTTGGAGCCGCGCCGCGTTCGGCGACTTTTGGGGATTTCAGTGTGGCTGGTGGAACTGGAGCGGGACGTTCCTGCTGAACGCGCTCTATGGCGTGATGGCGATGGATTATGTCGCCGACTACGTGCCCTGGGTGCACGGATACGCGAAATGGGCGGGCGCGTGCTTGGTGCTCTGCCTGATCGCGTATCTTAACGCGCGCGGGATTCAAGTGGCGGGCTGGATCGGCGTCGCTCTGCTCGTTGCCATCCTGATCCCGGTGGTGTGGCTTTGCATCGTTTCAATGTTTCATCTGAATTACAATCCGTTGGTACCGCTCGTCCCGCCAGGGAAATCGTTCGGGAGCGTTTTTGGCGTGGGGCTCGCGCTGGCGATGTGGAATTATGCGGGTTACGAGCAGCTTTCCAGCGTCACTGGCGAGATGAAAGAACCGCAGCGCGACCTGGTGCGCGTTCTGACGTGGAACACGCCCATGGTTATCCTGACGTACATCGTGCCGCCGCTGCTGGCGCTTTCCGTTCTCGGGAATTGGCGCGACTGGGAAATGGGATACATCGTGACGGCGTCGCGATTGGTTGGCGGCGAAGCGCTGGGAGCGGCGATGCTGATCGCGTCGCTGATCGGAGTGCTCTCGCTTTCAAACAGCACAATTCTTTACACAACGCGCATACCGGCGACGATGGCCGAAGACGGTTATTTGCCCGCATGGCTCGGGAAACTTTCGCGGTTCGGCACGCCCACGCGCGCCATTGCGATCTCGACAGTCGTTTATTGCATTTTGGCAAAGTACCGCGTGGAAGATTTGGTGAACATTTACATCTGGACGCGAATTGCGACTTCCCTGCTGACTGTGTTCGCGGCGTGGAGGATGCGAGCGAAGGCGCCAAACGCGCCGCGCCGGTTCCGCATACCGGGCGGCATGAGCGGAATTCTCTACATTGTCATCTTTCCGGCGTTGCTGTGCGCGGTGAAGGTTTATTACAGCGAGCCGTTCGTGCTCCGCTGGGCGCCGTGGCTGCTCGCGACGGGCCCGGTGGCGTATGTGGTATTGCGATGGGGATTTAGGATGAGACCAGTGCCAGAGCCGAGAGTCGCCAGCGAATAGCTTGGTCGTGCAACGGCCGGCCTCGAGCCGCAAAGCGATCCGGGACGGCGAACTCGCAGCCAAAACAAAGACCGTTTTGCCGGCGAGCGCGGAATTCGCTACGAAATTTCGATCCGATCACCTACTTGCGCGCGGCGACTTTCTCGGACACAGTTTTGGCCTGCAGGAACAGCAACAGATAATCCTGTCCGCCCGCCTTTGAGTCCGTTCCGGACATATTGAATCCGCCGAACGGGTGCGCGCCGACCAGCGCGCCGGTGCACTTGCGGTTCACGTAGAGGTTGCCGACGTGGAATTCCTCTTCGGCGCGCTCGATCTTATCGGGATTCTGCGTGTAGACCGCACCCGTTAACCCAAATTCGCTGTCGTTCGCAAACTTCAGCGCTTCGTCGAAATCCTTCGCCTTGGTAACGGCCAGCACGGGACCAAAAATCTCCTCCCGAAAGATACGCGCTGACGGCGGAACATCCGCTATCACGGTCGGCTCAATGAAGTAGCCACCTCCTTCTGCCTTATTTCCGCCCGCAACGAGGCGGCCTTCCTTCTTGCCCGTATCGATGTATCCCAGGATCGTTTTCATGGCGGCCTCGTTGATCACTGGCCCCATGTAGTTCGCGGCATCCTCCGTCGGACCAACCGTGATTTTCTTTACTCGGTCGATCAGGCGCGAAAGGAAGTCATCGTAAACCTCGCTGACGACGATGGCGCGCGAACACGCCGAGCATTTCTGGCCTTGATAGCCAAACGCTGCTTGCGCCACGCCTTCAACGGCGGCAGCAACATCGGCTTCGTCGTCGACGATAATTGCGTCCTTCCCGCCCATTTCGAGCACTGTGCGCTTAATCCAGATTTGCCCCGGCTGCGCCTTGGCAGCTTGCTCGCCGATGCGAAGACCGGCTTCCTTGGATCCGGTAAACGCGATGTAGCGCGTTTTCGGATGCGTGACCAGCGCTTCGCCCACTGTACTGCCCGGCCCAGCGACGAAGCTGATCACGTCGCGCGGAATGCCGGCTTCATAGAGAATGTCCACGAAAACCGCAGCGATCGTCGGCGAATCACTCGACGGCTTCAGCACCACCGTGTTTCCCGTCACGACGGAGGCGACAGTCATGCCGCCCATGATGGCCGCGGCAAAATTCCACGGTGGAATCACGATGCCTACACCTAGTGGAATGTACTGGAGATAGTTTGTCTCGCCACGCACGGCCACCAATTTCTGCGGCTCGGAAAGGCGCAGCGCCTCGCGCCCATAAAATTCGCAGAAGTCGATCAACTCCGCGATGTCGGCGTCGGCTTCCGGCCAGGATTTGCCGATCTCGTAGACGAGCAGCGCATCCAGCTCGAAGCGGCGCTTGCGAAGAATCTCGGCAGCGCGATAGACCGCTTCGACGCGCTCGGCGGCCGGAACGCGCTTCCAGCGCTCGAAGGCCTCGTTGGCGGCTTCGACGGCGCGGTTCGCCATGTCCACGGTCGCTTTCTGGAAGATCCCGATCACTTCCTCAGGATGCGACGGATTGAAGGATTTGGTCTTGGCCGTTGTAGTGAGCTGTTCGCCGGCGATCACGAGCGGATACTCGTGTCCAAACGCTCCCCTCACCTGGCGCAGCGCCTCTTCCATCGCCTTGCGATTCTCGGGTTTGCTGAAGTCGAGCAGCGGTTCGTTGTGAAATTCGCCGGTGTGCAGCGTGGTAGCGGCCGATGTCATTGTGGGATTCCCTCTCTGTGCTGATCAGATGCCTACGGACAAACATCGATTCTATCGCCCATAGCGAAGCGGAACAACCGCTAGATTTTGCGTTTCCGTCGGCCCGGGAGAGCCTTACGCGATTTGCGTCGCGCATCGATTTGGCGAAAAGTCGGGTCCGTAAATTCGAGACGGTTTCCCCACGGATCGCTCGCGTAGAAGCGCCGAGTGCCACCAAGAGCCTCGTCCCACGCGCACCTCACTCCATGCCGCTGTAGCTCAGCGAACAACGTTTCGATGTCTTCGACGGAGAACGCTGGGTGAGCTTTTGTCGCAGGGCGAACGGGCGCTTCGACGCCAATGTGGAGCTGCCGGTCGCCTACTCGAAACCAACAACCTCCGCGGAAACGTAGCGGTTCAGGTTTTTTCAGTTCTTCGAAGCCGAGCAGTTCGCCAAAGAAGCGGCGCGCCTCAGGTTCGCAGCCTTCCGGCGCGGCGAGTTGGACGTGATCGATGCCG
>Ga0335075_10010129_pt1 | contig 14317 bp, 11 predicted proteins | sample Lox_Sample_24_FD_206723 | JGI IMG/M metagenome (GOLD analysis project Ga0335075, IMG submission 206723) | Soil microbial communities from Loxahatchee National Wildlife Refuge, Florida, United States - Lox_Sample_2.4 | ecosystem: Environmental > Terrestrial > Soil > Wetlands | place: USA...
CCGGGCGCTGGCCGTGGATCCCGAGATCCTGCTGCTGGACGAGCCGACGTCGTCGCTCGACCCGATGACCACCGAGTCGATCGAGGCGCTGATCAAGACGCTCACCCCGAAGATCACCGTAGTGATCGTGACCCACAACCTGGCCCAGGCCCGCCGGGTCGCCGACAGCACCATCTTCCTCTACGAGGGAAAGATGGTCGAGCACGGCAGCACCGAGCAGGTATTCGAGCAGCCCGCCAACGAAGCGACCGCGCACTATGTGGGCGGCCGCTTCGGCTAGATAAAGGCCCCCCGGGCAAGAGGACCGCAACTCCTCTCACCCGGGGGCAAGAACCGCGCGTGAGCGCGGGCCTCATCGCACGCGCCGCGTGCGAGCCGTGTAGCGCACGCGTCAGCGTGCAAAAGCAAAGGAGTATTCCCCGGTGGCCAATAGAAGGATCCGCTTGGTGTGCACAGCGGCCGCCCTGGTCCCGCTTACGCTGCTGGCGGCCGCCTGCAGCAGCAGTAACTCCTCGACCCCGGCGGCGTCGACTTCGCCGAAATCGGTGTCGTACAGCGGCCCGGCGCTGCCAACGGCGCCGGCCAAAGCCAACGCCTCCATCACCGAGACCGGGAGCACGCTCCTGTACCCGCTGTTCGGGAGCTGGGCGACCGCGTACCAGAAGCTCTACACGCAGGTGACGATCACGGCCGGCGGCACCGGCTCCGGTACCGGGATCGCCGATGCCAGCACCGGCACGGTGGACCTGGGCGGGTCCGATGCCTACCTGTCCAGCTCCGACCGGTCCACGTACCCGTCGATGATGAACATCGCGGTGGCGATCTCGGCGCAGCAGATCAATTACAACGTTCCCGGCGTGAAGACCCTCAAGCTCGACGGGACCGTTCTCGCCGAGATCTACAGCGGCAAGATCACAAACTGGAACAACTCGGCGATCGCGGCGCTCAACCCGGGCGTCACGCTGCCGAACCTGAAGATCGTGCCGCTGCACCGGGCCGACAGCTCCGGCGACACGTTCCTGTTCACCACGTACCTGAACGACCAGGACCCGAGCCTGTGGACCTCGTCGGACGTCGGTACGTCGGTGAGCTGGCCCTCGGTGCCCGGCGCGCTCGCCGAGACCGGCAACAGCGGGATGGTGTCCGGGTGCGGTGCCACCAAGGGCTGCATCGCCTACATCGGGATCAGCTACCTCGCGAAGACTCAGGCCGCCGGCCTGGGCCAGGCGATGCTGAAGAACGGCTCGGGCAACTACGAGTCGCCGTCCTCGGCCACGATCGCGGCCGAGGCGAACGCCTTCACCAGCAAGACGCCGGCCAACGAGAGCATCTCGATGATCAACGGTCCGGTGTCGAACGGCTACCCGATCATCAACTACGAGTACCTCGTCGTCAACTCCAAGCAGACCAGCGCGACGACCACGCAGGACCTCCGCGCGCTGCTGTACTGGGAGGTCACGGCGGGTCAGAGCGAGACGACGTACCTGAGCGCGGTGGACTTCCAGCCGCTTCCGGCCAGCGTGGTGACGCTCTCGGAGAACCAGATCAAGAAGATCGGATGAGTTTGTGGCTGCATCGGCACCTGTAGCCGACGGCGCGGGCGGGGGGACGGGTGTCCCGTCCCCCCGCCGCCGCACCGCCGCCCGCGCCAGCTTCCTTGGCCAGGACGCCATCCGCTGGGTCGGGGGAGCCGTCGCGCTGCTCCCGACGCTGGCGCTGATGTTCATCCTGGCGGTCCTGATCGTGAAGGCGATCCCGGCGTTCCGGTACAACGGGCTGAGCTTTTTCACCAAGAGCGTCTGGGACGAGGGCGGTGGCTACAACGCGACGATCGTGCACACCGGCGGGGCCACCCACCTGGCGGGTGCCGAGTTCGGCGGCCTGGCCGAGATCGTGGGGACGCTGCTGACGTCGTTGATCGCGCTGGTGATCGCGGTGCCGGTCTCGATCGGCGCGGCGCTGGTGATCGTCGAACGGTTGCCCAGGCGGATCGCCTCGGGCGTGGGCATGTTCCTCGAGCTGCTGGCGGGCATACCGAGCGTGGTCATCGGGCTGTGGGGCGCGCTGACCTTCGGGCCGTGGATCGCGCACCACATCGCGCAGCCGATCGCCAATGCCATGCCGGACGTTCCCGTGCTCGACTACTTCCGGGGATCGGCGGGCAACGGCGAGGGCCTGCTGACCTCGGGCCTGGTGCTTTCGGTCATGGTGATCCCGATCATCGCGGCCACCTCGCGGGACCTGATCCGGCAGGTCCCGATTCTGCCGCGGGAGGGTGCGATCGCGCTCGGCATGTCCGATTCGGAGACGGCACGGAAGGTCACCCTGCCCTGGGTCGGCGCCGGGATCATCGGTGCCATCGTGCTCGGGCTCGCCCGGGCGCTCGGCGAGACCATAGCGGTGGCCATGGTTTCCGGCGCCAACTTCAGCTCGCTGGCCTCGAACTTCTACGGCGGCATGACCACGATCGCGGCGTCGATCGTGCAGAACCTGGACTCGGCGTTCGGTGACGGCAGCGGGTTCAGCATCGACGCGATCGCGGAACTGGCGCTGATCCTGATGGTCATCACCCTGTCCACCAACATCCTCGCCCGGCTGCTCGTCCGGCGTGTCTCCGGTACCGCGCTGCCGGTGGGCCGGGGCTTCTAGAGAGGTAACCGGAATGAGCACGCCATCGTCGGCCCCAGCCGCAGGCTCCACCGCGCCCGGGGGCACCGGCAGCTTCTCGTGGCCCGCCGTGCCAGCCACGAGGAAGATCGGGAACGCGATTTTCTGGGGGCTCTGCTTCCTCGGCCTGGTCGTCGTGATCGCGCCGACGCTCTGGCTCGCCGGGGGCATCATCTACCGGGCGCTGCCGCACTGGCAATGGAGCGTGCTGACAACCACCACGACGGTGGGGACGGCGGGCCCCTATGGCGGGCTCAAGAACGCCATTGTCGGCACGCTGGTCATTGCCCTGGGCGTCCTCATCATCGGCGGCCTGATCAGCATCTTCACCGGGCTGTACCTGGCGGAGTTCGCCAAGGGCCGGCACCGGAGCATCCTGCGTGGCGGTTACGAGGTGCTGGCCGGCATTCCGTCCATCGTGCTCGGCTTCATCGGGTACATCACCCTGGTGGTCGGGCTGCACTGGGGCTTCAGTCTGCTGTCCGCGGTGCTGGTGGTGTCGGTGATCACGATCCCGTACATCACCAAGGCGACGGAATCCTCTCTGGGCCAGGTGCCGACCAGCTACCGGGAAGGCGCCGAGGCGCTCGGCCTGCCCCCCACGTGGACGCTGCGCAAGATCGTGCTGAAGACCGCGGTGCCTGGCATAGTCACCGGCCTGCTCGTGGCCATGGCCATCGCGGTGGGCGAGACCGCGCCGCTGCTGGCGACCGCCGGCTGGTCCAACCAGGTCCCGACCGGTGCCCTCACCCATTCGCAGCTCGGCTATCTGCCCTACCCGATCTTTTCCTTCTACCAGTACGGGTCGGCTTCGGTGGCGCTGTCCTATGACGCGGCGCTGATCCTTCTGGTGATCGTCCTGATTCTGATCATCCTGGGACGCGTGGTCATCGCGATCTCCCGGCGACATGCGGAGTGAACAGAATGCCGGGGGCCAGCGAGGAACCGGTTCGGGAGGGGGGAAGCAGGTCCGCGGTCGCGCAGGCCCGTATGGCTGCGGGTAGCGGCAACCTGAGCCGGGAGAGCCGGGACGGCGGCGCGGGTGCGGGCGCCGGCGCGAGTTCTCGGGGTGATCGTGAATTCTCACGGCCTGCTGTCGGGGTGCTCGCGGACCGGATCGCGGCCTCGCTCGTGCACCACGAGCCGGGCTGGCGGCTGCCGAGGCACACCGCTCTGGCGCGGCGCTACAACGTCAGCACCGCCGAGATCGACGCCGCCGTGCACGAGCTGTCGGCCCGGCATCTCGTCCGCCGCCTGCCCGACGGGCAGCTGTACCGGGTCAGCCCGGCCGAGTACCTCATCCCCATCGAGGGCGTGCCCGGACTTAGCTCCTTCGCCGACCCGATGGGCGGGCAGATCTCGTGCCGGAGCCGGCAGGCTTCCTGGCGCCAGGTTCCCGAGGACATCGGGTGGGCGCTGCGGATTCCGCCCGCTGACCCGGTCGGGGTCGTCCGGGTGCAGTGGGCGGCGAACGGCGAGCCGGCCGCGTTCTGCACGACCTATCTGCTCAGGGACATCGCCGGCCCGTTTATCAACGCTCAGGGCGGCCAGGGCGCGGGAGGCCTCAGCCTGCTGCCGATCACCGCTCCAGCCCAGCAGGACCCCGAGCACGGCGACCTTGTGCCGGTCGGTGAGCCGCGCGCGGTGCACGTGGAGATGCAGCCCCCGCCGCCCTCGGTGGCCAGGAGCCTGCGGCTGTCCGCCGGCCAGGCGGCCGCGCTGGTGACGGTGCGGTTCGACGATCTCGATGAGGGCAGGCCGGTGGCGCTGACCATCGCCGTGTTCCGCCCCGACCTCTTCCGGATCGTGGTCGAGTCCGGCGATCACCTGCTGGCAGATAGCGGGGCAGGCCGGGCCAGCGGGCCTTCCGACCCTGGCGGGCCGAGCGTGCCGAGGGGAGAGGGGACTTTCTCCGCAGCCTGGACACACGCGGTGGAGGACTGGGAACCTTGACCCGATATGCCTTACTCCGCAGCAGGTCAGGCCGGTCGCACGCCGCAGGTCGCCCCGAGGGACGCCCCGCACCACGGCGAGTTAATCGCTGTCATCGTGCTGGTGCTGCTGCTGGCGCACCTGCTGCTGGCGCAGCTGACGCTGTTGCTCACCGCGGCCATGTATGTGGTCGACCGGGTCGCCCGCTGGCGGCCGGAATGGCTGACGGCCCCGGCTGGGGTCGGCCTGGTCTGGGCGCTCGCGATCGGTCCGCCCCGCGCGGTGAGCGACTTCACCGCGGGTCCCCGGCACGTGCTTGGCTACCTGGGCGGGATCGGCGGGCATCCCGGGAACCTGCTGCACCTGTCCGATGCCTACTCCGGCCTGCCGCACTGGCTGCCTGAGCAGTTCCCGCTCGCGCTGATCCTCGCCTCCGCCGAGGCCTTCGGCCTGTCCTGGCTGCAGCGGCGGCTTGGCGGCGGGCACCCCTGGCGCGCGGGCCTGATCGTGACGGGCCGCCGGCGGGCGACCGCCGCCGGGCTCAGGTCCGGGGCGGGCGTCGTCACCAGGGATGGCTGCTGCGTCGGCGTCGACGTGGCCACCGGGCGTCCCGCCGCCATCTCGTGGCGGGAGGCCGAGGGCGGGGTGCTCTGCGCGGGGGCGTCCGTGGACCAGAGCGGGTTCGCTCTCGCCCACGCCGCGATCAGGCGGCGCAAACCGGTGATCGTCATTGACCTGGCCGGTTCCGCGCGACTGGCCGAGTCGCTGGCCGATGTGTGCGCGGAACCCGGCGCGCCGCTGCACTGCTTTGGGCCCGCCGGGCCCTGTTTCTACGAGCCGCTGCGTGGCGGTGATCCGGCGCGTGCGGCGGCGCTCGTCATGGCCATGATCGACTGGGCCGGCATCGGTGATCAGCAGCGGCGCTCCTGTGCCGCCTACTTGACCGACGCGCTGGCGGTCCAGGCCGCCGCCCCCGGCGACCGGCGGGTGCCGGCGCTCGACGATCTCGTCCGCCTGCTCACCCCGGACGGGCTGCGTGACCGCGCGGCACAGATCCCGCCGTATCGCCCGCGCCGCGACGTGCTGGCCGACCGGGCCGTCGTGTCGGCCGGGCTGCTCCAGGCTGATCCGGCCACGGTGGCCGCGCCCGCCGCGCAGCTGCCGAGGCTGCGCGCGTCGGCTCTCGGGCGCTGGCTGGGCCCCGGGAAGGCGGGCACGCCGCGGGTCAGCCTTGGCCAGACGATCAGGGACCGGGGAGTCGCCCTGTTCTCGCTGCACGGCGGCGGCGATGACAGCGCGGCCACGATGATCGCGGGCCTCGTCACCGCCGACCTGACGGCCGTCTGCGGCGAGCTGGCCGGAATGTCGGTACCGGGGGATAGCTTGGCCTGGATCAACGGGTGCGAGGCCCTGGGCCAGCGGGTCCTGGCCGACCTCGTCCGCATTGGCCACGGTGCCGGAATGGCGGTAGTGCTCGGCACGGGATCCGGCGACGCCGCGGATCGCCTGGCCGCGGACGTGAACGTGCTGATCGCGGACGGCCCGGTCGATCAGCAATTGGTAGGCGTCTTCACCGCCGGCAGCAGAGCTGGCAGAAACAGGAGCGGCGGCCCGAGTGCGGGCACAAGCCCGGTTGGCCAGAACGGGCTCCGCGGGAACTGGGCTGGCGGCCCTGTGGCCGGCGGGAGCAGCTGGGACCCGGCGGCGGGTGGCTGGCCGGACCCGGCCGCGGGTAACGGGCTGGCCCTGGCGCCCGCCGCAGCCGGCGCGTTCTCCCTGCTGGCCAGGGAGCCGCAGCCGAGGATGCTGCCGCAGTGCCGGCACGTGCCCAGCCGGGAGGGCGGGTGGCGCGTTGCAGGCGCACGGCCCGACATCGTCGCTGCGCCGCCGGGCGATGGCGAGCCCCCGGGATGAGCGTGCCCGCCGGGTTCCGCCCGCCAGGCTCGGCCGGCCCCCCGCCGCAGCACGCCGCGATCCGGGCAGACCGGGTGTACCTCGGCTGGCAGTACGCGCCGCTGCATGCCGATCCGGGCCCGCTGCCCCGCCGCCCGGCACCGCCAGCGACGGAACAGGTCAACTCGGGCTGGATTGCCGCGCAGCGCCGTGAGGAGCGACGGCTGACCCGGCCGCTGAAGATGCTCTGCGCGGCCTCGGCCGCGCTGGCCGGGCTGCTGCTCGCGCTCGGGCTGACCGGCCTGCTGAACTACTCGCTCACCGGTGTCGGCTTGGCGGTGTGCCTGGCCGCAGCGGCGGTTACCGGGCGAGCTGTCTGGCGCAGCGGGCAGGACCTGGGCCTGCAGCTCGCGGCCGAGGAACAGCGGGTGGAGAAGATCCGCGAGGTGCAGCGCAGCCGGCTGGCGGCGCGGCAGGAGCAGCACGCCAGGCAGGTCCGCGCGTGGGAGGAACGGCGTGCCGCGTTCGACCGGCAGCTGCAGTGGTATGCAGTGTCGCTGCCTGCCGAGATCGACCGGGTAGACCTGGTGGGCGGCACGCTGCCGGGCTGGTCGGCGCTGCTCACGATGATTGCGGCACCGCGCCTGTCCGCCGGCGGCGACGTCACCGTGCTCGACCTGACCGAGGGCGCGGTCGCCGGCGACCTGCTCGCTGTGGCCGGCCGGTCCGGGATCGAGCCGCTGGTCTGGGTGCTGCCCGGCGACCTGCCCCGGCTCGACCTGGACTCCGGCCTCGACGCGGACACGCGCGCGGACGTGCTCGCCGCGACCGTCGCCGCCGGCGAGCAACCCGCGGGCGCGGGCGGCACGGCCGCGTCAGCCCCGGCCGACAACACGATCCTGCACCGGATCCTCGGCGTGCTCGGCCCCGAGGCGAGCATCGCGCAGATCACGGCGGCGCTTCGGGTGCTGGCTCAGGTGGGCGACCCGCGCGAGGACCTGCAGGCCGGGCTGCTGACCGCGGACCAGGTAGACCGGGTCATGGGTTTGTTCGGCCGCGCCGCCGCCGACCGGGTCGTGATCGAGCGGGCCTGGGCGATCGAGTCCCGGCTGCGTAGGCTGGACCAGCTTGGTTCGGCGCCCGGGCCACTTCCGCCCAGCAGGCTACGGGTTGCGTGCCTGGACCGGCGGGTGGGCGCGCTGGGCAACAAGGTCCTCGGGACGTACCTGACCGTGGCCCTCACCCACGTGCTGCGGCAGGCGCCGCCCGGCCCGCGCTGGCGGCGCACCGTCTGCCTGCTCGGCGCGGAGAAGCTCGGCGGCGACGTGCTGGACCGGCTGCTGGAGGCGTGCGAGATCTCCGGTACCGGGCTGCTCGTCGGGTACCGCTCGATCCCGGGCCAGGTGAAGGAGCGGCTCGGCCGCGGCCACGCGGCCATCGCGTTCATGCGGCTCGGCAACGCCGACGATGCGCGGGTGGCCAGCGAGCAGATCGGCACCGAGCACCGTTTTCTGGTCAGCCAGCTCACCGATACGGTGGGTACCTCCGTCACCGACACCGCGGGCTACTCCTACACCAGCACGGTCGGCACCGCAGACTCCGTGGCCGACTCGGCGTCGGTCAGCGACAGCCACGGCTCACAGCGCGGCCGCGGCCGCACCCGGCAGGACGCCTTCGCACCGTTCGGGCACGTGACGGGGTCGCAGAGCAAGGACGCCAGCGAGTCGCACGGCACGTCCGACTCGCGGTCGATCACCGTGGGAATCAGCTCGAGCACCGCGTGGGGGATCAGCACCTCGACGGCGGTCGGTGCCAGCTCGTCGGTTGCGCGCACGTCGCAGCGGTCACGCGAGTTCCTCGTCGAGCAGCATGAGCTGCAGCGGCTGCCGCCGAGCGCGGTGATCGTCACCTACGCGTCGCCCGACGGTCGCCGCGTGGTGTTCGCCGACGCCAATCCCGGCATCATCGCGCTTCCGACCGCCACCCTGATCAGCCTGGACGAGGCGGTCAGCGTCGAAGCGGCGGTCCCGGGATCCGTTGCGGCGGCCGGGGCGGGCCTGCGCATGAGCGAGGTGCCCGGCGACGAGCCACCGCCCAATCTGGGCCCGCCGCCGGAGCGCCTCGACTGGCGCCGCCCCCGCTGACGCCGGCCGCGCATTGGGGTACGCTGCGGGCAGCGAGGGGGAGTAGCTCTTCGCCGGGAGCATCGTCAGGACGGCCCGCGAGGGCCCGGTGCCCCGGGGCGCGGTTCCGCAGGGCCGCGCTGAGCGAGACCTTCGGCCGCAGTTAGCCAACTGCCGTGCCGGAGGCGTAGGTACTCCCGGTGCGGCCGGGACAGTAAGGGGTCGCGCCGTTGAGCCTCGCCGTCTGCGCCGTCGCGTTCACGCTGGTATTACCTGCCGAGCTTCCGGATAAGACCGCGTTCGCGAGCCTGGTGCTGGGCACGCGGCACCGGCCGCTGCCCGTGTTCGCCGGGGTGGCCGCGGCGTTTGCGGTGCACACCTGCCTCGCGGTCGTGGCCGGCGGGCTGCTTTCGCTGCTGCCGCACCGTGCACTGGAGGCGGTCGTCGCGGCGCTGTTCCTGCTCAGCGCGTGGCTGCTGTGGCGGCGGCGCGATCAGGGCGAGGAACAAGCGCCGGGCCGCGCCGTGCCGCAGGGCTTCCTCCCGGTGGCGGCGGCCAGCTTCGCCATCGTGATCGTGGCCGAGTTCGGTGACCTCACGCAGCTCGTGATCGCGAACCTGGCGGCCCGCTACGACGACCCGCTGTCGGTCGGCATCGGCAGCGTGCTGGCGCTCTGGGTGGTGGCCGCGCTCGCCATCACCGGCGGCCGCGGCCTGCTCCGGGTCATACCGGCCCGCCTGATCAGCGTGCTCGCGGCCGCAGCCATGGCGGTGATGGCGGTCATCACCGTGATCGGCGCGATCGGGGCCTGACAGCGGCCGCTCCTTCATGATCGTGGTAGATACGGCGCATATGTGCGCGTCAGCTACCACGATCGCGGAATGTTCACCATCGCGCCCTTTAGCCGCCAGTCGGCCAGACGGTAAGCTTCTGTTACGGAAGTATATGCTGACTGACGGCAGTCGGCGAGTGCCCTGAAATGAAGCACCGCAGGGAGCAGCCTTGAGCGGCAACAGCGATCCCGCTGCCTTCTCCGCTGCCAACCGTGGACGCGTGCTGTTGCGCCGCGGGCGGCTGCTCGAGGGGATCACGCTGGCCTGGAACGTGGTCGGCATCGTCGTGCTGGCGATCGCGGCGATCGGTGCCCGGTCTGTCGCGCTGGCCGGGTTCGGGCTCGACTCGCTGATCGAGATCGGCGCCAGCCTGGTCGTGCTCTGGGAACTGTCCGGCACAGGAGAGGCCCGCCGGCGCCGTGCGCTGCGGCTGATCGGCGGGGGGTTCCTGGCCCTGGCGGCATACCTCACCGCGCAGTCGGCGGTCGTGCTGGTGACCCGCTACCACCCGGGTCCTAGCGGGCTGGGCATCGCGTGGACAGCGGTGACGGCGGCGGCCATGTTCGCTCTCGCCGCCGCAAAGGCCAGGACCGGACGGGCGCTGGCCAATCAGGTGCTGATCACGGAGGGCCGCGTAACGCTGGTCGACGGCATCCTGGCCATGGCGGTGCTCGCCGGCCTCGCCCTGAACGCGGCGGCCGGGCTGTGGTGGGCTGATCCGGTCGCCGCACTGGTCATCGTGTTCTACGCGCTCAGGGAAGCCAGGGAGATTTTCCAGCCTGGCCTGCTCGCCCCGCGCGTCGCGGCCGCGTCGCGGGAGGAGGCGTGACCGGGCCGCCGCGCCAGCAGAAGTACCCCGGACGGGTGCGGGTCCCGCCGCCGCTGATCAGCAGCAGGCTGCCGTCTGGCCGCGGCGCCACCGAGCAGCCCAACGCGACCGGTGACGGCGACGCGGCGCTCACCCCGAAGTTCTGGCTCATGGTCGCGGCCACCGGGGTCGCCGCCGGGCTGTTCGGCGACCTGATGATGCTGATCCTGTTCACCATCCAGCACCTCGCGTTCGGCTATCACACCGGGCCGATGGAGGTCGCTGTCGAGCGAGCCTCGGACGTCCGGCGGCTCGTCGTGCTGCTGTGCGCCGGGGTATTCGGCGGGATCGCCTGGTTCCTGCTGCGCCGCCACACCTCGGGCGAGAAGTCGGAACTCGACGACGTGGTCTGGGGCGAGGGCGCCAAGCTGTCGTTCCGGCGCTCGCTCGGCACCTCGGTGATCTCTGAGATCGTCATCGGGATGGGCGCGTCGATCGGCCGCGAGAACGCGCCCAAGCTGATGGGCGGTGCGTCCGCCAGCGTCCTGGCCGGCTGGGCCCGGCTGACCCCGGCGCAGCGCCGGCTGCTGATGGCGTGCGGCGGCGGCGCGGGACTCGCCGCCGTCTACAACGTCCCGATCGGCGGGGCGCTGTTCACCGCCGAGATCATGCTCGGCACGATCAGCGTGCCCGTGGTCCTTCCCGCGCTGGCCTGCTCCTGGATCGCCACCGTCACCGCGTGGCTGTACCTGCCCGACCGGCCGACGTACATCGACGTCCCGGACTACCGCTTCACGATGACTCTGCTGGTCTGGGCGCTGCTGGCCGGCCCGCTGATCGGGGTCATCTCCTCCGGCTACATCCGGCTGATCGGCTGGATCTCCCACCACCAGGCCAGCGGGCGGGTCGCGCTGTTCGCCCCCGTCGTCGCGTTCGGGATTCTCGGAGTGATCGCGTTCGCCTACCCGCAGTTGCTCGGCAACGGCAAGGACATGGCGCACGACGCGTTCCTCGGCCTGGACGGGTTCACGCTGCTGCTGGCGCTGTTCGCGCTCAAGCCGCTGGTGACGGCCATGTGCCTGGGCAGCGGCGCGTCCGGCGGCCTGTTCACCCCCACGCTGAGCACCGGCGCCGTGCTCGGCGGCGCGCTCGGGATCGCCTGGAGCCTGGCGTGGCCGGGCTCGCCGTCGGGCGCCTTCGCGCTCGTCGGCGCGGCGGCGATGCTTGGCGCGGCCATGCAGGCGCCGCTGGCCGGCCTGGTGCTGATCCTGGAGCTCATTGGCGGCGGGTTTGCGATCGCGATCCCGATGATCGCCGCGACCGTCACCGCGACCGCGGTCGCCCGGTACATCGACGGCTACTCGATCTACACCGCCCGGCTGCGCGCGCATCCCGGCGGACCGCCCGGCCAGCCGGCCAGCGCGCACCCGCCTGCGCTGGCGGTGCCAGCGCAGAAGCGGACGGGCAGGTAGCCGGCTCGCGGGCGGGGGCGCCTTCCCGGGACGGCGTACCCTCGCAGCGAGAAGGACACCGAGGTCCGGGACGCCGCAGGGAGGCCGCCGATGATCCAGATGCCTGCCGGTCAGATGCTGGCCGCTGACCTGCCGTCGGTCGTGACGCTCGGCGGCACGCCGCTGCCGCTCGTGGGCCGGGCGCGGGTGTACGCCTGCGGCATCACCCCGTACGACGTCACCCACCTCGGCCACGCCGCCACGTTCGTGTGGGTGGACACGCTTGCCCGGGTGCTGCGCGCCAGCGGTGCCGAGGTGATCGTGTGCCGCAACGTGACGGACGTGGATGACGTGCTGCTGGCCGCGGCGGACCGGGCTGGATCGCCCTATGACCGGTTCGCCGCGATCCAGCAGTTCTACTTCGACCGGGACATGGCAGCGCTCGGCGTCGCGCAGCCGGCCATCCAGCCGCGGGCGCACGCCTACATCGGGCAGGTGATCGCGCTCGCGGCGGGGCTGCTCGCGCGCGGTGCCGCGTATGAGCGGGACGGTCACGTGTACTTCCGCGGTGCGAGCGCCGCCGCACTGGCGGTTCCGGACGCCGCGGAAGCGCTGCGGCTGGCGGCCGAATACGGGGACCGCCCGGACGACCCGCGCAAGGAGGACCCGTTCGACGTCGCGGTGTGGCAGGCGTCGCGCGACGACGAGCCGGCCTGGGCGAGCCCGTGGGGAGCCGGCCGGCCGGGCTGGCACGCCGAATGCGCGGCGATGGCGCTGCACGCGTTCGGTCCCGCGGTCGACGTGCAGGCGGGCGGGGCTGACCTGCGTTTCCCGCACCACGCCTACCAGGCGGCGCTCGCCGAGGCGCTGACCGGCGTCGCGCCGTTCGCCCGGGCCAGGCTGACCGCGGGGACCGTCCGCGTCGGCGGCGCCAAGATGGCGAAGTCCATCGGCAACCTGGTGCTGGTGACCGACCTGCTCCGGGACCACCCGGCGGCCGCGGTCCGGCTGCTGATCCTGGACCGGCGGTGGGACGCCGACTGGGACTACGAGCCCGCTGACCTGGCCGCCGCGGCGGCCAGGCTGGAGCGGCTGCAGGCCGCTTCCGGGCGCCCGGACCGGGCCGGTGCCGGGGGCGGCGGCACGGCCCTGGCCGCCGCGGCGGCCGCGCTCGCCGATGATCTCGACGTGCCGGCCGCGCTCGAGATCGCGGAGGAAGAAGGCGGGCAGGCCGCGCGCAGCCTGGGCTCCCTGCTGGGCCTGTGGTAGCCAGGCCGCATCCGGCCACGCCGGCTAGCTGCCGGGCGAGTGCGCGGCGCAGGCCAGCTGGCGGAGCAGGCGCTCGGTCCGCGCGGCGCGGCCGGCCCACCACCGGGTGACCGCGTCGGACGGGGTCCGCCTCGCGTGGCGGCGCGCCCAGCGTCCGGATTCGCGGCTCAGCCACGTCAGCGTGGCGGCGGGGTCCTGCTCGAGCATGGCGCGCAGCGCGAACCGGCGCTCGCCGATCCGGTAGCCGACGCCGGCCTGGCCCGCGCCGGCGGCCAGGCAGTGGCGGGTCAGGACGATGCCGCTGCGAACCGGGGTTACCAGCGCGCTCGCGACGCCGCCCAGGCCGCCGTCGGCCTCGGGCAGGCCGGGAGCCGTGCGCAGCGCCAGCGGCAGCCGAACGGTGCCGGGCTGGGTGGCGCGATGCGCGCCGACCTCCGCGGCGATCGCCATTCGGGTGAGCCGCGCCCAGGCGGTCAGCGCCGGCACGCCGAGCCCGGACACCGCGTCGAGGTAGCCGGGCAGCCAGGGCCACAGGTGCTCACGCAGCAGGGCGGCCCGGGTGCGGGCGAGCGCGGTGGCGGTGGCGGGCCTGCGGGCCCCGGCGCAGGCCTCGCCGAGGCTCGCGTAGAGGCTGAGCAGCGCGGTCAGGTGATCGGGCTCGGCGGGCGGGGCGACGCCGATCGCCCGCCAGAACCCGGCGACCCGGTCGGCTCCCTCACCCCCCAGCGCGCCATCCGGGCCCAGGTACACCGAGGCGTAGGGCGGGCAGTTCATGATGAACGCGTCGGCGTGCTGCCGGCCGTCGAGGTCGGGCAGCCCGAGCGCGCGGCCGGCGGCGAGGGCGTCGGCCGGGCTGTCGGCCATCGCCCCGAGCGCCCGCAGCAGCTCGCAGCGTCCCGGTGTCACCGGTCTGGTTCCCCGCGCTTGCCATTGCCGGGCGGCCGCCCGGCACCCGCCTGCCCGGCACCGTCGGGCAGCTGGAACGCGTCGCGGGCCGGCTTGAGCGGCCGCATCAGCCAGCGGGGTCGGCGCGTGCCGTCCGGTGACACCTGCCCGGCGGTGCGGGTGAGCGCCAGCCAGCGCTGGTAGACCTCGCGCGCCGCCGCGGTGTCCACGGCGATGTCGCCGTGCCGGTCAGCGGCGGCGGCCGGGCGAACCCGGACGGCCTGGTGCCAGCAGTGCATGCCCGATATCGGGTCGGGATGCACCGGGAACGTCAGGTTCTGGTGGACGCCGGTGTCGCTCCACCAGAACCGCTGGGTGTCTGGGTCGGCCGAGGCATACGGGCGGACGGGGGCGCGGCGCTGCATCCGCCAGCCGCCGGCGTCGTGGCTCAGGCCG
>Ga0335075_10010130_pt1 | contig 14317 bp, 17 predicted proteins | sample Lox_Sample_24_FD_206723 | JGI IMG/M metagenome (GOLD analysis project Ga0335075, IMG submission 206723) | Soil microbial communities from Loxahatchee National Wildlife Refuge, Florida, United States - Lox_Sample_2.4 | ecosystem: Environmental > Terrestrial > Soil > Wetlands | place: USA...
GGCTTAGCGTTCGGATGCGCTAAGCCGCAAGCGGCCTCAATCGAACACGCCGCGGACGGTGCGGATGTGGACGAGCAGCTTCTGGGTTTTGCCGACGCTGGAGCGCACGGTCAATTCGTACTTGCCCTCCGCGCCGGCCTTGATTCGCCAGGTGACGGGGCTATCGGGCCGACTCGCCTTCGCCGGAACGGACGGGACCTTCTGCTCCTTATCGTCTTTCGCAATTGAGAAACCCTTCGGCAGGTCAAGGGTCAGCTTCTCGTCCGCTTTCGGATCGTGTACCAGGGCGGTCAGCGTGAACTCGCCGAGAGGCACCAACCGGCCGCCGACCGTCAACAGGATATGGCCGCCGCTCTCGCTCGCGTCCACGTTGCCCAGGCTGTAAGCGAAGCCAACGGTGCGCGTTTTGTCCGGCTCCAGCTGCTGCTCGTTCCAGTACATCGTCACGGCCGAATCGTTGGTGACTTTCCCGCCGACACGCTCCTTGATGGAGATGAATGGCACCTCCCAACCGGTGAAATGCGCGCGCGCCCCTTTGATGCCCGCGTCCCTCCATGCCGAATCGGGCCAGCCACCGAGCAGGACACGATCGGGGCTTTGCACACTATTGCCGAAGCGAAATTGCAGATAAGCTACCGTGCCGGGATGTTGCAGGTCATTATTCTCCAGCGCCTGGATGAAGTCCGGAACCTTGGCGGACGTCTCGAACGCCTTTTTGGTATCGCACAGATGGGAGTCGCCGGGAATCAGGAAGGACACACCGTCGTTGTCGCCGATGTAGGTGTCCAGCATGAAACGAATGCCGACGCGATGACCACGGTTGTCCGTATTCTTCAGGATATAGCGCACCAAGCGGGTATCCAAACGCCGCGACTGGGGGCGCCGGCCACAATCTCGACTTCCTGCGTCACCGTGAGCTTGCTTTTGGGTAGAAACCACGAGGAAGCCAAACCGTCACGCGGCCGGCCCGCTGTCTCGCCCTCCAATTCGCCCCTCATCTTGTCCCACTTGCCCGGCGATTCTCCGAAGATGAAATGATGTTCCCGCGTTGCAAATCCGGGCTAGCAGCCTACCCCAGCCTTGCCGACTTGGGAGCGCGCCGGAATCCCATGCAGGAACAGCGATCGCGGAAAATGCCGGAAATACTACCAGTTGCTCGGTTTGAAGATTTCGACAGATTCCATGGTTTCCTTCAATATCCATAGTTTCCATGGGTTTCCCTGCAATTCCGCGAAATTACCACGGCTGACGCCGTTCGGTGACGCTGGAGCTGCGGAGGGTCCCGGTGTACGGGTTGTAGCTTGTCCGGTCCGCCCTGTAGGTGCCGGTGTAGGGGTTGTACGACTGATCGGAGGCGGCTCCCGCGCCGGTGTACGAGTTGTAGGCGGTCCCGCTCGCGCGATAACCGCCGATGCACGGATTGGCATCGACGTTGCGCGTACCCCCGCCGCCGGTAAAGTAGTTATACCCGCTGCTTGAGGAGTGAACCGTGCCCGTGTAGGGATTGGTGACGACCTGACGCTCCAGGCGCGTTCCGGTGGAGGCGTTGTAATAGGTCTTGAAGGAGCTGCCGCTTCCAGGGTACGTAATGCCAGTGTACGGATTGTACATCGTCATCCCTTCCATGGCACCTCCCGTGTAGGGGTTGCGAACGCTGTAAGCGTGTCTCCCGGCGCCAGTGTACGGGTTGTAGTAACCATAGCTCTGGGTGGTTGTGCCCGTCATCGGGTTGTAGCTGTAGCGGGACGTTTCGGTGTAGACTGGGGGCTGCGCCAGGCCGGCGGAGAGCAGCCCGCAGGTCAGCAGGGCGGCGCACCAGCAGCGACGGTTCATGGGGGCCTCCATTCATGGGGGCTTGTTCGGACGTGGAGCGAGCTCAATCCGGAAATCGGCTCGAACAATCGATAGGAATTGAAGGCGTATGCCTTCGTGAGTTTACAGGTCTGCGGGGAAATAGCAAGGACCGCGGTCTCGAATTGAAGCTTGGGGGCGATCGTCATTTTCATCATTTTTTTTTCTTGCAATCGATATTGTTGCAAGTAGGATATTACTCCACTAACACCAATCTGCGGGCTCACTGAAACCGATCCGCGAGCCTAACACTGCTTCTTTGCTGGAGAGATTGATCGAGGCGGAATCGCGTGTGATCCGTGTCGTAACTTCCGGAGGTGGAGTCACATGATCCAGCGCATTTCTGAGGACTTGTTGTGGAGTCAAATCGTCGCTCGTGCGTGGCACGACGAGGACTTCATGCAGCGCCTGCTGTCGGACCCGAGGGCGGTGCTGGCCGAGTACGACCTGGAGGGGCCGCCCGGTTCCGAGGTCGCCGTGGAGATCGGTCCCGAAGTCAAGGTTGAGGACACCGGCAAGGTGCGGCGGTTCATGCTGCCTGCCCGCCCGGCCGAGGAGGTGGCGATCGAGGATCTGTCCGGGAGTGCCGTCGCCTATTGCTGGTGTGGAGTCTGCGGCCGGTGCGGCGCCTGCGGCTGCCGTTGTCGTTGCTGACAGGTGCCCACCGCAGCCGGCGGATACCAGGAGAGCCACCGGATCGGATGTCGCCGGTGGCTTCGTGCCATTTCCTCCCCACGGCGCTTTAACACCAGGCCAGCTCAGGGGAAAGGCCGGACCCCATGCTCAGACGCCCGAGATTTCTTCCCCACTTGCAGGTCGAGATCGTGCCCGGGGAAGGCGTTGTTGTGTTCTCGGAGGCGAGGCAATCCCTGCTTCGCGGCCGACTTTACGAGCTGCTGGCCGGCCGGCTCGATGGGCGCACGATCGACCACGTCTGCGAGTCGCTTCGGCCCGAGGCCCGCCCGGCCGAAGTCTACTTCGCGGTCGGTCAGCTGGAGCGCAAGGGCTATTTGTGCGAGGAGGACGAGACGCTTCCCGCCTCTCAGGCTGCTCTGTGGTCGTCTCAGCAGGTTGACCCCGCGATCGCCGCGCGCCGACTGGGCGAACACCCGGTCGCTGTCCAGGCCCTGGGGGTCGAGGCGGCTCCCTTTCTCGATCTGCTGAAGTCGGTTCACGTCCGGGTTGGCGGCGGGGGATCGCCGGACGTGGTGCTGACGGATAGTCCGCTGCGCAGTCAACTGCGGGACTGCAATGCGGCAGCACTCCAGAGCGGCACGCCCTGGCTGCTGGTCAAACCGACAGGTCGTCAACTCTGGATCGGGCCTCTGTTCGTCCCCGGAAAGACCGGTTGCTGGGAGTGCCTGGCCCAGCGGCTGCGAGCCAGCTCTCCGGTAGCGGCTTATTTGCTGGAGAGGAATGGCCACAGCGGCCCGGTTGTCCGGGACCGCGCCGCCACCCCGGCCACGTTGCAGGTCGCTTTGGGGCTTGCTGCCAACGCCGTCGCCTCGTGGATTGTTCTCGGCGAGCTCCCCCAGTTGGAGGGCAAGCTGCAAACGCTCGACATCCTCACCTGGCGGATGCAAACGCATTCGCTCGTGCGGCTCCCGTTTTGCCCGGCCTGCGGCGCCAAAGAAGCACGTCCGTTCCAGGCTCCCTCACTGACGCAGTGCAAGAAAACCTTCACCAGCGATGGGGGCCACCGCGCGGTCCCTCCGGAGGAGACGCTGAAGCGCCACGGCCTCCACGTCAGTCCGATCACCGGGGCGGTGCCCATGCTCGAGAAGGCCCACCCGGCGGACCACGGGGTACTGCACGTTTACGTCGCCGGCACCAACAGCGCCCGCACCTCCCGGAGCCTCGGCCAGATCCGCAGCGATCTGCGAATCATGAACGCCGGCAAGGGGACCTGCGACGTTCAGGCCCGCGCGAGTGCCCTCTGCGAAGCACTCGAGCGCTATTCCGGCGTCTTCCGGGGCGATGAGCCACGGCGCCGCGCACGCCAGAAGGAGCTGGGCGGCGCCGCCCTGTCGCTTCACGATTGCTTGCTCTTCAGCCAGGGCCAGTACCGCGAGCGCGAAGCCCGCAACGCCGAACGCAGCCGTTACAGCTTCATTCCGGTTCCCTTCGATCCCGAGGCGAACGTGGAGTGGTCGCCCGTCTGGTCGCTTACCCGGCGGGAGGTGCGCTACCTGCCCACGGCGTTCTGTTATTACGACTACCCGCAGCCGGAGGAAGCAACCTACTGCCTCGCCTGCTCCAACGGCTGCGCCGCCGGCAACACCCTGGAGGAGGCCATTCTCCAGGGCTTCCTGGAGCTGGTCGAGCGCGACGGCGTCGCCCTGTGGTGGTATAACCGCGTTCGGCGGCCGGGTGTGGACCTCGATAGCTTCGGCGAGCCTTACCTGGATCGGCTGCGTGCCTTTCTGCAAGCGCACGGGCGCGACTTCTGGGTCCTTGACCTGACGGCCGACCTGGGCATCCCGGTTTTTGCGTCCGTCACGCGGCGGACGGATCGGCCGCCGGAGCAGATCATGCTCGGCTTCGGGGCTCACCTGGACCCCAGGGTCGCGCTGCTGCGGGCCGTGACCGAGATGAATCAGATGCTGTCGTCGCCTCTGCTGGGGATACCGGAGAAAGGGGCGGAGAGAGAACCCATCGATCCGGAAACGGCGCACTGGTTGGAGACAGCAACGACGGCTAACCAGCCGTACTTACTTCCCGCCGAGGGGCCGCGCCGCACCGCTAGCTCGTATCCGCGGACCTGGAACGAAGATGTCACCGACGATGTGCGCGCCTGCCAGGGGTTGATCGAACGTGCGGGGATGGAGATGCTCGTCCTCGACCAGACTCGCCCGGAGATCGGGTTGCCCGTCGCCAAGGTGATCGTACCGGGTCTGCGTCATTTCTGGGCGCGGCTGGCACCCGGACGGCTCTACGACGTGCCGGTGCAGCTGGGATGGCTCTCCCGGCCGCTTGCCGAAGACGAGCTGAACCCGATCGCCATGTTCCTGTGATGATCCGGAGGGCACATTGCCTGCGTCATTGTGGCTATCGTGGCGAGCAGGGGTGTCAGCCGCGCCTGACGGCGAGGACACGCTTGTCGTGCAGGGTTCCGGAGTGCGCGTGTCCTTGCGCCCGATCACCCAGTCGATCCGAGAAGCCTTGCTCCGGTTGAGCACGCCGAGGGAAGAACACAACAGTTTATCCGAGCTTATCCGGGGTGACGGCAACGGCGCCCTGGCCCGTTGGTTCTATTACCTGGAGCATCTGACCCAGCGCGGATTCCTTCAACACGCTGTCCACGCCGATGACAGCCCGCTGGCAACGTTCGTGGCCGTGTCGCCTTGCTTCGTGTCGAGGTCCGATCGGGTAGTGGCAGGCCGCGGCTACGTCCTGTCCCGCTTCGCCTACCTGCGCCGAGACGGGTCTGAGGTGGTCGTGGAGTCGCCTCTGGCCCATTCCCGGATCATCCTCAACGACTGTCGGGTGGCGGCCCTTCTCGCCGCCCTGGCGACCCCGGCGACGACGGAGGAAGTCGCCGAACGGGTAGGCACCCTGTCGGTTGAGGCAGTTGCCGGAGTGCTCGCGCTGTTCCTCAAAGCGGGGATGCTCGACGTGGCCGGCGCCAGGGAAGACCCCGCCTTGCTAACGTGGGAGTTTCACGACCTGTTGTTCCACGCGCGGAGTCGCAGGGGGCGGTTCGACGCTCCCTACGGTGCCACGTACCGGCTGGCCGATCGGGTAGCTCCCTTGCCCGCGCTGAAACCCGCCGTGGCGGGGGAGGCGCAGGAGCTGTATCGCCCCGACCTGGACCGCCTGGAGCGCGACGATGTCCCCCTGGCGCGGGTGCAGTCGCAGCGGCGCTCCATCCGCGAATTTGATACAAGTCGGCCGATTACTAGCCGACAGCTGGGCGAGTTCCTGTTTCGTGTCGCCAGGGTTACGGGATATCGTGAGGCGGAAGTTTCGACACCTGTCGGACCTCTGCGCATGGAGTTCGCCCCACGCCCTTACCCAGCTGGGGGCAGCCTCTACGAGCTGGAGGTGTATGCAGCCGTTGCGGCATGTGCAAACCTGCCGCCTGGGTTGTACCATTACGACCCGGCCGGCCACCGGCTGGTCCGGATGTGCGGACCCACAAAGGAAGTTTCCGAGCTGCTCCGCGACGCCGCCGACTCAACGGCGATTCCGGCGGACACTTTGCAGGTCCTCCTCATCCTGGCAGCCCGCTTCCCGCGGGTGGCGTGGAAGTACGAATCGATCGCCTATGCCCTGACGCTGAAACACGTCGGCGTCGTCTACCAGACCATGTACCTGACGGCCACGGCGATGGGGCTGGCCCCTTGCGCCATTGGCGGTGGTGACGCTGACCTGTTTGCCCGAGCGGCGGGCACCGACTACTGCACCGAGACTTCTGTGGGCGAGTTTCTACTGGGAGCTCCGCGGCCCCACTCGGTCGGCCGCGTGGGTTGAACCGGCATGCCCTGGCCGCTGGGGCCTGGGCTGTTCATTAAAGGAGGTTGGCGATGCGCACTATCGTGAAATGGTCCCTGGTCCTGGTTATCTCGGCCGTGGTCGCGGCGACGGCCCAGCCAGCGGATCCAACTCCGCCCGAGGGGCTTACCATCAAGCTACTTCTGCTGCGGCAGAAGTCCGTCCAGAAGGAGCTGGGGATTACTCCCGAGAAGGCCGCGGAGATCAAGAAGTTCTCGCATGCCCAATCGGAGGCGGCCCGCAAAGCGAGGGACCTGGACAAAGCGGAGCGAAGGCAGGCGTTCGCGCGCTTGCACAAGCAGAACAAGGAGTTCCTGGCCAAGACCCTCTCGGAGAAACAGAACAAGCGCCTGCACCAGATCACGATGCAGTTCACGGCCCTCCATCATCTGACGAGTCCCGAGCTGGTCAAGGAGCTTAACCTGAGCGACGAACAGGTGCGAAAGCTCAAGGACCTCAGAAAGAGTCGCGCAAAGAGGTGGTGGCCATACTCACCGCCAAGGAACGCGAAGGCAAAAAGGAGAAGTTCGCGAAACACCGCGAGGACACCCGTAAGAAAATCCTTGCCATCCTGACGGATGAACAGAAAGCGAAAATGCGGCAGATTGCGGGCGACCCGTTTACAGGGGAGATCCTCCACGAAGAGGAGGACGACGTGGATAAGTAACGAGGGTTCTCCACGCCCCCTCGTCTCTGCATTGGAGGCGAAGGGGCAGGTCGCGCCGTTGCCGGCTTCCCGGAGCGGTCGTCCCCGAAGGTGGTTCGGGTTGCAGTCCTGGTCGAGAGGATTCAGGATCTTCAGCTGACCGACGCGCAGGAGGCCAAGATCGCGGACATCCGGAAGGGGTATCGTCCCAAGGTTCAGGACGCCGCCAAGGCGCTGCGCACTCTTGTTAAGGAAGAGGTGGAGAAGATCGGGGATGTCCTCACGGAGGAGCAAAAGCAGAAGCTCCAGGAGCTGAGGGAGGAGCGCAAGGAGCAGGTACGCGATCGGAGGGCTCATCGGATCGAGACCCGCAAGGAGCTGAACCTGACCGACGAGCAAAAGACCAAAATCGCGGACATCCGGAAGGAGTTCCGGCCCAAGGTTCATGAGGCGAGCAATAAGCTGCGTGCCGCCGTCAGGGAAGAGATCGAGCAAATCGCGGCTGTCATCAAAGAATAATGCGGAAGAACGTAGCACAGCTCGCGCGGCAAATCGTGGCGCTCTGCTGTAGCGAGTGCGGGCAGTAAAGAGGCCAGGAAAAGGTGCCAGAAACGATTGTGTTGCGATCGAGATATCGACGCCGAACACGTTCCTGGCCCCTTTTCCACTTCCAACAACCAGCGGCAAGTAGCTCTTTACTCGGAGTCCATGATGAGATTCTACAACCAGCAACACCGATTCTACGGCGGCGTCGATCTCCATGCCAAAACCTTCGCCGTGGACTTCCCCACGAATGATCCGATTGCGAGCTGCAAGATACAGGAAAGAGAGATGTGAGAAAATGATTAAAATACATATTCCTCGAACAATTTACTTGCAGTCATCCTTGTGGCTGTAATAATGCTGGTTGGAATGGATAGCCGGCTGGGCCATTGGTCCCGTCGCCCACGCCCGCTAGTCCAGGAACACGGTGTCGACCGTCTTCGATAACAGAGTCACAAATCTTACTTCAAGCGCGACGAGACGCGTCGCGAATTCACTCAGCAGATCAACAGAGCGCCTGCGTGGCTCGCGGGAATGGAAGAGAACGGCCAGGGGGGCGATCGCCGTCCCTCTGGCAAACGTGGGGCGTGGGAACGCGGGGTCCGCGCTCGCCTTTTCTATGAAAGGGACATCCATGAAAAAGTACCTGATCACACTCGGCGGCCTGGTATTTCTGTTGGCACTGTTAGCGGCCGAGGCGGCGCAGGCCCAGTTTGCTGCGGGGGCAGCCGGTTACAACCCGTTTACGGGGACTGGCGGCCGTGCGGGAGCGGGCTACAACCCGTACACGGGCAACGTTGCCGGCGGGCGGACCGCTTACAACCCGTACACGGGCGGATTCGCCCAGCGGCGCACCGTTTACAACCCGTACACGGGAGGAGGGGCGACCGTCCGGCACGGCTACAACTCGTACACAGGCAGGGCCGGCGTTAGCGTTCGCCGTTGGTAGTGAATCCAGCCCGCTGTGTTGACGCCTCCAGACACGGAATCGATGTGCGGTTGTTCTGACGGGTCGCGGGAGCCAGCGTCCTGCTTCTTGCCACGGTCGTGCCCCTGTGCTGCGATGCCATCATCGTCAGCATCATCTGGTTTCACCAGGCCAGATGGGAGAAGTGGAGCACGTCACGGTTCGCCTCGATTGCTCACTTGAGCGCGCCATTCCGGCGAAGGATGAGGGCGCCCACACGTGAACGCTTGGCGTCACAGGGGGATTGGATGTGCAGATCCGCACAGGAATGTGCTCATTCGCGGCAGGAGATTGGTTCAGGATTTGCCCTGACAGCAGCTCACTGGACACAATCTCTTTTCCCAGGGCTTGAAGCGAGCTGGACGCGACCCGAAGAATGCGGCGCCGTATTTGCTAAAGGGGAAGCGCGGACAGGAAACGTACACTGCATCAATCGAAGGGAGCGAACATGGGTACTATCTTCCACATCCTCGGTTGGGCCTTGTTCGGCCTGATCGTTGGAGCCATTGCGCGGCTTCTTGTGCCGGGCAAACAAGCGATGAGCTGGCTGATGACCTCTCTGCTGGGGATCGTCGGCTCGCTCGTGGGCGGGGGCATCTCGTGGCTGATTTGGGGTAACCCCGAGGGCACTTACAACCCTGGCGGATGGATCATGTCCATTCTCGGCGCCATTCTCGTGGTGCTGATCTATTCGCGAGTGACGGCAGGCCGGGCAGCGGGCTAACGGTCCAATGCAGCAAAGAAGCGGGTAGCTTTCCTCTGCCGGACGAAACGGTGCGGCTCGGCAAGCCGAACCTACCCTCTCCTCTCGCGCTGCGATCTGGGCAGGCGACTTGTGGTGCAAGGGTTTGTCGTTGGCCGGAGGCGTGGAATACGCCGCAGTTGAGATACTCATCTTACTCACTCCGAAGGAGGGACGCCATGCGTCACGGGATACGCTTTGCGGTGATTGCGTCCGTAATGTTGCTGATCTTTCTGTCCGGATGCGGGCCGCAGGACACGCGCTGGAACGAAGCCCAGCAAAAAACGCGCGGACAAAAGGCCGTCTCGACAGAGGCCTTCGACGGAAGCGCCTTTAACAAGTTCTTCCCCAAGGTAGAACGTCCCTGGGACATGGTCGCCGACCAGGAGAAGAAGGGGACGGCGATCTGGATCCTGAAGAAGGACGGCAAGACTGTAGCCGAGCTGCAAATCTTCGACACGGTCAGCAACCCCGAAGCCAGGGAGAAGTACAAGGACGCCACCGAGGCGCTGAAAGGCTGCCCCATGACCGCGGTCCCGGGCAAGGGCACCGGCATTCTGGTCCGCGAGCGCTTTCAAGTGGTCGTTCGGTCCAAGGACAGCGCCTTCGACTCCGATGCGCGCAAAGCATGGCTGGAAAAGTTCGATCTCGACGGGCTTCGCAAGCTGCTTGACTAACCCAAGAACGCCAAGGAGGTGAGACCATGAGTAAACCGATCTATCAGGTCATCGATGCCCTTCCCGCCAAGAGCTTCACCACGCGCGTGCTGGGGGCTTTGGACTGGGTCGTTCCCGGTCAATGGAACAATCTCGTCGGCTTCGAGAACACCATCAAGGTGGTTTCCGGCGAGGATGATCCGAAGCTCGTCCAGAAGATCGGCGAACGAGCCATTGCCCTGTACAACGACAAATCTCAGGGCTATCAGTCGGCCCTTTGGCTGTACCAGATGGTGGATACCTTGCAGGGGATGGCCGGGTGGACGGCCATGGCGAGCAAGGTCGGCGAGAGCATCAGCCTTCTGTCCTTCTTGAACAAGCTGACCCCCAAGTCAGAAACCACCCAGGCCATCGACTTCTGCGTCAAACTCGTCGTCGAGCTGGTAACGTTCACCAAGATCAACGGTCTCCCCGGAGACAGCTTTGCCGACTTCGTCAAGTCGCTCACAAACTACCGCGACGAGGCGCTGATACGCATGGCAGCGCTCATCTGTCTCGATGGGATCCTTCCGTTGGGACCGGATTTTCTGCTCAAGGCGTTGTCGTACTTCGACAAGGGCGGCTCCGGCGACCTTGAGCAGAATGAGCGCTTCCAGCAAGTCAGGTCCACGATTCCTGGGAACGACACAAAACACCAGATGGGTTACATCAGCACGGGGGTTAACGCGGTCAAGGATTGGATGGGGTCATTCGTGGCCTCGCGCGATTTGGGATCGGATAAGATTCTCGGCAGCTTGAAGGGCTTTCTGACCGGCATAGAAGGCAAGCTCGATTATGTGGCTGCTTTCCTGGATATGACCACCAATTATTACGAACATACCGGCGCCCAGAGCGTCGCTCGCAGCCTCATCACACGGGCCGTCGGCGAGGTCTGAGCGATGTGTTCGCTGTACCGCCACGCCGATCCCGTCTGGCGACTCAGACTGCGGATGAGCGAAGGGGTCGAGCTGTATTCGTTCGCTTCTTCGGCTTCGGTAGAACTCGGTTTCGTGACTGGGGACTTACATGGGGAAGAAGACGTGAACACTCGGAGCATTGTGGACGGTGATGCTGTCTCAACACCTATTTGTCGGAGGAGCAAGCATGAGTGCAACCTGGAAGAATCGATTGCCAATGGTCATCGGTGCTGGCCTGCTCGTGGCCGCACTGATCGTCCAGGCTCGCTCGGGATCAGCCGAAGCACAGCGAGGGGCCGCCGATAGCTCTGGGCCGCGCTACTCGGTGATCGAGACCCAGGGCTTCAACCTGCTGGTCACGGACAATGCCACCCACAAGCTGTACTACTACGCGACGGACAAGGACGTGCCGGTCGGCTCGCCCATGAAGCTTCGCGCCTCGCTGGATCTGAGCCAGGTCGGAAGGGAAGAAATCAAAATCACCCCTCACAACCTGGAAAACATCCGCAAGAGGGAAGATAAGTAGGCAGGCCGGCATCAGGGCGCCCGTTCGCCAGAGCGGGCGCTACCGCCGGAAGCTCGTTCATTCAAGAGGAGCTTCGAGGAGCCGACCGTCGTTTCGCAAGTCCGGAATGCGGGCGCCGCCGGCTTCGTCCTCAAGCGCGCCGCGGCCGGGGAGTTGATCCCTGCTGTCCACAAGGTTCTCCGGGGCGGGGTTTACGCTTCGGCAGTGGTGCAACAGGATAGCCGCGAGGCCGACAAGCGCCTTCCCAGGGAAAAGTCAACCTAACGGTGCTCGATCCGAGAACAGCGGAACGCGGCCAGAAGCGCATTTGGCGCGGCCAACCTTTGCGATTTCGTTCACGGGAGTCTCCGTTTGTCGAGCTGGAGGTGATCGGATCATGTCAGACATCAATAATCTCGCGAGCCGGATCGACGCCGAGTTTTCGACCGTCGAGGAGAAGGTCAAGAAGTTTCAGGCCGGACAGATGGAGGCGCATAAACAGCGGCAACAGCGCCTCGAACAGCTTGGCAAGCTGTTCGACCAGCTGCGCGACATCTGGAGGCCGCGCCTGGAGCTGCTGGTCAAGAAATTCGAGGGCCGGGTCCAGGCGACCCCGCGGATCGTGCCATCGACCCGCGAGGCCATCTTCGACTTTCAATCGCACCTCGCCCATGTCCGTCTCAAACTCTCCGCCTTCACCGACCGGGACATCCAAAAGCTGATCCTGAGCTACGACCTGGAGATCGTTCCTGTCCTGATGCGTTTCAAACATCATGACGAGGTCGAATTTCCGATCGACAGGGTCGATAAGGAAGCTGTCGCGAAGTGGATCGACGACCGGATCGTGGACTTCGTGCAAACGTACTTCTCGATGGGCGAGAATGAGATCTATCTGAAGGATTACATGGTTGAAGATCCGATCGCTCACGTCCGGTTCCCCAAGCAGGCGGCAGCGACGAGTCTGGAGTGGGAGGGCCGGAAGTTTTACTTCATCGGCGAAGAAACACGCCGCGAGTTCGCCGAGCAGAACAAGATTGCCATCGCGTAGCAGACTGCCTGCCCGCACACAAGGCATGACCAATGACACCCATCATCACCGATGTAAAACGAATGACCCCCGACGGCAGCAAGGCCGCGGCAGCAAAGCCGCTCTCCGCGGACGAGCTGCGCAAAATGGACGCCTACCTACCTGGCTACTCTGTGCTGACCAGCAGCAACATTTCCAATACTGGCGGCATGTTCATCATCCTCAAGCCGTTCGAGGAACGAGCGGGCAAGCCGGAATTGGGTGCGGATGCGGTCATGGCCCGGCTCCGCAAGGCTTTTTACGAGATCGAGGAAGCACGCGTCGTCGTCTTTGGTGCTCCTCCCGTTGACGGTCTGGGCACAACAGGCGGCTTCAAAATGCAGGTCCAGGACCGCAGCGGCCACGGACTGGAGGCCTTGCAAGGTTCGGTGGCCAATGTGATCGATAAGGGCAATTCGCAACCGGGGCTGGTTGGATTATTCAGCACTTTCAGTACGAGCCAGCCGCAGCTCTTTGTGGACGTGGATCGTGACAAGGCGCAGACGGAGGGCGTGGATCTCGATACCGTTTTTGACACGCTGCAAGCGTACCTCGGCTCGGCTTACGTCAATGACATCACGCTGTACAACCGCAACTGGCAGGTCAACGTCCAGGCGGACGCTCGCTATCGGCTGCGGCCCCAGGATGTCGGCAATTTGAAGGTCCGCAACGCCGACGGCGATATGGTGCCCCTCGGCACCATGATCCAGGTCAAGGACATCACCGGGCCGTCCATCGTCAATCACTAAAACCTCTATCCCTCGGCCGAAATCTCCGGGAACACGGCGCCCGGAACCAGCTCCGGTCAGGGTATCGCCCTGATGGAACGGGTGGCCCGCCGTGAGCTGCCTTTGGGAATGGGGTTCGAGTGGACCGAATTGACCTACCAGCAAGTGCTGGCGGCAGATGTCGCCGAGAACATTAAGAGCGGCGCTTTGCCGCCGATGTTAGCGTTCCCCCTGGCCGTGCTGTTCGTCCTTCTGGTGCTGGCGGCGCAGTACGAAAGCTGGTCGCTGCCTCTGGCGATCCTGCTCATCGTGCCCATGTGCTTGCTGGCGGCCATCACCGGCGTGTGGATGGCCAAGATGGACAACAACATTTTCACCCAGGTCGGCCTGGTGGTGCTGATCGGCCTGGCGGCCAAGAATGCCATTCTCATCGTCGAGTTTGCCAAGCAGCGCGAGGAGGAGGGCAAGGAGCGGGTAGAAGCCGCTGTCGATGCGTGCAAGGAACGATTGCGGCCGATCTTGATGACTTCTTTTGCCTTTATCCTTGGCGTTGTTCCGCTGGCGCTGGCCAAGGGCGCCGGCGCGGAGATGCGCGTCGCACTCGGCATCGCGGTGTTCAGCGGAATGGTGGGGGTGACGTTCTTCGGCTTGTTCTTCACGCCCGTGTTTTACGTGGTCATCCGCCGTTTCACCGGACGGACGGCCGCCGCGCCGAGACCGGAGATCCGGAAAGGTCTGGTCGAGGCTCCGGCAGCGGTTGATGGCCCTCATCCCGCCAAGGACGGCGTCTTCAAGGGTGGCCAGCCGGAAACGGGGACTGCGACGGAATGAGGGAGCTGAAGGGGCGGCTCGCAGCAAGAGAAAGGAAACGGCGATGTTCACCAAGAAAAAGGCGGCTCCTCCGACCTCCACGGCATCCGACGGCATGGCGAAGCTCCGCCAGCAGTACGGCTGCGGCCCAATCGAGTTTACGGGGACGGACGACGCGCTCTATGAGCGACACCTCTTTTTCGACCACGCTGTCAACCTCACAGCCGCAGGTCCGCGAGAGCGGTTCGAGGGATTTGGGCGTAACCGATGATGCTCATGTCGTTAACGTCTTTCTGGATCGCTGGTTACGCCTCTGTGAATGGTAGTCGGAATGGCCTCCTTGGGATAAGGTG
>Ga0335075_10010131_pt1 | contig 14316 bp, 17 predicted proteins | sample Lox_Sample_24_FD_206723 | JGI IMG/M metagenome (GOLD analysis project Ga0335075, IMG submission 206723) | Soil microbial communities from Loxahatchee National Wildlife Refuge, Florida, United States - Lox_Sample_2.4 | ecosystem: Environmental > Terrestrial > Soil > Wetlands | place: USA...
CGACACCGATCCCGATGCCCACGCCAACAGCATCGAACGCATCTTCCCCAAGCTCGGCGAGACCGCCACGGGCACCGAGATCCTCACCATGCTGGAGACCCAATGACCCTCCTCGGCAGCCTGCTGAAGAACCGCCGGGCCAGAGACGCCCATTCGGCGTGGAACTTCCCGAACCTGCAGGGACCCGAGTCGCTGAGCGTGACCAGCCCTGACTTCAGAGACGGAGAGCCGATCCCGCTCGATCACGCCGGCAAGCGGATCGGCGGGAAGAACCTCTCCCCTCATCTGGCCTGGAGCCCTCCCCCGCCCGAGACGACCGAACTGCTCCTCGTCGTCGAGGACCTCGACGTCCCCATGTCCAAGCCGGCCGTGCACTGCCTGGCAGTCATCGACCTGTCCAAGCTCGACTCCCCCGACCAGCTGCCGCCAGGCGCGCTGTCGGCGCGCGAGCCGGCCGCCGGGGTACGGATCCTGCGATCGACCATCAGCCGGGGATACCACGGCCCCGAGCCGATCAAAGGCCATGGACCGCACCGATACATCTTCCAGGTCTTCGCGCTCTCGTGCCCAGTGAGCAGCACCGTTGACGGAGCGCCGCTGGATCGGGCAAGGCCCCGCGTCCTCCTCTCCTCCCTCACCGCACCCGTAAGCGCCCGCGGCCGGCTGACCGGCACCTACGAACGCTGACCTCATGGCGGGCGCTACCGGCTATGACGCCGAACTGCGGCTGCATAACGAGGTCCTGCGGCGGGCCTGCGGCGTCCGGGTCCGCGACCACGTCCTCGACATCGGCTGCGGGACCGGGCAGACGACCCGCCAGGCCGCTCGCACCGCCCGGGCAGGAAGCGCTCACGGGGTCGACATCTCCGCGCCCGCGATCGAACGCGCCCGCGAGCTCGCCCGAGCCGAAGGGCTGCGCAACGCCACCTTCGAGCACGCCGACGCACAGGTCCACCGCTTTCCTGAAGAGCGCTTCGACCTGGCTATCAGCAGGTTCGGCACGATGTTCTTCGACGACCCCGGCGCGGCGTTCGCCAACATCGGGCGGGCGCTGCGCCCCGTCGGGCGGCTGGTGATGATGGTCTGGCAGGCCTCCGAGCGCAATGAATGGGAGGTCGCCATCCGCCAATCCCTCGCGGGGGCCGGGGAGGCAGTGGCCGTCGCTTCCGGGAGTCCGGATCCATTCTCGCTCGCCGACCCGGCGGCGATGACGGAGATCCTGGAGGCAGCACGGTTCACCGACATCGCCTTCACCGACGTCCGCGAGCCCGTCTACTACGGCCCGGACGTGGCCGCCGCCCTCGACTGGGTCCGCGGCTTCACCAGCACCAGCCAGGCGCTGAAGCGGCTAGACCCGCCCGCCGCGGCAGCCGCGGTCCGGCGGCTCCGCGAGGCACTTGCCGCCCACCTGCGCGATGACGGCATCTGGTTCAACTCACGCGCCTGGCTCGTAACCGCTCGCCGCGACTGAGGATGACCTCGAGGACGGCGGGATGCGGCAGACGACCGTGATCAAAGCAGTGACGCCCTGAGATCACCAGCGCACGAATGACGCACGAATGTCGCACGAATACCGTGACCTGCTAAAAGCCCGAACTCGGCACGCTTGAAGTGATTGGAGTCTAATTAAAAAATGATTAATATGGCCTAATTTATTGCATTGGGCGGGCGAGAGAAGCGAGAATTGCGCCCGTGGAGGTCACGACGGGGGTCGCGATCGCACATGAACCCAGGGGCAGGTCATGCGCTCATCACCATTCAAGAGATCCAGTGGTCCAGTTCCGGCTGGGATTCGTCCGGGAAGACGGCTGTCGGCCATCACCGCCGCGCTCGCGATGGCGGCACTCGCCGGTGCCGCCGGCTGCAGCTCCGGATCCGCGTCCAGCTCGCCGTCACCTGCGGGAACGGCCTTGGAACAGCCGGACATCACCGTCGCCGCGATCCAGTCGGTGACCGCCGCGGGCCTGTACATCGCGCAGCAGCAAGGATTCTTCGCCGACGCCGGGCTACACGTGACGATCGAGCCGGTGACCGGAAGCTCGTCGGCGATCCCGTATCTGGTCGCCAATCATGTCCAGGTAGTGTTCGGCAATTACGTGTCAGACATCCTGGCGCAGGCGCACGGGGTCGCCAGCCTGCGATTCCTCGCCGCGGGCAACGTTTCCGGTCCCGGCGAGCAGGAGGTGGTAGTGCCTCCCGGCTCGCCGATCACCAGCCCCGCCGGGCTGCGCGGAAAGACGATCGGCACGAACGCGCTCAATAACGTCGGGACCATGATGATGCAGGCGATCCTCGCCACGTACGGGATACCGGCCTCGGCGGTGCACTTCGTGCAGATACCGTTCCCGAGCGAAGGCGCCGCGCTCGCCGCGCACCGGATCGACGCCGCGTATATCAGCGACCCGTTCCTGACCGCCGACAAGCAGCAATATGGCGCAAAGACGCTATTCGACTGCGATCAGGGAGCGGTGTCGAACCTCCCGATCTCCGGGTACGTCACCACGAGCTCATGGGCGGCGCGGAACCCGAGGACCGCGGCGGCGTTCATCCACGCCCTGGAAAGGGGACAGGCGCTCGCCGGCACCGACCGGGCCGCCGTCAACTCGGCCCTGGTGGCCTACGCCGGCATTTCGCTGAAGGCCGCCCAGGTCGCGGCGATCGGCACCTTCCCGGTGAGCCAGCAGGTGCAAGCCGCTCCGCTGCAGCGCCTCGCCGACCTGATGGTGGAGTACGGCGTGATGAAGCAGCACTTCGACGTCACCCCGATGACGCAGTGACCGAAGCGAGGACGGGCGATCCCGTTGCGTGGTGACCATCTGTCCAGGAGCCAGGTCGTCCGCAACTTCGAACGGGTCGCGGGGACGTACGACGGCAACGAGGCGGTGTTCTCTGGTCCGATCGCGGACCGGCTCATTCAGGTTTCCGGGATCCGCCCGGGTGACCGGGTGCTCGACGTCGGCTGTGGCACAGGGAGCGCGCTGGTGCGCGCCGCCGCCGCGGCGTGGCCTGGCGGCGAGGTCACCGGCGTCGACTTCTCACCGGCAATGCTCGCGGTTGCCCGCGACAGGGCCGAGCGGGCTGGGCTTGATGGCATCGAACTGGTAGTCGGCGACGCCGAGGACCCGCCCGATCCGCCGTGCGGGGAGGGCAGCTTCGACAGGGTCATCGCCAGCCTGGTCTTCTTCCTGCTGCCGCATCCGGCGGGGGCCGCGCGCCGCTGGCTGGACCTGCTGCGGCCAGGCGGCACGACGACGCTGTCCTGGAACGTGAGCGAAGACCCAGCGTGGGCGCCCGTCCTGGCGATGGCGGACCGGCATGTGCCGCCGGGGTTCCCCAGATTCGGGCAGCTGGTCCGGCACTGGCCGCTCGGGTCAGTAGCGGAACTCGAGGGCATGCTGGCCGAATGCGGCTACACGGATATCACGACGGTCACCGAGGACATCCGGTCCCGGTATCCGAGCCCGGCCGCCTGGTGGGAATTTAGCTGGTCCCGTGCCTGCCGGATCAGCTGGCAGCACATTCCCGGGGATCGGCTGCCCGCGATCAGGGCCGAGGTCCTGGCGCTGCTCGACCGGCAGCGTGATCCAGCCGACGGCAGCGTCACCCGGACGATCCGGTTCGGCTGGACGAGCGCTCGCCGCGGCCGCCAACAGTGACCTCGCGGGCGAAGTCCTGTTTGGCCGGGTGCTCGCGGCGGCGCGGGACCATGGTGGCGGCGGCATCGCTGTCGCGGATGGTGAGGGCGACCGGGACGGCGACGAGGGCCACCGCAGCCGCGGCGAGGAAAGCGTCGTGGTAGGCGGCCACGTTGGCGGTGACGTGGCCCGCGGCCTGGCTGGCGGAGCCGGCCGCGGCGAGCACGGTGGTAAGGAGGGCCACGCCGACGGCGCCGCCGAGCTGCTTGGCGGCGTTGAAGATCGATGACGCTCGCCCAGTCTGAGCTTTGGAGATGGTCGCCATCGAAAACGCCTGGGCGGGGATGAACACGCACGCGATCCCGAGCCCGAGGCAGAACATGATGAGGCGCACCAGCCACAAGCTGGTGCCGGTGCCGACCTGGGCCATCACGACCATCGTGGCGGCCGCCAGCACGAGCCCGGCAGCGACGATCCGGCGGGGACCGAACCGCCCGTACAGCACCCGGGTCACGAGCTGACCGCCGGTCATGGCCCCGAGCGCGGAGGGGAACGTGATGAGCCCGGACTGGATGGCGGAAAGACCCAGCGCGTCCTGGAAGAACAGGGCAGCCAGAAACAGCGCGCCGAGGTAAGCGACCGACCCCAGCCCGTACAGACTCGTCGCGGCGCGGAACAGGCGATCGCGGAACAGGCGCAGGTCAATGAGCGGATTGGCCGCCCGTAGCTCGACGACGACCATCGCCGCCAGCATGCTGGTGCCGACGCCGATCGTGACCAGGACCGGGCCGCTCCCCCAGCCGTGGACCGGCCCCTCGGAGATGCCGTACATGGCGGCGCCCAGGCCCGCGCCGGACAGCACCAGGCCGGTGACGTCGAGCCGGCCAGGGTGAGGCGGGGTGTGGTCAGCCAGCACGACAGCGCCGAACACGAACAGTGCCACGCCGATCGGCACGTTGACGAAGAACACCAGCCGCCATGACAGGTAGGTGGTGAACAGGCCGCCCAGGATCGGCCCCAAAGCGGGAGCGAGCGTCGTGAAGATAGCGAGGACGCTCGAGACCCGCACCCGCTCGTCCGGCGGGTACACCCGGAACAGCATGGCCAGCCCGACTGGGGTCATGACCGCGCCCCCCGCGCCCTGCAGGACGCGGAAGGCGACCAGCTCGCCGAGGTCACCGGACAGCCCGCACAGCGCTGACGCGATCGTGAAGATACCGATGGCGCCGAGCAGCGCCCGGCGGCCGCCCATCCGGTCCCCCAGCCAGCCGGAGGCCGGGATGAACACCGTGAGGCTAACCAGGTAGGCGATCGACACCAGGCCGACGCTGCCGGGCTGGGCATGCAAGCTCCGGCCCAGCGTCGGCAGCGCCACGTTGACGATGGTCGTGTCCAAGATCGCCATGAACATGGCGGTGACGTACACCACGGCCACGGCCAGCTTCTGGGTTCTGAGTGCACTCACGATCAAGACACTAACACTATCGCTGAGAGTGTCAATCATTTATAGTGTCAGTCATCGATAGGCGCTACTATGCAGCCATGACCTCGATCTCTGATGCGCCCGGTGCGGTCGTGGATGGCCTCGATGAGGACGCGGCGGCCGAGGTGTGGCGGCGGATCCGCTCGATCAGCCACAACCCGACGGCGATGGCCACCTGCCACCAGATCACCCTGGAGACTGGGCTGCCGCTGGCCCCCCAGCGAGCGCTGCTCGTCCTTCCGCTGGACGAGGCGATCTCCATGCGCCAGCTCGCCAGGCGCCTGGGCTGCGACAACTCCTACGTGACCCCGCTGGTCGACGCCCTGGAAACCCGTGGTCTGGCGGTTCGCCAACCGCACCCGACCGACCGGCGGGTCAAGGTCATCGTGCTCACCGACAAGGGTCAGGAACTGGCCAAGCGGGTGCAGCTAGCCGACACCACCCCGCCAATCGCCTTTTCCAGCCTGAGCGAGGCTGAGATCGGCACCCTCCGGGACCTCTTGCGGAAACTCGACCCGGCTGAGGCCTGACGCCGTCGGACCAGGAAGGGGCCTGCAGAGTGCTGACGATCGTGACCGCCGGTGCCCAGGCGGCCGCGCCTGGGCAGCGGGCGTGGTGGAAGCCGCCGGTCCCGTACTGGCTGATCCGGGTGGGCGGGTTCGCGGTTATCGTTCCCCTGACGCTGGCCCGGAGCGGGAGCGGGCACCGGCTGTTCTGCATCACTGTCCTGGCAGTCGGCGGCATCCTGCTCGCCGTGTGGGGTGTTCTCGACTGGCGTGACCGGCAGGCGATGCCCTGGCCGGCGTGGCTGCGGGTCGCGATGCTGGGTGCCCTGGCGGCGGCCGGCGGAGCGGGTGCGGCCTTCAGCCCGGCGCGAGCGGCGGGCGGGTTCGCGGTGATGGCGGCGATCGCCGCCGGCAATGACCTCCCGTCCGGTCCCGCCGTAGCGGTGACCGCGGTCGGGGTGCTCGGCGTGGAGGCCGGCGGCCTGGTCTTCGGGTTCTCGGCCAGCACCGCCGTGGGCTGGCCCTTGGTGCTGATCGTTTCGCTGCTGGCCGGGCGGAACCGCCGGGACGCGCGCATCCGGGCTGCGCAGGCGGCCGCTCTGGCTACCCGGACGAGGCAGGCGCAGGCCGAGCAGCGGCTGGCCGCCGCGCTCGAGGAACGCAGCCGGATCGCCCGGGAGATCCACGACGTGCTGGCACACTCCCTCAGCGCCCTCAGTGTCCAGATTGAGACCGCACGATCCGTGCTTGACGATACCGGTGACGTCACCGCCGCCAGTGATCTCCTCCGGCGAGCCAGCCACCTGGCCGATAACGGTCTCAGCGAAACCCGGGAGGCGATCCACGCGCTGCGCGCCGATACTCCCCCGCCGCCTGACGGCCTGGCCAGCCTGGCGCGGAATCACGAGCAGCACTATCACCACCCGGTCGCGCTGGTCGCCACCGGCCAGGCCCGTCCGATCGGGCCCGACGTCAATGTGGCGCTTATCCACGCCGCCCGTGAGGCGCTGACCAATGCGGCCAGGCACGCCCCGGGTACCGCCGTGACCATGAACCTCGACTACTCCCCCGGGCTGGTCACCCTGACTATCGCCAACCCCGTCCAGTCCCCCGGGCCGGCGGTGGCCGCCGATCGGAGCGAGGGGGGCTCCGGGAGCGGCTACGGGCTCATCGGGATGCGCGAGCGGCTGCAACTCATCGGCGGGACGCTGACCGCGGGCCGGGAGGGCGGGCAGTGGGTCGTGCGAGCTCAGGTGCCGCTGTGAGCGGCGAGGAGACCGGCGGGGAGATCCGCATCGTGGTCGCCGACGATCAGCGGTCAGTACTCGACGGCCTGGCCCTGATGCTCGGCATGCTGCCCGGCATCACGGTCGCCGCGGTCGCCGCCGACGGCGCCGAGACGGTTGCCGCGGTCGGCCGGCACCACCCGGACGTGGTGTTGATCGACCTGCACATGCCGGGGATGGACGGTATCGAGGCCACGCGGCGCCTGAACGCCGAGCACCCGGACACGGCGGTCGTGGTACTCACCACCTACGCCGACGACACGTCGGTCCTGGAGGCGCTACGCGCCGGCGCCCGGGGTTACCTCACCAAGAACGCCGGCCGCGCCGACATCGCCAGGGCTATCCACGCCGCCGCCAGCGGCCAGTCGATCCTGGACCCGGCGGTCCAGGCCACCGTGCTTGAGGCGGCTGCGTCGAACCCGGCCCGGCCCGCGCCCGCCCCCGCTCCCGAGCTGCCCGATGGCCTGACCAGCCGGGAGGGTGACGTCCTGATGCTCATCGCCCAGGGCCTCAGCAACAGTGATATAGCGGCCGCGCTGTTCCTCAGCGCGAACACCGTCAAGACCCACGTCAACCGAGTCTTCAGCAAAACCGGGTCGAAGACCCGGGCTCAGGCGATCCGCTACGCCTACGACCACGGACTGACCGGCGGATGACTGTGCGTTCTGTGAACCAGGCCAGGCTGATGACGAACTTGAAAGACACCAAGCGGTAGAGCAGGACAGCGGCGAGCGCGTCCGCGGGCCGTGGCCCGGCGGCGGCCAGCGCGACCGTCATGGCGACTTCGACGACGCCGATCCCTGCGGGGGTGGGGCTAAAGCTGGCCGCGCCCTGCCCAGCGCTCCACGCCAGCAGAACGCCGCCCCACGGAACTGGCACGCCGACGGCCTTGACGGAAAAGATCAGGCAACAGGCGTCAGCCGCCCAGTTCAGCAGCCCCCAGGTGAACGCCAGCCCGACCGTGGCCGGGCTCAGCCGGAAAAGGCCGAGCCGGTCCACGGCGGATTTCGTCAGCTGGCCGGGATCGCCGCGCGGCCGCCGCAGGACCCGCTGGGCAGTGCGCACGAGCCGGGAAGCCAGGCTCTGAAGGCGGGACCGGCCCGCCGGCGACCGCAGCGCGACAAGGCCCGCGGCGAGGATGACCAGGCAGGTCAGTGCGCTGCCCAGCGCGCTGATCGCGGCGGCCGGGCTGCCGGACAGCAGCGCGGCCACCACCACGACGACGGCGAAGGCGACGGTCGAGACCACACCGGCCAAGGCCAGGGCGGCCTTGGCGATGACGGGATCCACCCGCCGTTCCCTGAGCTGGCGGTAGGCGTAGGTGGCGGCCATGCCTGACCCGATCACCGGAACGGCGACGGCGACGCCGTTGGCCAGGTACGCGGTCGACAACAGCCAGGAGACGGTCAGGCGCGCCCCGCCGGCTTGAAGCAGCCGCCGCTGCAAAAGCGCGAAGAACACCATCGACAGGCACTGCGCACCGATGCAGGCAATGACCCAGCCCGGCTCGGTGTGCGCCGCCAGCACCCGGAGGCCCGCGAGCAAGGTGGTGCGCTCGCGGTAGACGGCCCAGCCCGCTCCCGCGGCGACGGCGAGGGTCCCGGCGATCTCGGCCGCGATGCCCCATGAGCGGGGTGTCATCGTATCGGCGCGGCATACTGCGGGCTGGGCTCGGCGGCGTCGTCGGGGCCCAGGTTCCTGGCCCGCAGGGCCAGCCCGACGGTGCGGGTGACGATCATGGCGATAGCCATCAGGAGAAGCGCGTCCGTGATCGCCGCGGTGGTGACGGCGTGCTGGGTCATCCAGTGGCCGAGCTGGGCACCGAACCAGTGCACAGAGCCATACGAGAACGCGGTGCGCGCGCCGATGACCACGATCCACAGCGCCGCATAGCCGAACCCGGCCCGGCTGACCGGCTTGTGCGTGCGAGGGCTGCGGTAGACGGTCATCAGCGCGGTGGCAGCCAGCCCGAGAACGAGGCCCGCCGCGGCTAGCGCCAGTTCGAGGGTGAGGCCGGTGCCGGTGGTGGTGAAGGCCTTCATGAAGATGGCGACCGCTACCGCCGACGTGACGAACGGCCGCAGGATGCGGAACCACCCGATCTTGCGGTGTTTGCCGATATCGGCTTCGAGGACGACGAGGAGCACGATCGCGTTGAGGATCAGGGCGTCTTTCATGGCGAACTCCAGACGTTGAGGATTTCTTCGACCCTCGCCCAGGAGGTCCGCCGGCGTCGTCGCCGCGCGGGGCGATACCCGGGGTGATTCCGGGGTGACCGCCCACCCCAGATCTGGTCCCTGAACTCACCTCTCGCGGTGACGGCAAAAAGCCCCAGCCCCCGTACCGTCCGATGACAGGACGCCGGCGACCACGACCGGCACCGGACAGGAAAGAAGCACGAACATGCTGATCGCCACCATCATCAGGATCGTCATGCGCTTCCTGCGCAGCAGGCAGAATCCGGCTTCCGAGCCGGGACAGCAACGCCTCCGGCCATGAAAACGGGCCTGCCGCGGGGCCTGCCGCAGATCCGCCTGGTGGCCCGGGAGGTGCGATCCTCCTGGGCCACCAGGCGTCACCACGAGACGGTGCCGCGCGAATTCGGTATGGTTTGTGACGGCTTGCAGGGGGCTTCTCACCCAAGGGACGGGGTCATGGCCGAAGACGAGCAGGCACCGCCAGACATTGACATTCGCCGGCCCAACATGGCGCGCATGTACGACTACGCGCTGGGCGGGAAGGACAACTTCGCTTCCGACCGGGAAGCGGTGCAGAACCTGTTCAAGCTCGCCCCGGAGAACGCGTATGTTCCCCGGGCCAACCGGCAGTTCCTTGGCAAGGCGGTGCGCTTCGCGGCGGAGCAGGGCATCGGGCAGTTCCTTGACCTCGGCGCCGGCCTGCCCAGCCAGAACAGCACACACGAGGTGGCCAGGCGGGTCCAGCCGGACGCGCGCGTCGTCTACGTCGATTCCGACCCCGTCGTGCTCGCCCACGCCCGGGCATTGCTCGCCGGAAATGACCCCGGCCTCACGGTCATCGGCGAGGACATCAGGAATACCGGACAGGTCCTCGGCGATCCCCAGACGCGGCGGCTGATCGACTTCTCGCAGCCCGCGGCCGTCTTGTTCGTGGCCGTCCTGCACGGGATCCCGGACGCCGACGATCCCGCCGGGATCGTCGCGCAATACGTGCGGCGGCTGGCCCCGGGCAGCTACGTGATCCTGTCTCATCTCACGCGCGAGGGCCACCCCGCCGATATCGTCGCGAAGAAGGAAGAGGTCTGGGCGAAATCCGCCACGCCGATGGCGTATCGCAGCCGTGACGAGATCCTGCGATTCTTCGAAGGGCTCGACCTGGTCGAGCCCGGGCTGACGACCGTGACGCGGTGGCGGGAAGAGTCGCCGGACGCACAACTCGACGCCGCGGGCACCTGGACCCTGGCCGGCGTGGGCCGGAAGAACTAAGGTCAAAGACTTTTTTCTTAACGAACCGTGCGTTCTCTTCCGGCCCCGGTGACTCGCGTCACCACGGGACGGTGCCGTGGCGATCCTGGAAGGTGCCGGTGGGACCGTCCTTGGGCAGGGTGGCGAGGCGCACGATCGCGTCGGTGCCTTCGGTCACCGTCTGAGTGCCGCGGTTGTTGTTGAAGTCCGTTCCGGTAAAGCCGGGGTCAGCCGCGTTCACCAGGATGCCGTCAAGCGCCCGCGCGTACTGGACGGTGAGCATCGTCAGCGCCGCCTTGCTGGCCGGATAGACCGGCAGTGTCACCACGTTCTCCACCGTGCCGGGGGTGGTGATTCGCGTGAAGGACCCCACGCCGCTCGACACGTTCACGATCCGGGGATTGTCCGAAGCACGCAGGAGCGGCAAGAACGCGTGCATGACCCGGATCGGGCCAAGCACGTTGATGCCGAATCCCCGCATCGCCTCCTCTGCCGTGAGATCCGCCGCGCCGACACGCGGCTCGGCGGTGCCGGCGTTGTTGACGAGCACGTCGAGCCGCCCGTACTCGCTCCCGACCCGTTCGGCGGCCGCCGCGACGCTTGCGTCGCTCGTAGGGTCGATCTCGAGGAAGACGGCCCCGAGTTCGCCGGCGGTCCGCTGCCCGCGTTCCGCGTCGCGCGCCCCGACGAGCACGGTGTGGCCGACCTCAAGCAATCGCCGTGCCGTCTCGCGCCCCAGTCCTTTGTTCGCTCCGGTGATCAAGGTGATCGTCACGGTTCCAAGTATCGCCAGACGTTGACTTCACCCCCGGAGCAACCTCGATTCTGGAAACCATGGACGCCGAACAAGATCAAGCCCTCCTCGATGAGCAGATCGCCTACTACCGGGCGCTGGCCCCCGATTACCTGGACCAGGGGCTGGACTTCCCCGGCGGCGATGAGATCGCCGCGGCGCTTGACGCGTTCCGGCCAACCGGAAGCGTGCTGGAGTTCGCGTGCGGGCCCGGAGTGTGGACCGGTCCGCTGCTCCGCCACGCGACGGATGTCACGGCCGTGGACGCGTCGCCGGAGATGCTCGCCCTCGCCGCGGCCCGAGTGCGCAGCGACCGGGTACGTTTCGTCCGGGCTGACGTGTTCACCTGGCAGCCCGACCGCCGCTACGACGTGGTTTTCATGGGGTTCTGGCTGTCGCATGTCCCGGCCGAGCGCTTCGGGCCCTTCTGGTCACTCGTGGCTGACTGCCTCCAGCCGGCGGGCCGGGTGTTCTTCGCGGACGACGGGTACCGGACTCCGGACGAACTCGTGGAAGGCCCGTCGTCCTCGACCATCCGGCGGCGGATCCCCGACGGCACCGCGTACCGGATCGTGAAGGTTCCGCACCGGCCCGCGGACCTTCAGAGTCAGCTCCGGGACCTCGGCTGGGACGTCACGGTCAGCTCGACGGCCGGACCTTTCTACTGGGGAGCCGGGCGCCCGCCTCGCACGTGACCGGGGGTAAGGCTGGCAGCCGCCAGATACGCAGGATGTTGTCGGGGAGGCGGACAGAGAACCGCCCCGAGGGAGAGGCCTGCGCCAGGATCTCCCGCATGTCCCTTTCGAAGTCCTCCCGGCGGTCGCCGAACAGGTGCGGCGCCGTCGAGGAGGTCGAGAACACCCGGGCCACGATGTCATCGGCCGTTCGCTCGATGATTCGCTGGTCCGGCACGGTCACCGTCTGCGCCGGCCGGAAGCCGGCCTCCTGGAACACCTGGTCCTCGCCGCTGGGTGACGTGTTGCGGATGCCCCGCCCCGCTCGCCGGTCGCTGCCCAGGTACTGGCGCCGCAGCCGGTCGAGCGCCTCATCGGGCGGCGGCGGGAACGGAATCGAGCCCTGCTGGGCTTCCGCTTCCAGGTCACTGAGCCGGTAGCCGGGCGCGTCTACTTGCACTGCCGCCCCGCCCGGCTCAAGCATCGTCGCGACGGCCGCGGCGACCCGGGGCCGGTCCATCCAGTGGAACGACGCGGCGAACGTCACGGCTCGGAAGCTGCCCAGGCCGGTCGGCAGGCCCTCGGCCCGCTGACATACCCAGGTGACGTTGCCGGCCCCCTGGACGGCCGCCGCCCGGGACGCGTAGACCAGCATCTCGGGATCGGGATCGAGCCCGACGGCCGCGTCGAACAGCGGCGCTAGCCGCAGCGTGACCGTTCCCGGCCCGCAGCCGACATCGAGCAGGCGTCCTCGCCCGTCAAGGGCCAGGCTGCGGGCGAAGACGTCGGCCAGGCCGGGCGCGTAGGGCAGCCGGCCCTGTTCGTAATATCCGGCCGCTCCGGCGAAGAGAGACTCATCCCAGCTCCAGGTCTCCCAGCCGCCCGCCTCCCCGTGCACGACGCGAATATACAGTTCTCCCCTGGAGGTTCTGATGACGACCGAAGAGCCGGCCGGGATGAGCGAACCGGCGGTGGTGCGGCTCCGGGACGGCGCCGGGCTATGGACGACGGTCAGCGGGACCGGGCCGCCGGTCGTGTGCCTGCACGGCGGCCCGGGCCTGTGGGACTACCTCGCTCCCCTCGCGGTGCTGCTCGATGACACGTTCACCATGGTCAGGTTCGACCAGCGCGGCTGCGGGCGCTCGACCGGCCACGACGGCCCGTTCACGATCGAGCAGGCGGTCGATGACCTGGACCAGGTCCGGGCGGCCCTCGGCTTCAGCCGGTGGGCGGTCGCCGGTCACTCGTGGGGCGCCGAACTCGCGGTCCGCTACGCCGCGCGGCACCCTGACCGGACCACCGCCGTCGCCTACATCGGCGGCGTGGGCGCGGGAAACGGCTACCGAGAGGCCCTCGCCGCCGAACACGACCGCCGCCTTGGCGCCGATCGCGAACGCTGGGCCGCGCTGTCCGCCATCCCCGCCGGCGACCGGACAAAAGCCGAGGAACGCGAATGGTGCCTGCTCCAGTGGCGAACCGACTTCTCGCCGACTCCTGACGCCGCCGGGCACGCCCTGGCGCTCTGGGAGACGCGGCCGCCGGAGGCGGTCATCAACATGTCCGCCAATCGGGGACTGTGGGGCGACCGCGAGACCGAGGACCTCCTCCAGGCAGCCGCCCGGGTCACATCCCCCGTGACGATGATCTTCGGCAACGACGACCCGCGTCCCTGGGCGGCGAGCGACACCCTGCTCGCTGCCCTCCCCAACGCCAGCAGGACCGTGCTCGACGACGCGGGCCACGCTCCCTGGGCCGAGCGGCCGACGGGCACGCGCCGCCTGATCATCGCTGCCCTGCGGCCGCTTCCCGCCTGATCGTCGATGACAGGCCCGCCAGCCCGGGGGTAGCGGGCAGCAGCAGCGTGCTGACGCCCAGGCGCTCGTTCATGGCCGCCAGCTGATATTCATGCCGCAGGTCGGACCGGTTGCGCACACCGCGGATGATCACGCCGGCGCCGTGCTGCCGGCAGAACGCGACGGTCAGCCCGGTCCACGCGGTCACCGTCACGTTGTCCCAGTCCGCGGGAAGTTCCCGGCGCAGCTGGATCGCCCGCTGCGATGGGGTGCTGCCCGGATGCTTATCGCCGTTGACGGCTACGAGCACGGTGATCCGGGCGAAAAGATGCCAGGCGCGCTCGATGATGCCGAGGTGCCCCGGAGTGAGGGGGGCGAACGTGCCGGGATAGACCGCATGCTCCCCCAGCAGGCCCCCGCCGACCGCATCCGGCACCATCCCAGCCTACGCGGGTGCGGGTAACGTCTGGCGGGCCGTCGCACACTAACGAGTGAGGCCACTCGCCGCCTCGCCGCCCGCAGGAGGATCGCCGTGACAACTGTCCGCATCGTGTTCCGGCCAGAAGGGGGGCCGGTTGGCAGCGTCGTGACCGGCCGGGATCTCATCGTGCTCGCGGACGACACAGGTCACCGGGCGGTACCGCTGTGGCTGCGGGTTTCCAAGCACCTGTGGCGCCTGCTGAACCGTCCTGCCGAAGACGAC
>Ga0335075_10010133_pt1 | contig 14315 bp, 13 predicted proteins | sample Lox_Sample_24_FD_206723 | JGI IMG/M metagenome (GOLD analysis project Ga0335075, IMG submission 206723) | Soil microbial communities from Loxahatchee National Wildlife Refuge, Florida, United States - Lox_Sample_2.4 | ecosystem: Environmental > Terrestrial > Soil > Wetlands | place: USA...
GCCATACAAAACATGTGCCAGGAAAAAAATCAGCAGCACATTCGGCATGTACAAAATCCATCCCGTCACAGCCGAAGCAATCAAGAGCGGAGCGGGAGTGATCGGCGTAACCTTGTAACGTCGTAGAATGTTCGCTTCGCGCTCCTGCACCGAGCGTATGCCCGCGCCAAAGAGCCCATTGCCAAGGATCCCGATGATCAGCACCATGGCAATTACGATTGTGATCGCGGCGCCGCGCTCGGCGTGCATGGCCTGCCCAAAGATGAAAAAGAAAATAAGCGGGAAAAGATAATTAAAGAAAATGACGGATTTTTCGCGCAACGCCAGCTTCAGGTTTAGCGCGATGAGAGCTTTGTACGGTTTCACTCGCGCAGACTCTTTCCCGTCAGCTCAATGAACACATCTTCCAGGCTAGGCTGTTTCAGGCTGACATCGGTCAATTCGAGCCCTTGTTGATCGATCCATTTCACCAAATCCACCAATGTAGCCGCGGGACGGCGTGAATGCACCGTCAGCGTTCGCCCGGTTGGATCCAGCGCACTCTGGGTCGCCTCTGCCCAGGCCGGACGATTTTCCGGCAGCGCTGTTGCGCAAGTCACAACAATGCTCGAAGCGTTGCGGCTCTGCTGTTGCAGATGGCTCGGTGTATCGAGAGCGATGATGCGTCCTTCATCGACAATCGCAACCCGGTCACATAACCGTTCCGCCTCCTCGATGTAGTGCGTGGTCATGAGAATGGTGCGATGCTCGCGTTTGAGTTCCTCCAGCAAATTGTGGATCTCGACACGCACCTGCGGGTCGAGCCCGGTGGTCGGTTCGTCCAGAAAAATCAGTTGCGGATCGTTGATTAGGGCCAGAGCCAGCGCCAGCCTTTGTTTCTGTCCGCCTGAAAGGGTGCTGTAAAAAGCGTCGCGCTTTTCCTCGAGCTGCAGACGCGCCAACAATTTATCCAGATCCACATGCTGCGAATAAAAAGATGCGAACACTTGCATGGCTTCATGCACGCGAATCTTTTCCGGCAGATTCGTCGCCTGAAGACAAACTCCAATGCGGTCTTTGAGTTGGTGCCGCTGCTTGTCAGGATCGAATCCCAGAACCGTAACTACGCCCGATGTTCGCGGGCGCAGGCCTTCGAGAATTTCTACCGTGGTGGTTTTTCCCGCGCCATTCGGCCCCAGCAAGCCGAACACCTCGCCGGGCTTGATCTCAAAATCGATTCCTTTGACGGCGTGAACATCGCCGTAGGACTTCTTGAGGCCCTGCACCAGGATCGCTGCCGAAGTAGAATTCATGCGGGATTGCACAGGCTACCGGAGAATTAGGCTCAAGTCAAAACTGAACCGAATGGCTGAGAATAAATCGAGGAGTGCTAGCGAGCTCGCGGACTATGGATTTCCGCGATGTAGCCGCCCGGAAACTCAACCATTGCTGAAGTGCGCCCGTCGGAGCTGTACGGAGCTGAAAGAATTTTTATCCCCGCCAGCTTAGCCCTTTTCAGAGTCGCTTCAAGATCGCCCACTTCATACCCGGTAGTTTCGTGCCCGAACGGATAAGGCAGATGTCCGTCCGTCACCAGTACCTCCACATTTGCAAACAAAGAAATGATTCGAATTCGTCGATAAGTTTCACCCGGGCGCCCAATTTCGCCCGCATCGGCTTGCTTGTCATCCTCGACAACCTTGCCGTCGGAGAAGCGGACGAAACCGCCCGCAAATTGTTCTACGCTATCGCGCGATACATACACCCGATTATCGGGAACAGTTTCGAGCGGGGGATTCGTCCCTGGTTTGAAGTGCCAATAAAGCTGCATCTTCACGCCGCCAGGCCATTGAATCACTGCATCGATCCCAATCGGATCCTTGAAAGGTTCAACCACAACTTCCGCTCCAGCTCCGCGAGCGGCGGCGATGGCTTTATCCATATCGGTTACGAGGTATCCCGTGCGTTCCTCGCCGAATGGATATGGCACTGGCGTGTGATACGCGAAAACCGAAAGAGCTCCCACAGGACTTAATATGTATTGGCTTTCCGTGCTGCTCGCAAACGGAGTCACGTCGGCAACAATTCGTTTCGACGCCTTTCCCCCAAACGTCGCGACAAAGCTATTGACGAATGCATCAATGTCGGCAGGAGCAACGTAAACGTGCGTGGTGTCGTATTGCGGACCAACCGCAACGGGCGGCTTCTTTTCGGATTCGCCGCCCGTTGCCAAGGTCACCAATACAAGACACAACGCGATTTGCCGTGGCATAAAAGCGATCACAGCTTACGCCGCTGCCTGTTCGCTACGCTTCAAAAACGCCAGCAGATCGGCATTGATCTGATCCGCATGGGTAGCCGGCATTCCGTGCGGGTATCCCGGATACACTTTCAAGGTCGCGTTCTTCACGATCTTCGCGGACATCAGTCCCGACGCACCGATCGGCACAATCTGATCGTCATCGCCATGCATCACCAAAGTCGGCACATCGATTTTCTTCAGGTCTTCGGTGAAATCCGTCTCCGAAAAAGCCTTGATGCAGTCGTAATGGGCCTTCATTCCGCCCATCATCCCCTGCAACCACCAGTGCTCGCGGATGCCTTCGGAAATCTTCGCGCCCGGCCGGTTGTAGCCGTAGAACGGCAACGTGATGTCCTTGTAAAACTCCGGACGATTCGCCGCCAGCGCAGATCGCAGGCCATCGAACACCGAAATTGGCAAGCCGCCTGGATTCTTGTCAGTCTTCACCATTAACGGCGGGACTGAACTGATGAGCACCGCCATGGCAACACGCTTCGATCCATGCCGCCCGATGTAGCGCGCAACCTCGCCGCCGCCCGTGGAATGACCCACATGAATCGCATTCTTAAGATCAAGCTTTTCGGTGAGCGCCGCCAGATCATCGGAGTAGGTATCCATGTCATTGCCGTCCCAGGTCTGCGTGGACCGACCATGACCGCGCCGGTCGTGCGCAATCACGCGATAGCCGCGCTGCCCGAAGTACAACATCTGTCCATCCCAATCGTCGGCGCTGAGTGGCCAGCCGTGGCTGAAAACAATCGGCTGCCCGGTGCCCCAGTCTTTGTAATAAATCTGAACACCGTCTTTAGTCGTAATCGTAGGCATAAAAAATCTCCTATTTTGAACGCTGGTGGTTAGTTGGTTGGAAAGTTGTAGAGGGTTTCGAAAATCACAAGCTCTGGTTTAAGCCGCATGAGCCGGCTCCAGATGGAACCTTCGCGTCGCCAGAATAGTGAGCGCAATGAAAATCAACACCACGGCGACTTGCGCAATCAAGAATGGAGGCTCTTTCTGCGTGGGCGCCAATGCCTTGAGCGCCGGAACTTTCTCGAACAACTGCACGATCAAAACAAACACATTAAGATACAAGGCCATCGCTGCCGTGATTACATATACCGGGCGCCAGGGCCCGCCCATATGAAAAATATATCGCGCCGGGATTGCAATTGCGAGCAGCGCCAGCGAGATGATCCCCACGATGTGCGATGGCAAAAGGTGCACGACAGGAAAACCAAAGCCGGTCACGCTGGTCAAAACGGTGGTGACAAGAAAAATGAAATTCATCCCGTCCCAGCGCTTCCCTGTGAGGAAGCCATACATGACGATCAGCCCCGAACCAATCCCCACAAGGCTGATCAATACGTGCAGAAAAGTGTAGGTTGCAGCCGACATGCCTAAAATCATGGCGCCTCCTTTTGGGGGAGAATCATACGCCTGATTTCTTGAGATCGCCAACGTGCCGGCAGGGGTTAAGACACCAGCGCTACTGTCTTTCACAGTCAGCACTTCAAAGAATACTAATGCGGTGGGTCTTGAGTAGCCTGTGCCGGCTGTGCCGGTTTTGCCGGCGTCGACGACTTGTCGTCTTTGAAAATTCCAGCCAGCTTGCCAAAAAATCCCTTTTTCTTCTGCGCATCTTGCGCCTGTGTCGTCGCTTGCGCGTCCTGCCCGTTGGCTCCTTGAACTGGAGGAGGCAACGCTTTTTCTCCGCTGCCGAAGATGCGATTGAAGAATCCCGCCACGGCTCCAGGTTGATCGCAGGTTTCTTGCGGCTCGGTTCCGGTTACGAAAGCGGCAACATAATCATCGGGACAAGCCGGAGTAGCCAGACGATTCGTAGCCTTGTCAAGCTGCACAGCCACTACTCCCGTCGGTTGCGTAAAGGGCTTCATGTCCGAATATGGCGGCAGTTTTTGCGCTTTCTTCATGAACTCGGTCCAGATTGGCGCAGCCGTCTGCGCGCCACTTAGCCGAAGATCGCTATAGTCGTCATACCCCACCCAAACGATGCAGAGCAAATTCGATGTATACCCGGCAAACCACCCATCGTGCGAACTGCCAGTCTTTCCCGCTGCAGGTGCGGCAAAACCGCGCAGACGGACCGCCGTATAGCCTAGTCCGTTATTGATCACGCCCTCCATCATGTTGGTCATGATGTAGCTCACGCGTGGATCGAGAACCTGCCGCTGATCGGTCTTAAAATTCGCCAGCACGTCGCCCTTGGCGTTGCGCACGGAATTCACAAGAATCGGCGACAACCGCGTGCCGTCGTTACCGAATACGGTGTAGGCTCCCGCCATGTCGAGCGGAGTCGCGTCGTACGAACCCAGCGCCATGGCCGGAGTCGGTTTCACCGAAACGATTCCCGCGGACTTCGCCAGTTGCGCCACCTTGTCGTAGCCTACTTCCTCGGCAACTTTCACCGTTGCGTTGTTCAGCGACATCGCTAGCGCATAACGCAAGGTCACATCGCCGTGATATTCCTCTTTGTAATTGCGCGGCTCGTAAATCTGGTCACCATAGGCAAAGCTGGTGGGGGCATCCGTCACTGTCGACGCCGGGGTGATCACAGTTTGCGAACCATCTACCGCCGTGTTCATGGCTGCCGCGTAAACGAATGGCTTAAAAATCGATCCCGTGGGCCGCTTCGACAGCGCGTGATTCAACTGGCTGAAACCGTAATCTCTTCCACCCACCAAGGCCAATATTGCTCCCGTGTGCGGATCGAGCACCACCAGCGCGACCTGTGCCTGCGGCCCCGGCAAAACGTGCGTCTCATATTTCTTTCCGACTCTTACTCGCTTGGTTCGCAGCTTCGTGACTTGCTCATCCACCAGCTTGATGCCGGACTCCACCGCCTGCGCCGCCGCTTTTTGCAGATCGGGATCGAGCGTGGTGTAGATGCGGTACGACTGATCGTTCATGTCGTGCTCGCTGAACTTGTTGATCAGCGTATCGCGCACCATGTCAACAAAGTAGGGCGCATCGCTGGCTTCCACATTTGGCGGCGCAAGCTTCAGCGGCGTCGCTTTGGCTTTATCGGCCTGCTCACGGGTGATGGCGTGGTTCTCTACCATCGAATCCAGCACCAGATTCCGCCGCTCCAGCGCCCGCTCGGGATGCCGGTAAGGTGACAAGCGGCTCGGCCCCTGGATGATTCCCGCCAGCAGAGCCGCTTCCGGCAGCGCAATGTCCTTCAAATCTTTGTTGAAATATGCGCGGGAGGCTTCGGCAAAACCGCTGATCGCGAACGATCCCCTCTGCCCCAGATTCACCCAGTTGCCGTAGAACTCGAAAATCTGCTGCTTGCTGAACTTTTGCTCCAGCTCTTCGGCAATCAGCATCTCCGTCAGCTTGCGCCGGATGGTTTTTTCCGGCGTCAGAAAGAATCCGCGCGAGAGCTGCATCGTGATCGTCGACCCGCCCTGCTCGTGCCGTTGCCGCGTCAGGTCGATCCATCCCGCTTCCGCCATGCGGATGAAGTTCACCCCGCCATGCTCGAAGAAGCGCCGGTCCTCGATCGCGAGCACGGCATCGATCATCACTTTCGGGATTTCGTTGTACTTCACCAGCTCCCGCTTCGATCGCTGCCCGGAATCGAACAACGCCGTTACCAGTTGCGGTTCCAGTTCATACGCGGAAAGCTCATTGCCATTGCTGCTGATCTTGTCGACGCGCCCGTCTTCAAAACTGATATGCGCCTCTTCCGGGCTGTGGTAACTCTCCGGCCCCGGCGTAATATCGATTCCATTTCTCACCACATGAAACGTGCCGAGTTTCGACTGTCCCTCGTCATCGGAATACCCGGCCCGCCGCAGTTGCGCCGCAATCTCTCTGGCATCGATTTTGTCGCCGTCGCGCACTGTCTGCGGCAGGGCATAAATCTTCGCCGAATTCCCAAACACCGGCGAGCGGAACCGTTGCGCAATAATGCGGTCGTATTTGATGTAGAAATAGGAGAAAGACCCGCCCAAACCCACAGCGACCACCAGGAAAACCACCAAAGCGGCGCGGATTATGGGATCGCGTGGCAGGCCAAACCTGCCTTTGCTGCTCTTGCCTTCAGCTTTCGGAATCTTGATTTTGATAGCCAAAATTAAATCTCTTGTGTCCCCGGAAAAAACGCCTTCTGGTCAGACGTGGGCACGCGCCAAAAGGTTTTACCGCCTACTATTCCTCCGGCGGTTTTATCCATCCGCAGTATCGAAACATGAGGCAATATGCAGGAAGCTGTTCCTCCATTGTACCGCTCTGCGCGAAAACAAAAAGAGACCCGCAGTTCATGCAGGTCCCTAAGCTGTTAACCCCAACCGCGTTAATCGAAAAACTCCGCCGCACCGACTATTGCGTGTCCGTTACCGCCCAGAATCCGCCAGTAGTTAGGGCCAGAGTCGTCGTTGGCTGCGTCAGCAGGCCTGCGGAGCTCACATCGAAGGCGCTGAGTTCATATGTATAAACCGAAGTGCCAGGGTTATACACATCGGCAAACTCGAACAGATATGCGCCGCTTTGGTCGAATTGTCCCCACGACCCTAGGGCCGCATTGGCGAAGGGTGAGCCGCTTACCGTAGTCAAAGCCCCAGTTGACGAATTAATGGAAAATCCCTCGGCTGAGTTAAATCCCAGTAGGGTATCGTCAAGGCCAAAGGAGTAAACCAGGTCTCCCCCGGTATTCGGCTGCACGGCAATGTCTTGCGGCGAGTACTGCGTGGCAAAGGGAGATCCCGCCACAGCTGTCAGCGCACCCGCATCGGTGCCCGATTGCGTAATTGCATAAACATAAAGATTGTTGTCATCCCCTCCATTCAAATCCAGGTTTCTGCCGGTAGTTCCAATCAGATATTTGCCGCTGGGCTCGCCCGCCACCTGCCACATAGGAAGGCTGAACGGACTTCCCACAACCGGCGTGAGCACGCCAAGGCTTGCACCCGTTCCAATACTGTAGGCTCCAACTTCAGAACCAGTGTGGTTACTGTAGGCCTGCGTCGCGTAGAGATAGCTTCCTAACCCATCGGTGGTCAGGTTCACCGGCGAGAATGGTACGGTAAAGGGAGAACCAGCCACCGCCGTCAATGCCCCGCCGCTGCCAATCTGGTAAACGTAGATTGCATCGCCCAGCGTATCCGCAAAGAATAACAACGTTCCCGCAGGATTCGTAATCACGCTCGAGGTACCGAAACCGCCGCCCACGTAACTCATAAACGACGCCGTGAAAGGACTGCCGCCGATCGAGGTCAAGCCCCCGCTGGTACTGATCGTCCAGCCGTAAATCTGATTAGTCGAGGCGAAGCCGGCATACAAATATTGTTTCTGCGCCACCGCCATACCCGTGCCGAAATCGTTTCCGGGAATTGTTGGCGCGGTGTAACTCGAGGTCGCCTGGAATGTGCTTGCGGCCGTGTTCAAGGTATACCCGTCAATAGTGCCGCCTGAGCTTGTACCCGTGTCGACGGCAAAGGCGAATGCGGCCGTCGTGCTGCCGCTGGTTCCTCCTCCACCCAAGCCAGGAGCCCCCGCCGTGCACGTGGACGACCCAAAATTCTCGCCGCTGGAGCAGTTGTAATGATCGCAACTAGCCAGTCCCATCATTGCCAGCGTCAACATCATGATTGAAATCGCGCGAACTCGCATCGTCATGAACAGCCTCCACTTGACCTTCAATTTGTCCTGTACGCTCTCGAAGATCACGAATCTGCATTGCCGAAATTTTCGAATGTGCCGCGATCTCGCCGCGTGGTCGCGGCCCTGAGAAATTTCTCACCTGTCCGCGATATTAGGTGGAAGGTAACTCATCGGCAAGGTTACGAATGTCACTGGCTGGAAGAACAGTATCTGGTACCGGGTACAGAGTACCGAACACTAAAACGTCCGGCATCCTATTTTGGAGGCTGGCTGCACCGGGTGTTTGTAGTCGTCCACCAATTGCGCGGAGAACAACTCTACTGGCAACTCCTTGCCAGGAACTTAGTACCAGGTACTCGGAACTAAGTTCTACTTGTTCCCGCTATCAGGATTGAAGTGCATGTCGAAGGAATAGCCGGGCAGGTTGATGGTAACGGTGTAGTCAACGGCAACATAAACCGCCGAGATACCCGGAGTATTGATCCGTTGTACCGTAATTTGCTTGGGCTGAATCGGAAGATCTTCTTCTTTGACCTTGTGCATCACATCGGTGCGAACGTCGTCCTCGCTCTTTTGCAACTGCCCACTGTCCATTAACGCCACATTGCGCAAGTCGTCTTGAAAGCTGTAATTGGCCATAAGCGGTGGCGCTACTTTGAAGCAGCACACCACCACCAGGATAATTGCCAGAAATCCAACCAGCGCTTTTATCGTTCCCATAGGCCCTGATCCGCGCCGCTCGCCGGCGGCTGGATTTTAGGCCGTGGCTCGCAGCATTTTTTTAAATTCTTCGACGATCGCGCTGATCGTAACATCGCGTACTTCCCGAGTCGAGCGCAGAACCACTTCCACGGTACCTTCGGTAACCTTCTTTCCGACCGTGATTCTAAAGGGGATACCGACTAGGTCCGCGTCTTTGAACTTCACTCCCGGGCGCTCGTCGCGGTCATCGAGAATCACGTCGAATCCCGCAGACTGCAAGCGCGTCGCGATGTCAATCGCGGCCTTGGACACCACTTCATCCTTAATATTCGTCGGCGTCACCACGATCTCAAACGGTGCAATTGACCGCGATAACCAGAATCCACTTTCGTCATTGCTCTGCTCGATCGCCGCCGTCAGAATGCGCTCAATGCCAATCCCATAGCAGCCCATGATCGGCATCACTTCTTTGCCATTCTTATCCAGAACACGCGCGCCCATCGATTCCGAATAGCGGTACCCGAGTTTAAAGATGTGTCCAATTTCCACTGCGGTATCGATCCGCAACGAGTTCCCGCAACTCGGACAACCTTCGCCCGCCGCAACCGACCGCAGATCGGCATACATCGTGGGATGAAAGTCCTTTCCGGGCTTCAGATTCTTCAGGTGATAGTCCTCTTTATTAGCGCCCGCAATCAGATTCGTGCGGCCTTCCAGAGCTTTATCCGCCAATAGCACAGGACGCTCAACATCCTTCTTCAAATCCTTCGCCCACTCAATGCCCACCGGCCCCAGAAATCCGGCGGGAGATTTGAACAGCGCCTTGATCTCGCTTTCCTCCATAGGCCGCGTCGCTACCCCTGCCACAGAATTCAGCTTGGCCTCATTCAACTGATGATCGCCGCGCATCAATACCACCATGCTGCGCGATTTCGTTTTTCCTGTCTTCTCATCCTTTTCTTCCGACATCAACGCCAAAGTCTTGATCTTGTTCTGCGGAGAGACGTTCAGAAATTTCGCCACATCCTCAATCGTCTTCTGCCCAGGAGTGTGTACTTCGAGCGGCTTGCCATCTCCTTCGGCAGGGAGATCGTGCACCAGTCCCAGTTTCGACGTAGCTTTCTCGATGTTGGCTGCATAGCTGCATCCATCGCAGCTCACAATCCGATCTTCGCCCGCAGGACTGCGCACCATGAACTCGTGCGATTCTTTGCCTCCCATCGCGCCCGAATCCGCTTCCACCACCATATATTTCAGCCCGCAGCGGTCGAAGACCCGGCAGTACGCTTCAAAATGTTTCTTGTAAGAAACATCCAGCCCATGAGCATCGATGTCGAACGAGTACGAATCTTTCATCATGAACTGCCGCACCCGCAGCAGCCCGGACTTTGGCCGCGGCTCGTCGCGAAACTTGGGAGCGATCTGGTACCAGATCTGTGGCAATTGCTTGTAGCTGCGCAACTCTTTCAGGGCAATTGACGTCATCACTTCCTCTTCCGTCATGCCCAGCACCAGGTCCGCGCCCTTGCGGTCTTTCAAGTGAAAAAGATTCTCGCCCATCAAGGCCCGGCGTCCGCTGATTTCCCAAAGATCCCGCGGATGCAGCGCAGGCAGAAAAAATTCCTGGCCGATCCGGTCCATCTCCTCGCGCACAATGCCCATGATTTTTTGAAACGATCGGTTGCCCAGGAAAAGATACGAGTAAATCCCCGCCGCCAGTTGCCGGATGTAACCCGCCCGCACCAGGAGCTTATGGCTAGCCACTTCCGCGTCGGCCGGGGCTTCGCGCAATGTAGGAATAAACAGCTCAGACCATCGATGCATAGAGTTTTCTTGCAATACTGAGTTGCGAGTGTCGGGTGAAGGACAATCGCTGATTCTTCTGTGGAATTGGTTATTGTAACAGCGAGTTTATTTGACCGGATTCCAGTCCCTGCTAGAATCGTTTCATTCGATATGGCAAAAATCCGGTACCGCTACAATCTGATGCTTCGGCCCGAGCCAGAAGGTGGATTTACAGCGATCGTCCCAGCATTGCCAGGCTGTGTTACCTACGGGCGCACCATTGAGGAGGCCCGCGAAATGGCGAAAGACGCTATAACGGGCTACATTAGCAGCCTCCGCAAGCACAAAGAACCCATTCCCACTGACGATGATACGCTCGTCGCCTCACTTGATTTGGAGTACTCGCGCTAAGCCCAAGCTTCTCAAAACGATGTGCTTTCGAAAGTTTTCCACTTTCCGAAGCGCCTGCGGTTACTGCTGGTTTTGTCGCCTTGGCACTTGATATAAGGTGATGCATGTCAAAACTGCCCGCCGCTAAGCCCCGCCAAGTCATCCGCTTTCTGGAGCAGAACGGTTTCGTCCTTGATCACGCTTCGGGCAGCCATTTTATCTTCTACAATCCAACGTCTCGCCGCCGGGCGGTACCACCCAGTCACAATCGCGACCTGCCGAAGGGAACCTTGATGTCCGTGCTAAGGGAAGCGGGATTTACGCGTGAGGAACTGATCGACTTCTTGGCCGGCAGATAGCCGGATGTATCCTGCTCGACGCTCGATACTGGGTACTCAGCCCTCATTTCTCGTCCCTAAAGAGCCAACTGCCGCAAAATCTCTTTCCCCAGCTTCTGCGTCTCCCCAAAAAACTTCTGATATTCGACGAATAGCCGGTTCAACTCCAGGGACTTATCCGTGGAGAGATGTTTGCGCAGCATCATGTCGCGCACATGCACCGGGTTCGGCAGTGTCGCGTCTTCCGTCAATTCCTCCAGCGCCGTGTTGGGATCGTAGTGATACATTCACGTATTGTAGCGCCGCACCGTAGCGCCGGCGTCCCGCCGGCTGTCTAGAGGGCGTCTCGCCCTCTCGCGCCTACGCTAATCGATAGCCGGCACGGCGGCGCCGCTACATCAGTTCCGTTCCCCACAAATCATGCAGATGAACAATTCCCTCCAGCTCTCCGCTTCCATCCACCACCATCAGCGAAGTAATCTTTTTTTCTTCCATGAGAGCCAGCGCCGTCGCCGCAAATTCTCCTCGCGCAATCGTCCGCGGATTCTTCGTCATGCACTCGCCCGCCATCAGGTCGAGAACATCTTTCCCGCGCTTTTCCAGCATGCGCCGCAAATCTCCGTCGCTGATGATGCCCACCAGTTTCTTGCCTTCAACAACTGCGGTCACTCCTAGTTTCTTGCGTGACATTTCATAAATCACATCCGGCATCTTCGTCTGGGGAAAAACGCAGGGCAGAGCATCTCCCAAGTGCATCAGGGATTCCACACGTGCCAATCTTTTTCCCAGCTTTCCTCCCGGATGCAAATTCGCAAAATCCTCTTCTTTGAATCCGCGTTTCTCGCTAAGCGTCACCGCCAGCGCATCTCCCAGCGCCAGCATGGTCGTCGTCGAAGCCGTCGGAGCCAGCCCTAACGCACACGCCTCCTCCGCAATCGAACAGTCCAGCGCCACATCCGCGGCCGCCCCCAAAGTTGACGGTTGTGTCTGCACAGGGTGTGTGGAGCGGACACTCTTGTCCGCTGCCTTTGACTTTTTCTCCCCCGCCGAAGAAGTCCCATCCCCCGTCATCGCAATCAGCGGCACCCTCAGCCGTTTGATCGTCGCCAACAACGCCAATATCTCTTCCGTCTCGCCGGATGCCGAAAGCGCCAGCACCACATCTCCCCGCACCACCATTCCCAAGTCTCCGTGCAGCGCTTCCACCGGATGCAAATACAGCGCGGGAGTTCCCGTGGAACTCAAGGTCGCGGCAATCTTCCGCGCAATCAACCCGCTCTTTCCCATCCCTGTCACCACCACGCGCCCGGCGCAGCAAAACATCAAATCCACTGCGCGTTTAAACCCATCTGCCATCGGCCCGGCAATGCGGTCCGCCAGCGCCCGCAACGCCTCCGCCTCGATGCGCACTACATTCTCGCCAACATTTTTCATTGGTGGTTTCAATTACGAAATTACTTAATTACTAAATTCTTCAGAAGTGGTCGTCGTTGTTCTGCGGCTGCAGTGGCCGTTGTCCCAGCACGGCCAACCCCTTCGCCTGAATCGCCCGGTCCCACGGTCCCGCCTGCCAGTTGTCTTTGGTTTTCGTCGAATGCTTCCACGGCGGCAGCGTCACCATCAGATTCCGCGCCGTCGAATGAAGATAGGGTTCGTACATCGAGCGTAACTTCGTCAGCTTCTGGCGCGCTTCGTCCGTGGTTCGCAATTTCAATCCGGCTTCCGCCAGCGCATCCCTCAAGCCGTTGTAATCCACGTCCGGCAAGCGGTCCGGCGCCTGGGGATCGTATCGTGCATTCACCACCTGCGCCAGATCTACAGCCGCATGCCGAGCCATGGCAAAAGTCAGCCGCGCCTGCCCCGGATGAATTCCATCGATGCCAACAATTACCAGCGAACTCACATCGAGCATAGTCATCAGCGCTCCCAGCCAGGACTGGTTGCTATGCTGCGATCGGAAAAAACTCAGCACCGGATATGAAATATGACTCTCCAGCAACTCTCCCGCCCAGCGCTCCCAATCTCGAAAAACTTCGTCGAGCACGGTTTGCTCAATCGCCGGATTTTCCGACGATCCCGCTAGGCGTACCAGCAGTTCGCTCGCCGTCGGCGGCGATCCTGCCCGCGCGTCGAGCATCGAGATCTGGATCTCCCGCCGCGAAAACGATCCGTACACCACCGGCAAGTAGCCAATGACCACGCCCAGGAAAGCGAATCCCAGCCCAGCTTCGAGTACCGACAACGCGCGCGACGTACTCGATGTCGGCACAATGTCGCCATAGCCCAGCGTGAAAAACGTCTCGCCGCTGTGATAGATGATGCGCCCGAACGTGATCGGCTCGTTTCCCAGTTGCTCGTGCTCGCCAATACCATACTGAAGCAGCGCAAACCCGAAGATCAGCCCCGCGGCCCAGAATGCCAGCAGCATAAACAGCAGCAGCGGCCCGAAGTATCCCAAAAAGCTTTGCTGCCGCGACGGCGTTCGAATTTGTCTTGCAACATATTTCCAGGGAATCCACGTTCGCCGGTAGAACCATGCCGTCAGCTTGAAGTGGCGCGTAACCCGCCGCGGAAGAACAACAGTTTCGAAGGCATCTAGCAGCACTACGCCGATAATGATTACGCCACCAATCGCTGCGGGAATGCTGCCATGAGGGATCATGCTGGATTCTCAGTTTGCCATGGGATGCGCAGGAAAGAGTAACAGATTCGAAAAGCTACCGGCCGGCGGTCCGGTTGCGGCGGGGCTGCCCGGATTCAACTTAAGCTCCGCCAATCCGATAGCAAATGCCTACTGCGGCGCAGGCGCAGTCTGTGCAGGTGGCATAGTCGTCGCCGGCTTCTTCTTCACCGGAGCCTTCTTTTTCACCGGAGGTTTTTTAACCGGTTCATTATCGTCCACAATAATTTTCTTCGGTGGTGCCACGGGAATCTCAGCCTGCGCCGCTTTCAGTTCCGTCCGCAGCCGCGCAATTTCCTGCTCCTTCGATTCCGCCAGCGTCTCCAGCCGTACCGCGAACTGCTTTCGCGTGCCTTCGAAGCTGCTCAGATCGTTCGCCAGCCCTTGAAAGTCGTCTTTCGGACCGAACGCTCCCGCCGACTCCACCACGCTTCCCATCACGTCGTAAAGCGCGTCCAGATTGCGGTATAGTTTGAAAGTCAGCGGCATGTCTCCCGGAGAGTTCCGCAATTGTCCA
>Ga0335075_10010134_pt1 | contig 14315 bp, 15 predicted proteins | sample Lox_Sample_24_FD_206723 | JGI IMG/M metagenome (GOLD analysis project Ga0335075, IMG submission 206723) | Soil microbial communities from Loxahatchee National Wildlife Refuge, Florida, United States - Lox_Sample_2.4 | ecosystem: Environmental > Terrestrial > Soil > Wetlands | place: USA...
AGAGATCGTGATCATCGAAGATGCAGTGGGCGTACGGATTACGGATTTCAATCGTGAGGAGTAAGTGCAGCAATTCTTAGCCATTGCGTTCGTATTAGCGGCGCTGTGGGGAACGGTGTGGTTTCTGCGGCGTAAAGGCGCCGCTCTGACGGGCATGCGTCTTCGATCTCGCAACCAGAGCGTTCGCATCGAGCAACTGGACCGGTTGCATTTGACGCCGCAGCACTCCATTTATTTGCTGAATGTCGATGGCCGGAAGATCGTCCTGGCGCTGCATCCGCAGGGGGTCACACAGTTAAGCGAACCCGCCGACAGTGCCGCCGGTTTGCGTGAAAGGCAATGCGGAACATGAAAATCCGGCTTCGCCTGCTCGCGGCCCTTGTCTTTGCCGCCGCCGTTCGGGCTCAAAGCGGAAGTACGGTTCTCCCGGGAGTTACCTTTACGCAAACCAAAGGCGCGACAACCTTGAGCGCGCCTCTCCAGATCGTCGTCATGTTGACGTTGCTGACCCTGTTGCCGGCAATGATCATGTCCGTCACTCCGTTTCTCAGGATCTCGATTGTTCTACATTTTCTTCGGCAGGCGCTTGGGACGCAGTCGACGCCGTCCAACCAGGTCTTGATCGGCCTCTCCTTATTCCTGACCATCCTGATCATGCAGCCGGTCGCGGCGGATATTTACGCCAAGGGTTGGGAGCCTATGGAAAAAGGAGAAATCACCTCGCAACAGGCGTTCGAGGCGGGGAGCCAGCCGCTGAAAGCGTTTCTGGTCCGGTATGTGCGTGAACGAGACGTTCGGTTGATGCTCGAGATTTCGCATACGCCTGCGCCGGCGAGGCCTTCCGACCTGGGGCTGAGCGTATTGGTTCCCGCCTACATGCTCTCAGAGCTCAAGACCTCCTTTCAAATCGGCGCCGTTTTGTTCCTGCCGTTTCTCGTAATCGATCTCATCGTGGCATCCATCACGCTTTCCATCGGCATGGTCCAGCTCCCGCCCGTCATGTTGTCCGCGCCCTTCAAAATTCTTTTATTCGTGCTGGTAGACGGTTGGAACCTGATCGTCGGTTCTCTGGTAAGGAGCTTCTACCAGACTTGACCGGAGACGCTCATCCAATATGACGACTGAAACCGCCCTCGACATCTTCCGGCAAGCCCTCATGACAACCTTCTGGCTGAGCGCTCCGCTGCTCGCCCTCGGCCTCGTCGTTGGCGTGGCAGTCAGTCTGATTCAGATCATGACGTCCATTCAGGACAGCAGTTTTGCCGCCGTTCCCCGCTTGGGCGCGTTTTTCATCGGCCTCTTGATTCTTCTGCCTTGGATGGCCTCGCGGCTAATATCGTACGCGACTGCGCTGTTTGGCGATTTTGGGCGGTATGCACACTGAACTGTCCATCGACTCGGCAGTTCTTTGGGGATTTCTAATCGTGCTTGCCCGCGTCTCGGGATTCATCACGCTCGTTCCTTTACCGGGGATGAATGCCGCGCCCGCGAGCGCTCGGATCGTACTCGCAATCTTTTTGACCATGTGTTTGCTGCCGTTGTGGCCGAAAGTGAGCGGCAGCCCTGTCTTCGGGGAATTTGCGCTCTGGATCGCTGCTGAGTTCGCCATGGGACTCGTCGCCGGCATCGGCCTTTCGATTGTGCTCGAGGGCATTCAAATCGGAGCCCAGACAATCGGGTTGCAAGCCGGATTCTCCTATGCCTCCACGGTCGATCCTTCGACTCAGGCGGACACGGCTGTATTGCAGACGATCATGGAGCTGATGACCGGCATGATCGTCTTCACGACCGGTATTGACGCTCACTTCTTCAAACTCCTGTCGCTGGGAATTGGCGTTGCGCCGACCTCGGCGGCAATATCGAAAGCGTTCAGCGTGGAAGCTGCCATCCAGTTCGGATCTTTAATGTTTAACACTGGGATGCGCCTGGCGATTCCCGTGATCGGCTCGCTGGTGCTTGTGGACCTGGCATTCGCCCTGCTTTCTAAAGTTCACGCGCAACTTCAATTACTGTCATTCAGCTTTGCGATCAAGATGCTCGCCGGCCTCGCCGTGTGCGCAGCGACCCTTCCGGCTTATCCCCGGCTGTTGATGGATGCGGCCGAAAGAACCATCGCTATACTGTCGCGCTTATTGAGTTGATTTCATGGCAGACGGACAAAAAACCGAAAAGCCGACCAAACGGCGCATGGAAAAGGCCCGGCGCGAAGGGCAATTCGCGGTCAGCCGCGAAATGGTCAGCGCGGTTCAGTTCATGGCGTTCGTAGTCGCGCTGTTCGCGTTGGGAGACCGTTACATCGGCATTGTTTCCCAGTTTTTTCGCGAGAGTCTGGCCGCCGCTTTTCGAGTTCAACTCGACGCGCGCGCGGTTCTGCGCCTCTATTACGCCGTCCTACGCGATGTTCTCTTTCCACTGTTCGTTTTCGCCGCGTCCCTTACCGGCGCGCTGCTCGCGATTCAACTCGCAACCACGAAGCTGGGCATCGCGCCAAGCAAACTGGCCCCTGACCTGAAACGCTTGAACCCGATTACGAAGCTCACCCAGTTGCCGCGGCAGAACCTTTCGGCGCTTACACAGGCGCTGTTGTTGTTGCCCTTGGTCGGCCTCACTTTATACGCCATTGGCGCACGTAGCGTCACCACCCTCGTTCAACTCCCGATGTTCGCGATCCGGCCGGCCGCCGCCGTTGTGGCTCAATCGATTCACGAGCTCTTGTGGAGGTTCGCGTGGCTGCTGGTCGCTCTCGGGAGCCTGGACTTCATCCGCCAGGCCCATGCGTTCAACGCGAACCTGCGAATGACCAAACAGGAAATTCGTGAAGAGATGAAGGAGACGGACGGGAATCCACTGATCAAAGGCCGCGTCCGCCGTATTCAACGCGATTTAGCGCGACGGAACATGATGAAAGAGGTTCCCACGGCGACCGCCGTTGTCGTGAACCCGACGCATTATGCAGTTGCGCTGCGTTATGACGTCGAGGCCATGTCCGCGCCGAGAGTAGTCGCCAAAGGCAAGAACTACCTCGCGCTACGCATCCGTCAAATCGCCATCGAAAATCAGGTCCCGATCGTCGAGAACCAGCCCTTGGCTCAGGCCCTGTACAAATCGGCGGACGTCGGCCAGGAGATTCCGGCGCATCTCTACCGCGCCGTTGCCGAGATCCTTGCCTACATTTACAAGCTGATGCATTCGAGGGGGCGCTGATGGCGGCAACTTCCAATCTGCCGGCGGTTTCGCCACGCCCGCGCCCCGCGGCTAAATCCGCACAGGCCGGACTGCGGTCGCTCAATCTCTCCGAGTTGGGCGTTCCGATCGCGGTTTTAGGAATCATCATGGCGATGATTCTTCCGCTTCCCGCGTTCTTGCTCGATTTTCTGATCAGCGCGAACATCACGATGTCCGTCATCGTCCTTCTGGTGGCGATGTACATCGTCAAACCGGTCGATTTCAATGTATTCCCGACAACGCTGTTGTTGATGACCTTGTTCCGCCTGGCGCTGAACATCTCCTCATCGCGACTGATTTTGCTGAACGGCAATACCGGATCGAGCGCCGCCGGAGAGGTGATACAGGCGTTCGGAGCGTTTGTGGTGGGGGGCAACTACATCATCGGGGTCGTAATATTCCTGGTGCTCATCGCGATCCAATATGTCGTAATCAACCACGGCGCGGTGCGCATTTCGGAGGTCACGGCGCGGTTTACTTTGGATGCGCTCCCCGGGAAACAGATGTCGATCGATTCGGACCTGAATGCCGGTCTCATCGACGAAGCCGGAGCGCGGGCGCGGCGTAAACAACTGGCTGCGGAGGCCGAGTTCTACGGCGCCATGGACGGCGCCTCGCGGTTTACGCAACGAGATGCAGTGGCGAGTATTATTATCACGGCCATCAACATCATCGCCGGTTTCCTCATCGGCGTCCTGCAGCATGGCCTGGAACTGAAGCGCGCCATCGAAACCTATACCGTGCTCACCATCGGCGACGGTCTTGTGACGGTGATACCGGCCCTGATGATTTCCATTTCGGGCGCTCTCATCGTCACGCGCGCCAGTTCGGAAACCAAATTGGGACAGGATTTTCGAAAGCAGGTTTTGAGCAATTCTCAACCGCTCTTATTGGCCGGCGGCGTACTCATTGCGATGGCCGCATTTCCGGGCCTCCCGAAGATTCCGTTTCTTCTCCTGGGAACCGGCGTCGGCGCGGCGGGATGGCGTCTGCGGCAGAAGACCGAGGCGGTGGAAGCGCCGGCGCCGGCCCCCACGCCTCCCAAAGAAAATCTTGATGCCGCATTAAAGGTGGAACCCCTTGCCATCGAAGTGGGCCTCGGGCTCGTGAAACTGGTGGAGGGCGCACAGAATTCGCCCTTGTTGCGGCGCATTGCGACCATTCGCCGCCAACTCGCTTCGGAGTTGGGTTATATCGTGCCCCCCGTGCGCGTCACCGATAATCTCTCGCTACGCGCGCGGGAATATGTGATCTCGCTCAAAGGCGTGGAAATCGCCCGCTACGAACTGGCGCATGGGTGCGAAATGGCCATCCATCCGGGCCAAAATGCGCCCAAGATCGAAGGCATGCCGACCAAGGAGCCTGCGTTTGGAATACCGGCGATTTGGATTTCGCCTGAAAAGGTCGAATCGGCGCGCAAGTCTGGCTACACCATCGTCGATGCAACAAGCGTCCTCGGCACACATCTCGGAGAATTGATCCGACGCCACGCCTACGAGTTGTTTTCGAGGCAAGACGCCAAGAAGCTCCTCGATCGCGTCACGGAAGATAATCCCAAAGTAGTCGAAGATTTGGTTCCGAAATTGCTCCCACTGGCATCAGTGCAGAAGGTTTTACAAAATTTGCTTCGGGAACGCGTTTCAATTCGAGACGCCGGTTCGATTCTAGAAGCGCTCGGCGAGGCTGCCGGTATGACAAAAAACACGACCTTGCTTACCGAATATGTCAGGCAAGCGATTCGTAGAATGGTCGTGAAACCGTATTTGAACGAGAACGGCGAACTCCCGGCGCACTTCCTCGATCCTTCCATTGAGCGCGAGATCGAAGGCGCGGCGGAACACGGGGAAGCGGCAAGTCATTTGAATCTGCCGCCGAATCGGATGCGGTCCATCCTCGAGCGCCTGCAGAAGTGCGGCTCCGATACATCGATGGTGTTGTTGGCAAGCTCCGGTTGCCGATTCTTCGTGCGCCAGATTGCCGAATCCGCCATGCCGAACCTGACCGTTCTGTCGCACGCCGAGATTCCGGCGGGCGTGCGGGTCATGTCGCTGGGGATCGTAAATTGAAAGGGCAACGATGAGGCTGAAATCATACTTTGCTTCAACGGTAGAAACCGCTATGAAAATAGCGCGGCAGGAACTTGGCTCGGACGCGATGCTGGTAAGCACCAAGCGGACGACTTCCGAGAGCGCGCATCTGGGTGAATACGAAGTCGTATTCGGCAGCGCCACGTACCCCGTCTTGAACGCCTCGTCTGCCGCTCTGGCCTCTGAGCGTCCCACGCCGTCCGCGCAGCCCGTTCCGATTGCGCGGTTGTCCGAAGAAGTAGCGGGACTCAAGCGCGAGATGGAGCGGCTGGCTTCCGCGCTGGCGCGATCGAGCGCCGGAATGGCTAGGATTGCGGCCAATCCGGATATTGCCGAGATTTTCTCCCGCCTGGTGCAGTCGGAATTCGACGCCGCGCTCGCGCAGGACATCGTTTCGCGCGCACTTTCCGCCAACGACGGTTCCAATCTCGCCGCATTCACGCGCGAGGTCGCCTCGGAGTTGTCGCGGCTGCTGACGGTCGATTCAAGTTTGCCCGTCTCCGCGCAGAAGAACGCCGTAGCTCTGGTGGGTCCGCCCGGCGCCGGAAAGACGACCACGCTCGTAAAGCTCGCGGTTCTTCACGCACTGGGCGGACGACGGACGTGCCAAATTCTCAGTCTGGATACGCAGCGTGTGGCCGCCGCGGAACAACTTCGTTCCTACGCCGCGATCGCAGGCTTGGGTTTTCAATGCGCCGACACGCCGCACGCGCTGGCGCTGGCTCTCGAGGAGCATCGCACAAAGGAACTAATTCTCATCGATACGCCGGGTATAGGGCGGGACGATGTCGAGGATGCCGCCGATATAGCTAAATTCATTTCCACGCATCCTCAAATCGAACCGCATCTGGTGCTGAGCGCTTCCATGAAGTCGGCCGACATGAACCGAATCACGACTATGTACGAAATGTTTGCGCCCTCGAAACTCATTTTCACTCATCTCGATGAGACGGAGACATTCGGAGGCATCCTGAATCTCGCGATCCGTACGGGCAAACCGGTTTCTTTCATCTCCGCCGGCCAACAGATCCCCGAAGACCTGACGCAGGCCGATAAGGAACTCCTGGTGGGGATGGTCCTGGACGTCGGCCGGTATCGGGACGATCTACTGAAGTCGATAGCTGCTGCTTAGGTCGCGCCATGCTTCGAGCCGAACAAGTCCTTAACAAATACCAGGCGCAGAACGATGCCGAGGATGAACGGGAGCGTCTCATCCTCGAACACCTGCCGCAGGTTCGCCTGATCGCTCGGAGAATTCACGAGCGCCTTCCCGATAGCGTTAGTCTCGACGATCTCATCTCGACGGGCACCATAGGTCTAATTGCCGCCATCGATCGCTTCGACCCCAAGCACAACGTGAAGTTGAAGACCTATGCGGAGTACAAAATACGCGGAGCCATTCTGGACAGCCTTCGCGGGCTCGACTGGGCGCCCCGGCAGCAGCGGAAACGTTCCAAGCAGGTAGAGGCGGCGATCGCGTCCGCGGAACAGAAGCTGCACAGGATGCCCACCGAAGAAGAGATCGCCGGCGAATTGAAAGTCTCCGTTGAGGAGTATCACGAGTGGCTGGTCGATATAAGGGGGGTGAACCTCGGGAGTCTGGAACATTCGTCGCCCGAGAGCGGCGGTCACGACCTCTTGAAGTTCGTCTCCGACACCGATGAGAATTGGCCGTCTCTCATCGTCGAGCGTAGAGAGTTACAGCGTCTGCTTGCCGAGGCGATCGAAAAAATGCCGCCGACCGAGCGGCTGGTACTCAGCCTCTATTATCACGAGGAACTCACTCTGCGGGAGATCTCGAAAGTTGTGAAACTCCACGAGTCGCGGGTATCGCAGCTCAAATCGCAAGCGATCCTGCGCCTGCGCGCCATGCTGCACAAGCGCTGGCCCATGCAGAAAGGCGCATAAACTTTGTCTGGCGTCCGACCGCTGAATAAGACTGAAGAGTGGCTGTTCGGGCAGTGGGCCGATAAGCTGTCGCAGGCGATCGCCTCGATGACCGGCGAGGCGCCTAAGACAGCCATCAGCCAGGAATTCGCGGAAGACGCGGCAGGCGAGGGTACTCTTTGGTGGGAACAGCCTTTCAGCGGATCGCCCGATGCGAAATTATGGGTTGGCGCTCCGCTGCAAACTTGGAACACGATCGGGAACGAGGTATTGAAATCGGCCGGCATCGACGATGGCGATGACGACAGTATCCGGTCGACATACCTCGAGATCCTCAGCCAGTCCCTCTCCGGTCTCGGCCAATCGATTTCCGCCCGGCTGCGGAGGGAAGTTACGTGTACTCGCGGCGCGGAAGTGCCCGTGGTCAGCGACTATCATGCCGCCGCTCATATCGAGATGAGCGGGATTTCCGTCGTATTGCTGGTAAGCTGCAGCGCCGCCCTGGCCGATCTCAGCAATCCTCCGGCTACGGAGCGTCCGGCAGTTGCCGCGGCTTCCACGCCCGCCGTCGACCATGCGAGCGAACCGAGCGCGGACGGGCGCGCCTATCCGAAGGGCCTCGACTTGTTGCTAGATGTCGAACTGCCCGTCAGCGTATCTTTCGGCCGCGCGGAACTGCCTATCAAAGACGTCATCAAGCTCAGCACCGGTTCGATTATCGAATTGAATCGGTCGATCACGGAGCCGGTGGAAGTGATCGTCAACAATGTTGTGATCGCGAGGGGTGAAGTGGTCGTAGTGGAGGGTAATTTCGGCGTCCGAATCAAGCAGGTGGTCAGCCGTCAGGAGCGGCTGCGGACTCTCAAATAAAGAATTATGCTCGAACGCATTATTATTCCGATTGCGCCGTACCTGTTCATCGCAGCCGGCCTCTGTTTATGCATGTTCATGTTTTACTCGCTGAAATGCGAGCTTCATGCCCTGCAGGCCCGCTTGGATCGAAGTGAGGCTGAACGCGAAACTTCCGCTCACGAGGCATCGCAACAGCTCGAAGATATGCGGGAGGAGTTGCGGCAGGCGGAGCAGAGGACGGCGCAGCTGGTTCCACCGCCGCCGCTGAAGTCCGGTCTCAACGTGAACGTCAGAACCCAGGTCATTCGGATGTTCCGTCACGGCGAGGCGGAGGAATTGATTGCGACCAAGCTGGGGCTGCCGAAAAACGAAGTACGGCTTCTGCTAAAAGTGCATAAGATGGCGGTAAACGGAACGGCAGCGATGCACGCGAGCGCCGGGACGGCTACGTCAATGGAGACGGGCCAGGCCTGAACTATATCTTCTGCGCACGGTCCATCACAATATGCATGCGGACCGGCGATGACCCCGTAGTCGCGATCGTCACATTGACGGTCATCTCACGGCGCTCCCGTACAATTTGAACGGGGAAGGTCGTTTTCGACCGTGCCGAACGGATAGCGTTGGAAAGCTCGGATGGCGAAGCGATCGATTCCTGATCCACTTTCGTAATCACGTCGCCCGCTTTGATTCCGGCTTTCTCGGCCGCCGAATCCTTGGCCACAGTGCGCACGAGCACGCCGTCTTTCACCCCGAAAAACTCGGCCAGTTGAGGACTCAGCGACTCCGCCTCCACACCCAACAGAGCCGTCCGCCAGTTCTGGAAACCCGGCATGTCGGGTATCGTAATCTCGGGCATGTTGAACTGGAATTCGCGAACGTCGGGGCCGGTCAGCGCACGCAAATCGCTATGCCGCGCGCCGATGGTCACCGTCACGATCTGCTGGTTTCCGTCGCGGCTCACTAGCAGTTTTACTTCGCGCCCGACCGGAGTTTCGCGCACGAAGCGTCCGAACTGTTCCATGCCCTCGACGCGCTGGCCGTTGTATTCGAGCACCACGTCGCCTGTCTTCAGACCTGCCTTCGCGGCCGGGCTGTTTTCCTCGATGCGCGTGATTTCTACGCCATGAACGTCGCGCAGCTTCAACGCCTGCGCCCGCTCGTTCGTGATATCCGCAAGATTCACGCCCATGTAGCTGGTAGGCGACAAGCTGGTCAAAACGAAGGGCTGCAAGCCTTCCGGATGCCAGGGATCCTGCGCGATCCCCCCCTGCGAGCCTGCCAAGCCCACGGTTGCCAGGCAAATCACAAACGAATTCTGAGCGAAATTCATAGACAACATCCCTCTTACACGAAAATTTCGGCTACGTTATTTGCCGCGGCGCAGATAGATGCTTCCCGATTTTACTACCAGCCGAAGCACCGGGCCTCCGCCGTTGATCGCCCCCTCGGCAACCACAGGAGTCGCTATCAGCGCCTGCCCGCGGATGCGGATCTCCGGAAAATCCGAAACGATCCGGCCGGCTCCAGCCGATTCGTTCCACGCCATCACGGTCATCGCGATGTTGGACGGAATCAACACGGTAATGTCACCCGCATTCGTGCTCAGCAGTGAATCCTGGATCGGGTGCCCCGCCAGCAGTTCGGCCATGATATTTCCCGCGGCCGTGGCGGCGCGCAGCGCTCCATCCACGTTGCGCAGACGTATCGCGCCGCTGCTCGACTCGCATCGCACCCCATTTGCCGCATTCACCTGGATCGCGCCCCCCGAATTCTCGGCGCTCACGATTCCGGTTGCGGAATCCACCTCGATCAGACCTCCGGCCGTGCGTGCGAAGACGGCAGCAGTCGACCTGCCGATTTTAACGTTGCCGGCTCCGGTCGAAACGTGAATCGGCCCCAAAACTTCGCGCACCCACACTTCTCCTCCGGCGGTTTCAAACCAGGAATCGCCGCCCGCGCTATCCACTTTCATGCTTCCGCCGCCGGAATAGCACTTTACCGGACCGTGCACGCGCCCCACGACGATGTTTCCGCCGCCCGTGCGAATGGTCGCCCCTCCACCGATGCGATCCACTTGCACCTGCCCGCCGCTGGTTTGCGCTTGCAGACGTCCCTCGAAATCGTACGCCTGCACACTACCGCCGTTGGTTTCGACCCAGGCTTCGCGCATCGTCCGAGGCACCGTCACCATAACATCGGCGCTCACGGTTTTCGAGGCCGGCGAGGTCACAGTCAGGTAGACCCACTCGCCGCGCACCGCCGTCTTCACTTCAAACCCACGCAACAGAGTTCGCGCTTCCTCTTCGGAACCGGCCTTCATGCGGCGATTCATCGTATACACGACGCGGTCGCCGGGATCTCCCTGCAGTACCACGTTGCCGCTGGCGATAATCCGCAATCGCGATGCGGAAGCCGCGGAGAACGTGCCGTTCGCCGTTTGCACCCAGTACGGCCCTTCGTGCACGAGTCCCCGGCCCGGCTGCGCCGCGACGAAGTGCGCGACAACCGCCGTCCCAAGCACCGTCAATGGAACCGCAAACTTCATCGAATTCAGTACGTCTCCGCTCTCAATATGTCTCGATGGACGCGTTCATCTCGTGGAGCGCCTTCTGGCAGCGCATGCGAACATAACCATTTTCTTCATGCCGCATCAGCTCCTGAAGAGTGCCCACCATCTGATCTTCTTTGTGCTGGATCAGAAGGTCGATCGCCTGCGTCCTCACGCCTGCATTGTCGTCGGCGAGCAGTACCTGCGTCAGCACCTGCCGGACATCCGGATCCGCCGACGAGTTTTTCAATCCCTCCAGCGCTTTCAACCGCACGCCGGGGTTGCTGTCATGTTGCAACGCATATAACAGCGCACTTTTCACCTCCGGACATTCGCGGCTCGACTTCAGCAAATCCACCGATTCCACTCGCAGCCCCGCATCCCGCGGATCGCGCGCCGCCGCCAGCAACAGGTTCTGGATATCCTGGTCGTCAACGCTGCCGGTCAGACTGCGCTCGCGCACCTCTTCGACGACCATCTTCACCTTGCCCGGCGATTCCGGCTCCACGTAACGCACTCGCGAAGTAAAAGGAGCCGCAAAGCCGGCCTCGTTCGTTCTCGAGCCCAGCAGGGATGGCGGCAGCATTCGCGCTCCGAAAAATCCCATGGCCACCAGCGCCAAGGCGCCGACCGGCTGCAGACCCGCCGGAATGGGATGTACGTGAATGGTGAAGCCGCGCCGCAGTTTCTCCCACAAACTCGGCCGCGTGGCCGCCACGGCAATACTGCGGCGCAACTGTTCACGGCTTCGCGCCAAGATCTCCGGAGCGGGCCGCAGCTCGATCTCGTCCAGCGCCCGGTGCAACGCGCGCTCCCGCCGCAGATCGCCCCGGCAGGCGGCGCAATCGGCAACGTGCGCCTCCACCAGTTCTTCGTCGTCGAAGGAGAGTTCGCCGTATAGCAACAGCGGAAAAAGTTCTTTCGCTTCCTCACACTTCATATGAAGTCTCCCAGAGCGGCGCGCATCTTTTGGGTGGCGCGAAACAGGCAGTTCTTGGCTGCCTCTTCCGATGTCCCCAGCGCGTCGCCGATGGCGCGCAACCGCATCCCCTGATAATGTCTCATTTCAAAAACCAGACGCTCGCGCGCCGTCAGGCCCGCCAGAACGTCGCGGATTTTGGCCTGCAATTCACGGCTTAGAAGATGGCGCTGCGGGTCCCCATCGGCCCGCTCCTCTTCCAGCGTGTCCATGCGGTCCAGAATTCCTTCGCGCGTTTCCACCACCGGCGCCTCTTCCTTGCGCACCTTGCGCTTCCGCAGCGCATCCAGACACAAATTCGTCACAATCCGATACAGCCAGGTATGAAAACTGCAATCGAACCGAAATGTGTGCAGGTTTTTGAAAACGCGGAGGAAGGCTTCCTGATAGATATCGTTGGCGTCCTCGGGCGACCGCAACAGGTTCAGCGCCAGTCGAAGCACACTTTGGTCGTACATGCGCACCAATTCTTCGAAAGCGTGCGCATCTCCGGCCTGAGCAGCCCGAATCAGAGCCGATTCATCCATCTGAACCGTCGCCGCGGCCACTCCTGCCGCCTCCACGGCTTCCATCTTCCCCTGCAACAGTAGGATAGACGGCCCTAAATGGAAAATGTCACGGGCCGCGGGCACACCGTGACATTCCGGCTACAGGCCGAGCGCTGTTCCTACTCCGCTATCTCCAAACGGATACTCTTCTTCGCCGGATCGAGCCCGACAATTCGGAAATTCCGAACTTGTCCGGCGCGCGTTTCCGCGCCTCCCTGGCTCGACGAAGTCTTTCCGCCCTGTTTCCACTTGGCCGAAAGCATGGCCGTCAAAGACGAAATATCGTTTTTTCCTTCTTCGGCGGTTGGAGCGGGCGCCGCGTTTTGCATGGGCGCGGCTGTTGGAGCTTTCGATTCCGCGAACACGCCCTCGCCCAGTTCCACCTTCAGGCGGCCGTTGTTCACCTCCACCACGCGCCCCGTCACCACGTCGCCGGCCTTGTGTTCGGCGATATATTCGTCCACGCTGGTGGGCTGCAACTGCTTCATCCCCAACTTGATTCGCCGTTTTCCCCGATCCACCTCCAGCACCACGGCCTTCACCGTCTGCCCGACATTCAGCGCCTCGCGCGGATGGTTCAGTCGCTTGTCCGCGCTGATGTCCGAGATATGGATCATGCCGTCGATGCCGCTGCCCAAATCCGCGAAGGCCCCGAAGTTCGTCATGCTGCCGATGGGCGCTTCCACCACCGTGCCCGGCGCATACTTCTTCTCGGCTTCTTCCCAGGGATCTCCTAACGCCTGCTTCAGCCCCAGCGAAATTCGACGTTCGGCAATGTTGATGCCGAGTACTACGGCCTCTACCAACTCGCCCGGTTTCACCACATCGCTCGGCCGCTTAATCTTTTTCGACCACGACAGTTCGGAAACGTGGATCAACCCCTCGACTCCCGGCAGCAGTTCGATAAACGCGCCGAAATCCGTTACGCGAGTCACCTTTCCCTGCACGCGATCTCCTACATGGAACCGTTCACCCGCCACAGTCCAAGGATCCGGCTGCAGTTGCTTCATCCCCAGCGAAATGCGCCGCGTCTGCGCATTGACCTTAAGAATTTTCACTTCAATGTTGTCGCCGGCGTTGACCACATCACCCGGCTTGGCAACCCGATGCCACGCCATGTCGCCGACGTGGAGCAGGCCGTCGATGCCGCCGATGTCCACGAAAGCTCCGAAGTCGGTCAAAGTGCGAACCGTGCCGCGAACCACCATGCCTTCGCGCAAATCCGAATAGACTTTTTCTTTCGCCTGCGCCGCTTCTTCTTCCAGCACCACGCGGCGGTCCACCACAACGTCTTCACTTGCGGTGTCCAGCTTGATGATCTTGCACTGGATCTCCTGGCCCACCAGTTTTTCCAGATCGGCCACATCGCGCGCGCCGCTGCGCGAAGCCGGCATGAACGCTTTTACTCCGACATCCACGCGCAGCCCGCCCTTGATCACTTCCGCCACGACGCCCGCGATCGCGCGGTGCTCGGCGAATGCTCTTTCGAGCGCGCTCCAGTCTTTCGGGCGCTCCACCTTCACGGTCGACAACGTGTACGAGCCGTCTTCGTCGCGTCCGGTTACGGTGACCGTAATCGCATCGCCGACATGCAAGGGAATTTCGCCCGATGCCGTGCGGACTTTCTCAATCGGAAGCAGCCCGTCCATCTTGCGCCCGATATCGACGAAAACGTTCTCCGGCGTTATGGATACGACGGTGCCCCGGATCGCCTCTCTGCCGTTGATGTGGTGTTCCTGCTCAAACTGGGACAAAATATCGCCGAACGAACTCTCGTTCGCAGGCGCCGGGGTGTCCTCAGAAGTGGATAAATTGTGAGGGTTGGTCATGAAACTGCTTGCTGTAACACCATTGTGTCATACGGACGCTTCATGCGCGCGACTGTGGGTCCGCGGTGGATCAAAATGGGTTCGTGTGACTGTCAATCGCGTGATCGGGACTCTTGGCGGCGCATCACAGCTTTGAGCCTCAGCCGGCGCTTGCGGAAGAGCCAAATCAGACTCGAGGCCACCAGCCATACGAACGTTGCCGCCATGAGCGTTGCCCATGCGGGCGCCTTCTGAAAGAGGATCCATGCCAGCAGCGCAAAGAGCAGCAAACCGACGCTGCCCATCGCCGCACCCATGGATTCCAGCGCCGCGGCATCTTTGCCTCGTTCGGCGCCGTGGAGACCTTTGGCCTCCTTG
>Ga0335075_10010135_pt1 | contig 14313 bp, 6 predicted proteins | sample Lox_Sample_24_FD_206723 | JGI IMG/M metagenome (GOLD analysis project Ga0335075, IMG submission 206723) | Soil microbial communities from Loxahatchee National Wildlife Refuge, Florida, United States - Lox_Sample_2.4 | ecosystem: Environmental > Terrestrial > Soil > Wetlands | place: USA: Florida...
TTGACGTCGATACCCGCGGGATTCGAGAGCAATGCGTAGCGGCTCTCGTCTTTATCCAAGTATCCGCAGAAGACCTCTATTCCTCTTCGCAAGACGTAGATGGGTCGCGACCAGCCGATTTTCCGTCGCTCATCTAGCGCATCAGGGATCGCCGGACACTTTTCAAGAAGCATCCACGTTCCGGCCGTGATTGCTGGATCGAGACCATGGATGTTGCTGTCTTTTGCCAGTCGCAGAATCTGTTCACTCAAATCGCTCAACCGGGGGAACTTCATCGACAGCAGACTAGGCCATTCTGCGATCTCTTTACGACGGGCCTCCCACACGTCCCTAGGAATGGGAGACTTGGCAACCGGCTCGGATTTCGGCAACTCATCAAGCGATTTCGCGTTCAAAAGTGCTTCGAGCGAAAAGCGGTTCTGATCAGAGAAGGACGAGCCCCCTGTTCGGAGGGAATCCGAATAACTGGCAACATGGGCGAGACTCAAATGAATAAGAGCATTTACGTGAGGTTCCGAAAGTGTCGGCCCCCGATATCGGCGCTCGCTCCTTGCGCTGAGTTTGGAATGGAGTGCGGTCTTCAGGAAATCCTGTATTGCGACTTCCTCTGTTGCGGATCTACGAAAGCGCTTATGCTTGGTTCGAAAGAGTCGATCGCGGGAGCTTTGTTCCCAGGGGAGAATCAAGCCCGCGGGTTGGCTGGATCGGGGCAACGAATTCAGCGGTTCATTGTCCAGAGCAGGAAGGCTCATCGCGAAGAGTCGGACGCGTCCGGCGATCCGGACATCTCCGGGGTAGATGTACTCCTCGCGGCCCAGATAAGTCTTTGTCGAACTGATAGGTCGAAGTTTCCCAGGTGTAACTACGCAGCGGCTGCATCGATATCCGTTTACGAACTGCAGTAAATAGATCCTCCGAGGATTGGGGCGGAGTTCTTCTTCTCGGCTAATAGGTTCGACCTGCGCAATGGCCCCCGGTGGAATACTGGAACCCAGGCTGTCTTCGGTGCCGACATGTACATAAAAGGTTCCTTTGTGACGCCACGTCTCTTCTTCCAGGACTCGTATTGGGAGTTCGGTCTGCCATTCAGAAACCAAATTGCTCAGTAATGCGTCAGTGCGAAATGCTTCGTCGGGCGCTAAGCGGAACGGAAGATCAATGAGCTGGTCTCGCGAAAATGGATACGACTCAATGATATGTGTACGGCCACGATTGAGCTGAAGGTCGACTGCCCTGATCAAATCCGGAGAATAGCCGAACAGTCGGTGAGCTCCATCAAGTGTTAAGGAGCAGTCTTCTGCGACCTGGAGCAGTGTATGGAGAGTGGGGTGTTCGTCGGTTCGTGGAAGATTGGAAATGAGGTCTTTAATTGCCGCCTCACGCCGTTCATGCGCACGCTGCGCGCTTTCGTTCGTGGGTTTGAGTCCCCGGTGCAGCGCACGGATATGAATCAAAGCATCAATGATGTCGGTTCGAGAAACATAGGAATACACTGATTAAAGTTCCTCCCAAAGAGACTCGGCAGGGATCTGCTGCTTCGCAGAGGAGGGGAATCAGTGTGACAAGCCCGGAAGCTCTTCGTCTCCCTGAGCAGGATCGATGACGTGACAGTTGGACAGATGCGTTGATTTTCACCAGCGATTCGGTTTGATTGTTGGGATAGCTGGAGACCTTGCCGCAGTCCGCGAGCGCTAGTGCTGATATTTTCACATGAAATCAAAGGAGCATGGGACGAGGACACTCCGTCCTAAGCCTAGTAGGTGAAGTATGCAGGCCTCATGTCGCGACCTGGCATTTAACGGCTCCGTCAGGAGGCAGGAGCGCTCGATGCCTGGATTGTTCGGCTGCAAATATGACAACAGCGCCGCTTTCGTCAGGACGGTCGGCTGCTTATTCCTAGACAAGCAAAGACTGTCTGATATTTTCGGCGATCTGCGCCGCTCCTTGTACATTGGGATGCCCGACGGATGCATGGCTGCAGACGGCCCACTGTCCTCACTCCGGCAGATGCACCAGATCGCCGTAGAGCGCATCGCAAGCCCGATCTCTGAGGACCGTGACTTCATCTTCGGGTTCGAGTACTGGGGAGAGCTCCCACAACAATGGATTTGGTCCCCAGAGCGAGTTGGCTTCGTTGAATCCTGTATCGACAAAATTGCATCTCGAAGGCCCCGGTCCGCCATTGGCCGCGGCTACTGCCGATTTGAGTCCTCCGTTGATACTGTCCAAAATGTCATGCAATTTTCTACGATGCGGGGGACCAGGGTTCCAACATCTAGGGTTGTTCCGCTTACGGCGGAACTGGTCGCTACGCCGTGAGATTCCATCAGGAGTCGAGGCTGTTGTTCATTTTCAAAGTTCGACTGGGCGCTCAGAATTAGGTAGTAGCCAATTACCACTATTCGAGCACTCGGCTTTACCAAACACCCGGATAAAGCCGAGGGAAGGCCGATCATTGCCTCCGAACAAAATTTCTGAGTTGAGCCAGCCATAGCGTCTTCTGTCACAACTTGGCCAATCGAGTGCTGCTTTTAGTGACCGATCAACAGGCAATTCAGATTGAAATATCTCGGCGCATTGACCCCCATAACGTTGCCGTAACGTGGCTTCACCCCATTGATTATCTGAAGCTTACAGCATAAACGGTTTGAAACGTTGACAACCGGACACTCGCGCGAAGACGCTCTCACCCGAAGCCAATAAAGCGATTTATGGCCTCTGAAAGAACTCCTGACACTCAGTGGAGACGGGAAAGATTCAGTCACGAGAACGCTTGGGAAGAGAGAGGATTCGAGCATGAAATACAGAAATTCCACTACAAGCCTCGCCAGTGGCAAAAAAGGAATTTGGACAGCACGATCCATGCGCAAGATCACGTGCTCCGTGGTGCCTCTGATCGTAATGGCACTCATTGCCTGCGGGGTAATGGCGCAAACAACGGGACTTGGAACTATATCCGGGAGAGTCGTGGATACGGCCGGAGCCGTCGTAGCGGGTGCACAAATTGCGGTGACCAACACCGCAACCGGAGTAACGCTGCCGGTGACAAGCAACGATGATGGCCTTTACCGGGCGGGAGACCTCGTTCCTGGGCCTTACAAGATTGTGGTCATTGCAAAGGGGTTCAAAGAGTTGTTGCGCGATGGGATTACGGTAGTTTCGGACGCATCAGAGACATTAGACCTGAGCTTGAGCGTTGGCCAGTCGTCGCAGCAAATAACGGTCTATGCCGACGCATCGCTGTTGAACATGTCTTCCGGTTCGGACGGACAGGTGATGAGCACGCAACAGATAGAGGATACTCCCACGGCCGGCGCAAACCCGCTCTTGCTGCTCAAATTCAGTTCCGCCATTCAAACCAGTGATGCCTCAAACCTTTACATGAACGGCAGCTACAACGCAGGAGCCGCCAACTCTCGCATCGGAGCCGCAGGGCAGATCTCAAAGAATGAGTACATGCTCGACGGCGCTCCGGATCAATATAGCGGTCACAATGTTTCCTATGCTCCACCTCCGGACGAAGTGAACGAGATGTTCACCGACGTTACAGGATTCGATGCAGAGGTGGGCAAGACACTGGGCGTGTATACGAACGTTACGAGCAAGACAGGTACCGAGGAGTTTCATGGGGCAGCACGTTGGCTCTACGAGGATCAACGCTGGCAGGCTTTGACTCACTTTGCGCGTGTAAACATCCTCACAGCCTGCACAACCGGAACCGCGGCGTCGTGCGCCGTATCCAAGGCGCAAAACCTCCAGCCGGGAACTCATGAAAACAACTGGGGCGCCAGCATCGGTGGGCCGGTGATCATTCCTCATTTCTTCGATGGAAGGCGAAGAAAGCTCTTCTTCTTCTTCGGTACCGTCCGGGATCAGTTTACCGGGGTGTCCAACACTTCGGTCACTGTACCGACTGTGCAGGAGCGCGGCCTGAACGGATCGAATGCGGACTTTTCCGACCTTCCCGGTTGTCCTGCTGCTTGCGGCGCGTACACCATCTACGATCCGTTGACGGTGATGGCGGCGAGCTCGACCAACTATACCCGCACCGCCTTTCCGGGCAATGTGATTCCCGCGAACCGTATTAACAATCCCATGACGGTGCTGTTCAACGCTGTCTTGCCCGTCCCCAACAACGGCGGCGGTAGCGGCAGCCAAGCGGTTGGGCTGAATGGCGAGGGCAACTACGTATACAACCAACTGCAGCCGCAGACTTTTACTGCATACACCCCACGTATCGATTATGCGCTGACCGACAATGACCATCTATTTGCGCGTGCTTCGAAGGTTCACTATGTGCAAGATACCCACGGATTCACAACTGACGACGTCGACGAGGGGTTGGTAAATCAGGACGCACTCATCCTTTCGGTGGGCTGGACGCACATTTTTACGCCGACGCTGGTGATGGACAACACAATCGGCTATTCGCGGTACTGGAATGGATTGCAAGAGCCCGGACTCCTCAAGCACCCGGCTACATCGATTGGGCTGCCAAGCTACCTACAGAGTGAGGCGATCGCTGCGGGGTTCAATGGCGCGCCACTCGTGGAATTCGCCGGCAGCACCAGTAGTCCTTACAACGAGGTCGGTAGGAACAGCTATCCTCCCAACTACGACAAGATTGGGAACTATCGTACTGGAGTTACTTTTGTCCATGGCGTTCATACCTTAAAGGCCGGTGCTGAATACCGGTTGCAGGTGGCGATCGGCACGCCAGAGGGAAATATCGACGGCTTGTACAACTTCGATAACACCTTTACCCGCCAGAACAGCAATGGTACAGGAAGTCCACAACAACTGGGCCTGGATTACGCCGCGTATCTGTTGGGCGTGCAAACCTCGGCCACGCTCGACACGCAGGTTCTGTGGAAGCGGAGCAACCCCTACTACGCATTCTGGGGTGGCGACAACTGGCGTATGACCTCTAAGCTAACCGTCAACGCCGGCTTGCGCTTCGAGTATGAGTTCGGGCCCACAGAATCTGCTAATCGGCAAATGATGTACTTCGATCCAAACCTGGCGCTTCCCACTGCGTCCGATGTGAACAACGTGTACACGTCTGATTATTCCGTTTACGCTGCAGCAATCCCGGCCGGGTTGCCCGCTCCGCCCACGTCTCTCAACATTAAAGGCGGCCCAGTGTATGCAGCTGTGAATGGCGTGAGTACGAGAGCTTGGGTGAATAGCTGGCGTTTGCTGCCCAGATTTGCTGCAGCATACGCTCTGCGTCCGTCCCTCGTCATCCGGGGAGGGTACGGCCTGTTCTACGACACAAACAACGTGCTGAATCAGAATCCCGATCTTACAGGTTTCGCAGCCACAACGACCACGGCTTCCACAAGCGACAACGGAGTGGGATTGAACGGCGATTGGGTGGGCGCAAACCCCTACACCGGGACCGCGCCGGTGACCAATCCTTTCCCGATCTTATCTAGCGGCAGCAACTTCATCCAACCTCTCGGATCATCTCTAGGTGCCATGGCAATTGCTGGCAACAGCTGGAGCTTTTATCCAAGGAACTTCGTGCCGGCGCGTCAACAACGCTGGAACGTTACGGTTGAGAAACAGTTTGGCTCATCAACCGTCTTGCACGTCGATTACATTGGTTCGTGGACTTCGAGACTTCAAGTAAGTCAGAACCTCAATGCAGTGCCTGCGGCCTACTTTACCGGAGGCAATGTCCTGAACCCCAACAACGGCACTTTGAGCGGCACTGTAAAGGACAATCCCTTCCTTTATAAAAACATGGGCGACCTTGCCGCTTCTTCCCCCGTTATCTATCAGAATGTTCTGACCCAACGGTCGCAGTTCACGAGCTCTAACGTAAGCATTGCCAAACTGCTTGAGCCCTATCCGCAGGTTGGAACGCTGACGGAATATGCGCCCATCGGCAACTCGAAATTCAATGAGCTGAATTTCTCGTTTCGGCGGCGTATCTCAAACGGGCTCAGCTTCGCCATTAACTATCAGTTGAACTGGCAGAACGATCAAGATTGGTTCGCCAATTCATTCGATACGGTTCCGAGTTGGGAGCAGAGCAATAACTCGCGGCCGTACCGCATTTCTGGTATCGGAACCTGGGAGCTGCCATTTGGGAAGAACAAGCCGTTTGCCAACTATGGGTGGATGGCAAAGGCGTTCGGCGGATTCAAGCTCGACAATGCTTATGAGCAGCAGGAGGGAGCGTTGATTGGATTTGGCAACGCGATCTATTCGGGCGGAGACCCAAAGAGCATTAAGCTGGCCCACCCGTCATATGGTGAATGGTTCAACACGACGAATTTCGATAAGGTATCTGCAGATCAACTGGGAGCATACAATTTGCGCGTGTTTCCTTCTCGTGTGCCTGGCGTTCGCCAACAGGGTTATTCGAATTTGAACTCCAACCTGGAGCGCAATATCCCGCTCACCGAACGAGTCAATATGAAGCTACGGTTTGAGTGCTTTGATGTATTCAACCACACTTTAGTGGCCGCTCCGAACACATCTCCCACCTCGGCTCAGTTTGGAGAAGTCACAGGCAACGCGCAGAACTTCTCCCGGTTCGTACAGGCGCAGGCAAGGTTCGAGTTCTAGCAGGTTTTTCGTGTCGTTATTTGACGGCGCACAGGGACCGAACTCCTGTGCGCCGTGTACTCCGTCAAATTCAGACCCAGATTGCACAATCACCACACCTGAATTGCGACGACCTTGGGGTTCACGACGATATTTCCGGAAATATCCATTTCCAACAGGATCTGCAGATTGCGCTGCTGCCATCCGCGCGGTGCGTTATGGAAGGCTTCGTTCAAAGCGGCTTCATCTGTTAAGAACTCGCATGCCGCCTCGGTGCCGAATTCGTTGATTCCTCCGATGGCCATCTGTACACGACTTCGATCGGGATCGACGATTCTGGTGATCAATGCATAGCTATGATCAGCTCTCTGAGACGCTGTCTTTTCGGTCACCCACATCTTATCCGGATGAAGGCGATCGCGGATGACCCAAATCTGTTTATGTCCCGCGTCTGCCAGCTCGAACGAGAACCGCAAACTTCGATTGAGATTCATGGTCCAGGCATTGTTGAAGGCGCCAATATAGATAGCATTGGTGCGGTCCGGAGCGATCTCGCGGCTTTCTTGCGGCCACAGCGCGTGTGTCACCAACCCACGACTATTCAAAAAACCGACAACGCTGATTACGCCACGAACATCCCCGATCGCTGTGCCGCCGCTGTTTGCCTGAACAATATCGCCAGGCTGAAGCACGATCGACGGCTGGTTGTCTTCGACCTTCTGCCGCAAATCGGGAGAGACCCAGTAGAGATGGGAGTCGCCAAAGTAAAGCGTCACCTGCGTCTTATTCCGCAAGAAAGGTTTCCAAAACTCCTCCAGGGTATCCTCGCGACCTACGGGCCAGAAGTACCAGGCAGCCGCGAAAATTGCGGCCAAAACTAGCAGCGTGGCAACAATGGGCACTGGCCTGAGGAAGCCGCGCGCCGCGGTCCAAGCGACCGGCCGATGTACATCGGCAGAAACAGATGGCGCTTCGTCATCTAAGACATGGGATAAAGCTGCCTCATTTTTCTTCGTATCCTCTTCGACAGGCCATTGAAAAGTGGGAATGTAGTTTCCGGAAGCTAGGCCAATCGTGACAGCAGGAGGTGAGGATCGTTCCGCATAATATTGTGCCAGGCGACGCCGCACATCGCTGGCCCTGACTCTTACAATTGAATCCGCGCCGGTGTCGAAGTCAACCTTACGACCAAAGAGTTCGACACCAAGAAAGCGCTCATTCAACTGGTCGTACTCTCCCGCGAGAGCATGCTGGACTATGCATTCCAGGAAATCGTGACATCGTTTACTACTGGAGAAGCCCGGACTCGCCAGGATCGCGACGAGCTCAGCCCGAATAGCCGCTGCCTGTTCGCGGGAGAGATCCTGCGAGCTTTCTCGATCCTGAATTCCAGCCATGGGAAGAGATTTTATCATTCTCGGTAACGGAGGGTAACGTAGCTGCAAGTGCTTGATTCTGCATCGTGCGACCGGCTTAACCGTTTCATACGTTGACGCCTTTCCGGTCTGCAATGTGATATGCATTTTAGCGCCGGAAGCGAGTCAAAAACCGGCGGACGCGAAGCACTCGTCTCGATGCAATAGATGTTCATCGACGATGCAATTCATCTCAGACGAGCATCAACGCGGAGTACGAACCAGAATCGCCGGGAAGCGCGCGTAATTCGCAGCGCGCACATCACCCCGTAATGCCCAGGAGCCTCATCTTGTTTCGTTTTTTGAGCGTTGCTCTGATCCTGTGTGGTGTCCTCTCCCATGGCGTTGCTATCAAGGCGCAGATTGTTGCAGCACAGTTCAAGACAACGGCACATCCGCGAGTGTTTGCAAACGACTCAGACCGCGCCGCCTTGCTCGAAAAGGTTCGGGACGTGCCTTGGGCTCGCCAAATCTTCACTGAGATGAAGACTGACATCGATCAGATCCTGGCGGCGAGTGCAGGGGACCGCGGCTACCTTCCCTCTCGTTTGCAGATGAATTGGGAGAAAGGAATACGGTATACCGATTTCTATACCAAGGGAAACCTTATTCCGATTCGCAAAGGCGATGCGCCTTTCCCAACAGTGCGTGTAGCGTACGGCCGCGCGGCGACGGGCTCGACACCGGTTTGTCCATACGACAAGCTCACGCCCTATGGTGACGGTACGCTGCCGAAAATGGTCGATGGCGCGTGGGCGCAGATACCTTTTGCAGAGACCGGACTTGGGGCCGAGAACATAAACCAGGCAATCCTCATCGAAGCATATCGAGCTTCGATTCTGTACTACCTTACGGGCGACCGGAAATATGCTCAGTTTGCTGCGGATATTTTGTGGACGTTTGTTCGCGGTGCGTCGTATCAAAAGCAGTTGAATCCCGATGAGGATTTCGACTTCAACGGCTTTCTCTCGTGGGAGACGCTTGGCGATACGCGGCGTTTTGCAACGGTGGCTCTGACATACGACTTCCTCTACGACTATCTGCAGAACGAGTATTTCGAAGCGCCTGAATTTACAACCGGTCTGCCCGGCGAGCGCTGGGCTCCGCCCCAGCCCGGCGGAAAGGAATGGGCAAACGAGCGCATTCACCTCATGTTCGAGAAGTTCATCGACAATAAGTTGCAGCGCGGCGGCGGACTTATCGGGAATTGGAATCTGAACGAGCAGCAATCCGCGGAACTGTATGCGTTAGCGATGGATGACGATGACTCGTATCCGGACCACCATGGCCGCGAGTATTACGTTTCAAAGCTGATCTATGGACCGAGCAGCCGCTCACATGGTGCGTTGATTGACGTGGCGGCCGCGAATATCGACCCGGCGACGGGTCTTTGGCCGGAAGCGCCTGGCGGCTACGGGCAGGGAAGTCTCGCACAGTTGGTTCGCCTTGGCTTCTGGTACTGGAAAAACGGCATCAACGTGTTGCTGTGCAATCCGCTGATTAAGAAAGGCGCATTGTCTTTTCCCGAAATTGCATTTCCCAACGGAATATCGAGCAACTATGGCGACTCCTCCTATCAGCCAATTCATGCTGAGGAGGCCGAGGAAATGATCGGGTACGCGCGCGCTACCGGCGACGCAGAGACAGAACAGACCTTCACGGCGTTACTGAACTTGAGTGGCGGAAGGCGGTTCGACTCGGAATACTATGAGCCTCTGTTCTTTTATGTGCCTGAGCTGCCAGCCACGTCGTTGGCTTTGAGCTATCCGCGCACTTCTTACTCCGTGCCGCTGTCGCTCATTGTAGAGCGCAACTTGAGCGACAGCCCTGAGAATGCGCTGGCCTATACCGTGCACGGATTTGGCAAGGACATCGGCCATCGCCAGCCTAACGGCATGGACATGGAACTTTATGGACGGGGTGAAGTGGTCGTATTCAATCCGGGGCAAGGGCACGATTACTGGAGTGATGACCACATTCGCTATCAGTCGCGGAGCGCGGGGCACAACGATGTCATACCGAATGGGCTTGCCGCCGAATTGAACATGCCGCAAAACCTCCAGGTCATGCATGCTGACCCGGCGCTGGTGCCGGGTGAAGACCCCAAAATCCAGGTGTCGCCGGACTTTCAATTCACTGACGCCTTTGACGACTACAAGACCAGTGGAGGCGAGGCGGATCAGCGCAGAGTCATGGGCATTGTACGGTTATCGAAGGCTTCGGGCTACTATGTCGATATCTTCAGGTCGAAGATGAAGTTCGCACCCGACATGCAACATGACTACATCTTTCACTGCCTGGGCAGCACGCTCTCGGTAATGGCGCCCGATGGCAAGGAACTGCCGGAAACTCCCGTCCTGTTTACAAAGGAAACCGGGCCGGGCTACGACTACTTTACCGACGTACGCCAGTTTCCAGCCACTGCGGACACGGAGGCGGTCTTCGACGTAGGGTACAAGGGCATCCGCATGAAGGCGCTCTATCCAGGTTTCCCCGGCAGGAGCCTCTTCGCTGTGCATGCCCCGCCCATGTGGCGAACCAACATTGCTTCTCTGCGGACGGAGAAAACCTCGGGAGTGATCTTGCGCCAGAGTGGCGAGGCTTGGCGTCGTCCATTCGTCGCGATCTACGAGCCCTTTGGCAATGGCGTGAATTCTCAAGTCCAATCCGCGAGGCTTGTAACGGCCGGGAACACCGACGATTTTCTCGCCATCGAGGTGAAGCATACTGAGGGCACCGATCTGATCATGAATGCAACAAGCTCCAATGCTCTTCATCGAAGCGGCACGGCTCTGTTTCAAGGAAGCTATGGTGTGACGTCTGTTCGCAATAACGGAGAAGTAATCCTGTATCTCGGTTCGGGCAAGGCGCTGTCCAATGCTGGTATTGGTCTGAACTTCACAAGTGGGGAACACGCCGCTTCAGTTGTTGCCAGCGGGAAAGGCAACGCCTGGGATGTGCATTACTCCAGCGAAGCGGAGTTTCAGTTGCTTCTCCCAAAGAGCACATGCGGCGATGAACGGAAATATCTCTTACACTCGTCAACCATTCAACGCGAAGTCGAAGCCAGGGCAGTAAAGGACGGAATTCAACTCGATCTGCCAGGGACGCTCGATGCCGAGATTACTTGTTGGACCAAGTAGCAAGATCAATCTACGGTCGCGCGCACTCAAACGCCGTCGCGGACCGCTTCTAGAAGCGCGCGCGTCCGTTCTTCAGCCAAGATCCTGACCCGGCGACTAAATTTGAACGAACGGATTGTATTCTGTGCCGGCCCTCGCGACGACGGCTCATCGAGAAGAGAGGGACTTGGGAGAATTGAAATGAAGGAAAGCAAAGCGGGCGTCAGGTTGTTCTTCCTTGCCACCTACATAGCTATGCTGTGTGGTGTCATCGTTCCGGGGGCAACGATGGCGCAGAAAGCGTCCACACCGCCATACCTGAACCCGGTGCTGCCCGCTGAGGTGCGCGCCAGGGATCTGGTGAGCCGCATGACGCTCGATCAGAAAGCGTCGCAGCTGGTGAACCAGGCACGCGCCATTCCTGAGCTCAAGGTTCCGGCCTACGACTGGTGGAGCGAGGCTCTGCACGGCGTCGCGGTGGACGGTACGACCGAGTTCCCAGAGCCAATCGGTCTCGGCGCCACCTTTGACGTGCCGGGGATTCATGAGATGGCGACCGATATCGGCATTGAAGGCCGTGTCGTGTATGCCGAATCCTTGCGCGACGGGAATTCGGCGATCTTCCATGGCCTTGATTTCTGGTCGCCCAATGTCAACATCTTTCGCGATCCACGCTGGGGACGGGGCCAGGAGACGTATGGCGAAGATCCTTTCCTTACGGCGCGCATGGCGGTGGCGTTTGTTACAGGTATGCAGGGCGACGACCCAAGGTACTACCGTGTAATCGCTACGCCAAAGCATTTCGACGTGCACAGCGGGCCGGAACCTACGCGGCACTTCGCGGAAGTGGATGTGAGCAGGCACGACGAGGTCGATACCTATGAACCCGCCTTCCGCGCGGCTATCGTCGAGGGCAAAGCTGGGTCGATCATGTGCGCCTATAACGCGCTTAACGGGCAGCCGGCCTGCGCAAATCAATATCTGCTGCAGGATCTCTTACGCGGCAAATGGAGTTTCCAGGGGTATGTAGTTTCCGACTGCGATGCGGTCCGCGACATCTTCAATGGCCATCATTACCGCCCCACACAGGCGCAGTCCTCGGCTATTTCACTTGAGCGCGGCATGGACAACGAATGCGCCGACTTCTTATCGCAAGTGAAGGACGATCATGACTACAAGCCGTTTATCGAAGCTGTGCAACAGGGCTACCTCAGCGAGACCGCCATGGACACGGCGCTGGTTCGCCTCTTCACAGCCCGGATCAGGCTTGGCATGTTCGACCCGCAGGACAACGACCCGTACTCGAAGATCGACGAGAAGGAACTGAATAGCCCCGAGCATCGCACCCTTGCTCGCAAGCTGGCCGACGAATCCATGGTGCTCCTTAAGAACGACGGCGTCCTTCCGCTCAAGCCGGGCATACGGAGCATCGCCGTGGTGGGTCCGTTGGCAGATCAGACTCGCGTGCTGCTGGGTAACTACAACGGAATACCTACGCATACCGTCTCCATGATCGAAGGCCTGAGGGCCGAGTTTCCAAATACGAAGATCACCTATGTACCGGGAACCCAGTTCCTGCGCAACGATGGTAATCCGTTGCCTGACGGCCTGCTGTCGACCCTGGACGGGAAACCAGGGCTCGAGGCAGAATACTCCAGTTGGCCAGGCATGGAGCTAAGTGTCGGCGCGAAGCCGAGTCCCATCATGAGCCGGCTCGAGTCCAACATCGATCTCAGTGGTGAGAACTTGCCGGCCCAGGTCGCGGCGGAGAAATCGTTCAGCGTCGAGTGGACCGGATTCCTCACGCCGGCCGAGACGGGCGATTACCTCATAGGAATTCGCACGGTCGGCTTCGCTACTGTAACGATCGATGGAAGGAATGTAGCACACGCATCCGGAACGCACGGAGGCGAGACGAAACTCGGTCGCATTCATCTGGAAAAGGGCGTGAAAGTTGCGCTTGACGTTCGATACGGCGACATGGGCAGAGGCGAACCCGCGGCACAACTCATCTGGGCGCCGGCCAATAATGTGCCTTCGCCTGAAGCCATCGTGGCGGCTAGCAAGGCCGATCTCGTAATTGCTGTGGTGGGCATCACCAGCCAGCTTGAAGGCGAAGAGATGCCAGTCAGCGAGCCAGGATTCCTGGGTGGAGACCGCACCAGCATCGATCTGCCCGAGCCAGAGGAGGCGCTGGTTGAGGCCGTTGCCGCGACAGGCAAGCCGCTGGTCGTTGTGCTGCTGAACGGCAGCGCGCTCGCCGTCAACTGGATCAATCAACATGCCAACGCGATTCTTGAGGCGTGGTACTCCGGCGAGGAGGGCGGCGCGGCTATCGCTGACACTCTGAGCGGCAGGAACAACCCCTCAGGCAGGCTGCCCGTAACCTTCTATAGAGACGTCAGCCAGCTACCTAACTTCGAAGATTACTCCATGGAGAATCGCACTTACAGGTATTTCACAGGTAAACCTCTCTATCCCTTTGGTTACGGCATGAGTTACACAGCATTCGGCTACAGCGGTCTTAGTATCCCTGAAATGCCTGTCCATGCTGGAGATCCCGTAAACGCTGCCGTGACGGTGACGAATACCGGGAGAGTGGCGGGCGACGAGGTGGTGCAACTGTACTTGAAGTTTCCCCCGGTCGCGGGCGCGCCACGTGTCGCTCTCCGCGGGTTCCAGCGGATTCATCTTGATCCGGGAGAGAGCCGGCAAATTCATTTCGAGCTGAAGAGCCGCGACCTGAGCATGGTAACTGAGGCTGGTGAGCCCATCATCGCCGGAGGGGATTACACCATTACAATTGGCGGCGGCCAGCCCGATACGGGTGCACCGGGAGTCGCGGGCCACTTTTACATCGACGGTCGGCTCGCCATGTCGGAATAACCTGTCCATAGGGAGAGATCTATCGAGAGAGTTTTTATCTACCTGATCTCTCCTACCTGATCTCTCTTTGTGCACTTCTGGCCAAGCGGGATCAGGCCGGGAAGACATGTGGAAGATCAAGGTTCCACCGGAGACAATCTCTGCGTGCGCCAGCCAAAAGCGATTGAGCGGCTTGCCGTGTTTTGGCCCCATGCACACCAAAACTAGCATTAACAGGACTGGATATGCTGCTCACAGTGAGTCCGCTGGCCACAGTTAAGGTAAACCGGTCAATGTAGCAGGTACCGCTGTTTCCCCTCCGGTATTCGTATTGAGATAGGCTATGATCAACA
>Ga0335075_10010137_pt1 | contig 14313 bp, 13 predicted proteins | sample Lox_Sample_24_FD_206723 | JGI IMG/M metagenome (GOLD analysis project Ga0335075, IMG submission 206723) | Soil microbial communities from Loxahatchee National Wildlife Refuge, Florida, United States - Lox_Sample_2.4 | ecosystem: Environmental > Terrestrial > Soil > Wetlands | place: USA...
CCAATTAATCTCAGAGCGTGATTTTCCCAGCCGTGAATACGGTGCATTCACCGACATTGTCTCCAAGTTTTTGCAGGAGGCCGCCGTCCGTCCCGAAGTCGCGTGCTTCGGAATCGCAGGCCCGGTCCATAACGGCCGCGTCGAAACTTCGAACCTGCCCTGGGTGATTGAGCAATCGCAACTAGCCGCGCAACTTCGACTGCCGGCGACGCTGTTAATTAACGATCTCGAGGCGAACGCCTGGGGCATCGGCGCACTTAGTCCGCAGGATATTGTTCCTCTGAATCAAGTGCCTGCCTCGGTTGGAAACCAGGCAGTCATCGCGCCGGGAACTGGATTGGGCGAAGCCGGCCTGTACTGGAACGGAAGCCAACACCAGGTTTTTGCCTGCGAAGGCGGACATACAGACTTTGCCCCCCAGGGAGATTTGCAAATTGAACTGCTGAAGTTTTTGAGCGCGCGTTACGGGCATGTGAGCTATGAACGCGTACTCTCCGGTCCCGGGCTGATCAACGTGTACGAGTTCCTGCGGGAAAAAGATTGCTCGGATGAACCCGAGGAATTCGCCGTACGTCTGGTTGAGGGGGACCGCGCAGCCCTTATTTCTGTCGCCGCCTTAAATGGCGAAAACCGGCTCGCCCAACGGGCCTTGGATTTGTGGATTTCGGTCTACGGCGCCGAGGCCGGGAACCTTGCGCTAAAGACCATGGCGACGGGCGGTATTTTTCTGGGCGGCGGAATTTCTCCGAAGATCCTTCCAAAGCTCACTGGACCTGTTTTCATGGATGCCTTTCATGACAAGGGCCGGTTGCGGCCACTTCTGGAGAGCGTTCCGGTTCAGGTGGTAATCAACGAAAAGGCTGCCCTGATCGGCGCCGCGCGCTGTGCCGCAGTGAGATCGAAGAACGGACAGGTTTAACCGTGGTGAGTAGCAACTTCGAAATACGAAGGTTGGGAACTCCGCAGGATCTTTTTCACGCGGCAGCGGATGAGGTTCTGGGCACCGCTTCAGCCGCGGTTTCGCAACGCGGGCGCTTTATCATCGCGCTCTCCGGCGGATCCACTCCCAAAAGTCTTTACAACCTGATTGCCGCCAACGCGGACAAAAGCATCCCCTGGGAAAAAGTGTTTTTCTTCTGGAGCGACGAGCGCCACGTTCCACCGGACAATCCCGACAGCAACTACCGCATGGCCAAAGAAAATTTGCTGTCGAAGATCCCGGTGCCGGCGGCCAACATTTTTCCGGTCCCCGCCGAGAATCCAAATGCAGAGGAGGCCGCAGCCAGCTACGAAGCGACTATCCGGAAGTTTTTCGGTGCTAAAGCCGGAGAATTTCCGCGCTTCGATTTGATTCTTTTGGGGATGGGTCCCGACGGGCACACGGCCTCGTTGTTTCCGGAAACTGCCGCATTGCAGGAGAAATCCCGTCTCGTCGTCGCCAACTGGGTCGAGAAGTTGAATACCAGCCGAATTACGTTCACACTTCCGCTGCTCAATGCGGCCCGCTCAGTTCTATTCCTCGTAAGCGGCTCCGATAAAGCTGGGGTCCTACGGGAAGTCCTTGAAGGTAACGCTCCGGGCGAGAAGTATCCTTCTAAACTAATCAAGCCGGACTCAGGGAAAGTGCTGTGGTTTGTGGATCGAGCGGCGGCCAGCCAATTATCATCCGCGGCTTAAACGACGCAATTAACTTCAGCCGCGCCAACCATTGATTTCTTTCAATCCTCTTCCCCGGGAATGCTCGAAAAGACGTACGCGATGGCGGGAGTGCTCGAACTCATGGATGTCGGCCCAAACCTCAGCTTGCCAGGCTTGGCCGTGGGTTGCCGACTCTCCGCAACTGGCGCAACGAGTGTGCAGGCTGATGGCCTGGACCTCCTGCGTCGCGGAAGATAACTCGATAAAGATGCAGCGGACCTCCTGAATCTCCTCGCGCTCGTCCAGGAGGTGCTCGTAACGCAAGAGGTAGGTGAAACCCAACTTTCGCGCTTCGGCTTCGGCTTCGGCTCGGGTATGAAACGGACCATACTCTGCCCTAAGTTGTTCCGTCGAATCGCACGCCATCCAGAAAGTCTCTTTGTAAGCCATCCCCACCCAGCCCACAGACTGTAGAGCTGACCCACCCAGCCGCTCCGCGTCGGCTATCCGTGAGCCCCCGTTGGCCAATGCAATTTTCAGGCCGACGCCGAGGAATGCCATCGTTTTTAGAATCAGGAGCTTGAACCGCCTTTGGAAATCCGCAGCTCAGCGCCAGTGCAAAGCTTTTGCAGCCGAGGCGCACTGAACTAGCGCACTCGAGTCATAAGCCGTCAATTGTGAATTCCAATACAGCCCGTCCGCTGTGAAAATCCCGCGAAGGTTCTGCCCCAGTAGCGATCCTTTCTGTAGTCAGGTACGCCTGGCATAGGTACCACCCCATTTTTCTCAACTAGCTTGCGATGGCGGAAGGCAGTCCGGAATCCAAGGGCTTCGGTTCCTCCAGCCAATTTCTTCCGCCGTGGCTGGCCACATACATGGCTAACTCCAGCCTGCTCCAAACCCCGAGCTTATCGAAGGTGCTGCGCAAGTGATTTTTCACAACTTGCTCGGTGGTGGTCATGAGCCTGCCGATTTCTCGGTTGGTGAGCCCTTGCCAAACCAGAATTGCGACTTGAACTTCCTTTTCGGTTAAGCACTCGCGCGGCTTCATGATTTCAACTCCGCATTTTCAAATGCAGCAGTCGCCAGACGGACCCGTTTGCGGCCATCGCGGATGCCAGTTCGCAAGAAAAGAGTGCGCAGGTGTTGTTTCACCGTGCGCGGACTGATGCTCAACTGCCCGGCAATTTCCTTGTTACTACAACCTTGCACCAGCAAGTCGAGCACTTGCCGGTCCCGCGGGGTCACCTTCACCTTTTCCAGATTCATCATGGGAGCCTCCTGCTTCTCGCCTTTGTCGCTTGCGATCCGCACGCTGACAGATAAAGCACATGCGTCGCCAAACCTTCCTTTCTCCCCCACAACTTTTCTAAGACTTGTGTCATGTAGCACTTAGGAATAGGAACTAACGCTCACAAAAGAAGTTCATAAACCTGTGGTTTGGCAGTGAGTTCCAATCCAGGACATTACGACTCGAAGCATTGCGGCGAAGCGCATCGAGGCCAGCGTTTGTCCAAGATCTACGGGAGATCGCGCACCACCCTGAATCGCGCCCTTTCAAAGACGATAACTCGTTTGTCTTAACAATGTTCCGGCATTACGAAAGAAGATGCCGTTTGTCCAAGCGCGCCTTAAGAAAGACGATAACTAGTGCTGAAATGTAGCCTCACAGCGATGGACCATAATGGAATCAAGCGAGGGCAGCCGTTCTCAATCTGGCATTCGATATCGCTGCGGTAAGCTTTTTGCACAGGCCGTTAGAGCAAACCAACCCAATATTCCGGCTAGAAAGATCGAGCGAGGTGCTTTGGCGAGGATAGAGGCTGGGTTGCCAGAAAATGAAAAAGTCACGAAAAGGGGAACCAAATCCGGACTGATCTTTGCCAGAATCTAATTATGGTGGTTAGATTTATCTCCAGCGCCCCGAAAACCAGAATGGACTTTTGACGGTCCGGAGTGCGCACGCTCTTGCAGCTTACGATGGTAACTTCCTTGGCCGCGGTTCTCCCGGGTTTGGCCATATTCCTTAGTCGCTTGCTCTTCGGCTCCGTAAGCCGTTGAAACTCCATAGGATTGACAACTGTGCGGGAAAGCGCTGGCTGCTATGGCAGCGCTTATAGTGCAGCGGTGCGGCAGCGGTTTCCTCCAGAAACATTGCTTCCGCGGCGGCCAAATTGCACTAAAATGAGGAGAGCTTGTTGCGGCGCGCCAACTCTCCCTCACGCCGTCCGGCATGGTTCGGGCAAATTTCGTGACTGACCACAGCGACAAACCAATTCTCGACGAGCGTACTTTTCACCAGCTCCTGGAGGCCGCCCATGTGCTGCAAGAGCACAACCGCAAGATGCGGGACCTCGAAGCCATCATGGAGTCGGAGCGGCGACGGGAGCGGGAGGCCGCCAGCGAAGCTCCAGCGCGGCCCACCGAACAGATTACTGCCCCAGAAAACGAGCGGCGCAACGGCGATTACACGCTCACCCTGGCGGAGATCGTAGAAGCTCAGCGGCAAATTCAGGTGCGCAATCTCGATCTGGACAAGACCATGGCGGTGGTGGCCGAGAGAGTCGCGCACATCACCACCGCGCAGGGCGCGGGCATCGGAATTCTCGACGGCAAGAAAGTTCGTTACCGCGCCGGCATTGGATCGTCGGCGCTGCCCGAGGGCAGTGAAGTTCCGCTCAAGTCGGCGGTTTGCGCGGCCAGCATCCGCACTGGGCAAGTCATTCGTTGCGAGGATGTAAATACAGAAGTGTTGTTCGATCCCGAGCCCTGCCGGCAGCGCGGAATTCTGTCATTGTTGGCGGTGCCGATCTATCAGGATGGCGGCATCGTTGGAGGCCTGGAGCTTTATTTCGACAAAGCTCAGGGCTACGCCGAGCAGGACATTCACACCTGTCAATTGATGGCCGGCCTGGTAACGGAGGCGCTCGGGCGGGATGCTGAAGCGGCGCTGAAAAAATCCATGGCCGAGGAACGGTCCAGCATGTTGGCGGCGATGGAAAAGCTTCAGCCCAAGCCGTCAGCGCCGGAGCAACACGAACTGGCCGCGAGTGCAGGAGCGAACGGTAATTCGAGCGGCGGCTCCGCAGGAAAGACATCCTGCTGGAAGTGCGGTAACACTTTGCCGCTTGCGGAGCAGTTCTGCGGAAAGTGCGGCAGTCCAAGTTCCGCAACGGTTGCGGCGCGTTCTGGCGAAACTTTGCGTCCCGCAAACCAAGTAGAGATTGGAACTGCAAAAATTGGAGAAGATGCCGCGGCGAATTTGTTCGCCCCCGTCACGCACCACGCGCAGGAAACGGCAGGTATTTCGGAGCGAGCATTCAATTCTTCGGTGGATGATTACGCGATGTCGGCCTCGGCAGTCTCCACTCATCCGACGGAAGATGAAGACCGCGCTGCTGAAATTGTCGAAGAGGAAAAAGGCGGCGAAGAGAAAGACGGCGCGGAAACCCAGGCTATTGAACTGAGCCAAGCCCAACCAGAAGAAGCAATCGTATGGAGTTCGGCCGCCCGGGCGCGAGACTTTTTAGAATCTCTGTCCCCTGGCCCGGCCTCAGGCGCAGTAGGGCGTTTCTGGCGTTCCCGCCGAGGCGATTTTTATCTCGCTGTGGCGCTCATTTTGGTTGCAGTCGTGATCCGGTGGGGAGTCTTGTCCAACCAGACCACGGTAGCTAGCGGCACCCACTCGGCTTCCGCGAGCCGGCGCAAGCCCGCGCCCGATGAGGATCTTTCGACGTTCGACAAACTTTTGATTGGTCTCGGACTCGCCGAAGCGCCTGAGGCACCCGAGTATAACGAGGGCAACCCGGATACGGAAGTGTGGCTTGACTTGCAGACCGCACTTTATTATTGTCCCGGTTCTGATCTGTACGGCAAGACGGCAAAAGGCAAGCTTGCCACGCAGCGCGATGCACAACTCGATCAGTTTGAGCCGGCCTACCGTAAGCCCTGCAAGTAGTTTAGCAAGAAGGATTAAGTCCTCCAGGCGCTTGGGGCATGAAGATTTGACAACCTTCGCCGGCGGTAGTGCAATCATAGTTAGGTCCGCTTCGGAGAATGCCAGTGCCGCGACCGGGGCAAGAGTTCGACTCCAGTACATTGCCGGATCCTGAAATCAATCCCCTGCTGAATCCGCTGTTGGCGGCCAACATGGGACGATGGGCCGAAGTGTACTTCACCACTCCTCCGGAAAAGCGCGGACAAGCTATTTACGATCTGATTCGCGAACTTCAGCAAAACGCTTCTGATGCGCCGCTTACTTCTGAGCCATTGCTTTCTTCCGAAATCACGAGCTCCGATAATCAGACGGATAAGAGTGAAACTGCAGAACCCTCGTCTACTTCTGATTTGATTTGCTCGCAGTGCGGCCACGAGAATCCTATCGGACAAAGATTCTGCGGGATGTGCGGCACTCCATTGTTCACGGAAGCCGACGCGCAAGCGAGCGAGCGTTCAGTTGTCACTCCTGCCACCGTATTCGACGAACGGGCAAACGATGAGAAAATCAATGAAGAACGATCCTTGCCGCACAACGCAGAAGGCTTTTCTTCATTACGCGACGATCCGGCACCTGGGTATGCCGAGGTTGAGCGATATCGGCAATACGATCTTCCCAGCTTCGCGGTAGAACCCGAGCCCGTGCCTTACCGCTATCGACTTTATGTCGGACTTGTAATGGCGGTTCTCCTTGGAGCTTTGCTCTATATGGCTTGGCGCGGAACCAACGCCTTTTCGGGTGGCGCACGGCAGCCCGCACTTTCTCAGGCCGTTCCTGCCGACCAACCTCCGGCTACCCCATCTGCTCAACCACCATCCGCAGCTAATGCTCTTCCGCCGCCAACACAAACGCCAAGCACGGAGCCTCCTTCGAAGGAAGCCTCATCGAGCGCGGCCCCCGCTCCCACGGCCCGATTTAGTTCCGAAAAGACGACGACCGCGCCAGTAAAACGCGAGCGCTCTGCTCAACCGGCTGCACAAGTCGTGCCTGCGGCGAACCACCTACCGGACGTTTCATCTTCGCAAGGCGGAGCGGAAGAATTTGCTATTGGAGAGAAATATCTGAATGGAAACTCCGGCACCATTCGCGACAGCAATGAAGGCGCGCAATGGTTATGGAAGGCGGTAGGCAAAGGAAATCTGCCGGCAATGGTAGCTTTGTCCGACCTTTACCTGCACGGAGATGGAGTCGCGAAGAGTTGCGACCAAGGGCGATTGCTGCTGGATGCTGCCGCACGCAAAGGCGCCAAGGGAGCTGCCGAGAGGCTGCGAAATTTACAAGCTTTCGGATGTCAGTAACGGGCCGCAGGAGAGCTCCTGCAGCCCAATTCATTAGGCAGGAAGTTGCGGCTCGTGCTGGCGCGACTCATACCACAGGGCAAGTTCCACGCGGTTCCAAAGTCCTAGCTTGTCATAAATTACCCGAAGATAATTTTTGACCACATGCTCCGTGGTACCGATCGCATCGGCGACGTCGCGATTCTTCAGGCCCTGGGCGACAAGCTCGATGACTCGGGTTTCCCGTTGACTGGGGATACGGTTTCCGTAACGTTCGTTTGCAAACACAATTGCCTCCTGTATAAAAGGGTCGCGAGCTTAACTCGCTTGATTCCGCCGGTAATTCCGAAACGGAGAAACAGCCGATTAAAGTGAGCCTTTACGGTTCTACGCGCCATCTTGAGCTGAGTGGCGATTTCGGCATTGTCACAACCTTGTAAAAGCAATTCCACGATTTGCTGTTCGCGGGGTCCTAATCGAACGGACTGCTCCCTCATCATCCCCCCCTGGGTTGGATTGCCCCCGCCCGACAAACGTATGCGTGGCTGGGATGTTTCCAAATTCAGTAGCATCCACGTTGCCATTAAGGATAAAAATCGCGGCGATCAAAGAATCCTTAATTTCCACAGGCACTTGCGGTCGAGGAATGCGGTCATCTTCCTAAGCATTTGGGAGGCTTACCGACCCTAGCGCCCCGACAGGCCTGCGCCAAAGGCGCCGATAGGATGCGAAAAACTGCTAAATCTAAGGAAATTGAGACACGGGAGACCGAGTGCAAATTTGAATGTCCCCGTCTCCCCCTTAAATCGGATGGATAGGCCAGAACAAAAGTGCCAAGAGTGCTGGCAATATGAAAGGAGACTGGTGGAATTTATGCTGAAAAATAAGGTAAACACCCTAAGTGAAAAATGCCATGCTGGTGCATCGGGTCTGAACAATTTACACGATCCTGCCATTTATGGAGCACCAACCGGTCGACCAAGATCGAGGGATTTTCTAAAAAATGCCCTACCCCCGCCCAACCGTTCTCTGTGCTTTAGACTGGTGCAGATCCTATGAGCTTATCTTCCAGATCTTCTCGCCTGTCGGCCGGTGCGTGGGCATGATTCGACTTCTCAGCGTGGTGGGTGCGCGGCCAAACTTCATGAAAATCGCACCGCTGATCGAGGAGTTTAGAAATCGTGAGCCAGCGCAAGATCTAATCTTTGAACACTGCCTCGTGCACTCCGGCCAACATTATGACCAGCTTCTTTCGGGAAATATTTTCAACGATCTCGGGTTGCCCCCGCCAGACATAAATCTCGAAGTTGCTTCTGGCAGCCACGCCGTGCAGACGGCGGAGGTCATGAAACGGCTCGAGCCCGTTCTGCTCGACTATCGTCCTGACATGGTTCTGGTAGTTGGGGATGTGAATTCCACTCTCGCCGCCGCGCTGACCGCCGCCAAACTAGGAATTGCCGTCGCGCATATTGAAGCGGGACTGCGCAGCTTCGACATGAAAATGCCGGAAGAGATTAACCGGAAACTAACGGATGCGATCTCGACTTTGCTTTTCGTTAGCGAACAAAGTGGAATCGGGAATCTGCAACGCGAGGGCATTGCGTCCGAGAAGGTCTTTCTCGTGGGCAACGTCATGATCGATTGCCTGCTTCGCCACCGTGAAGTCGCCGCAAAATTGTCTTTTCTCGATCAACTTGGCGTCCGTAAGAACGGCGGAGATCCCATTCCGTACGGAATTCTTACGTTGCACCGCCCATCGAACGTGGACGATCCGAAGACGCTCGCGGGAATTCTGAATGCCATGAAAACTCTGGCTGCCGAGTTTCCTATCTTCTTTCCGGTTCATCCTCGCACCCGCAAAAATTTGGAGAATTTCGGATTGCTGAATTACCTTTCTGACGCCGCGGGAAGCCGCACTGGAATCATTCCGCTCGATCCACTGGGATACCTCGAATTTCTTTCGTTGAACGATCAAGCGCGAATTGTTTTTACCGATTCGGGTGGAGTGCAGGAAGAGACCACCGTTCTCGGAATTCCATGCCTGACGTTGCGTGACAATACGGAGCGGCCCGCGACCGTTGAACAAGGCTCAAATGAAGTGGTGGGCGTCGATCCGGTTCGGATCATTGCAGCTGCCCGCTGTGCACTGCAAAAACCGGGACGCTCATCGCAACGGCCTACGCTTTGGGATGGCAAAGCCGCTTCGCGAATTGCTGCGGTTCTGCTCGAATATTTCGGAAGGCAATAAGGAACCTTGATAAAGCTATAAAGAAGGGAGATTTTCGTTGAAAATTACTTCTGAGGAGTCTGCGGCTTCCGGTATGAAGCGTTAATGCCGGAACCGGTTTTCGAATTACTCGCACTGGACTTAACCGCAGGAGCTTTGGCAATTACTTTATTGCTGCTCTTCGAACTTACGGCTTTAACATTTTGCTGTTCCAGATGGGAAAGTTCAACATCGGCCTTGTGACTTCCGCTTGGAACGCTTGGCGGCACAGCCGAGGATCGACTGCCCGGCTGCATGGCTGATTTTGGGGTCAAAGGCTTCAGCGCAGGATCCGGCTTGGAAGACGTACCATGAGATACCGTCGTCTTCGAGGTTTGGCCTGCTGCAAACCCTGTCAAAATTGCTGCAAAGAGAAAGAAACCAAATTTCAGCTTCATTGTTGGAACTCCAGTGGGCGCGCCAGTTCAGCGCTCTAGTAACATAAATTAGAACACGTTTCACAAGGTTCCTTTCGTTTTTTCTTTTCCGTAAGTAGTAGGCTTTGTGGGACGTTTGGCGAAAAGCTGTCGATGCACACAGGGTGAACGCGCTTTGGAGAAGCCGATGAAGATCGCCGGTTCGAGCTTCGGGTTGGATGCTCCCCTCGAACTTCGCGATGAGGAAGTTCAACTGTGGCGGGTCGATTTGGAGTCAATTCGCTCCCAGGAATTGCGCTGGCAGGAATTGCTTTCTCCGGACGAGAAAAAACGCGCGGCGCGCTTTCATTTCTCCACCGACCGTCAGAACTTCGTCGCGGCGCGTGCCATTTTACGAAAACTGCTCGCAGCCTATCTGGCGGATGAGCCGGCCAAGCTCTCGTTCTCATACTCTAAGAAAGAAAAACCTTTCTTGAGTCCGCCGCATGCCGGGAGCGGAATCACATTTAACGTTTCACATTCCGGTGGCGCCGCGCTCTTCGGCTTTGCCCGGAAACGCGATATCGGCGTCGATATCGAACACATACGTCATGACGTCGATGCTGAGGCAATCGCTCGGCGATTCTTCTCCTCCCACGAGCAGAAGCAGCTTTCCGCTCTCTCCGGCGCGAAAAAGATTGAAGCATTTTTCCGCTGTTGGACGCGCAAGGAAGCCTACATCAAGGCGACAGGGGATGGTTTATCGCTTCCACTTTCGCAATTCGATGTGTCGCTCGAAGAAGAAAGTGTAGACGCGCTGGTCACCACCCGCATGGACCCTGCCGAGGCCAAAGATTGGCTCCTGCAAGAAGTAGCAGCCGGCGACGGTTATGTGGGCGCTATTTGTGCTCGAGGCAGAACCTGGAGGTTGACACAGTGGTCGGCGGATTTGTGAGATCCCGCGTTGCAGCATGCTTCGCCAAGGCGATGAGCGGTTTCCACAGATTGCCCGCGGAATTACTGTGGACATTGCTGCAATTCTTTTCACTTTCCGCGACTCTAAAAGCGCCTTAAGACAAAGAAACCACAAACCCATGTGTTTTCAACTAGATGTGCTGCCGCCGAACATGAGAGGAGGCATGTGAATTGCTTCAATCCTTAGTGACGTGATTGCACAAATCTTGCTTTCTGCGACGGCGCAGAAGTGATATGCTGTCGAGTAAAGTTTCGGGGCTTTCCTCTCCCTTTTGCATCTGCAAGTGATTTTCGCTCCGGCCGCATAAAACTGGGAAACAATCCAGTCCAAGACGATAAAGGTAATAGACAAGCAAGTATCTCAGGAGGCTTCGCACTTGACCGCTTCAACCAGCCATCTCATTCCGCCCCACGGCGGCGAACTCATCAACCTGATTCCTCAACCAGAACGACTCGCTGAACTCAAGGCAGGTTCCAAAGAATGGCCTTCCTGGGATTTGACCGGGCGACAGATCTGCGATCTCGAATTGCTTATCACCGGAGGATTTTCTCCGCTTCGTGGTTTCATGACGCGCGCCGACTACGAAAGCGTCTGCAATAGCATGCGGCTGGCCAATGGCGTTCTCTGGCCCATGCCCATCACTTTGGATGTCACCGAAGAATTCGCCAGGAAGCTCACGCCAGGCACGAGCAAAGTTGCCCTGCGCGACGCCGAAGGAGTAATGATCGCGGTGCTGCATGTTGAAGATGTATGGCAGCCCGACCGCAAGGCCGAAGCCCAGGCAGTGTTTGCCACCACCAGTCCTGCGCATCCCGGCGCGGATTATGCCATGAACAAGGCGAATCCCTGGTATGTGGGCGGAAAAATCGAAGGCATGCAGGTTCCTTCGCACTACGATTTTCGCAATCTACGCCTGACTCCCGCGGAAGTCCGCGCCGAGTTCGCCCGCGTAGGGTGGCGAAAGGTAGTCGCCTTTCAAACCCGTAACCCTATGCACCGCGCTCACGTCGAACTCGCCTTCCGCGCGGCCAAGCAAGTTGAAGCCAATTTGCTGATTCACCCTGTCGTGGGAATGACTAAGCCCGGCGACGTGGATTACTACACTCGGGTTCGTTGCTATCAACTTCTGCTTTCGAAGTTTCCGCAGTCGACGGCAAAGCTGTCGTTACTTCCTCTCGCCATGCGCATGGGCGGACCGCGCGAGGCCATCTGGCATGCCATCATTCGTAAGAATCACGGCTGCACCCATTTCATTGTCGGCCGCGATCACGCTGGTCCTGGCTCCGATCCTGCCACCAAGAAGCCTTTCTACGGCCCCTACGAGGCCCAGGAAGTCTTCAAGAAATACGAAGCCGATATCGGCGTCACCATGGTGCCTTTCAACATGATGGTCTATCTCGAGGACCAGGATAAATATGTTCCCGATGACGAAGTGAAGAACGGAGATCGGGTTCTCAACATCTCCGGCACGGAACTTCGCCAGCGCTTGAACGAGGGCCGCGAGATTCCAGCGTGGTTCACGTATCCCGAAGTCGTTGCCGAGTTGCGTCGCAGCTTTCCGCCTCGGCACAAACAAGGCGTGACGATTTTCTTTACCGGACTTTCCGGATCGGGTAAGTCGACCATCGCCAATGTACTTCTGACAAAGTTTCTGGAAACTGGCGGGCGTCCGGTTACCCTGCTCGATGGCGACCTGGTTCGAAAAAATTTGTCTTCGGAACTTGGGTTTTCCAAGGAGCATCGCGACATCAACATTCGGCGCATTGGTTATGTAGCGTCGGAAATCACCAAGAACGGCGGCATCGCGATTTGCGCACCCATCGCACCTTACGACGCGACGCGCAAGCACGTTCGCCAGCTCATTGAGCCCTACGGAGGCTTCATTCTGGTGCACATCGCGACCGGAGTAGACGTCTGCGAACAGCGCGACCGCAAAGGCTTGTACGCCAAAGCGCGCGCTGGAATTCTCAAAGAGTTCACCGGCATTTCAGATCCTTATGAAGTTCCAGCCGATGCCGAAGTGACCATCAATACCGGCGACTTGTCCCCCGAAGAGGCCGCACAGGAGATTATTCTCCACCTCGAAAGGGAAGGTTTCATCGGAACAGCCGCGGAGTCTGCTTAATCCCTTCGATCGAAATTGGATTGATCGGAAGCTGAGGCCGGTATTGTCATGGATCTGCTGATTAAGAGCCTGGTGGGGTTGTTTGTTGGGACCCTGATTGGAATGACAGGAGTTGGGGGCGGCGTTTTGCTGCTCCCAATCCTGATTTTCGGTTTACATGTTCCTCCCATACGCGCAGTCGGCTCCGACGCGCTTTTCAACTTTCTTACAAAAATTGGCGCCAGTATCGTTCACCTGCGCAAGGGCACGGTACGTAAGAAAGTTGTTTTGGCTCTTGCGGTCGGCAGCGCTCCCGGTTCGTTTCTGGGCGTAAGTTTCCTCGTACACCTGCGAAACGTTTACGGCAATGGCGTCAACCACTTCATCACGGTCGCGGTGGGAGTGCTGCTGGTTTGCATCCCGACTTTTCTTTTTTTTCAGAAGAAGATCGAGGATCGGGCGGCCTCGCGCCCTCCCACGATGAAGTCTTTCGCTTGGATGTCGCTGATCGGCCTCATCGCCGGATTCCTGGTCGGAATCACTTCGGTGGGATCGGGCAGCATCGTGATGATGATGCTCTTACTTTTTTACAGTTTTCAGCCGAAAATTATGGTTGGCACCGATATCGTGCACGCCTTAATCCTCACTGGTGTCACGAGCCTTTTGCATTATCGGATGCACAATGTTGACGTGCATTTGGTGGGGGCGCTTTTGATCGGCTCGATTCCGGGAGGTCTGCTGGGATCGTATTTGAGCACACGGGTTCCGGTACCGTGGCTGCGACGCATTCTCTGCGCCGTGTTGCTGGCTACGGGCGCGCGCATGTTGATGGCTTGATCGCGCAGCCAAAGAAAAAGTTACAAAGATTGTTCACGAAAGATTAAAAATTATGCACTCAATTTCATACGCTCCGATTCTCGAACGCATTCACGCCGCGCTGGAAGCCTCTCGTACAGTTTTTGCACGCTTTACTCCGGGAGCGATTGAAACAGAATATAAAGTTGGTCACGATCCCGTAACTGAAGCGGATCGCGCCTTGGATGCGGTTCTGCGTAAGGAACTGATGCGAGATGGGGAAGGCTGGCTTTCGGAAGAAAGTGTCGACGATCCCATTCGTTTGCAACGCTCGCGTGTATGGGTGGTTGATCCGCTCGACGGCACCCGGGAGTTCGTGAAAGGCATTCCAGAATTTTGCGTATCCATTGGCTTCGTCGAGGACGGGCGTCCAGTGGCCGGCGGAATTTATAATCCCGCAACCGACGAGACTTTCCTCGGATCAATTGATTCCGGCGTCACCTACAACGGCAAACCTTCTCAGCCCAGCCAGCGTAAAACGTTGGATGGCGCTCTTACCCTCGCCAGCCGCAGTGAAGTCAAACGCGGCGAATGGAAGAGCTTCGAGAACACGGCTCTTCAGATTCGCCCAATGGGGTCGGTAGCGTACAAGCTGGCGCTGGTATCGGCCGGACTGGCGGACATCACCTTCACTCTTATACCGAAGAACGAATGGGACGTGGTAGCGGGGGCCGCACTCGTGCAAAGCGCCGGCGGCTTTGTGAGCACGCTGGAAAAAGGAAATCTGGTCGCCAATCGCCGCGATCCACTTTTGTCAGGACTTCTGGCCTGTGGACCTTTCCTCAAAGAACAATTGTTATCTCTCGTAGAACCGCATCTTCGCGTGGCTGAACCGACGCGCTAG
>Ga0335075_10010138_pt1 | contig 14311 bp, 15 predicted proteins | sample Lox_Sample_24_FD_206723 | JGI IMG/M metagenome (GOLD analysis project Ga0335075, IMG submission 206723) | Soil microbial communities from Loxahatchee National Wildlife Refuge, Florida, United States - Lox_Sample_2.4 | ecosystem: Environmental > Terrestrial > Soil > Wetlands | place: USA...
CATGCATACAGTATACATCCATGCCCTCGCAACGTGCTCGCCTTTGCTTAGAAAGAGGGCCGAAAGCCAGCAGCAGCAGCAGCAATAAATAAAGCCAGCCGAATTAATTCTGCAAAAGATGGAAAATTCCCCCTCGAACAAGCAACTAAAATCGAACTAAAAAAAAAGTGGGCCCTGAGCCACGAGGTTGCTGCATGGCATTTGCCCACGCAGCCTTTTCAGGGGCGTCTGGGGCTGCAACTAGAAGACGCCATAGGGGGTGGTTGACATGGGCGCTTACCAAACAATCGCTGCCCGCTGCCCGCACTTCTCCTTTCTTCAGAGCCAGAACAACCGGGCTCTCAACATCGCTGCCGGCAAGCGGCATGATTAGTCGAGATGGCTTACTTCCCGAGACCTCGTGGGAGTTTGTTCCTTTTCATGCATCTTCAGCCATTGAGACTGGAAAGGCAAAAAGAATACTTGGCACAGTAGAATAAAAATTTTACATGTATTTCGAGTCGATGCCTAAGGTGTCCGCGAGACGTCAAAGCTGTTGCTACTGCACAGAGCCCAACCGACGTGGCATTTGTTCCTTTTCTATTCTTGCGCCCGCCCTTGATCCCTCCATAATAACATGCCTGCACGTGGTAATAATTACAATACATCACGACTGCTACGCCAAAGCCCTCCGCCTCTGCAGCAGGCAAGCCCTGATTTCTTGCCCTGGTTGTTCCGGTCCTCTGTCCTGAGACATTCCCCTGCTGTTTCACCCGCGCAACGTCGACCCGATCTCCACGTTTGCATTAGGGGGTCGGAGAAATCTTTCCATGGGTGTGCCTTTGGCCTATAAGATGCTTTATGGCCTATGGATCGGGCTCTTTGTTTTTTTTTTTTCCAATTGACGTTCATGGCAGGAGAAGCAACTACATGTGTTCATCTCTCCCCGCACTTGGAAATAGTAATAACAATTCGGCAAGTCAGCTGTATCGTAAGCCCTCATTTCCTCCATAGGTTGCAGAATATTTCTATTCAAACACCGTCAACGGTTGTCCGTACCCTCTTAACCCGTTTTTCTTTAGATTGGTCCTCAAATGCCATGCTTCGGGATGTGCTCCGATTGTCCCATCAGTTTATTTTAGGCCCAATGGAAAATCCCCCTTCCCCGTTTCGCGCATGCCGACTCCTAGTACAACTTAAAAATTTGTATGACTAAGGCATGCGCTTCGCGATGTCCGAACCTCGGTGCCACCGCACGAAAGGGAAAAGGTCACAGCGCTGCTTAGGGTTCATGCGTGCATCTCCTTCCAAGCTTCCAAAAGGTTTCTAGAAGCACGCAATGACTCCGGGTTTGGTTCACGTTTCAGCAATGCCTATCAACGCGTAGGGTACGCTGATCAGGCACGCCACAGCTGGTTGTCCGAGGCATCTATCTCTCACATGAATGCCCCCTTACTTTAGGCTTATCAAAGGGTTGACGTCAGCTTCGGTACTATTTTTACTTTTAGTCGTCTCAAAGAATGATATCGTGCTTGTCAAGGCTGTTTACAGATCATAAGGCACCGCGAAAATAGAACTCATTTGGTCTTTCTCATTTTCATCAACGTTACAAACTATGTCTCAGAAAATTGCAGCAGGGAGCAAAGGCTCATGGACCCGTATGGACCACAAGGCTGATGATAACTACGCCATGTAAATGCTGATGCTGGACCGACCCCAGGACGTAGTGCAAGCACGCCGGCTGAAATGCTAGGACGACGCCAAAGCAAGAAGTGAAGGTTTGATAAACACACTCCAAAATTCCGCATTGCAGAAGCACATGATCCGCAAACTCCAAAATGTAATGATAGGATGACAAGGTTTGAGACAGCATGTATAAAGCATAACCCATCCATCACAGTATACAGATCGTCTCAATAGGACTCCTCCCGGAAAGGTCGAGCGAGTTGTCGTAGCAAGGCATCAAGCTCAATCCAGTTGTCATTATTTTCTGCAAATTTCCGATGCTTACGTGACGAGGCGTGCTGTAATAATTGTTAGTATCATCTCTACAAAATGACGTTATGACTTACCTCGTTGAAGTCCGCGAAAGTCTCCATACAATTCTCGCAATATCCTAGCTTTCCATGTGGCTTTTCTACTTTCTTTTTCTCGACTGGCTTGGCTTTTCGACTAGCTTCAGCACGTCGTGCTTCTTGGGCTTCCACATGGGAGACATCCTCAACTATTAAGTCAAGCTTCGCTTTGCTCCTTTGTTTTGTGCCCTTGCCAGTGGGATCTTCTTTCACGACGGTATGAAAGTCAGTCATCCGATGAGAACTCGTGTGACCAAATGTTGCAGAGCCACTGTTCCTCTCTAAAACCTTACGCTGAAGGCCGTGGACTTCTTTGCTTGTGCCGGCCTTGGCACCAGGGGCGGCAGCTGTTGAAGAGATCATCTGAGACCGTATTGCTGAGGTGATGTTCGAAGGCTGAACTCCAGAAGCCACTGGTTCACCACCAACCATACGGCCAGCTGCTGCGCGGCTAACGAATACGTTTTGGGAACCCTTGGAAGAATGCTCCAATTCCATGCTTGGGGGAACCATTTCGAATAGGGTTGGCTGTTTCGTTGGAACTGTGACTGTGCCACAATTCACGCCATTCTCTAGATGTGTCAAGGGTCCTGCACCTTTTGGAAGTTTGGGGGGTTCCATTCTCGTAGCCTCCCCAGTGGCTGCACGGCTTGTTGGCGCTACCGAGGTTTCGCGCTCACGTAGCTTTTGCCGTCTTGCCATTTCACGTTGGGCATCGCGGCGGTCATCATCAATCTCCTCGATGAATGGACATCTTCCATGTGAAACACTACGGAATTGGGGCCAATCGCCGTCTTCTTTGTGGGAAACTTTAGCATATTCGCGAACCATGATTGGCTTTTGTTTCTCGTCGATATCATGGATGTATATGAAAGGACCCTTAAAAATGACCATCTCCTTTATAGCAACTGTAGGGTCACGGTCTGATGGACCGTTGATTCTCTCATTGCGAAGCAATTGAGAAAGATCAGCCTCACGATTTGATCGGGGGCCCACAGTAGCAGTGTTTTGGGTCGTAATGCTTCTCGTATTATGGCTGTGTGTTATGTGGACGCCGGTGTCCGTGTCGAACATAGTAATCATCATCCGTTCCAGTTTTTCTGAGGCCCATATCTTCATGCCCAACGCCCGGGCACGATGTAAAACATCCGCATTGCGGCCTTGCTGCCTCCTCACGTCAATATCTTGCGGATTAGTAACGGCCTTCCGTCCAACAGGTGCCTCGAATGTAAACTTGCTTCTTGAAGGACGTGCCTCGAATTGCGCTGCAGAGGGTTCAGACGACCGATCCAATAGCGACGGATTGATCGTTTGAAGGTTACTTGATAATGAATGCGTGTCATTATTAGAAGATTCGTTATTTGCTTCCGCACTGCTAATATCTTGCTCCCTAGGAATAGGTCGCGTTGTTACCACATGGGTAACAGCATTCGAGAAGAACTTTTCTTCGCGCTGTATTGTGCTCAGTTCCTACCATTCATTCATTTTAACTAGCAGAACACTTACGGCGCCCAGAGCAGCAACCTGCTTCGAGAACTTGATACAAGAGTCCTCTGAGACACTCTCGAAGTAGAACACAAATTTGGGGAACACCTTGCGATAATGACGCTGCCATTGTCTTATGGTATCCAAATTCTCGTCTGCAGTTTTCGTATCTGCTGTTACATGAATTTGTTGGCCAGGCTTCACCCTCAAAGCTTCCAATTTGCGAGCGAAGGCACTGGGCTGAGTAACATTGGACTTTCGAGTAAACACACGACCCTCTACAGCATTGGCTAAGGACTGTCGTGTTGGTGATCTTGAGCCTGACTGGTTCACTTTCACCATCTGCTTCTTCGCTGGCGGTGGTTGACCATATGCCTCTTCTCGTTGGATTGTGGCGTATGAACGTTTCTGCTTTGCAGCAGCTGCAGTTACTGCGCGGTACGGCGAGTTAGCGGCATTGGGATTGCTCTGGAGAGGTACTCTTCGACCCGACATGGTCGAAAGAGTATGCGACGAGCTGACTATAGATACTGCTGCCATAGGTATATCTACAGACAGCTCTCGAGATCGGAGCTGTGGAAGGAGTGGAGGGGTCGTTCACGCGACGTGAACACGACCAATAGCCTGTTTTGGAAATAATTTAAAGAGGCATTGGATAAGATGATTATTGCTCGGTCTCAGAGAAAAGAAGAATACACGAGCATGCAGCACAATGAGTGTGGGTGGGATAATGCTGACACTTTGAGGTACCTTCAAAGTACTGGAGTTGTGACATAGAAAGCTTCCATCAACAAAGCTAAGCCTAAGCGAGTTGGCTCCTCGAGCCTTAGCGCATCTCGCATAGCAACAAGAGATCCTTGCCATCTTGTACGGGCGCGAACCACACGTGATACCCCAAAAGGGAAGGAGCAACCGCCAGGAACATCCTTAATCCGCCCTGTAGAGAATCTTTGAAAGAATATATAGAGCAACCATCAGGCATGCCATGAAGCTTCGGAAGAGAGCATCATGGCTACTTCGAAGCCCTTTTTTGCGTAGGCCTGGGCCCAGAGCTCAATGGGTTTCAGGTTACAGGACAGCTCACATCCCTCCGCAATTGACATCTCGGCGATATCATGCATCAGTATCCGCAGCGGAGCTCCAATTCGGACAGCCTTTGTATGAGACACATCCGCATCTGCTGAAAGCCGGTGAACGTAAGAAATCTTTCGCTCCATTTTGAAATGCGCTAACCTTCCTAGTGACACCCGGTATAACGGCTCTTGAGTATCACAAGCGTCGGTCGAAACTGGCAGCAAGCCTCCCGAATAACTCTATTGCTATACTTGCAGCATCAGACACTAAATACCGATCCGGCGCAGTCTTTTATGAATTTCATCAAGATTCCAATTTCTTCTACCTGACAGGATTCAACGAGCCTGAAGCAACAGCTGTAATACAGAAGGTTGGACAATCTGGATCGGGAGATTATATATTCCACCTTTTTGTCCGACCTAAGGATGTAAAGGCAGAATCATGGGATGGCGCTAGATCCGGTACCCAGGCTGCCCTAGATGTTTTTAATGCAGATCATACAGGAGATATCTCCAAGCTATCATCATTACTATCTCCCATAATCGCTGGAGCTAGCGAAGTATTTACGGATTTTTCTGATACGAGATCATCCTTCTCAAAATTTTTCACCGGCGACAGCAGCCACCATGAGTTTCAGAAGATGCTTCAGGATAGCAAGGCCAAGCCGTTGAGGCCTTTTCTAAATGAGTTACGAGTGTTCAAGAGTGAAGCAGAAGTGGCTCTTATGCTATCAGCCGGCAGAATATCTGGAAGAGCTCTTACAAATGCTATGTGTACGAAGTGGAAGACGGAGAAGGAGCTCAATGCTTTCCTAGACTACCAATTCAAAATCGGTGGGTGTGACACCACTGCATATATTCCTGTCATTGCTGGTGGAAAGCACGCTTTGAAGATTCACTACGTTCGAAACGACGACGTATTACATGACGGAGACATGGTGTTGGTGGATGCTGGCGGAGAAGTTGGGGGCTATATTACTGATATTACAAGAACTTGGCCTGTGTCAGGCAAGTTCTCCAATGCCCAGAAAGAGCTTTACAACACAATTTTGGATGTCCAACGGAGCAGTATCTCACTCTGTCGACAAAGCGCCAATATATCACTGGATAAAATACATAAGATTACAGAACAAGGCCTTCTTGAGGGCCTTAAGCAGTTGGGATTTGATATGTCAGGAAACGCCATGGACATTCTATTTCCACATCACGTTGGCCATTATATTGGGCTTGACGTTCACGACTGCCCGGGATATCCACGCACTGGGCCTCTGAAGGCGGGCCAATGTGTCACTGTGGAGCCTGGAATATATGTGCCGAACGAAGATCGGTGGCCAAAGCATTTTAGGGGACTGGGAATACGCATAGAGGATAGCATATGCGTCCGGGATGACTCTCCCTTGGTGTTGACAGCAGAGGCTGCCAAGAAGATCGAGGACATTGAAGCTCTTCGCGATTGAATGGATACACATCTTGTTCAGCTTAAATGCCGAATTTTGGCGCCGTATCCTCGGGCCAACGATCACCATTACTCGACTTACGTTTTTAATATATCTTCTGAAATATAGCGTCAAGGCCATTGTGTGCTTTTTCATTCTAACATTTACCAACGATTTATTCGCAATAGCCATGTTGAAACCTCACAGATCCCATAGATCTCTGTTGAGTGTATATTAACACTTACGATAGAATAGATAATACAACGAATATACTCATTTTACACGTTGAAGAGCATGACTAAATGCTCATGATCAATTGAGTGCAACGGGTATGGAGAAGTAAGTTTACAATTCATCCTCAAAACATGAAAATTTATAGGTTAGAGGACTATTTACACGCTCGATTTACCCATAGTCAAAAAGGTGACACGTACTGTCACTTCCACTCGTTTGAAAGATGCAAAAAATAAATAGGAAAATTTGCATACCAAGGTAACAAATATTTTGTGGGCTCTGGGTCAACATAGATAATGCCAGTCTTGAAGGTATCTAGATAAATGGCCGATACTGAAGATGAAAACCTCGTTTGCCTCTCAAAAATTGTCAGCCTCGCAGCCTCGCGTCCAAGCTCCCACATCACCGAAACTTCCTCCTACCAGCACACCCAATACAAGATTTATCACGCAAACCAGCACGACAAGATGTCCAGCCCACGCCTCTCCTTCAGAGCAGCCTCCGCAGACGCAGCCCCCATCCCCGACGAAGAAGAACATGAAGCCGATCTCCCACTCACTATGACCGCCTCGGTGGTCCTCACTTCTCTACCCCGCGACGCCCACGCCGCGCTCGCCGCAGCGGGGACATTTGAGAAGGAGAAAAGTACATTATCTCTCTGACTTGCCCATCCCTTCCGTCTCCTCTTTACCTCTTCTTGATCCTTATTACCCCGTGCACCCGTCGCCCGTCCAGCTGTTGATGGCGATTCTAATCTGTATCTGTGACGATAGTAACAGTGCGCTTTAAGGCAGTTGGCTCGGCGCCTATTTTGCAACGGCAGATATGCAAGATCTCAGCAACGCAGAGATTTGAAGCCGTGGTAGCGTATTTGAGACGAGTGTTGAAGTGTGGCCCTGCGGATAGTGTGTTCTTATATGTGAATTCTACGTTTGCACCAGCGTTGGATGAGATTGTGGGGAATTTGCATAGGGTGAGTGGCTTTTGGAGACCTTGATGTCGAGAAGAGGAAGAAATGATATGGCTAATATTTTGCTACAGTGTTTTCGAAACCAGACGGATGATCAGCTTGTGGTTGCCTATTCTCTAACACCGGCTTTTGGATGAGGTTAAGACTAGGATTCTATTGGGAAAGATATGCAGCTATAAGGAAGAACTAAAACAAACGCCGGTATATGCTATGCGCCAGGATTGAATTCGCTGGATCGCCATCACTCTAGAAGCATATTCTATTCAAACCTCATCCACTCTTTCTATCTAAAAGACGCGCGAACTGGGCCAACTCTTCCGGAGGTATCGGATATGTATGTTCGGGTGCTGGATACTCCCGACTTTTGACCTCGGTCTTGTACGATTCGATAGCTCTCTGGGCCTCACCCCAGACATCACCGTACTTCTTAACAAACTTGGGCAAAAACCGTCCCGGTGGAAAGTTTCCAGTCATATCAATTTGTACCAAGACCTGTCCGGAACAACCATTCCCTGCGCCAATCCCTATAGTTGGGATGGAGAGCTTCTGTGTTATCAGAGCAGCCACTTCTGCCGGCACGGCTTCCAGGACCACGGCGAAACATCCAGCTTCTTGGACTGCTAGAGCATCTTGAAGAACCTTCATTGCTGCATCAGCTGTCTTCCCTTGCACTCGGAATCCGCCCAGGGCGTTCTGGCGTTGGGGAGTGAGACCGACATGACCGAGAACTGGTATGCCGGCGGTGGTAATCTTTTTAATTGTGGAAGCCATTTCCAGGCCTCCTTCGAGTTTGATGCTTTGTACACGACCTTCTTTGACGATACGGATGGCTGATTGCAGTGCTTGTTCGGGGTTTATCTCATACGAGCCCATTGGCAGGTCGCCAATCTATTAAAAAGCTTTAGTATTACATCAGTATAGCGGCTATTAGTCCTTACCGTGAAAGCGGCCTTTGCAGCTCGCGAAACTGAGCGGCAGTGGAGGAGCATCTCCTCCAGGAGCACTTCGCTCGTATCTTCCATGCCCAAAGCCACCATTGCCAAGCTATCGCCCACAAGTATAGTATCCATGCCCGCGGCATCTGCGACAGACGCACTTGGAAAATCATGGGCAGTCATCATGGTTATGGGGTCGCCCTTTCGATGCATCGACCTTAGCGTATTGAGCGTTATCTTCTTCCACTGGCTTGCACTTGCAGCACCCATAGGAGAATGAGAACTGTTCCTAGTTTGCCATTGCGATAACAAAGGTTTGCTAGCAAATGCGGCCGGTCTCATCGATTGTGAGAATGCAAACCGAAGAGCACGAGACCCTATAACGGCGCCCGACATTGGTTTGAAAAGAGTTTGTGGATGCTAGGTATGTGTTTTAAAGAACGTAGCGGAACAGTCTGACAAGATGCGAAAGGAAGATAAGCCATTCTCGCAGCTGAGAAATCTCTTTAATGGAATTGAAGTCGTGATGGAGATTCCGCAGCATTTTTGAGGACGGTTCGCCAACATCAGTCAGAAATCGCCTTTGTAAGACCCGGGTTACCGAGGCTAGGGATGTGGCTTGGTCGCCTGGCTTGCCTTAATGGGGAAACCGATGAGAACATTCGAATTCGAAGGTTATCCATTCTCGAGGTTACATGCAAAGAAGATTGTTTTCAAAGTTCTTCTAGTTGATATCAGATGCTGTGATATTTGCTCCTTGGTTCCGCAACATATTAGACCTTCATACCGATTCTTCCACCATTCCCTTGCAATCGAAGTGCCCGTGTCAGACCCTGCGCCACTTACCGTAAACAGCATGGGTCATGCTGTCACGCCCCGCTCGCTCGTTGGCCCTGTGAGCCTTTTCTGTCCTTGTGCCTGAGCATTGTTCTTTGACACGTACAACTTCATCGGATCCAAACTTTCCTAAGCTCCTGAGTCATAGAGAAACAAACATCAAGTTACTATTTGACCAAAGCGAATTCTGTTGTTCACTCTTCTGTAAGCTGTCTCTTCCACTCCGAATTCCAGCGATCTTATCGCGATCTAAATGCTTTAGGTACAATAGCAGGCTCAACCGCCTTCCCCACCTCATTTGGTTCCTACGTAGCGTACGCAGCAATAAGACACCGGAGTGCATTTGATCCTATTCTGTCTAGTTAGGCATAGTCCGCAAAGAAACTTTAAGAGTTAGGCGGGAAAAGCACGAAACCGTAGAGGGATACAACCAGCAAGATGAGCAGCCCCCGGCGGAGGATCGAGACCGACGTGAGTAGATACAGATGAGACTAGGATTGGAATACATTTAACTAATACCTCTCTTTCCGAACAGGTGATGAAGTAAGTCTTGAATCTAGAAGGGTTTCGTCATATTCAATATCATTGCTAACTGCCTAATATAGGATGTATGCACTCTACCGCCTTTCCCATCGCTGACAGCAAGCCCAAGTGTATTAACCGCACGTCTAGGCTTATGAGTGACTATGAGGTCACCTTGGTGAACGACAACAGTGAGCTTCTGCCTTCTTTTCCTCTTGTATAATCCCATACTTAGGATCTGGCTAACATATGGTAGTGTATGTGGATTCCGTCCGCCGACCTTTCGCATCAATCGACTTATATATCTGTGATAAAGGCAGGAATTCTATGTGAGGTTCAAAGGACCAGAAGAGAGTTAGTTATTGGGAGGAGTCGTGTATCTACACCATTCATGGCTGACACTTTAAAGCACCCTTCCAAGGCGGCTTGTGGAAAGTCCACGTTGAGCTTCCCGACCAATATCCATATAAGAGCCCGAGTATTGGATTTGTTAATCGCATCTTCCACCCAAATATTGACGAGCTGTCAGTGTCTACAACTACTCCAAGAAGACCAATATTTGACCGTTAATTAGATCCGGATCCGTCTGCCTCGATGTCATCAACCAGACATGGTCTCCAATGTTCGACATGATTAATATCTTCGAAGTATTCTTGCCCCAACTTCTTCGGTATCCAAATCCTACCGATCCTTTAAATGGTGAGGCTGCTGCCTTACTTATGAGGGAACCTAAGAGCTATGAAGCGAAAGTAAAAGGTACGAATGCTACTGGGCTGCTCTAACTCTTTACTAATATACGTAAGAATACGTCTCCAAATACGCGACCAAAGATGCTGCCGATGAAGCAGGCGCCGAGTCAGATGACGATGATGATATGAGCTCTGTTGGCAGCTATGGCGATGAAGAAGACGATGAGCCTGCAGGTCAAATGGAAGAAGTCTAATTCAAGCGGCAATAGAATGCATAACAAGCTCTGGAGTCCAAGTGGTAGCCATGAGCACATTTCGGGAGGCCAGGTGTTTACATTTGCAGACTTAAGGTTAGGATTGGCGTAGGTATAGCGAGCATAGCCGGATTTTGACGGATTAGGCATGAATTTACAGCTGAGGTGATTAATTTGACAATCTCTGCTTTTGTAACCCTTTCTAGCTTTCTAGTTGTGGTCTCATACATGGTAATGGAAGTGCTTGATGATTGAACTGATAGATGGAAATATGAGAACTTCTTTATACCCATGCAGGTGTTAGATATGAGTGAAAAAAGTCCGGGACACAAAGCTACCCGTGCAAGCGCTATACAGAGCGTATATCCATCGTCACATTTTCGCCTCTGGAAGTATGAAGAACATGACGTGGATTAAACACGCATCTCCAGGCAGATTTAGCAATATTAAAGGACCTAATTTTGAAGGAAGAGATGTACAGATGTAGCCAACGTCCGAATTCTCGTGCCGCTTTGTTTGTAGCACATGTCGAACCGGACTTTTTGCGTCTCCGCCCCGAGCGGACATATCGGCTTCTGGAATCCCATTGACTCTCTCACTGGAGTGGACGATTTCTAAGAAGGAAGATGCCGTACGCATATCGAGATGAAGCAGCATTCGAATTAGCCGTACAATACTACGTGTATCCACCTGCTGGGGTATTCATAAGCTACCTGTGGCGCTACGCATAGTCTTTCGGGTTAGGTGGACATTTTTCTATCCCGGTGCCCGAGCCGCATCAGATATATGCAGCTTTCTGTGTACAAAACAATTAATCTTTCCTTTTACTTTAGAGCTTCTCATTTCGGCATAATCAAGTTCATATTCACTTGATTGAATTGTTTCCCACTTTCTTTCATTCATGAATCCCTTTTTTCCATGCCACATTCCACAAGTGACATTACTACATCTCATCATCCATTGACAAGCCACAAAAAGTGGCTTCCTCTGTACCTCATTTTGAGGATAACACTCAAATGTCATCAAGGCGGACAAAACTACCGGCAGAGCCGCAGTTGGCACTGGCTCAGCCATGGGCAACAGGAAATCAACCCTTTCCTCATCGACAAGCACCACTGTTGGAACCAGCCCAGGCCAATTCGAGGATGATAACGAAGAGGAAATTAAGCTTGACAATGAATTTGCTCCAATTACCCGCACTAAATCTTTGGGCCTCGAGAGAATTTCGGCCAATGAACGTCTAACACAAGAACAACTTAGGACGGTGCTCTCAAGACGGCGAACAAATGCAAGCGGTATGTCAAATACCGACAACAATGCAGAACAAGCCGAGATCGAGCGGCTGATGTCGCGAATGTTTGGGAAAGCACGGCATAATAAGTCGGAGGAGAAGACGAGGCACGTTGGGGTCGTGTTCAAGAACCTTACCGTCAAAGGGGTCGGCCTAGGAGCGGCCCCTCAGCCAACAATTGGGGATATCTTCTTGGGTCTTCCACGAAAAATCTGGGCCTTGTTCAACAGAAACAAGAAGTTAGGTAGTGGCCCTCCTATCCGGACCATACTGAACAACTTTTCTGGGGTCATTCGTCCTGGTGAAATGCTATTGGTCCTTGGTCGTCCTGGGTCTGGATGCTCTACCTTCTTGAAAGTCCTTGGCAACCAAAGAGCTGTGTTCAAGAGCGTGAAAGGCGAGGTCACCTATGGCGGCCTAACATCGGAGCAGATGGCAAAAGATTATAGAGGTGAGGTTCTGTACAACCCGGAAGATGATTTGCACTATGCGACTTTGAGCGTGCAACGAACTCTTGAATTCGCTCTCAAGACTAGAACTCCAGGAAAGGAGTCAAGGCTTGAGGGTGAGACAAGAAGCCAATATGTAGCTGAATTCCTTAAAACTGTCACGCAGCTATGTAAGAAATTCTAAATCCGTTAGCGGCCAACGCAGGCTGACGAGTTCCAGTCTGGATATCGCATACCTTGAAGACTTATGTGGGCGACGAGAATGTCAGGGGTGTTTCTGGCGGCGAGCGTAAACGTGTTAGTATTGCAGAGGCAATGATCACTAAAGCGTCGACACAGATGTGGGATAACTCAACGAGAGGTCTTGATGCCTCAACTGCTCTCGAATACGTCAACAGTATTCGCAGTTTGACTAATATGGCACAAATATCAACCGCTGTAGCACTCTACCAGGCAGGAGAAAGTCTATATAAGGCTTTTGATAAAGTTATCGTCATCGAGGAGGGCCAATGCTGCTATTTCGGATCCGCTGATGATGCAGCTGCCTATTTTGAGGGCCTTGGATTCGAATGACCACCCAGATGGACGACGGCAGATTTTCTCACGTCTGTGACCGATGAACATGAGCGTCGTGTCAAACCTGGATGGGAAAACAGGATACCGCGATCCGCTCAACAATTTGAGGAGGCATACTTGAAGAGTACCATCGCTGAAAAGAATGGAAAGGATATTGCGGAGTTCGAATCTCATCTTGAGAAGCAGATGCGTGAGCAAGAGGCGACGATGGCAAAGGCCGCGAAGCAGAAGAATTATACGTTGCCTTTTCATAAGCAGGTCACTGCTTGCACACAGCGCCAGGTCTTGGTAACGTGGGGAGACAAGCCGTCACTGATTGGGAAGTGGGGTGGAATATTCATACAAGCCCTTCTTGTTGGATCCCTCTTCTATAATTTACCCAAAACCTCATTAGGAGTGTTTCCAAGAGGTGGTGTTCTGGTGAGTCTCGCTGCTTCGTTTAATACCACTGCTGATATGGCTACAGTTTCTAATGCTACTGTTCAACGCACTTCTTGCTCTTGCTGAACTTACAGCGTCTTTCACATCGCGACCAATCTTACTTAAGCACAAGAGCTTCTCCTTTTACCGTCCCTCTGCTTACGGTATTTAAAGCAACCGCCGATCACATCATACACTCCGCTAACAACATATAGCAATCGCACAAGTCCTTGTAGATTTACCACTAGTTGCGGTTCAAGTTACAATATTCGATCTAGTGGTTTATTTCATGGCTGGTCTGCAAAGGACTGCAAGCCAGTTCTTCATATCGCTTTTCATCCTCTTCATCTTAACTTTGGGAATGTATTCATTCTTCAGAGCCCTTGGTGCTTGGTCCTCAAGTCTAGATGTTGCCACAAGATTTACTGGCGTTGGTGAGTCATGCCTTGCATTTGATCGCAGATTATGACGCTCATTAAATCCTAGCTATCCAGGCATTGGTCACATATACTGGCTACTTGATTCCTCCGACCAAGATGCACCCCTGGCTTTCGTGGATTCGTTGGATCAACCCCGTGCAATACGGCTTTGAAGCCCTCCTTTCCAACGAGTTTTACAATCTTCAAATCGAATGTGTTGCACCTATGCTCGTACCTGAAGGACCGAATGTCGGTTCTCAATATCAGTCCTGCACGGTTCAAGGCAGCCAGCCGGGAAGCACGATAGTGTCAGGTGCAGACTATATTATGGCGGCTTACTCCTACACACGGGCCCATCTCTGGCGCAATGTTGGCATCATAATTGCCTTCTGGATTTTCTTCGTCGTCATGACTGCCATAGGTATGGAGTTTCAGAAGCCTAATGCTGGCGGTGGTACAGTCACAATATTTAAGCGTGGCCAGGCTCCAAAGTCTGTTACCAAAGCAATTGAAGCTAACGATGCTCCTAATGATGAAGAGAAAGGAGAATCGAACACAGCCACATTCCCCACCGATAAAGAAATAGGTGTTCTAGATAGCGATAAAAGCACCAAAGGTGTCACAGGAAATGAAACAGTCTTTACCTTCCAGAATGTCAACTACACTA
>Ga0335075_10010139_pt1 | contig 14311 bp, 13 predicted proteins | sample Lox_Sample_24_FD_206723 | JGI IMG/M metagenome (GOLD analysis project Ga0335075, IMG submission 206723) | Soil microbial communities from Loxahatchee National Wildlife Refuge, Florida, United States - Lox_Sample_2.4 | ecosystem: Environmental > Terrestrial > Soil > Wetlands | place: USA...
CGACAAGGCGTTGGCGCTGAACCCAGACGACCTTAAAGTCCTGGTGCTCGTCGGCTGGGTAATTCCCCACGGCGGCGATCCCACCCCTGCCCAACTCGCCAAGGCAGAAGAATATGAGAAGCACGTCTTCTCCCAAGCAGCAAATGCTTTCAAAGCTTGCGCCGAAATTCCCGGCAGCGAACAGGCGCGTTGCAAACAAATGGCAGTTGCCGCAACGAAGAATGCCGGCGCTCACGAGGGGTTGAGCGCGTCAGCGACTCCATAACTCAGACACCGTGGTCATGGGCACCACGGGATCGCGGGGATAACTGGCCCATACCGCTGCTCTCGCTCTGCCACAAAAGGGTTTGGGGACTAGAAGCCTCAGCGCACAAGTTTCTCAAACGCGAATTTTTCCACAGCGCATGTGCAAGTAAACGCATTTCAACCAATTCTTAAAACCCATAAGGAGGCTGCAAAAATGAACTGGTTACGAGAAGTGTCTCTGGGAGCGGCAGTAGCAGGGAAACGGCGGAGACTTCGCCGCTGCATCGAGGCTCTTACGATTGCAGGCGTCGTCGCTTCGCTTGGCTTGGTACCGAGAACAGCGAGAGCGCAAACTGGCTACAACTCCGGGGATGTCTCATCCGGGTTGCGCGACATACTTGCCGCCGCGGCGGATGGCCAGAAAGTGCCGGCAAGCGTCACCCTGCCTTTGCACATAGGTTTCGCCAGAGGAGGGACTGCGATTTACATTACGCCCGAGGTAGGCGTAAACGCGCCAGAGGGATCTTCTCTCTATAATACTGCTCTGTCGGTAGCCCAAGGTTTCGATGCCAACTTCATTCCGCAAAACTTCGCTACTCTTCCGAATACATTGCCGAACTTTACGGCTCTTCCTCCCAATACACCGGTGCGCGACATCTACGTTTTTACCACGCAGGGGAATGTGCTTTCAGCCACGCCGACTCCGGCTGGTCCTGGTAACACCAACGCGAACTACTCGCCACTGTGGCAAGTGAGCCTGGTCTCTTGGAACCCGGGAGTCACGGCAACCACGCTGACCTCTGCAGCAGCGGTCGAGGCCGCCGAACAAGCAGGTGAAGTGACTGTATCGAAAACGCCGATTATCGTTGAGTGCTCGGTGATGTTCTCGCTTGCGCCGGGAGGAGTCTTGCCCGGTTCGGAAATCGACCTGGCGGCTGCGAGCTTTGCGGCCGGCGGCAACGTGACGCCAACGGTGAGGCTGCCGCTCCAGATCGGGTTCTATAACCATCAACCGACGCTCTACATTGCACCGGAAGTCGGTGTCACATCCGGCTCAAGCTTCAGCTCGCTGGCGCAGACTGTGGCCGACGGATTCAATGCGAATTTTGTTCCCCAAGCTTTCAGCTCTCTGCCCGGCACCGCGGCGGTGGATGACATCTATGTCTTCACGAATGCGTCGCAAGGCAACGTGCTCGCATCTGCTCCCATTCCGGCGGGTCCCTCCAACACCAGCACAGCGTACTCCCCCTTGTGGCAAGTCAACCTGGTCTCCTGGAATTCCGGACGTCACCCGCGATTGCTGACTTCGGAAGCCGATATCTTGAAAGCAAAGTCGGACGGTGAAGTTACGATCCTACCGGGTACTATGACTGGCATCACCGTCGAGTGCTCTGTCGTTTACACGCCTCAGGGTGGACTCATCCCGGGGGCGAAGATCGAGCCGGGATTTATTGCACAGGGAGGCTACAGATAAGAGCAGGACGCGGGGATTCAGCGGCGGCGAGTTGCTATGCGCCGCCGCTCCTTTCCCGGAAACGAATCGGGATCGGCAAGTCGAATTCTGCGTGCGCGGACAGAGCTTGACGAGCGGGCGAACCCTACTGGTTGACACCGCTGGCGAGGAAGCCGCCGTCGACGACGAGCAAATGGCCGGTGATGAAGCTGGCGGCGTCGCTGGCGAGAAAGACCGCAGCGCCGCCCAATTCCTGGACTTTTCCGAAGCGGCGCATGGGCGTGCGGAGAAGAAATTCCTTGCCGCGCTCGGTGCCGTTCAAGAGAGCCGCATTCAATTCGGTGGGAAATACGCCGGGAGCAATAGCGTTGACGCAGACGCCGGAAGCGGCCCACTCGATGGCGAGAGATTTCGTGAGAGAGGCGACGGCGGCTTTGCTGGCGCTGTAAGCGGCGACCTCGAAAAGCGCGAGGAATGAAGCAATCGAAGCGATATTGATGATGCGGCCGTATTTCTTCTGGAGCATGTGGCGGCCAAAGACACGGCAGGCGCGAAGAGTGCCTTTCAAATTCGTTTCGAGAATCGCGTCCCAATCCGCGTCGGGAAAATCGAGAGTGGGCATACGCTTGGTGCGGCCGGCGGAATTGACGAGGATATGGACGCCGCCGAGTTTTTCGACTACGGATTGCAGAAGGGCTTCGACGCTCGAGTCATTCGTGACGTCGCAGGGTTGCGCGAGAGAGCGGCGGCCGAGCGACTCGATTTCGGCGGAGGCCTTCTGAACAAGGTCGGCGCGGCGACCCGTGGGAACAACATCGGCGCCGGCAATGGCGAGGTCGCGGGCGATGGCCAAGCCGATACCGCTCGTGGCGCCGATGACGACAGCGGTTTTACCGGAGAGGTCGAAGAGCGGATGTGCCATGGCGAATCCCTCCGAAATTGGCAGAAAATTGAGCGGCAAAGAGCAGCAGAGAGCGGGGAATCATGCGCGCATTTCTGCGAATTCGCCGGCAAATAAAAATAAGCGAGGCGCGCGGGAGAGTCAAACACGCGAGGCGGCAATGAGGAGAGGAGGGAATTGTTACAGCAATGTTAAGTTTGGCCATTGTGTGTTGAAGAAAGTGTATCCCCCTTGACAAAACTTTCATCGAAGCCTATGAAGTAGATGTCCACCGGCTCCCAACTAGAAGGGGAGGGGCTTTGATGCAGACGTCTCGTAGAGACTTCTTCAAGGTTGCGGCAGTCGGCGGGGTTGCCGCCACCGTCTTCGGATTCGACCTCCAGCCTGCCTATGCCCAACTCAAAGATCTGAAAATAGCGAAAGCAAAAGAGACACGATCGACGTGTCCCTATTGCGCGGTGGGATGCGGCGTGCTGATTTACACGTTGGGCGATGGGGCCAAGAACGTGACGCCGCAGGTGATACACGTCGAGGGCGATCCAGACCACCCGACGAATCGCGGGACGCTCTGCCCGAAAGGGTCTTCTCTCGAACAGGACATGCTGAACCCGCGGCGGCTGACGAAGCCGCAGGTGCGGCGCCCAGGCGGGACGGAATGGGAAGATATTTCCTGGGACCAGGCGCTGGAAGAAATTGCGCGGTGGACGAAGAAGACGCGCGACGAGACTTTCGTGGAGAAGGACGCCGAAGGGCGCACGGTGAACCGGTGCGAGGGGATTTCGTTTATCGGCGGCTGCACGGACACGAATGAGTTCAATTACATCGCCATTAAAGCAATGAGGAGCATGGGCTTGGTGTATTTAGAAAACCAAGCCCGTGTTTGACACGGCCCCACGGTCTCAAGTTTGGGACCAACATTCGGACGCGGGGCCATGACGAACGGCTGGATCGACATCAAGAACACCGACATGATGTTGATCATGGGCGGGAATCCAGCCGAAAACCATCCTTGCGGATTCAAGTGGGCGTTGGAGGCGAAGCGGAACCGCAACGCCAAGCTGATTTCCGTTGACCCGCGCTTTACACGTACCTCCTCGACGGCTGACCTCTTCTGCCAAATCCGAGCCGGGAGCGATATCGCATTTCTCGGCGGCCTCATCAAATACGCGCTCGAAAACAACCGTTACGCGCACGAATATCTGGTGAACTACACGAACGCCGCCTTCGTCGTGAAGGAAGGGTTCAAGCTGCCGGAGGACGGGCTGTTTTCGGGCTTTGACGCCGCTGCGGGAACGTACGCCGACAAGACGACGTGGAATTACCAGGAAGGCGGAGACATGAGCGGAAAGGCGGAAGCTGCGTCGCACGCCGCTGCCGCGGGAGATCCGCCAGCGGCTGCCGCTCCACCACCGTCGCTGCCACCGAATATCGCTTACGATCTGACGCTGCAGCATCCGCGATGCGTGTTCCAGCTCCTGAAGCAGCAGTATTCGCGCTATACGCCCGAAACCGTAGAGAGGATTACGGGGATTCCGAAGGATAAGGCTCTCGCCGCCTACGACATGTTTACGTCCATCCGCAAGGATGGAGACATGAAGAAAGTGGCGACGATCATTTACGCGGTGGGATGGACACAGCACACGTTCGGGACGCAGATCATCCGCACAGCGGCTATGATTCAGTTGCTGATGGGGAACGTGGGACGAGCGGGCGGAGGCGTGAACGCGCTGCGCGGGCATTCGAACATTCAGGGCGCGACCGATATGGCTGGATTGTTCGACAGCCTGCCTGGGTACATCAAGGCGCCGACTGTCGCGGACACGGACATGGCGTCATTTTTGAAACGAATCACGCCAGTTCAAGCGAAGCCGACGCCGTGGGATTCGATGAATTACTGGGGCAACACGCCAAAATTCTACGTGTCGCTGATGAAGGCGTTTTATGGGGAAACGGCGACGAAGGAGAACGGATTCGCGTTCGACTACCTGCCGAAGTACGACCGCGATTACTCGTGGACGCACATCTGGAACGACATGTACGACGGCAAAGTGAAGGGGATGTTCGCGTTCGGGATGAACGGGGTGATGATCGGGCCGGACACGAACAAGAACATCAACGCGCTGAAAAAAGCGGACTGGTTGGTGGTGGGCGAGATTTATCCGGATGAGACAAGCGAGTTCTGGCGCGCGCCGGGAATCACGGCGGACGAACAGAAGAATATCAAGACGACGGTTTACAGGCTGCCATGCGCGGGCTTCGCGGAAAAAGACGGAAGCATGACGAACTCGGCGCGGTGGCTAACGTGGAAATACGCAGCCGTGCCGCCGCCGGGAGATGCGAGGCTCGATCAGGACATCGTGGCGCAAATCTTCCTCCGCGTGCGCGGACTGTACAAGAAAGAGGGCGGGAAATTCCCTGATCCGATTTTGAATTTGAGCTGGGCCTACGCGGATGTGGAGCATCCGCCGCTCTCGCAGGCAGCGATGGAACTGAATGGAAAAGCGCTGGCGGATCTGACGGACCCGAAGACAGGACAAGTGGTGAAGGCAGGGCAGCAGTTGCCGGGATTTGCGTGGCTGAAAGACGACGGCACGACGATGTGCGGGAACTGGATCTACTCCGGGATGTGGACGGAAGCGGGTTCGCAGATTCAGAAGCGCGGCACGGAGGACCCGTCGGGACTGGGCATCTATCCGAACTTCTCGTGGTCGTGGCCGGCGAACCGGCGAGTGCTTTACAACCGGGCGTCGTGCGACCTGGAAGGGAAGCCGTACGATCCGGAACGGAAACAGGTGTGGTGGAACGCCGCGGCGGGGAAATGGGCAGGAAACGACGTGCCCGACTTCAAACCGGACTCGAATCCGAAGGACCACCTGGGGCCGTTCATCATGAACCCGGAGGGCGTGGGGCGGCTGTTTGCCCCGATCGGGGTGCTTGCCGACGGACCCTTCCCGGAACATTACGAGCCGGTCGAGAGCCCGATCAAGAACCCGCTGCACCCCCAGCAGTCGAACAATCCACTGGTGAAGAAGTTCAAGACGCCCTACGACAAGTTCGGGACGCCGGAAGAGTACAGCATCGTCTGCACGACGTACCGGCTGACGGAGCACTATCACTACTGGACGAAGAACAATCCGGTGAACGTGGAACTGATCCCGGAACCGTTCGTGGAGATTCCCGTGGAGTTGGCGGAAGAGAAGGGAATCAAGGGCGCGGACAAAGTGAAGGTGATCAGCGCGCGGGGAACGTACATTGCGAAAGCGTTTGTGACAAAGCGGCTGAAGCCGATGACGATCGACGGCAAGAAGGTGTACCAGATCGGGTTGCCGATTCACCAGGGTTTCCGCGGAATTCAGGAAGACGCGGGAAGGGACGCACGGACGCCGGCGAACCTGCTGACGCCGGCCGTGACTGATCCCAATGCGCACACGCCGGAATCCAAGGGCTTCCTGGTGAAGCTCGAGAAGGCGTAGGGAGCGGACGATGAGCCAAGCGGCAACAGAAATCGTGAGAATTTCGGCACATCCTGGACCAGCCCCGGGATTGGGGTTGAATCGCGAATTCCAGGTGTGCAAGTTGGTGGACACGACGACGTGCATCGGATGCAAGGCGTGCGAAGTGGCGTGCCTGGAATGGAATGGATACAAGTTCAGCGAGACGACATTTGACAACAGCTACCAGACCATGCCGGAGACGGCGTGGAATTACTGGAATCTGATCAAGTTCAACGAGCACGAGCGGGAAGACGGCAGCCTGATGCTGCTGATGAGAAAAGATCAGTGCATGCACTGCGTCGAGCCCGGGTGCCTGGAAGCGTGTCCGGCGGACGGGGCGATCGTCCAGTATGCGAACGGCATTGTGGATTTCCAGGAAGCGAATTGCATCGGGTGCGGGTATTGCATGACGGGATGCCCCTTCAACATTCCGAAATTCAGCCCGGAGGCGAGAAAGGTCTTCAAATGCACGCTGTGCAACGACCGGGTGTCGGTGGGGCTGGAGCCGGCGTGCATCAAGACCTGCCCGACCGGTTGCCTGCATTTTGGAACCAAGAGCGAAATGAAGGAGCTGGCGGAAACGCGCGCGGCGCAACTGCGCGAGCATTCGGGGTTTGCGGATGCAGGCGTTTACGATCCGGAGGGCGTGGGCGGAACGCACGTGATCTACGTCCTGCACGACGCGAAGAATCCGGAACTTTACGGAGGGCTGCCGAAAGATCCGCACGTTCCAATTTCGGTGAAGCTGTGGAAAGAGCCGCTGAAGTGGCTGGGGAGTTTGGCGATGGTCGGAGGGGTTGTCGGTTTGGTGTGGCATTACATGCGATTTGGGCCGAAGAAGGAAGAACCGATCAAGCCGGATGAGGGGAAGCGAGCATGACGAGCGGCGCTATTCCACGTCCCACCACAGCCGGCGAGGACATGATCCCTCGCTATACGCTCGGCGAACGCGTAAACCATTGGATCGGAGCGCTGGCTTACATTTATCTGTTGATTACCGGACTAGCGTTCTGGTCGCCGTACCTTTTCTGGATGGCGGTGATTGTGGGAGGGGGGACAACGGCGCGATTCTGGCATCCGATTTTCGGCCTTGTTTTCTTCTTCTCCGTGTGCCGCACCTATTGGGAATGGCGCGGAGATATGAAGATTGACGATGCCGACCGCGCCTGGAGCAAAGCGATCGGCCACTACATCGAGAATGAAGACGACAAGTTGCCTCCCGTGGGCCGCTTTAATTTTGGGCAGAAGTCCTTCTTCTGGGGAATTTTCTACGGCGTGATACTCCTGCTGCTCTCCGGCGTCGTGCTGTGGTTCACGGAATACGTGCCGTGGGAGCTGCGATATTTACGTTATGCCGCCATCCTCGTACATGCGAGCGTGGCGCTGATCACGATCGGATTGTTCCTGATTCACGTCTACATGAGCGCGATCATGGAAGAAGGCAGCTTTGCATCGATGATTCACGGGAAAGTGACGCGGGCCTGGGCCTGGACGTTCCACCGCACGTGGTACGACAAGGTTAGCGGCCGGTCCTCATCGAACTGATGAGCGAAGCGGAGTGGGACCGGCGCATCCGACGCGCCAACGAACTTACCTCTTTTTATCCTTACGCCACGGAAGGGCTGCGTTTCTACGCCCGTGTTGCGGGTTTTCAAAAACTTTTGTATGCCGACGTGCGAGACGCGGCGAAAAGCTCGGAGAAAAGTGCAGAGGTCCTCTCGCTGCGGGATGAGCCGGACCTTTTCTTGCTGCTGCCGAAGTTTTCCGGATTTCTTTCCCTGATTCAGGAAATTTCTCCCCCACCGCTCGCGAGCGCTGCACAAGAGCTGGCGCAGGGCGGGAGCGCCACATGGCAGCGCGCAATCAGCGGATTCTGGTGGGATCGGGGCGGGGAAAACAACGACGCGCAAGAAATGACGCCGCAGGAAGGATTGCTGGCGTGGATCTTCCTGCAGCCGTACGCCGAAGCGCTCGCGGATATGAGGGAGCCGGAGCGAGTGGACGGGACTCCATCGAAATGTCCCGTGTGCGGCTCCAACCCCACCGTTGGCGCGTTGCGTCGCGAAGGGGATGGAGCGAAAAAATCGCTGATTTGCATGTTGTGCGCGCACGAATGGGCTTTCCGGAGAATTTATTGCCCCTCGTGCGGAGAAGAGAGAGAGCCGCACATGGGGGTGTATTCAGCGCCGGAAATCGCGCACGTGCGCGTGGATGTGTGCGACACCTGCAAGACGTATCTGAAAAGTGTGGATTTGACGAAGATGGGATTGGCTGTGCCGGTGGTGGACGATCTGGCGACAATTCCTCTGGACCTTTGGGCCCGCGAACACGGATACCGGAAACTGCAAACCAACCTGCTGGGAACATAAGCACAAGACAATTTGAAGAGGTGAGCCAGATGCGGCAAGCGACGTCAGGGGCGTTGGCCGTTGATGCGCGGCGCTGCGGCGTTGGTGACTCCGCAAGTGGAGGCGCGGCGAATGCCGGCTGTGGCACCGGGGGAAGAACAAGTGGGCGTGGTGGACAGCGTGCGGACGAGAACGGCGGGGACGACGGCGGAGGCAATGAGAGTGGTTGCCAAAATAACGCCGTGGGTGGCAACCACGCCGCCGCTTACGGCAGCATTGGCAATCTGCGTCGACTTCGTGACCTCCATCGCTTCGAGCTGAGCGGCGGGAACCGGCTGGGTGGGAGATTCGTTGCCGCGGATATTGGACGTCTGTCCCTGGTTGACGATGACGCAGCGGCCATCGAGCGTGCAGAACTTCACTTTTCCTTCAAAGACGAGCAGATGCGTGACGTGGAGTTCATAGGCGAGATAGAAATCGGTGCCGACGACGCCGGCGACGCCCGTGGGCGTGCGAATTTCAAATTTCGAATTGGGCTTGACGAGCTTGACGGCTTTGGCGCGCACGCGACCGTAGTTGAGCTCGAGTTCAGTCTGCTGCGAAGAGGCGTCGTGCTGTGTGATGGTCATGTTGGTGTCGGAGCCGATGTTGAGGAGCGAGCCGTCGTTGAGCGCGACGCGGGCGCGGGCCAGATGGCCGGTGTTGACGATGTCTCCCCAGTAGACAACGGCGGATGTAGAGGCGGGCAAGGTGTGGGCGTCGTGGATGAGGTTCACGATGGGTACCATATTGGTGATTTTGCCTGCGGTCGGAGGGTTGGGCGAAGCCTGGCCGGCGGCGCCAACGGGTAGCGCCAGCAAAATCGAAAGGCAGATGGAAACGGCGAGGCAGCAGGGATGATGGCGTCCCATTATGGAGACCTCCGTGGCGGCAAAGCGCCAAGCCGGGCACGAGCAGGCACCGCCCGGGGTGCAAATTAGAAGAAAGCCGACTGCGGGAGTGGGCAGAAAGTAGCATAAGAACGGGCAAATACACCAGAAGAATTGGGAGGGGAAATAGCCGGACATTAAAGAGAAAACGAGGGATTCCGAGAGGCGACGGACAAGTGCAAGGGGGGCAAATTAAGAATGCTGGATAGGGGCGGGAAGCTCGCCCTGGAAGGAAATCTTGTGCGATTGAGTGACGGGGATTCCTGTTTCTTCGAAGGCAATCTTGATGCGGCGGCGAAGCTCGCGAGCGACGTCGTCTTTGCGACCAAGGACGGTGCGCACCTGGAGACGGAGGACGATGCCGTCGAGGGCAATCGATTCGACCCCGAGGACGCGCGGGCCATCGATGATGGCAGGAGACCAATCGGGATCGCTGCGAAAATCGCCGGAGATTTTTTCGAGCGTGGCAAGAGCGCGGCCGACCTGTTCGTCCGAAGGAACGGTGAGGTCGACGAAAATCTGCGACCAATCGCGGCTGAGATTGCCGACCTGGCCGACGAGAGAATTGGGAATGGTGATGAGCGCGCCAGTGTTGTTGCGAATGACGGTGCGGCGGAGAGTGAGATGCTCGACGCGGCCGGTCTCGCCATTGAGCTGAATCAAATCGCCGATAACGAACTGGTCTTCGAATACGATGAAAAATCCATTGATGAGGTCCTTGATAAGATTCTGCGCGCCAAAGCCGAGAGCAATGCTGGCCACGGCCGCGGCGGCCTCGACGGGAGTGACGTTGAAGCCGAACTCGGGCAGCGCCATGAGGATCGAGCCGGCGACGATGACGGTGGTGCCTGCGCTATAGGCGATTGCCGCGAGGGTGCGGGTTTGCTGCTCTCGCATGACGGCCGTGCGAGTTTGCCCCTTGGCCGCTTGCACGAGACGGGACGTGAAAGCCTTCAGAATGCGAATGAGGATGAACGCGCCGAGAGCGATGAAAAGAATACGGACACCACGGGTTCCGGCGAGTTCCGCCCAGCGAATGAGAGGTTCGGTCATGAGAAAACCGCGAAATTATACCACCGCGATGAACGCGGAAACGCGAGAAGGAAAGAGGTTTGCTTGGCGCGTGTGGAGAAGCAGAGTAGAATGAAAAAGAGGCGCAACGACGATTGTATTCCGTGGTTGCGAATCACCCGCCGGAAAAAGCGAAACGCGCCCGTAGCTCAGCTGGATAGAGCGTGTGCCTCCGGAGCACAAGGTCGGGAGTTCAAATCTCTCCGGGCGCGCCATTCTTCATTTTTTCCCCGCGTGAAGATCAGGTCGAACGGCTTCTTATACACAGGATAGATAGTTGCAGCATCCACAGTGCAGTTCGAAAGCACCATGCGGAGCAATTTAGCTTGCTCCGCCGCAGGCTGGCTAACATATAGAAAATGCGCCTTATTCGCGAGTTCGAAAATCCTGACGGCATCGATCAGTCGGTCGGGATTTGCGTTCGCCAAGCCCCGAATCGCGAGCGATATTTGGTGTTCTTCGGCGCTCCACTCAGCTGATTTGCGCGTCCAGAACTCCTCGCTGATTTTGCCGTCCAGCTTGTCCAGGTAGGCTTGATCCAGGCGGTGGCGCACTGCGCTCAATCTGTGCCGCAAGCGTTCGCCCTGCTGCTTCCTAATCGCTTCCTCCCGGCCTTTATCAGTGAGCAAGGACTTTTCGAGCTGTTTCAGAACGCCGTCCGGGATGTGGATGTCCTTGAGGACCTTGCCAAGCCGGGTAGCGATCTCTTCTTCCCGAAAGTACGGGAGCTCGCACCTTCCCCGGAATCCGGTGCAGTGATAGTACGTGTAGCGGCTCTTCTGGATTTCCGCCGTTACCGTGCAATCGTCATAGGCGCAACGAAGCAACCCGGAGAAGGCAAAATCGTGTTTCCGGTACTTGGGTTTGTTGTGCCCGCGAAAGACCGCTTGCACCTGCTCGAATAGTTCACCCGTCACAAGAGGCTTGTGTGTGCCGGCGTAGAGCTTCTCTTCCCAGATGAATTGCCCCTGATAAAAGGGGTTCTTCAGCAGTCGTTCTAGGTAGCCCTTGGCGAGGCTCACGCCAAATTCCGTCTTTAGGACCCTGCGCACGCTGTTTAGAGAGTGTTGGCCGGAGGCATACAGTTCGAACATGCGCCGCGCGATCGGCGCTTTATTGGAATCAACCTCGATGGTGTGTTCGAGCTTGTTGTTGCAGTACCCCAGCGGTGGGCGGCTCGGATAAATGCCTTGTTCGGCCTTTTCCCTCATTCCTTTGCGAACCTCTTCGCGCAGGTTTTCGATGTAATTCCGTGCAATCACCACCTGAATGCCGTGGACAAGCTTTGCCTGGGATTTGGCGTCCTTGCTGATGACCTGGCCCTCTTTCGGCAAATGGATTTCGATATCGAGGTCTTCGAGCGTGACGCAATCGCGGAAGTTGCGATAAAGCCGGTCGGTCTTTTCCACGATGGCGACGCGACAGGCTGGATTCTGCCGGAAGAAGCGGACCATCTCGTCGAATTGCTTGCGGCCCGTAGTCTTAGCCGTTTCCACATCGATGAATTCGTGCACGATTTCGAATTCGTGCGTCTTGGCATACTCGCGCAGCAATTTCAGTTGCGCGGGAATGGAATAGCCTTCGCGCTCCTGGTCTTTGCTGGAAACGCGAGCGTAGATGACGGCTTGTCTCATGCGACCCCCGCTCAGCGAAGCGTTTCGCTCACGATGCGCTCAGGGAGATTTCAAGTCAACCGTGATTGCGCACGTTTCCGAAGAATCTTCGGGTTGATCGCATACCTTTTGCATCGTGCGGTGCCAGTCATCCAACAACAGGAACATGTTGCGAAGCAGGCACAGAGCCGCAGAATCGAGGGATTCTCCCCCTGTGGCCGCCTGTTTCTCATCATTCAGTTTAAGTTCAATTTCGTGAGCCGTTTTCTCATGAGCTGGAGAATCGTCGAGCGACTCAGCCAATTTCTTGAAGAAATCCTCTGTCAGGTCGAGCATGACCAGGCGCAAGACCAGCCGTCGCGGGGACACTGGCCTCTCGCGTGCGCCGAGTTCTGTGAGCCGGGGCATTTATGTCTTTGTGGAGGCCTCCACATCGAAATCAACGGTGACTTGCGGCTCGCTCGCCTTCTGCTGGAGCCATGCTTTGAACTCGCGGTCCTTTTCAAAAATGCGATGCAAGGCTTCCGTAACAACGTAAGAAGGAGTCGCCCCAAGGAAATCAGCATAGCGTTGTAGGGTTGATTTGAACTCGGTAGACATGCGGAGTTGCAGAGACTCGTTCTTAGACCGCTTGGGTGGCACTTTCAGGATGGGCACGACTGTCACCTCTTCTCGTTTTCAGGATGTATTTCGGAGTTGCTTGCAGACCGCCTGCGGCGGCTGGTACGAGCCAGCCGAAGCATCGCACGCAGAACGCGTGATCGGGCGGGAGCGACCCACGATTCACTTGGGCGGCTGAAAAGCCGAAAAGTGGGGTCGCTCCCGCCCGATTCAGTGATTTCTTCGCGGTACGTTTTGCATGTGCAGCGACGGCAAGTGTGTTACCGCCAGATATTTCGGAACTTCGGTGGTGACGACGCGGGAGCAGAAAAAGGTAAAGGTGGCAATTCTTGCAGTCTGCACCCAATTTCATGAAGTCCGTCACCGCGACAAAGTTGCGGAATGCCTGACGAGCGTTTCGCACTGGCAAAAACTCCCTCTATCTATACAGAGGGTTTTTTTCGGAAAAAACCAACCAACAAAATTGCGTCTGGCCACAATTTTGAGACCCGAAGACGTGAAAAACGGGGTGAAAATCAGCCAATCGGTATGTTAGTGTGATTTCTTTCGACGGTTAGCCATGGTCCGCAATTTTCGCCCCGTGTGCCCATCGTGTGGTGCCCAAATTGAGCCGCTGCGCTCGGATTCACACACCACGCTCTCATGTTCCAACTGCGGTTGGAATATTGCATCTGCTCGCCGCGTATACGGCAAGGAACTCCTGTGGGCTGGCATTTTTTTGGTCGTCCTGGTGGTAGGCGGAATACGTGACTCTTCGGCATCCTTGCCGAAGTGGTCAGACTTAATGCTTGGGGTTGCCATTATTGGTGCCGCGACTTGGTTTGTTGCTCGAAAGCCCTGGAAAGCTTACCGGCGTTTAGCGCCATCTGCAAAATCGACCTCTCTCGGTTCGAACGGAATCTCAGGGGCGCCAGGCCCTTTTGCACAGCTGATTCCCAGCCGAGAAGAAGCGGAGGATCTCTTTTCTGGCATTCTCAACGTCGCCAAGCCTCGGCCAGTAACATGGAGCTGGACAGAAAGGGCTGCGATGGCCGTTGCTCTGCTTATCGTGGCCATCGTGGTATGGACAGCCTACGAAGCGCTGCTCGGGAGTAGGGACGAAGAGGCGGTTGGTTCCGTGGTGCTATTTGCGCTTATTTTTTACCTTACAATCGAGGTGCGCTTTCCTATAGCTCCGGCCTTCTCTAAATTGAGATTGCTGCGACTCGCCGAAGTAACTGTCGGAAGAGTCGTGTGCCTAGGCAAAACAATGGGCATGGCGCATGGGTCGGAAAGTGTGATTTCGTACGCCTTTTTAGACGGGGCAGGACGAGCATTCATTGGCCAGGGTATCGATTACACAGACAGCCTTATGGAGGGCGCACCAATTGTCATTTTCTACGAGGCGTTAGACCCTACTCTGAACGTCGCCCTCGAATGCTCCAGATTTATGATTAAAGTCCCCAAGGGCTCGCTATTGAAAGTCTGATTGCCCGACCGACGCCCGCGAAATCGGACTACCAAACGCCGACTTGCTAAAGGCGACTAGCCGGGATGGAGGCCAGCGCTGGCGGGCCAGGAACGAAATCCCGGAGAAAAGTTCGGAAATCGTCCCCTAAGGCGCGCCATATCCTCGATAGAAACTGTTCGCTGCAA
>Ga0335075_10010141_pt1 | contig 14310 bp, 10 predicted proteins | sample Lox_Sample_24_FD_206723 | JGI IMG/M metagenome (GOLD analysis project Ga0335075, IMG submission 206723) | Soil microbial communities from Loxahatchee National Wildlife Refuge, Florida, United States - Lox_Sample_2.4 | ecosystem: Environmental > Terrestrial > Soil > Wetlands | place: USA...
ACGGCGTCACCGCCGCGGTCCTGTTCGCGCTCGCGGTGGCCGGCTTCATCCTGCTCGCCGTCGCGGGCCACGGCCCAGCCAACGTGCTGTACCTCGGCATCATGGACATGACCGGCTCCGCGCTCACAAGCACGGCGGACGCCAGCCAGGAGAAGGTGGCGCAGGTGCTGCTCACCGTCGACGGGATGGCGCTGCTGCCGCTCGTGACCGCCATCATCGTCAGCGCCAGGCTGACCGGGACAATCCGCGGCGAGCCGCGGCCGCAAGGCGGCCACATCATCGTGGTCGGCGGCGGCGAGGTCGGCCTCCGGGTGGTCGGCGGACTGCACGACCTCGGCTTCGACGTCTCCCTGATCGACCAGGACCCGGCGGCCCGCGGCATCGCGTTCGCCCGCGGCCTCGGGCTGCCGGTGCTGATCGGCGACGCGCCGAGCGAGCGCACGCTGCGCCGGGCCGGCCTCGACACCGCGACCGCGCTGGTCTCGGTGACGAGCAGCGACCTGGTGAACCTGGAGACCGCCCTCCAGGCGAGAGCGTTGCGCGGCGAGGACCTGCGGATCGTGCTGCGCCTCTTCGACGACGACCTGGCTCAGCGGGTGAGCCAGACGCTCGGCAACGTGGTCTCCCGGTCGGTCTCCTACCTGGCGGCTCCCGCGTTCGCGGCGGCGATGCTCGAGCACAGGGTGCTGCGCACCATCTCAGTGGGCAGGCACGTGCTTGTGATCGCGGACATCCGGGTGGAGCCCGGCGCGGACATCGCCGGCCGGTCACTCGCCGACCTGGAGCGGGACGGCCTGTCCCGGGTGCTGGCCCTGGCCGAGCGCGGCACGCCGCGCTTCAACTGGTCGCCACGGCGCGACGGCCGCCTCGTCGCCGGCGACCGGGTGATCGTGCTGGCGACCAGGGCCGGGCTGTCGACGTTCCTCGCGGGGAACCGGCCGCCGGTCGCCGCCCCGTGACGCACGTCATATTTATTTCGATCGATAATCAGCAACAGGGGCCGACGCGGCCCCTGTCTTTTCAGGAAAAATCGTTTGTTATCGGGCCACAAGAACGCCCCTGTCCCGTTGTTCTCCTCCACCTCATTTTTTTCAGGGGTGCGTCCCTATCGCTACCGAGTTACCGCAGAGTTACGCTATGAGCGGAATGTATTCCACACCTGGCAAACAGACCGCCAGGGAGCTGGTCAAGCTCGGAGGCAACTATATGAGTGTCAGCGAAGACCGCGATGTAACTCCTGCAGTCCAGCCCGCGGCCGCGGCCGCACCCATCGCCGACCCGGCCCCCCTGGGCCTGGCGGCATTCGCACTTACCACCTTCCTGCTGTCCACCGTGAACGCGCGCTGGACGGTCGGGAACTCAGCCGGCACGGCCTTCCTGGGCTACGCCCTCGCGTACGGCGGCGGCGCCCAGCTGCTAGCCGGCATGTGGGAGTTCAGGAACAGGAACGTATTCGGCGCGACCGCGTTCTCCTCTTACGGCGCCTTCTGGATCGGCCTGTTCATCTGGATCAAGAACGCGCCGGCCGCCACCGGCCACGACCTCGGCTGGATTCTTCTCGCGTTCGCTATCTTCAACACCTACATGCTGATCATGTCCACACAGGTGAACCTCGCTGTGTTCGCCGTCTTCCTCACCCTGGAGCTCACCGAGATCATCCTGGTCGTCGGGAACTTCCTGAGCAGCCCCGGGTGGACCCAAGTCGGCGGATACCTCGGCATCATCACCGCGGCGTGCGCCTGGTACGCCTCGGCGGCCGGCGTGGCCAACGGCTTGAACGGCAGGCTCAGGTTCCCCGTCGGCAAGCCGCTGATCTAGCGGAGGCATTCCCGACCCTTCATTCCCCAGTTCCGTTGAGGAACGTCCGCACCAGTCCTCCCGTTCGTGCCGGTACCGTTGGGCGAGTTAGCCGCTTCGGTTCCGGTGCGACGGGAGGACTCGCTGTATGCATGCGCATGACGGGGCGCAGACGTCTTCGAGGGGGGCCACCCCCCGTACCCGCGGGGGCACGTCCCGCGGGCGGGCGACCGTACATGACATGCACGAGCTGTCTGCGCAGGTGGCCAGGGTGAAGGCGAAGACCAGGCCGTGGAAGGAAATCATCGCGCTGGTGCTCGCGATCGCCTCGGCCGTCACATCGGGCTGGGCGCACAGCCACTTCACCCACTACTTCACCAGCGACGACGTGGTCAGCCAGATCATCGCCGCGGCCACCGCCGCGGCGTTCTGCGTGTTCGCGAGCGTGGCCACCATCGGCCTGTCAGGCAAGGCGCGGGAGGTACTCCAGCCGGTGGCCGGACCGGGCCATTCGTCGATCATCCGGTACGCGCTTGTCCTCATCGGCGCGGTCACCACGTTGATCGTCACGCTGGTGCTGTTCGGCGTCCCGGTCGGCCAGCTGCTCCTTGGCGGAGCGCTGACCAGCGTCTTCGTCGGCATCGCGGCACAGCAGGCGCTGTCAAACGTGTTCGCGGGCCTGGTGCTGCTGCTCGCCCGCCCGTTCAAGGTCGGGGACTCGGTCCGGCTCAGGGCCGGTGCGCTGTCCGGTGAGATCGGCGGCACGGTGACCGATATCGGCATCACCTACCTGCGGCTTACCACGGTCGACGGCGTCGTCTCCGTGCCGAACTCGCAGGCGCTCAACGCGATCGTCGGCCCGCTGGCGCCCGGCACCCGGCTTCCCCCGCCGGCCACCCCCGCGCCCGCGGTCGCACCGCCGGCCCCTCAGCCTCCCACCACGTCGCCGGCCCCTCAGCCCGCCACCACGCCGTCGGGGCCGCCTGCGACCAGTTCCGTGCCAGGCTCCGCAGCCGGCCCGGTGGGGACCGCCGACGGCTCCGGGGGCACCAGTCGCCCCGGTACGGCCGGCGAGCAGTAAGGGTCACCGGCCGGGGTGCGGCAAGCCCGGTTCGTTCGGGATCAGCCTGACTTCCTGGCGACCTGGAGGGCGAGGCCCGGGATGCGCAGCAGCCGGATCTTCCTTGGCGGGGTAAAGCCCGCGTCGCGGAGCCAGCCGGTCAGTTCCGCGGGGGTGTGCACCTGGGCGCCGGAACTGAGGTACACGAACAGGGCGAGCAGGTTAGCCTGGGCCGGAGCGCGGCGGGTGCGGTCGGCGAAGACGTCGAGGACGGCGAGGGTGCCGCCGGGGTTCAGGGCCTCGCGGGTCCGGCGGAACAGGGCGGCGATCTGCGCGGGTGCCAGGTGGTGCAGCAGGTTGAAGCAGAGCACCGCGTCGTAGCCGCGGCCGAGGTCGGACGTGGTCGCGTCGCCGTCGCGGAACGTGATCCTGTCCGACAGGCCGGCCGCGGCGATGATCTCCCGGCCGATCGCGGCGCTGCCCGGCAGGTCGAGGATCGTCGCGGTCAGCTCCGGGTACCTGCGGCACAGGGCAGCGGAGTACCAGCCGTGGCCGCCGCCGATGTCGAGAATGGTGCGCGGGCGGCCGCGCAGCGGGACCTTCCTGGCGACCTGGGCGGCAGATAGCCTGGCCAGCTCGTGCTGGCCGGTGATGTACTGGCGCCAGTACGGGTCCTCGGGTGGCGCGGCATGCGAGCCGGAGGACTTCCCGGTTCGCGTGGACTGCTCAAGGCCCTCCCACCAGGGCCAGTAGTCGGCGACCCCGGCCACGTACCGGGCGACCGACAGCGGCGAAGCCGGGTCGAGCCAGCGCCGCGACCTCCTGGACAGCTGGTACCGGCCGGACCGCTCGGTCACGTGGCCGGCCGAGCGCAGGCAGTCGAGCAGCAGCCGGGTGGGCAGCGGATCGAGTCCGAGGTCGGCGGCGACCTCGTCTGCGGTCGCATAACCAGCGGCAAGACGGGCAGTGATGCCGGTACGGACGCCGGCGACCACGATTCCGGAAAGCGCCATGCCGCCCCACGCGTCGGCGGCAGCGGTCGGCACCAGCCCGGTGCGCAGCGCCAGCCACTCGACGGGATTAGCGGCCAGCAGCCCCAGTCTCATGCAACACCATTCATCACTTTAAATACTATACGCCTCATATACGATCATAGATATCACCATCTTCTGCTGTCTGCCGGATTGATTTAAAGTGCTAGTGTCCACCCGGTATTCGCCCGAAGTGCCGACGGCGCCGGGGCACCGGGCGGACGGATCGGGAGACGGTTTCATTCACGTACGGGGGGCGGTTCTCGGTTGAATCGCGTGCAGGCACTCATTATCACCAGCCACCCAGGTCCCTGTGTCGCCATCACGGCCCTGACGACCGTACTGGCGGCGCAGGCCGCGCCGCACGGCATCGGACCGGTGCTGACCGCGCCGGCCCTGCTGGCCGGGCAGCTGTCCATCGGCTGGTCTAACGACGCCTGCGACGCCGCCAGGGACGCCGCCGCCGGCCGGACCGACAAGCCACTCGCGCGCGGCGACATCAGTGCGCGCGCCGTCTGGACCGCGGCCGGCATCGCGGCCGTGGCCGGGCTCGCCCTGGCGCTCGTCATCAGCCCGCTCACCGGGGCTCTGTACGTGCTCGTCGTCGCGCCCGGCTGGGCCTACAACCTGGGACTCAAGTCGACGCTGTGGTCGGGAGCGATGTACCTGCTCGGGTACGGGCCGCTCCCCGCGTACGCGGCAAGCACGCTCCCCGGGCACCCCGTACCCCGCTGGCCGGTGACCTTCGCGGCCGCCCTGGTCGGCCTGGGCGCGCACTTCGCGAACGTGCTGCCCGACCTGACGGCGGACCGGGCGACCGGCGTGGGCGGCCTGCCCCAGCGGGTGGCCGCGCGGTGGGGGCCCGCCGCCGTCCGGGCAGCGGCACTGGTCCTGCTGCTCGCGGCGTCGGTACTGCTGCTCGTCGGTGCGACCCGTCCCTGGGTGGCCGTCCCCGGGCTGATAGCCGCCGTGCTGCTTGCCGTGCTGTCCGCGCGCGGCAAGGGCCGGGTGCCGTTCTACGCGGCGATCGGCATCGCGGCCGTCGACATCGTGCTGTTCGTGGCGAGCGGGGAGGCACTAACATGATGCCCCGGATCGTCGCGGTTCGTTCGGCGCTGCCCGACAACCAGTGCGTCCAGGCGGAGTTCACCCGCGCGTTCGCGAGCCGGGGCAATGTGGGCACGGCCGAGCGGGTGCTGATGGAACGGCTGCACGCGGCCGCGGAGGTCAACACCAGGCACACCGCGCTGCCGCTGGCCGAGTGCGGGGTGCTGCAGGGTGCGGAGGCCGTCAACGACCGCTATATCGACGAGGCGACGCTGCTCGGCGAGCGTGCCCTGCTCCGGGCGCTTGAGGCTGCCGGGCTCTCGGCCGCCGACCTCGACCTGCTGATCGTGACGTCGGTGACCGGGGTGGCGGTGCCGTCGCTTGACGCCCGGCTGATCCCCCGGCTCGGGCTGCGGCCCGATATCAGGCGGCTGCCCATCTTCGGTCTCGGCTGCGTCGCGGGCGCGGCCGCACTCGGTCGGCTGCACGACTACCTGCTCGGCTGGCCGGGGCAGACCGCGGCGCTGCTCGCCGTCGAGCTGTGCTCGCTGAACTGGCCGACCACGGGGATCACCGCGGCCGACATGGTGGCGGCCGGGCTGTTCGGCGACGGGGCGGTGGCGCTCATCGCCCGGGGCGGCCACGCCGCACAAGCCGGCGACCAGGCACCGGGTCCCGAGGTGATCGCCTCACGCAGCGCGGTCTACCCGGACAGCGGTGACGCGCTCGGCTGGCGGCTGGGCAACGACTGCTTCCGGATCGTGCTGACGACCGAGCTGCCCGCCGTGGTCGAGCGGGGGCTGGCCGCCAGCGTGACCGGCTTCCTCGGCGAGCACAACCTGACCACCGACGACATCGCCAGCTGGATCTGCCACCCAGGGGGCCCGAAGGTGCTCGACGCGGTGCAGCGGGCCCTGAAGCTGCCCGACAGCGCGGTGGCGGCCAGCCGCCGCTCCCTCGCCGAGGTCGGCAACCTGTCCTCGGCCTCGGTCTTGCACATCCTGGAGATGATCAGCGATACCGAACGGCCCCCCGCTGGCTCTCCCGGCCTGATGATCGGCCTTGGCCCCGGGGTGAGTGCCGAACTGGTGCTGCTGCGATGGTGAGGACATGACCGTTTACTGGGTGCTGCTCGGCGTCATCGCCTGCGAGCGGATCGCGGAACTCGTCGTTTCTGGGCGGCACGCGACCGGGCTGCTGCGCCGCGGCGGCGTGGAATACGGCTTCGGGCACTTCCCCGTGATGATCGTGCTGCACGTGGGGCTGATCGCCGGGTGCGTGCTTGAGCCGCTGCTCGGGCACCGGACGTTCATTCCCGCGCTCGGCTGGCCGATGCTGGCCCTGACGGTAGCCGCGAACGCGCTGCGCTGGTGGTGCATCCGCACACTGGGCGAACGGTGGACGGCGCGCGTGATCGTGCTGCCGGGGGCACCGCTGGTGCGGTCCGGCCCGTACCGCTGGTTCGCGCACCCGAACTACGTCGCGGTCGTCGTCGAGGGCTTCGCGCTGCCGCTCACCGGGTCGGCGTGGATCACCGCGGCGGCGTTCACGGTGCTCAACGCGGCGCTGCTGACCGTGCGGATCCGTTGCGAGGTCGAGGCCCTGGCGGTGCCCTCGCCGCAGCCCGTCCCGTCATGATCGATGTGCTCGTCGTCGGCGGCGGCCCGGTGGGCCTGGCCTCGGCGATCCGCTGCGCGCTGGCCGGCCTGTCCGTCAGCGTCGCCGAGCCGCGCGCGGGACCCGTCGACAAGGCGTGCGGCGAAGGCGTGATGCCCGCCGCGGTACGACGTCTCGCGGCCCTCGGTGTCACGCCGGACGGCCATCCGCTGCGCGGGATCCGCTACGTCGACGCCGCGCACCGGGCCGACGCGCCGTTCCGGCATGGAGACGGGCTTGGCGTCCGCCGCACCGTGCTGCACGCCGCCCTCGCGTCCCGCGCGGCGGCACTCGGCATTCCCGTCCTGCCGGTCCGCGTCACCGGCTTCACCCAGCACGCCGGCCACGTGACCGCCGCCGGCGCGGAGGCACGCTACCTGGTGGCCGCCGACGGGCTGCACTCGACCATCCGCCGCACCCTGGAACGTGACGCGCCGGCCGGGAACGTGCCCGGGCCTGGCTGGCGGAATCCGGCGCCACGTTACGGGCTGCGCCGGCATTACCGCGTCGCACCGTGGACGGACCTGGTGGAGGTGCACTGGACGGCCAACGCGGAGGCGTACGTCACCCCGGTCTGCGACGACGTCGTTGGCGTCGCCCTGCTGTTCGCCAGACCGCACCGCGACGCCGCCCCGGACGGCGACGGCATGCGCGGCAACGGTGACGGCGCCGCCGAGAACTTCCTGTCCGCCTTTCCCGAGCTGCTCGATCGCATCAGCGGCGCGGACCCGGTGAGCCAGGTCCGCGGCGCGGGCCCGATGCGCCAGGACGTCCGCCGCCGGGTCTACGGCCGCGTGCTCCTCGTCGGGGACGCGTCGGGGTACGTGGACGCGCTAACTGGCGAAGGCATCGGCGTCGGCCTCGCCCAGGCCGAGGCTCTCGCGGCCTGCCTGGCGGCCGGCCGTCCCGGCGACTACGAGCGCGCCTGGCGCCGCGTCTCCGGCCCGGCGTGGCGGTTGACCGCGGGCCTGCTGTGGTCACGGAACCACGCGCTCCTGGCCCCGCGCATCGTCCCCGCCGCGCAGCACCTCCCCTGGCTCTTCTCCGCCGTCGTCAACCACGTCGCCCAGGCATAGGCCAAGCGCTTCGCGCTTCTTGCTGTTATTGCGGCCGGGAATGAGTAGACCCCCGGGCGCGGGCTGCGTGGGGGGTCTGGGGGTTCGCGAGGCTCGGGTGCCAGCCTGGGGGAACTGACGGGGATTGCGCGAAGGTGCTTGGGTGCCGGTGCGACCGGTCGCCTCCTCGGCGAGAGGCACATCGCGGCTCCAGCCGAACGGTATTCCGCGAAGGCGATATTAGGTGCGGCCCGGGGGACCCTAGCCGCACCGGCACTTGAGTCTAACGCGGCGCGGGGAGTTCCTGTTCCCGCGTCAGCTCCAATTTCCGCGCGCCGGCTGCTGACGGTCCCAGTAGCTTTGCTGGGCCTGGTCCGGTTGACCTGCGGGTGCTGGGCCAGGGCCTGGCTGGTAATCCGCCGCGTGCGGCACCGCCGACTGGACCGAGGCGTACCCGTCGCGCGGGTAGCCGTTGGCCCAGTCCGCCCCGTCAGCGAACGAGTAGCCCGATGTCCCGTTGGCGGAGGGATAGCCCGCCGCACCGCCGTTCCCGTTCGCGGAGGGATAGCCGGGCACGCTGCCGTTGGCGGAGGCGTAGCCGGCCATTCCGTTCGCCGGGGGGTAGCCAGCCGCACTGCCGTTGGCCGGCGGGTGGCCGGCCGTACCGTTCAGCGGGGAGTAGCCGGGCGCACCGTCGGAGGAGTAACCGGACGCACCGTTGGCGGAGGGATAGGGCGCCGCACCACCGTTCGGCGAAGGGTAACCAGCCATTCCGTTGGTGGCAGGGTAGCCAGCCGCACTGCCGTTGGCGGACGGCTGGCCGCCCGCACCGTTGGCAGAGGGGTAAGCCGCACCGTTGGCAGAGGGGTAGGCAGCCACGCCGCCGTTGGCCGGGGAGTAACCGAGCTCCCCGTTCGCGGAAGGGTAACCGGCTGCGCTGCCATTGGCCGGCGGGTGGCCGGCCGTACCGTTCGCCGGGGAGTAGCCCGGCGCACCGTCAGAGGAGTAACCCGATGTCCCGTTAGCGGCGGGATAGCCCGCCGTTCCGTTGGGCGACGGGTATCCGGATTCGGTTCCGTTGGCGTAGGGCGGGGGCGCCTGGTATGCCTGCGTACCAGGCGACGGGTACCCGGGGGCTGGTGCGTAGCCGGGGGCCGGGGGCTGAGCCGGCTGCCCGAATCCGCCGGGCTCCCCGGACGGACCCGCACCGCCGTTCCCAGTGAAGGCGGGGGTGAACGTCGGCTGGGCGGCTGACCGCGGCGGCTCCTGGGCGTAGCCGACGCCGTTGGCCTGGCCTGCGGGCACCGTGGCGGCTGACCCGTTGGGGCCCGCGCCGTACCCGGGCAGTGACTGGTAGGCGCCGGTGCCGTTCGCGGACACGCCCGGCGGCACGGCGCCGTTCGCGGCCTGGGCGCCTCCGGCGTAGCCGTTCGCGGCGACCCGCGGGTAGGCACCAGAAGGCGCCGGTCCGCGATCGGCCTGCGCGCCTCCCTGGTACCCACCGGCGGCGCTCCCGGCTGACTCGTAGCCGCTCGGCTGGTGGCCGTTGGCGGGGTAGCCGTTGGCCAGGTAATCGCTCGTCCCGTAGCCGGCCCCCGGGCCCATGGCGGGATATGCTCCCGTTCCCGTCGCGGCGAACCCGGTGCCACGGCCGTCGTACCCGTAGCCGTCCAACGCGCCGGGCGGCGCGCCTGCGCCGTGGCCCGGCTCCGCCGGGCCGGCCGGCCTGACCGCGCCATCCCCCGCGCCGGCGGCCGGCGCGCCCGGGTAGCGCGAGGTGTCGGGCTGGGCGGAAAACTGCGGTCGCGGCGGGCCCTCGGCGGCCGGGGCCTGGTACGCGGGTGACTGCGGGTAACCCGGCTGGTCCCCGTACCCGGCCGCGTGCCGGCCGGCCTGACCGGCGGGCGCCCCGTACGGGCCCGCCTGCTGGCCGGCCGGTGTCCCTGTGGGCCGGGCCGCGGCCGCTCCGTAGGACCGCTGTCCGGCGGCACCGCCGTCCTGCCACTGCGGCGCTGCCCCGGGCTGCCCGGCCGCCGGCTGCTGCGGCGCCGCCTGCCGTTCCGCGAAGCCCTGCTGGCCGCCGGGCGTCTGCCCGGCCGCCGCGCGCTGGTCCGGCTGCTGTCCGTAGCCGTGCTCCTGGAACTGCCCGGACGCCTGGCCGCCAAAGCTGCCCGCATGGAATTCGGGGCCCGCGGGCACCTGCTCGCCGCGGGCCGATGCGGCGTAGCCCCGCTCGTCGTAACCGTGCTCGCTATAACCGGGCCGGTCGTAGCCCTGCTCGCTGCCCTGCGCTGAGTAGGACCGGTCGTAGGCCTGTTCGTCGTAGGTCGCCTGATTCGACCGCGGCGGTAGCGACGGGGCGGAAGCCTGCCCGTATCCGGCCTGGGCCGCGTACATTCCGGTCGGCTGAGGCCCGGTCCCTTCGTGGTCCGTCGACGGTGTGCCGGCCTGCTGGCCGAGGCTGAGCAGCTGCGCCAGGCTGGCCTGCGCGGCGTCCGGGTACCCGGAGCCGTCGTCGTAGTGCGTATCGCCGTGCGCGATCTCGTACTGGTAGCCGGCGTGCCCGGCCGACTGCGCGGTCGCGCCCTGCCGGGCCGCCTCGTCCTGGCCGGCGCCGGTGCCGTAGGGCTGCGGCTGTCCGTACTGCCCGGCGGCGTACTGCTGTCCTGCGCCGTATTGCGAGAAGTCATGCTCGGGCCCGTACTGGTCCGCTGTCCCGTACTGGCCAGCCGCGCCGTACTGCTGCGCGGTGCCGTACTGCTGCGCGGTGCCGGGCGCCTGGGCCGCGGCGGCGTACTGCTGAGCCGTGCCGTACAGCTGGGCCGCGCTGTACTGCTCCCCGGTGCCGCCGGCCGAATAGTCACCGAGGCCGATCGCGGCGCTGCCGCCGCCGCGCTGTGTCCGGTCCGTGCCGGTCAAGGGGAGCGGACCGGTCCCCGTCGACTGGGAGCCGGTCAGGGCGGCCATCATGCCGGTGAACGGCTCGGTGGCCGCGGCACCGATCGCTAGCCGGGGAGGCTGACCGCCGAGCGCGACCGCCGCATCGCCCGGCTCGACGGTCACGCCGTGGGCCAGGGAATTGACAAGCCGGGACAGGTCGTCGATCGGCAGCCGGAAGGTACCGGTGCACGTGCCGCCCTGCCAGATGCTGAACACCGCGATCCCGGTGTTCGAATACCAGCTCAGGCGCATGCTCCGCGAGCCGCCGCGCACATCGAAGAAGACCTCGCGGGGCAGGGGTGCTGCGTCCGAGCCTGACATGCTGCTCATGGTGGCCCCCCAGCACAACGTTTGTCCACTTCGTACAGACTAGGGGTCCTACGCCTCACGCGTGACCAAGTCGCGGCTTTCGCGTGATCTTCACCGGGATCGATCCGGCCCAGCGGAACGAGACAAAGAAAATTCTTGCGACACGGGTAAGAAAAATGCCACCCCGCCGTGCGCGGCCAATAGGGCGAGTGGCATTATAGACCGCAGGCTTTCCTGTCCCCCGGGATCAGCTAACGGGCACTGTTCCACCGAGCGGGTCTACCTGCTTTGTTGACGTGCTTCGCTGGCGAGCGTCGTCTAGTGGGGCAGGTGTATGTCACGCAGGTGCCTCTGACTGCCTGCAAGCAGTGCCACTGGAACAGTCCAAGGGACACGCAGTGCCCACGGAGCCACTGTCCCCGCGATCTCAATGAAGGCGCGCGTGAGCGCGCCTCGAACGCGCGGGAACAGTACGCGACCGTTGAGCGTTGCAGCTTGCAACAGCAGTTACCGCGCAGGACCTGACCCGCGTGCATGCGAGCCACTAGCAAGGGTAACGCAAGATCTAAGCAACTTTGTTGAGGTGATTGATCCATGTCCCAGGTGCGTAGGCAGACGGCCGTGCTTCCCCGCCCTAACTGGGGGTGGCAGGACGCTGCCGCGTGTCGTGGCGAGGATCTGATGCTCTTCTTCGGCCCAGACGGCGAGCGGCAGCCAGAGCGGGACATCAGGGAGCGCAAGGCCAAGCAGGTCTGCGCGAGCTGCCCGGTCCGGATCGAGTGCCTCAATTACGCCGTTGCCCGTCCCGAGAAGTACGGCACCTGGGGTGGCCTGAACGAGGACGAGCGCTCCGCGGAGCGCCGTCGCCGTATGCGCCGCGCCAACGCGGCCTGAGCTGACTAGGAACGGGGTCGCGGCGGACGGCGCCAGCCGTAGCCCTCGTCTCGCCGGGAAAGCCCGAAGCGACCGCGGTTTGCGCGATCAGGCTTCACCGGGCGGCCGGCGAGGGGTACGCGAGGCCGTCTCCCCGGACGGATTCAGCAACATCAGCACATCGGCGTCGGTCAGCTGACCGAAGTCGGCATACCATTCTCCCACGCTCCGGAACCGGCGAGGGGTGACCAAGGTCACCACCTCGTCGGTTTCGTCTTTCATGGCCTGCGCCGCGCCGGGTGACGCCACCGGCACGGCGAGCACCGTGCGCGCCGCGCCGCGCGCCCGCACCGCGCGAAGTGCGGCACGCGCCGTCACGCCGGTCGCCAGCCCGTCGTCCACCACGATCACGACCCGTCCCGCCAGGTCCCCTGCCTCCCCGGAGCACGTGCCCCCGCCCTCGGAGCGCGTCGCCCCGCCCGCGGAGCGCGTCGCCCCGCCCGCGCCAGGCGCTCCGCCCTTGTCCGCCACGCCAGCGGAACCGGCCGTCCGCGGCGCGTCGGAGGCCGGCCCGCCGCCCTGGTCCGCGACATCTGCGGAGTCGTCGTCCGTCACATCGCCCGCGCCGGCGGCCTCCGTCGAGCCGACGCGGCCCGCCTGTGGGCGGCGGCCGTAGACGGTCACCCGCCGGGCCAGTTCCGTGCGCTCCGCGGCCACTACGCTAGTCAGGTCTTCCCTGGTCAGACCCACCCGGTCAAGCATCTCCTGGTCGAAGAACGGCTCCGCGGCACCGCCCTTGCCGTCCTCGGCGATCGCGCCGAGCCCCAGTTCCGGCGCCGCCGGATGGCCTATCTTCCGCACGATGAGCGCGTCGACCGTAGTGTTCAGCGCGCGCGCCACGCCGACCGCGACGGGCACCCCGCCGCGGGGCAGAGCGAAGACACACGGCTGGCTCTCTCCCCGGCCGCCAGGAGTGGCCGCGGCATCGGCGGTTACCCGCAACCGTTCCTCGTCACCGGGTGCGTGTTCCCCGAGGACCTCGCGCAGGGCGGCGCCGAGCAGCACCCCCGCCTCGGTGCGATCGGCGAAGACGGGCGGAGCGGACTGTGCCGCGTCGCGGCGCTCGGAGGGTCTGGCCATCTCACCCGCCGTATACCCGGCTGAGGCGCAGAATAAGGACATGATCTGCGTTGATTGCCGTCAGCGCCGCCACGAGGACTGCCGAGGCGGCAACTGGTGCGACTGCCAGCACAAGCCGTCACCAGAGTCAAAGGAGGTTCAGGCCGAGCCGGCGCTCAGCTGGCTCCGCCAGGGCTAGCCGCGGGCACCGGCGAAACATCGGTGACAAAGATAAATACGCCGAGGCGGAATAGGCCGGGACAGCGCGTGGTTCGCGACAGTGTGACCTACGCCGACTGGACAGACAGGGCCAAAGTGTGTGATCCTGCGTGGGTGAGTGTTACGGACCCGATGCTCGTCGTGCGTCGGCACGTCGATCTTCAGCGCGTCCGTAGCGCGATGTGTCGTCCGGCACGCTGATCGCCGCCCAACTCTTTTAACTCACGGTTACATTCTCTGAGCTAGCCGGGAGTGACGATGGGGCGCGCGCACCGCGAACTGCCGGGCGGCGTTTTTTTATCAGCCGCGGTGGCTTCCGGCGGGCGCGTGCCCGCCGAGATCAACGACCACGTAAGTGAGGAAGCCGCCGCATGTCTCCCGCAACCGGAGCAACTGCGACCAGTATCCCGGCTACCCAGGCGAAGAGCCCTGGCAGGTCAGCGGCTCCCCGCCGCAAGCGCGGAGAGGGCCAGTGGGCGCTCGGCTACCGCGAGCCGCTGAACAAGAACGAGGAAAACAAGAAGTTCGACGACGGGCTCAACGTCCGCCAGCGGATCATCGACGTCTACGCCAAGCACGGGTTCGACTCGATCGACCCTGCCGACCTGCGCGGACGTTTCCGCTGGTACGGGCTTTACACGCAGCGCAAGCCCGGCATCGACGGCGGCAAGACCGCCATCCTCGAGCCGGAGGAACTTGACGACCGCTACTTCATGCTCCGGGTCCGGATCGACGGCGGTCAGCTGTCCGGTGAGCAGCTGCGGGTTATCTCCGATATCTCGGTCAAGTACGCCAGGGGCACCGCCGACGTCACCGACCGGCAGAACATCCAGCTGCACTGGATCGAGATCGAGAGTGTCCCCGCGATCTGGGAGGCCCTCGAGGCCGTCGGCCTGTCCACCACCGAGGCCTGCGGGGACACCCCGCGGGTCATCATGGGCTGTCCGCTGGCGGGCCTGGACAGCGACGAACTGATCGACGCCACGCCGGAGATCACCGCGGTCACCGACAAGTACATCGGCAGCCAGGAGTTCTCCAACCTGCCGCGGAAGTTCAAGACCTCGATCAGCGGCTGCGCCGCGCAGTGCACCCATCACGAGATCAACGACGTCGCGTTCGCGGCCGTCAGGCACCCGGAGACCGGTGAGGTCGGCTACGACCTGTGGGTCGGCGGCGGCCTGTCGACTAACCCGATGATCGCGAA
>Ga0335075_10010142_pt1 | contig 14310 bp, 9 predicted proteins | sample Lox_Sample_24_FD_206723 | JGI IMG/M metagenome (GOLD analysis project Ga0335075, IMG submission 206723) | Soil microbial communities from Loxahatchee National Wildlife Refuge, Florida, United States - Lox_Sample_2.4 | ecosystem: Environmental > Terrestrial > Soil > Wetlands | place: USA: Florida...
CTCGGTGTGGGAGTCGACGGCTTCGTAACGGGCGAGCGTGGCCATTCTCGCCATGCATCTTAAAATCACTCTCACGTTCGCGGCGCCCGGCCCGCGACGGTGTCCGCCTCCCACGCCCAGGAGCTGTCCATGCGCTTCCCCGGAATCATCCCCGCCGTCACCACGCCGTTCACCGAGAACGACACGATCGACTTCGCCGCGCTCGGAGCCAACGTCGATGCTCTGGTGCGCGGCGGCGTGCACGGGCTGGTGGCCACCGGAACCATGGGCGAGAGTGCCAGCCTCGACCTCGACGAGCGCAAGGCGGTGACCGCCGCCATCTGCGAGGCGGCCGGCGGGCGCATCCCGGTGCTGGCCGGAATCGCCGCCCCCACCGCGCGCCTGGCCACCCTCTATGCCCTGGCCGCCCAGGAGGCCGGCGCCACCGCGCTGATGATGCTGCCGCCGCTCAACTACAACGGGGACTTTCGCGAGATCTCGGCCTACTTCGCCGCCGTCGGACAGGCCACCGGGATGGAGATCATGGCCTACAACAACCCGGGAGCCAGCGGAGTGGAGCTGTCGGTGGAGATGATCGCGCGGCTCGGCAACGAGGTCGAATCGGTCGTGGCCGTCAAGGAATGCTCGGGCGAGACGCGCAACATCGCCGCGATCATCGGCGCCACCGGCGACGACTTCGAGGTGGTGGTCGGCGGCGACGACTTCGCGCTGGAGGGCTTCTGCGCCGGCGCCACCGGCTGGGTCTCGGGGGTGGCCAACGTGCTCCCCTCCGAGTGCGTGAAGCTCTACGAGGCCTGCCGCGAGGGTGAGCTGGCCACCGCCCGCGAGATCTACCAGCGCATGTTGCCGCTGGCCCGCCTGGATTTCGATCCCAAGCTCGTGCAGTACTTCAAGGGCGCGATGGATCAGGTCGGCTTCACCGGCGGGCTCTGCCGCGAGCCGCGGATGCCGCTGTCGGCGGCGGATCGCGAGATCCTCGCCCACGCCATGGACGTCCTCGGCGCGGCGCCCGTCGCCCAGGTGGCCTAGCCGATGTCCGCCACGCTGCACGGGGTCGACCCCCGCACCGGCCGGCCCGGCCCTGAGATCGCCGAGTCCACGGTCGACGATCTCGAGGCCGCCATCACCGCCGCGACCCAGGCCGCCCACGACCCACGCCTTGCCGACGCCTCGCGTCGTGCCGAGATGCTCCGCGGCGCCGCCGCCCGGCTGCGGGCTCGCAAGCAGGAGATCATCGCCCTTGCCGGGGCCGAGAGCGGACTGCCCGAGGTCCGGCTCAACGGCGAGATGGAGCGCACCGCCGTCCAACTCGAGATGCTGGCCGACGTCATCGTCGCCGGCGAGCATCTGGAGGTCATCATCGATCCCGCCGACGCCGCGGCGTCGCCGGCACCCCGGCCCGACGTGCGGCGCATGCTCGTCGCCATCGGGCCGGTCGCGGTGTTCGGCGCCTCCAACTTCCCGCTGGCCTTCAGCACCGCCGGGGGTGATACCGCGTCGGCGCTGGCGGCCGGTTGCCCGGTGGTGGTCAAAGGCCACCCCGCCCACCCGCGCACGGGCTCCCTGGTCGCCTCCGAGCTGAGCGCGGCCGTGGCCGACGCCGGGCTGCCGGCGGGCACCTTCGGCCACGTGCTCGAGGCCGGCTTCGGGCTGGCTGAGCGGCTGGTCACCGATGACCGCATCGAGGCCGTCGCCTTCACCGGCTCGCTGCGCGGCGGCCGGGCGATCATGGGGCACGCGGCAGCGCGCCCGCGGCCGATCCCCGTGTACGCCGAGATGGGGAGCATCAACCCGGTGGTCATCACCGAGGCGGCACTCGGTGCCCGCGCGGCCGAGATCGCCGATGGGCTGACCACCTCGGTCACCACCTTCGGCGGGCAGGTGTGCACCAAGCCCGGCATCGTCCTCTTCCCCGCCGGGGCCGCCGGTGACGGGTTCTGTGAGCTGGTGGGCGAGCGACTGGGCGCGGTGACCACCCAGGTCCTGCTCACCAAGGCCATCGCCGACGGCTTCGCCGCGGGCCTCGCCGAGGTCGACGCGGTCCCGGGGGTGACCCGGCTCAGCGAAGCGGCCGCGCCCGCTCCCGACGGCGACGAGATCTTTGCCGCCGCCGCGCCCGCCGCCTACCGGACCGATGCCGCGGCGCTGAGTGCCGACGTTCTGCGCGAGGAGCACTTCGGGCCCTCGGTCATCCTGGTGGCCTACTCAGACCGCGACGAGGTGGTCGACGCCCTCGGCTCCCTGGGCGGTCAGCTGGGGATCTCCATCCACAGCGAGGACGCCGACGCCGAGTGGGTTCAGGCCGTCCTGCCCCAGTGCGTCGCCCAGGCGGGGCGGATCATCTTCAACGGCTTCTCCACCGGGGTGTCGGTGTCCTGGGCGATGATGCACGGCGGCCCGTACCCGGCCAGCTCCAACGCGGCGACGACCTCGGTGGGGATGACCGCGATCGGGCGTTTCATGCGGCCCGTCGCCTTCCAGAACGCGCCGGCGGCCCTGCTGCCCCCGGCGTTGGCCGACGACAACCCGCTCGGAGTGCCGCGCCGCGTGGACGGCGCACGCGAGTAGGCGCCCTCAGCGCCCCGGCGCCCCCGCGCCCCGGCGCCCCCGCGCCCCGGCGCCCCCGCGCCCCGGCGCCCCCGCGCCCCGGCGCCCCCGCGCCCCGGCGCCCCCGCGCCCCGGCGCCCCCGGCAGCCCGGCGCCCCGCCCGCCGGCGCGCGCGATTTTTCCAACATAGCTGTAAAAATCGCGCGCGTCGCGGCTCAATCGAGACCGGCGGGTGGCGCAGCGCGTTCGAGGATCAGGTCGGCGGCCTTCTCGGCCACCATCATCGTGGGCGCGTTGGTGTTCCCACCGGGGATGACCGGCATGATCGACGCGTCAACCACTCGCAGGGCGTCCAGCCCGTGCACGCGCAGCCGGCTGTCGACCACGGCGCCCTCGGCCGTGTCGCTCATCCGGCAGGTGCCGACCGGGTGGTAGATGAGCATCAGCCGCCGGCGGATGTCGGCCTCGATGTCGGTGTCGTCGCTGGTGCCGGCACCCGGCTTGATCTCCCTGGTGATGATCTCGGCGGCCTGCGGCTGGCGGCCGATCTCGCGCGCCAGCTTGACCCCGGCCACCAGGGAGGCCATGTCCTCGGGCTCCGAGAGGCTGTTGGTGAGGATCCGTGGCTTGTCGGTGGGGTCGGCCGAGCGCAGCCACACCCGTCCGCGCGCCCGGGGTGAGACGAGCACCGGGGCGATGACCATGGCGTGCCCGTCGTAGGTCTCGGCGCCGTGGTCCTCGTAGTAGGCCGGGCCCATGTGGAACTGGATGTCGGCGGCGGGCAGCCCGCCCCGGGTGCGGTGAAAGGCCACGACCTCGGCCACCGGGGAGGTCAGCGGCCCCGAGCGCCGCAACACCCACTCGGCGAGGAACCGTGGCTGCTCGGCCACCAGCAGGGTGTCGGTGTCCGACACCTCCCAGATGACGCTGACGAACGGGTGGTCCTGGAGGTTGCCCCCCACGCCGGGCAGTTCGTGGCGGACCTCCACCCCCACGGCGCGCAGCTCGCCGGGGTCGCCGATCCCCGACAGCTGCAGGAGCTGCGGGGACCCGATCGCGCCGGCACTGAGGATCACCTCTCGCTGGGCGCGCACCACCTCGCTGCCGTGGCGCCCCTTGCGCAGGCGCACCCCGGCGGCGCGGGCGCCCTCGAGCTCCACGCCCAGGACGGTGGTGCGGGTGCGCACCTCGAGATTGGGTCGCCCCAGCGCCGGGCGCAGGAAGGCGTCGGCGCTGGAGAAGCGCTTGCCGTCCGACTGGGTGACCTGGAACATCGACACGCCGTCCTGCTCGGGCCCGTTGTAGTCCGGCACCCATGGGATCCCGGCCCCCACGCTGGCGTCGATGAGCCGCCGGTCCAGCGGACGCGGCGAGCGCTGCTCGGAGACGCGCAGCGGGCCGCCGGCGCCATGCCACTCCGAGGCGCCCCGGGCGTTGTCCTCGGAGCGGATGAAATAGGGCAATACATCCTGGTAGCCCCAGCCCGGCGCGCCCTGTGCCGCCCACGCGTCGTAGTCCAGCGGCCGGCCGCGGACGTAGAGCATCGCGTTCATCGAGCTTGAACCCCCCAGCGCCTTGCCGCGCGGGATGTAGAGGGAGCGCCCGTCGACGTGGGGCTCGGGCTCGGTGGCGAAGTCCCAGTCGAGCTTGCTGTGAAACTGCTTGGCGAAAGCGGCGGGGATCTTGATGTTGGGTGAGCGGTCGCGACCTCCGGCCTCGACCAGGAGGACCCGGACCTGCGGGTCAGCGGAGAGCCGGTTGGCCAGGACGCAGCCCGCTGAGCCGGCGCCGACGACGATGTAGTCAAAGCTGTTCATGGGCGCGCCCGCGTGGGCGATGGTCGGCAGTCTGACGGCCGCGCAACCAAATCGCCACATCTGCCGTTATTACTGGCGAGGTGCGCAAGGCAGCTTGATACCGTCAAGTGGTGTGCAGGTCGGTGTGATTGGGGGGTTCCTCTGTGCCATACGTTCGCTGCGCTAGCTGTGGAGTGCTGAGTTACACGTCGCCGGGCGCGACGTCGGACGCGTGCCCGGAGTGCGGCGTCCCGGCCGCGCGGTCCGGGAACGGCAACGGCAGCGCCGACGGCTCCGAACGCCGCCTTGACGCGCTCATGCGCCTCACCCGTGACCTGCTCGATGCCGACATGGCCGTCCTCTCGGAGATCGCACGCGGCCGTGAGACCGCCCGGCGGGTCGCCGGGGAGTGGCCGGGGCTGGACTCCTTTGAGGGGATGTGGTCCCGTTTGGAGGACACCATCTGCCAGCGGATGCTCGAGGGGCGCATGGGCAACTACATCTGCGATGCCCAGGCTGACGACCGCGTCAACCAGCTGCCGATGGTCCGCCAGCTGGGCATCGGCTCATATCTCGGCGTCCCCATCCGCCTCGATGACGTGCACCTGTACGTGCTCTGCTGCCTGGATCGCGAGTCACGCCCCAGCCTCGGGGAGCGCGAGGTGCGCCTGCTCTCCGGGCTGGCCGAGTCCGTCCGGGTCGAGCTGCACAGCCTGAACTGACCCCGATCGCGTCGCCGCTCCCCACCGGCGCCTATCGCGTCGCCGCCCGCTGGGCCGCCCGCCAGTTGCGCTCGAGGTTCTCGATGAGCGCCTCGCTATAGAGGCAGCGTGCCTGCTCCGCGGCATAGACGCTCATGTAGCGCCGGAAGTCGTCCAGCGGCTCCTGGGCGATCCGCAGCGCGCGCCGGTTGGCCACCAGAGCCGTGGTCCCCGCGCTCAGCAGCTGCGTCGCCGACCGCTCCATCGCCGCCTCGATCTCGGCGTCGTCGACGATCTCGTCGGCGAGGAGCCGGCCCTCCGCGGAGTCGGCGTCGAAGGCCCGTTCGAACATGATCGCCTGGCGCGCCGCGCGCTCGCCCACCAGCCGCGGCAGCCTCAGGTTGGCGCAGCCGGGGATGATCCCCTCCTTGCGCGCCGGCAGGTTGAAGTAGGCGCCGCGCTGGGCCACCACCCGGTCCATCACCAGCAGCCACTGGCAGGCGCCGCCGATGGCGAAGCTCTCCACCACGGCCACCCACGGCTTCTCGCGGGCGCCGGCGCCCATCTGAACCGGCAGCTCGGAGGTGACGTCGTGGCCCCGGTAGATCTTGGTGATCGCGCCCAGTTCGCGATCGAGCATGAACTCGACGAGCGAGATCTGTCCGGTGTAGAGATCGGTGAGGTTGATGCCGGCCCCGAAGATGCGCCGGCCCGCGTGCTTGGGGTGGGTGGCCGGCCCGCCGCGGAGCACCCCCACCTCGATGGCGTCGTCGAGCAGGACAAGGTCGACGGCGATCTCCATCGCCCGTGTCGAGGCGTCGTCCTCGGCGTTCAGGCAGCCATGGTTCTGATTGGTGACCACTCCCACCGGCCCGTCGCGGTCCACCCGCCACGGGCCGAGGTCGACGCTGCCGGTGGTCCGGAAGGCGTCGAGCGCCGCCCGTGCCTCGGGCAGGGGCTGCGACATCGCGGCGATGAGATGGCGGCCGCACCGCGCGTCGGCCAGGACCGTGGCGATGAAGTCGCCCTGCGCGATCTCCAGCCCGGCCTTGTTCTTTTGGTGGTGGGCGCGCTCGTCGTCGATCTGCGCGCGCGTCGGCACCAGGCCCGGGTGCCGGTCGGCGGCGCCGTAGACCAGATCCGTCAGGCGCAGGGGGCGGGTCAGGCCATCGGTCAGCTGGTCATAGACGGCGAGGGCGTCGGCGCCGGTCACGCGCCGCCCACCACCGACTCGTGCCCGGTCCAGTACGGCGCGCGCAGCTCGCGCTTGAGCACCTTGCCCGCCCCGGACTTGGGCAGCGGATCGGTGGTCAGCTCGATGCGCTTGGGGATCTTGTAGTCGGCGATCGCACCCCGGCAGTGGGCCACCAGGTCGGCCTCCGCCACGTCACCTCGCGGCACCACCACCGCGTGCACCGCCTCGCCCCAGCGGGCATCGGGGATGCCGAAGACCGCGGCCTCCAGCACCGCGGGGTGGCCGTAGAGCACCTCCTCGACCTCGGTGCTGTAGACGTTCTCACCGCCGGTGACGATCATGTCCTTGGCCCGGTCCACGAGATAGAGGAACGCCCGCTCGTCCATGTAGCCGAGGTCGCCCGTGCGATACCAGCCGTCGAGCACGGCCGCAGCGGTGGCCTCGGCCTTGTTCCAGTAGCCGGCCATCACGTTCTCGCCGCGGATCAGCACCTCGCCCACCACGCCGGCCGCCGCCGTCTGACCCGTCTCGTCGTCGAGCACCCGGACCTCGACGCCGATGGCCGGCTGCCCGCACGAGCGCGCCTGCGGGGCGTCGAGCAGCGCCTCCTCATGGGCCATGATGGTGGCGATGGGCGCGGTCTCGGTGGTGCCGTAGAGGTGCATGAGCTCGGCGCCGGGAAACGCGTCGCGCGCCCGGCGCAGCGTCTCGGTGGCGACCGGCGACCCCCCGTGGCTGAGCAGGCGCAGACTCGAGACCTCGCGCGGCCGCGCCAGCTGCTCCTCGCCGAGCGCGGCGAGCATGGTCGGGACCACCAGGGTCGCCGTGACGCGGTGGGTCTCGATCAGTTCCAGCGCCGCGGCTGCATCGAACACCGGCAGCATCACGTGGCCGGCGCCGTGCCAGACGGTGGCCAGCACCGCGATCGAGCCGGCGGCGTGAAACAGCGGGGCCGCGACCAGCCAGCTCGTGTCCGGGCGGAAGGCGAACTGGGCCTGGAAGTGAAAGGCGTTGGCCACCAGGTTGCGGTGGGTGAGGATCACGCCCTTGGCGGCGCCCGTCGTCCCTCCGGTGTAGAACAGCCCGGCCATCGTGTCGCCGGGCAGAGCGTCGGGGAACTCCGCCGCCGGGGCGCCGGCCAGGAGCGCCTCGTAGCCCTCGCCGAGGTCGATCACGTGCTCCACGATGCCATCCGGGTAGTCGATGCCCGAGGCCACGAACAGCACCCGCGCGCCCGAGTCCTCCAGCGCGTAGGCCAACTCGCTCGCGGTGTGGCGCTGATTGAGTGGCACCAGCACCATCCCCGCGCCGGGGACCGCCTGGTAGAGCTCGAGGTAGCGATGGCAGTTGCGTCCCACCACGGCGACGCGCTCACCCTCGCGGACCCCGAGCTCACGCAGCCCGCCGACCAGCCGCCGCACGCGTTCCCACGTCTGCGCGTAGGTGATCTCGACGTCGCCGCAGCGGGCGGCCACGGCGTCGGGCGCCGTGTGCACGGCGCGCCGCAGCGGGTCGATCATCGTGCTCATCGCGGGTGGTGCACCTCCTGGAGGCCGTACACCGGCGTCTCGATCCCCTCGGCGCGGGCCTTGAGCTGCAGGGCGAGATACAGCGAGTAGTGCCGGGACTGATGCAGGTTGCCGCCGTGAAACCACAGGCCGGGCTGCTGGGTCGGCTTCCACATGTTGCGCTGCTCCCCCTCCCACGGGCCCGGGTCCTTGGTGGTGTCCGAGCCCAGCCCCCACACCTTCCCCACTCGGTCGGCGACCTCGGGTGAGATGAGGTCGGCCACCGCCCCGTTCATCGACTCATAGCCGGTGGCGTAGACCACCAGATCGGCGGGGAGCTCGGTGCCGTCGGCCATCACCACCGCATCGCGGGTGAGGTGATCCACCTGCCCGGCCTGGAGCTTGACCTCGCCGCTGGCCACCAGCTCCGAGGCCCCGACGTCGATGTAGTAGCCCGACGCCCGGCGCAGGTACTTCATGAACAGGCCCGAGCCGTCCTCACCCCAGTCGTGCTGGAACCCGGCCGCCTCCAGCCGGGCGTAGAAGTCGGCGTCGCGCTCCCGGATCTGCTCATACACCGGGACCTGCAGGCCGGCCATGATGCGGTAGGGCAGCGAGGCGAAGATCATGTCGGCCTTCTCGGTGGTCACGCCGGCTTGCACGGCCTGCTCGGAGTACAGGTCGCCCAGGGCGATCTCCATCAGGGTGTCGGAGCGCACCACGTGGGTGGAGGAGCGCTGCACCATGGTCACGTCGGCCCCGTGCTCCCACAGGGCGGCACAGATGTCGTGGGCGGAGTTGTTGGAGCCGATCACCACCGCGCGCCGGCCGCGATACCCGTCGGGGCCCGGGTGGTGGGAGGAGTGGTGCTGATCTCCGGCGAACCCGTCGGCGCCCGGGAAGAGCGGCGTGTGCGGGCGGCCCGACATGCCGGTGGCCAGGACCAGCTGCTGGGGGCGCAGCGTCAGCTCTGAGCCGTCGCGCTCCACCACCAGCTCCCACTCCCCCGCCGCCTCGTCGTAGCGGGCACGCTTGGCCTCGGTGGAGCCCCAGTAGTTGAGCTCCATCACCCGCGTGTACATCTCCAGCCAGTCGCCGATCTTGTCCTTGGGCGAGAACACCGGCCAGTTGGGCGGGAACTTGAGATAGGGCAGGTGGTCGTACCAGACCGGGTCGTGCAGGCACAACGACTTGTAGCGGCTGCGCCACGAGTCGCCCGGGCGCGCCCGGCGCTCGATGATGATCGTCGGGACCCCCAGCTGGCGCAGCCGCGCTCCCAGCGCGATCCCGCCCTGACCGCCGCCGACGATGACGACCTTGGGCTGGCTGGTGAAGCCCAGCTCCTCGGCCTCGCGCTGGCGGCCCTCCAGCCACGACTCGCGCTCCCGGTTGGCGCCGTGCTTGACGCCCTTGGGCCGCCGGGACCCGAGTGGCTGCTCGTGGCCCTTGAGCTCCTCCAGCGCCGTCAGCAGCGTCCACGCCTGCCCGTCGATGAGGCGCAGGTGACCGCCGCCACGGCCGGACGCGGTCTCGAAGGCGATCCACGCCTCGGTCACCCCGTCGCCGGACGTGGGCTCCTCGGTGGTCCGCCACTCGCGCGGCTGGGTGTGCCCGAGCACCTGGCCGAGCATCTCGGAGATGGCGTCGCGCCCCTCCATCGTCCGGATGTTCCACGTGAACGCGACCAGGTCTCGCCAGTAGCTGTCGGTGGCGAACAGGTCCGCCGCGCCAGCGGCGTCGCGGGCCCGCAGCGCGCTGTCGAAGCGCTCAAGCCAGTGCCCCACTTCGGTGGTGGCGGACGGACGGGCGGTCGTGGACATCTGCTCTCCCCTCGGTACCGGTGGCTACCTCCACTGAATACCACGCCGGGGCCCTGAGGTCAGCGCCCCGCAGGCCCGGGCGCCCATCGGTGGCTCGCCGGCAGCCGTTGGACGGCAAATCGGAGATCCCGTTTTCAATTTGTCCGCAACGGTACGCGGGGCGACCCTTCCGCTCCAAGCTCGGAGCGCGCCTCCCGATTTGTCGTCAAATGGTTGCTCAGACCAGCGAGGCGTCGGCGTCGACCGCCGGGGTGCGCGACTCGACGTCCACCGGGCCGCCGGCGGCGGCGGGACTACCGGGCGGCTGGGTCACCACGGGAGCGTCGTTGCCCCATGCGGGAGGCAGCAGCGTGTCGAGCTCGTCCTCCTGGACCGCAGTCTCGTAGAACGTCTCCACGGGGCAGGCGACGGGCACCGGCTCACGCGGGGGCTCGGCGGCGGGGGCCGCCGCAGGCAGCGGGGCCGGCTCGGCGGCCAGGGCCGGGTCCTCGGTCCACGGGCGCGGCGCGTCCTTGGCCTTGAAGAAGTCGCCGCTGCCCGGGGCAACGCCGGCGTCGCCCGGCAGGTGGGCCAGGATCGGGATGTGCTTGGAGCAGTGGATGTAGGCCTCGATGATCTGGACCACGACCCAGCGCTCCGGGGTCTTCTTCTTGTCGGGCACGACGTCCCACAGGGAATCGACGCCCGACGTGCGCAGCAGCATCGGCAGGAACGCCTCCACCGCACGGTGCTCGACGATGTGGGCCCTGCCGTTGATGTGCAGGCCCACCCCGCTGTGGAAGAAGTCGACGAACAGGAGTCCAACGTGGGGGTTCTCGGCCATGTTGCCGAGGCTGGCCATCACCCCGTTGCCCTTGTACTCGGGGTAGATCACCGTGTACTGGTCCAGCACGCGGACGAAGCCGGGCGGGCCGGCGCGAAACGACGCGTCGCACTCACCGTGGGCGTCGGAGGTGGAGACGAACACCATCTCCTGGCGCGCCAGGTACTCCCGCATGAGCGGGTTGACGTGGTCGAGCATCTGCTTGTCGTAGAACGCGGCGGCCCGCTTGAACGTGCCGTACCGATCCTGCAGGGAATGCTCGCCCGCCGAACCGGGCCGATGTCCGTTGCTGACTTCCATTTGGTCTTGTCATCGGCCATGCCATAGGCGTGCTGAAGGGCGGCGGCGCGAACCGTCCCGCAACCTGCCAATTCGTCCAGGGCGCCCCGGGGAGCGCTTGGGGTCTCCCCACACCCGCCGACGAACTAAGGGCCGGGTCCGCGAGGTGCGCCACGCGGGGCGGCACCGCCGAGGCCCGGCGGGCACTGACCAGGGGCGACCGAAGTGGAGACCGACACCATGCACACGACTGAGGCTGCCCCTGCGGGCCGGACGCGATCGCTCGTCGCCGCCCTGATCCATTTCGACGTGAGCTGCATGGTGTGGACGGTCCTCGGCGCGCTCGGGATCTACATCTCGCAGTCCCTGCACCTCAGCGCCGGCACGATGGGGATCGTCGTCGGCACGCCGCTGGTGGCCGCCGCCGTGGCCCGGGTGGCCATCGGGATCCTCGCTGACCGCTTCGGCCCCCGCAGCGTGGGCGCGGTGAGCCTGCTCATCTCGGTCACCCCGCTGGTGTGGGGCTGGCTGGGCGCCTCCACCGTGCCCGAGCTGTTGGGCGTGGGGGTACTGCTCGGCGTCGCCGGGGGCAGCTTCGCCGTCGCCATCCCGCTGGCCAGCCGCTGGTACCCCGCCGGGTCCCAGGGCGTGGCCATGGGCATCGCCGGAGCCGGTAACGCCGGCACCGTGGTGTGCACGCTGGTCGCTCCTCGCCTGGCCCAGCACGTCGGCTGGCACGCCGCGCTGGGGCTCGCCGCCGTCCCGATCATCGTCGGCTGGGCGGCCTTCACCGTTCTGGCCAAGGAGCCGCCCGCGCCGGCCCAGCGCCTCACCGGCCGGGGCATCGCCGCCGTGCTGGCCGAGCGCGACGTGTGGAAGCTGTGCGCCTTCTACTGCGTGACCTTCGGCTGCTTTGTCGGCTTCGCCAGCTTCCTGCCGATCCTCCTGCACGGCTCCTACGGCCTCTCCAAGCTCCAGGCCGCGACCGTCACCGCGGTCGGCGTCGGCCTGGGCAGCCTGCTGCGCCCCCTCGGCGGCTGGCTCGCCGACCGCATCGGCGGAACCACCGTGCTGGCCGGGGTGTTCGCGGTGGCGGGCGTCACCCTGATCGTCATCGCCTCGAGCTCCGCGCTGGCCGTCCTCGTGGTGGCCTTCCCGGTGGCGATGGGCATCTTCGGGATCGGCAACGGCGCCACCTTCCAGATCGTCGGCCTGCGCTTCGCTGATCGGATCGGGGTCGTCACCGGCATCGTCGGCGCCGCGGGCGGCCTCGGCGGGTTCCTCTTGCCCACCGTCCTCGGCCAGCTGCACAACGCCGGCGGCTACACCAGCGGCCTGGCTCTCGTCGCCACGGCCACGCTGTGCGCGCTGCCGGTGATCGTCTTCATCCGCGGCCGCTGGCGCACCGGCTGGGCCGCGGTCGCGCAGGCGCGGGTCTGACCCGCCGGCCCGTGAGACCATGGACGGCGACCCCACACGACGCGAGGTCAGGACCGGCTGCCCGTATTGCGGCGTGGGCTGCGGGCTGGTGGCCACCGTCGACGATGGTCGCCTGACCGCCGTCCGCGGCGACGCCGACCATCCCGTCAACGCGGGGCGGACCTGTCAGAAGCCGCTGGCCCTGCCCGAGGCCTCGCGCACCCCTGACCGGGCAGTCACTCCGCTGTGGCGCGAGGACCGCGAGGGCCGCTTCACCCCCACCGGCTGGGACGAGGTCATGGCTCGCCTGGCCCACCGGCTCACCGAGATCCGCGATGTCCACGGGCCCGACTCGATCGCTTTCTACGTGTCGGGCCAGCTGCTCACCGAGGACTATTACGCCGCCGCCAAGCTGGTCAAGGGCTTTCTGGGCACCAACAACCTGGATTCCAACTCGCGCCTGTGCATGTCCTCGGCGGTGGCCGCCTACACCGCGACCTTCGGGGCCGACGGCCCGCCCCCGTCCTATGCCGACATCGAGGAGGCCGACTGCTTCCTGCTGCTGGGCTCCAACACCGCGGCCTGCCATCCCATCGTGTGGGGGCGCATCCGCGAGCGCCAGGCCCAGGGCGCCCGGGTCATCGTCGTCGACCCGCGGCGGACCGACACCGCGGCCGCCGCCGACCTTCACCTGCCCGTCCGCCCCGGCACCGACCTGGTGCTCCTCAACGCGATCCTGGCCAGGAGCGACCGCGACGGGCTGGTCGACCGCGGTTATCTGGAGGGGCACGTCGACGGCTACGAGGAGGCCCTGACCGCCGCCGCGGAGTGGACTGCGGAGCGCGCCGAGGAGGTCTGCGGCGTCCCCGCCGACGACATCGTCCGCGCGGCGCACTGGTTCGCCGGCGCCGGCGCCGGCCTGGCCCTGTGGTCGATGGGCGCCAACCAGTCCACGGCGGGCACCGCGATCAACCGCGCGCTGATGAACCTGTGCCTGGCCACCGGCCACATCGGCCGGCCGGGCGCCGGGCCGTTCTCGCTCACCGGGCAGCCCAACGCCATGGGCGGCCGCGAGGTGGGTGGCCTGGCTCAGCTGCTGCCCGGCTACCGCAAGGTCGCCTCCGCCGAGGACCGCGCCGAGATGGACCGCGTGTGGGCAGTGCCGCCGGACGCGGCCGGTGTGTCGGCGACGCCGGGCCTGCCCGCCACTGACCTCTTCGACGCGCTCGAGGACGGCCGCGTCAAGGCGGTGTGGATCGTGGCCACCAACCCGGTGGTGAGCATGCCCGACGCGCAGCGGGCCCGAGCCGCCCTGGCCCGCGCCGAGCTCGTGGTCTGTCAGGACGCCTATGACCCGACCGAGACGACCGCCGTCGCCCACGCCGTGCTGCCGGCCGCGCAGTGGCCCGAGAAGCAGGGGACGATGACCAACTCCGAGCGGCGGGTCACCTTGATGCGCCAGGCCATCGACCCGCCGGGTGAGGCTCTCCCCGACTGGCAGATCTTCGCCCGCCTGGGCGCCGCGCTGGGGTGGGGTGAGCACTTCGCCTGGGACTCGGCCGCTGAGGTCTACGGCGAGTTCGCGGCGCTGACCGCCGGGCGCCCCTGTGACCAGGCCGGGATCAGCCACGCGCGCCTGGAGCGCGACGGCAGCCTGCAGTGGCCCTGCCCGACCCCGGGCCATCCCGGCACACGCCGCCTCTACGCCGACGGCCGCTTCCCCACCGCGTCGGGCCGCGCCCAGGTGGAGGCCGCCACGCCGGGCGACCTGCCGGAGCCCCCGGACGCCGAATATCCGCTCATCCTCACCAGCGGCCGGGTCGCCAGTCAGTGGCACACCATGACGCGGACGGGCAAGTCGCGGCGGCTGATGGCCGCCGAGCGCGAGCCGTTTCTGGAGATCCACCCCGCCGATGCGCACCGCGCGGGCGTGCGCGACGGCAGCTTTGCCCGCGTGCGCTCGCGCCGAGGCTGGGCCATTCTGCGCGTGCGGATCGATGACACCCTGCCGGTCAGAACCGCGTTCGCCCCGTTTCACTGGGGAGCTCTGCACGCCCCCGCCGGCGCCGGGGCCGTCAACCACCTCACCCACCGCGCCACCGACCCGGTGTCGCGCCAGCCGGGGCTCAAGGCGGTCGCGATCCGGGTCGAGCCGATGCACGCCCCGCGTCGGGCCGCCACCTCCGCGGGCGGCCCGAAGGCCTCCGTGCGCCGCCCCGAAC